>Ga0222427_101347_pt1 | contig 11474 bp, 11 predicted proteins | sample 2B20Ametagenome_FD_182890 | JGI IMG/M metagenome (GOLD analysis project Ga0222427, IMG submission 182890) | Enriched microbial communities from leaf-cutter ant dump, University of Wisconsin, Madison, United States - 2B20A (version 2) | ecosystem: Environmental > Terrestrial > Nest > Insects nest...
GGGGACGAACTGGAAATCAATATCGGTCCCGGCACCGGCAAGGCCAATGTCGTCATCGCCTATTTCGACAAGCAGCAGGTCATCAAGGTCGACAAGGGTGAGAATACCGGCCGGGAAATCACATACTGGCATACGGTGACCGACGTGCAGACGGTCGGCATGTGGGAAGGCATGCCGCTGCGCATCGTTCTTCCCGCCAATGTCATCGGCAACGACCGGCGCGACGGCTGCGCTATCCTGCTGCAATCGGCCACCGGCAAAGGCGATCCGTCCGCTATCTACGGCGCAACCATGCTGACAGCGCCATCGCACTGAGGGTTTGCTGTTTTCCCGAAAGCGCATCCGCCCCGGCACCGTTGGGGATGGGGCAGGGGGTAACGGTGCCGGGCCGGGCCTGAAAGCGGACGGACCTCGCCGCCACGGAAGGCATCATTCCAGCAAAATTGGGCATGGGTTTGTTCGGAATGCGGCATATCGCCTCATCTCGTGCCCTGCGTCGTGCCTTCCCCAGGCTTGCATTTTGGTAAAGCTGAGGCACACTGTCATGGCGCTGTTACATTCACAGGGATCGAGGAGTGTCCATGACTGATCAGCCGGATTTGTCCCGCAGCGAAAACAGATCTATCGACAGTTCCAGTTCCGATGTCATCGACCTTCGCGAATATCGGCAAAATCTCGATCCTTTGCCGGTGACCTTCCACCGCCGTGAGCTGGATGCCATCCTGTGGATCTACGGCCGTATGGTCGGCGAAGGCGAATGGCGTGACTATGCCATTGATCATACGAAGGAAAAGGCGATCTTTTCCGTCTTCAAGCGCTCCGGCGAAATGCCGCTCTACCGCATCGAAAAAAATCCGAAGCTGGCGGCCAAGCAGGGAGCCTTTTCCGTCGTCAACACCGGCGGCATGGTGTTGAAGCGCGGGCACGATCTTTCCCAGGTCCTCAAGGTTTTCGACAAGGTGCTGAAACTGGTCGAAACGTGAGCCGTCGGTCGATTCGCCGTCTCAGGGCATGGACCGGGCTGCGGGGAGGACAATCCCTCCTATTACCGCTTCGCCGCAGGTCATGAAAAAAGGCGGCCCGTGAGGACCGCCTTGCTTGTCTTCATATCCGTTCCGCTTAGTTGTTGCGGTTGCCGAACAGCTGCAGCAGGAACAGGAAGAGGTTGATGAAGTCGAGGTAGAGCTGCAGGGCGCCCATGATCGCCTTGCGGCCCATCACGGAAACGTCGTCCTGGTCGAAATACATCTCCTTGATCCGCTGCGTGTCGTAGGCGGTCAGGCCGGCAAAGACCAGCACACCGATCACCGAGATGGCGAACTGCACGGCGGACGACTGCAGGAAGATGTTGACGATCGAGGCGATGATCAGGCCGAACAGGCCCATGATCAGGAACGAACCCATGCCCGACAGGCTGCGCTTGGTCGTATAACCGTAGAGCGACAGTCCACCGAAGGCGGCAGCGGTGATGAAGAACGTCTGCACGATGCTCTGGCCGGTATAGACCAGGAAGATCGACGACAGCGACAGGCCCATCAGCGCGGCATAGATCCAGAATGTCGCCTGGGCAGCGGCGACGGACATCTTGTGGATGCGGTAGCTCAGGAAGAACACCAGACCCACCGGAGCGAGCATGACCACCCACTTCAGCGGCGAGACGAAGATCAACTGGGCAAAGGCAGGGTTCGAAACCGCCAGCGCAAAGGTGCCGTAGGCAGCAGCGCCGGTGATCGCCAGGCCGAGCGCCATCAGGTTGTAGACCTTGAGCATATAGGCGCGCAGGCCCTCATCAATCAGTGCACCGGATTGCGCGCCCGAATAGGTCGACCGGTTCTGGTAGTTACGAAGATCAGCCATTGTTTCCTCTTACGAAAGCTCCGGAGAATTTACGGTGTCGGGATATCCCGGGCGCCGCTGCGAAGCCTCAGCATGCCTGAGAAGAATATGATGTGACTTTGTGTTGCTTACAAGGCCCAGCCCGACGGAAATGCCGGCGCGGCGGCCGCGGGATGCGGATTTACGGTAGTTGGTTAACAGGCGGGCGCCCGCTTACAGTTCGCGCAGCACGGGCGCCGCCTTCTGCCCCAGGACCCGCCAGGTTCCAGCCAGGCCGATGCCGACCGTCATCACCAGCGCGATGACCAGCGTCGTCACGGCGACATCGGCGAGGAAAACGGAGGGTAGTTTCATGATCCGGCTCACCACGTACCAGGCGGAGACGCCGCCGGCAAACAGCGCGAACACCGCCGTCGCCAGGCCGAGGATCATGTATTCGTAAGAGAAGGCGCGGATCAGCATGGCGCGGGTGGCGCCGAGCGTCTTCAGGATCACCGCGTCGTGGGTGCGTGCCCGGTTGCCGGCGGCAAGCGCGCCGGCGAGCACCAATACCGAGGCGACCAGCGCCACGGCGGCAGCGGCGCGGATGGCGGTCGCCAGCTGTCCGACCAGCTTGTCGACGATCTCCAGCGCATCCTTGACGCGGACGCTGGTGATCGTCGGATAGGCGTTGGTCACGGCTTTCAGGATGGCGGCCTCCTGTGCCGGCGTGGCCGTCGCATCCGTCAGCGTCGCCAGCCAGGCATGCGGCGCGCCCTTGAAGGTGTTCGGCGAAAAGACCATGACGAAATTGATCGACAGCGATTCCCACTCCACCTGGCGCAGGTTGGCGATGCGGGCCGTGAGGCTACGGCCGAGAACGTTGACGGTGACGGTGTCGCCGATCTTCAGGCCGAGTTCGCCCGCCTCCTCGGCGGAGAAGGAGACGAGCGGTTCGCCGTCGTAGTCCGGCGCCCACCATTCGCCGGCGGTCAGCTTGGCGTTTTCGGGCAGGGCCTCGGAATAGGTGATCCCGCGGTCGCCGCGCAGCACCCAGCGGCCGTTCGGCGGCACGTCCATCTTGGTGACGTCCTGGCCGTTGAAGGCGAGGATGCGGCCGCGCAGCATCGGCACTTCGGTGACCTTGCCGTCAGGCGCCTGCTGGCTCACGATCCGGCGGAAACCCTCGACCTCGCTGCCCTGGATGTCGACGAAGAAGAAGTTCGGTGCCCGCTCCGGCAGGTTGCCGGTGAGTTCACGCCGCAGGTTGCCGTCGATCAGCGTCAGCGTCACGAGCAGCGCAAGCCCCAGCCCGAGCGACAGCACCACGGAGGACGTCAGCGCGCCGGGGCGATGGATGTTGCCGATCGCCAGCCTCAGCGCCGGGGAGTTGACGCGCGGACTGCGCCGGGCGATCGCCGCCACCAGCACGGCCACGAGTCGCAGCAGCACGAAACCGAAGGCGACGGCGGCAAGGAAAACGGCGGCGACGAAGCGGTCGAAGGCGGTCAGGATCACCAGCGCGGCGAGGGCTGCGAGAATGATGCCCGTCGCCAGCAGATAGGGCCAGGAGGGCAGGCGGGTCGGCTCGAACCCCTGTTCGCGAAACAGCGCGGTCGCCGGCACTTCGCGGGCATGGCCGAGCGGCAGGATGGCAAACGCGAGCGTCGTCAGCAGGCCGAACAGGGCGGCGAGTGCCAGTGGACCGGGATAGATTGCCGGTGTTGCCGAAATCGGCAGGAAGTTGGCGAGGAACGGCGCCACCGCCATCGGTGCCAGCGCGCCGACAACGATGCCGATGCCGATGCCGGCCAGCGCGATCAGCAGGATCTGGAACAGGTAGATCGCCACCACCACGAAGGCCGGTGCGCCAAGGCACTTGAAGGTGGCGATGGTGGTGCGTTTGGAATCGAGGAAGGCGCGCACGGCATTGGCGACACCGACGCCGCCGACGATCAGCGCGGTCAGGCCCACCAGCGTCAGGAACTGCGAAAACCGGGTGACGTTGTCGCTCAGCGCCGGCGCGGCGCGGTCGCTGGCGCGGATCGACCAGCCGGCATCGGGGAATTTTTGCGCGGCGTCCTGCTGGATGCCGGCCGCCGGCGGCGAGCCGGCTTTCAGGCGAACCTTGTAGACGTGTGCGACGAGGCTGCCGGTCTGCATCAGGCCGGATGCGGCCAGTGACTCGCGGCTGACGATCAGGCGCGGCGCGAAACCGAAACCTTCCGAGATGGCGTCGGGTTCGTTCTTGACGGTGGCGGCAAGCGTCAGCCGCGCATTGCCGAGCAGGACCTCGTCACCCACCTTGAGGCCGAGCCGGTCGAGCAGCAACGGGGCGGCGACGGCGCCGTAGCGGCCATCGTCCTGTCGCGCCAGCAGCGGCCACAAGGCGCCGCCTTCGTTGGTCTCGAAGGTGCCGTAGAGCGGGTAGACGTCGTCGACGGCCTTGACCTCGACCAGTGCCTGGTCGGCGCCATCAGGCAGGCGAGCCATCGAGCGCAGGCCGGTGGAGACGGCGAGATCGCCGAGGCTCTGGACGTAGGCGAGTTCCTGCGGCGTCGCCTCGCGGTTGTTGAGTTCGAAACGCACGTCGGCGGCCAGCAGGGTGCGGCCTTCCGAAGCGATGGAATCGGTGATCGATCTCGAAACCGAGTTCACCGCCGCGATCGCTGCCGTGCCGAGCGCGATGCAGGCGAGGAAGATGTAAAAGCCCGAAAGGCCGCCGCGCAATTCGCGCAAGGCCAGCCGGAAAGCGAGGGACAGGCGGGAGCGCAGCGAATTCATGCGAAGGCCGCTTGTTCGGCCGGCTGGTTGCGGCTGTCGCCGGCGATCTCGCCGGAGCGCACGCGGATCTGCCGCGAGCAGCGGCCGGCCAGCGACACGTCGTGGGTGACGAGCACCAGCGTCATGCCGCGCTCCTGCTGCTTGGAAAACAAGAGGTCGGCGATCTGACGTCCGGTTTCCGTATCGAGGTTGCCGGTCGGTTCGTCGGCGATCAGCACTGCCGGCGACGGCGCGAGCGCCCGGGCGATGGCGACGCGCTGCTGCTCGCCGCCCGAGAGCTGGCCGGGATAGTGGCTCAGCCGTTCGCCGAGGCCGACCGATTGCAGTTCGCTGCGGGCGATGTCGAAGGGGTTGCGCACATTCGCCAGTTCCAGCGGCACGGCGACGTTTTCCAGCGCCGTCATGTTGGCGATCAGGTGGAAGGACTGGAAGACGATGCCGATGTTGCGGCCGCGGAAATCGGCCAGCGCATCCTCGCCCAATGTGTGCAGCGGCGTGTTGCGGATGTGGATTTCCCCCCTGTCCAGCCGCTCCAGGCCGGCGAGCACCATCAGCAGCGTCGATTTGCCGGAGCCGGAAGGGCCGACGATGCCGACGGCCTCGCCCTCATCGATGCTGAGATCCATGCTCTTGAGCACATGGACCGAAGCGGCGTCGCGGCCCAGGGTCAAATCGGCTTTCTTCAGCTCGATGATGGTTTTTGTCAAAAGAAACGTTTCCTATATGGATGAGGGGAAGAACGAAGAACGCTACGAGCGGGCCGGCATGGTCTCCGCCAATTTAGGAAAAGGGTCATGAGATTTAAAGCCGGGCGCATTCACTTCATCGTCATCATGCTGGCCATGGTTTTTGCCGTCGCCGGCACGCCGGCTGCGGCCCGCACGCTCCAGCTGGTCGGTTTTGGCGACAGCCTGATGGCCGGCTACCAGTTGCCGCCCAACGATGCCTATCCCGCCCGCCTGGAGGCTGCCCTGAAGGCGCAAGGCGTCGATATCGCCATCACCAATGCCGGCGTTTCCGGCGACACCACCTCCGCGGGCCTGGCGCGCGTCGACTGGTCGGTGCCGGATGGAACGGACGGCGTCATCCTCGAACTCGGCGCTAACGACGCGCTGCGCGGCATTCCGCCAGAGCAGACGGAAAAGAATCTCGATGCAATCATTAGCCGGCTCAAGGAGCGAGGAATTGCCGTGCTGCTCGCCGGCATGCTGGCACCGCCGAACATGGGCGGCGATTATGCGGCGAAGTTCGATCCGATCTACACGCGGCTTGCGGAAAAGCATGGCGTGCCGCTCTATCCGCTGTTCGTCGATGGGGTGGTGACCCAGGCGAAGCTGCAGCTCGAAGACGGCATGCACCCCAATGCCGATGGCGTCGGCGTCATGGTCGAACGGTCGTTGCCTGTCGTTAAGGCTTTCGTGGATATGATCTCGTCGGGAACAAAATAGGGGTTGCGCCGATTTTCATTGCGTGATTCGCTGTGAGCATCTGCACAAGATTCGGGGAGCTCGCCATGCCGAGACTGTTTACCGCCCTCGAAATTCCGCGCAATGCGGCGATGAGCCTTTCTCTTTTGCGCGGAGGCCTTCCCGGAGCACGCTGGATCGATGTGGAGAACTATCACATCACCCTGCGCTTCATCGGCGACGTCGATGGACGCACCGCAGACGAGGTCGTCGATCGGCTCGACCGCATCGACCGGCCGGAATTCCAGCTCGCCATCAACGGTATCGGCTCCTTCGGCGGCAAGAAACCGCATTCGGTGTGGGCGGGTGTTTCGCCGGCTCCGGAAATGTTTGCGCTGCAGGCGGAAATCGAGCGGATCTGCCAGCGCATCGGCCTGCCGCCGGACCCGCGCAAGTTTACCCCGCATGTGACGCTGGCGCGGCTCAAGTCGTCGCGTGTCGATGACGTCGTGCATTACCTCGCCGGCCGCGGCGATTTCCATACGGTGCCCTTCACCGTCTGCCGCTTCGTTCTCCTGTCGTCGCGCGATTCGGTGGGCGGCGGGCCCTACCTCACCGAAGAGGTGTTTCATCTGCGTGAGGCACCCGCCGCTTCCAGCCCGGTGAGCCGGCGCATCGAGGAAAAGAGCTTTATCTAGGCGGTTCCGAACCGGTCTTGTTTGCCGTATTCTGCCTTCAGGAGGATGCGATGAAACAGGAAAAGCTGAGTTCCGCCGCAATTGCCGAAAAGCTCGAAACCGTGCCCGGCTGGGCATTGCGGGATGACGGCGGGGCGATCACCCGCAGCTTCAAGTTCCGCAATTTTGCCGAGGCTTTCGGCTTCATGAGCGAGATGGCGCTTGCGGCGGAAAAGCTCGACCATCATCCCGAATGGTTCAACGTCTATGCGCGTGTCGATGTCACGCTCAACACCCACTCGGTCAAAGGTTTGAGCGACCTCGATTTCAAGCTGGCATCGTTGATGGACAAGGCGGCGGCGCGGCGGGCCGATTGAATTTGCGGGCATCGCTCCCCATATGGATTGCGCAGACTCTGGAGGCGCGAGCGTGACGACGGACGACATCAAATTTGGTGAAATTCTCCTGCCCGGCGACGAGAAGACGCAGGAAAAGCGGGAACAGACGGTCAAGGCGAAGTTCTGGCCGAAATTTCGTCGTGCCGTGCGCCATATCCCCTTCGGACGAGACGTGGTGGCGAGTTTTTATTGCGCCATCGATCCGCAGACGCCGACGCGGGTGCGCGGAATCCTGCTGGCGGCACTCGGCTATTTCATCATGCCGGCGGACCTTGTGCCGGACATTCTGGCCGTGGTCGGCTTTTCCGACGACATCGCCGTGCTGAGCACGGCGCTGGCGATGATCCGCGGCCATATTCATGAACGGCACTACCAGTCCGCCGACCGGGCGCTGGCCGACCGGCCGGAGTGACGAAAGTCTCAACTCGTCGTGATCGGCAGGGGAACGGTTGCCCGTCCGACAAACTCTTGCCCGATTCTTTGTGTCATAAATCCCTCGGGATGCGTGCCTTTCGGGTCAAATTCAGCCGATACGTCCAGAAATCGACCAAAACGGCCGGTCTTCGACCCGGAGCGGCACATTTCCAACGGCTTTCTCTTCCTTGTTGACGGTTTGGTAACCTGAATTAAGTCAAAACGAATGAGATCATGAGCACGTTTAGCCTGGCCGCTTCGTCGGCCGGCGTTTGATGGCAATAAAACCGGCAGGAAAACATGTTCGTAAGAAGTTTCACAACCGCACTTATCCTGATTTTGGCCAGCGCTGGCATTGCCTCTGCTCAATCTCCGACCCGGATCCAGCAGTTCAAGGCCTGGGGCGCCTATTCCTACAAATCGGGCAACAGCAATGTCTGTTACGTTCTGTCCGTGCCGACCGCGAAGGAGCCGGCGAACGTCGATCACGGCGATATCTTCTTCATCGTGTCGCAGCGGCCGGGACAGAATATCTCCTACGAGCCGCAGGCGATGATGGGTTACGTCATGAAGGAGAATTCCAAGGTCAACGTCACCATCGACAACAAGACCTTCGTGATGTTCGTCAAGGAGCGCGCGGCCTGGGTGGAGAATGCCGCCGAAGAACCGGCGCTCGTCATGGCCATGAAGACCGGCAAGTCGATGACGGTCAAGGCGACCTCCCGCAAGGGCACGGTCACCAGCTACGCTTATTCCCTGCAGGGCATTTCGGCGGCCCTGAAACAGATCGAGAGCTGCAAATAAGCTTTTTGCCCGAGAAACCTTGAGGTGGAGGCTGGTCGTTGACCGGCCTTTACTGTTTTTGCAGCCAGTGGGTGACGCGCCCGCAATTTAATGCTAAAGCGCAGCCAATCTGGGCGAACGCCTCCTGGCCGACAAGCGGCCCGTCCGCCCCATCTTCTTTTCATTCAGCCTGTGCTTGCCGGATCGATGTCTCGGCGGGGTGCAGCTATTGAGACCCTGGGATTGTTCGACATGGATGCCACTGAAACGACGATCGACCGCGCGCCGGTGAAAGCGCCGCCGCCGCTCCGGCCCGCCGATTTCGCCGTAAAACCATCGCTGATCGGCCTGACGCGCGAGGACATGGCCGAGGCGCTGAAGGAAAAAGGCATTCCGGAAAAGCAGGTGCGCATGCGCGTCAGCCAGATCTGGCACTGGCTCTATATCCGCGGCGTCTCCGATTTCGACGCGATGACCAACGTCGCCAAGGACATGCGCGAAATGCTGAAGAAGCATTTCACCATCGTCCGCCCCGAAATCGTCGAGGAGCAGGTCTCCAATGACGGTACCCGCAAGTGGCTGTTGCGTTTCCCGCCGCGCGGCGCCGGCCGGCCTGTGGAGGTCGAGACCGTCTATATTCCGGAAGAGGGCCGCGGCACGCTGTGCATTTCCAGCCAGGTCGGCTGTTCGCTCACCTGTTCCTTCTGCCACACCGGCACGCAGAAGCTGGTGCGCAACCTGACGGCGGAAGAAATTCTCTCGCAGTTGCTGCTCGCCCGCGACCGGCTCGGCGATTTCCCGGACCGCGATACGCCGCAGGGCGCGATCATCCCGGCCGAAGGCCGCAAGATCACCAACATCGTCATGATGGGCATGGGCGAGCCGCTCTACAATTTCGAACCGGTGAAGACGGCGCTGCTGATCGCCTCGGATGGCGACGGCCTGTCGCTGTCGAAGCGCCGCATCACGCTGTCGACCTCCGGCGTCGTGCCGGAAATCTATCGCACCGGCGAGGAAATCGGCGTCATGCTGGCGATCTCGCTGCATGCGGTGCGCGACGACCTGCGCGACATGCTGGTGCCGATCAACAAGAAATATCCGCTGAAGGACCTGATCGAGGCCTGCCGCGCCTATCCCGGCCTGTCGAATGCCCGGCGCATCACCTTCGAATATGTGATGCTGAAGGATGTCAACGACAGCCTGGAGGACGCCAAGGGCCTGATCCAGTTGCTGAAAGGCATTCCGGCGAAGATCAACCTGATCCCGTTCAATCCGTGGCCGGGCACCAACTACCAGTGTTCCGACTGGGCGACGATCGAGAAATTCGCCGATTTCATCAATGCCGCCGGTTACGCCTCGCCGATCCGCACGCCGCGCGGCCGCGATATCCTCGCCGCCTGCGGCCAGCTGAAGTCGGAATCCGAACGGATGCGCAAGACCGAACGTCTGGCCTTCGAGGCGATGATGATCGCCAACCATGGCGAAGACGACTGATCAACAAGTTTGATCGTTCAAGAACCGGCGAGAGATTGATTTTTAGGCAAGTCTTACCTACAACGCCTAAAATTTACTCTCGGAGGTCATCATGCGTTCAATCCTGCTCGCTTTTGCCGCAAGCGTGGCGCTCATCCTGCCCGCCAGCGCGGAAAACGTTACCGTTGCCGTCACGGCGATCGTCGAACATCCGGCACTCGATGCCGCCCGCGACGGCGTCAAGGAAGCGCTGGAGGCTGCCGGTTACAAGGAAGGCGAAAACCTGACCTTCGTCTACCAGTCCGCCCAGGGCAATCCGGCCACCGCGGCGCAGATCGCCCGCCAGTTCGTCGGCGATGCGCCCAACGTCATCGTGCCGATCTCGACGCCGTCGGCGCAGGCGGTCGTTTCCGCCACCCGCGATATCCCGGTGGTTTTCACTGCCGTCTCCGATCCGCTCGGCGCGCAGCTTGTCAAGGACATGGACAAGCCGGGCGGCAACGTCACCGGCCTGTCCGACATGTCGCCGGTTGCCGAGCATGTGGCGCTGATCAAGGAAATCCTGCCGAACGTCAAGACGATCGGCTACCTCTACAACTCCGGCGAGGCCAACTCGGTATCGCTGCTCGCCGTCCTGAAGGCCGAAGCCGAAAAGGCCGGCCTGACCGTGGTCGAATCCGCCGCCACCAAGTCGGCCGAAGTTCAGGGCGCGGCTCGCGCGCTGGTCGGCCGTGCCGATGCGATCTACATCCCGACCGACAACACGATCATCTCGGCGCTCGAAGGCGCGGTTGCCGTTGCCGAAGAAGCCAAGCTGCCGCTGTTCACTGCCGATACGGATTCGGTTTCGCGGGGTTCGATCGCCGCCCTCGGCTTCAACTACCATGATGTCGGCAAGCAGACCGGCGAAGTGGTCGTGCGTATCCTCAAGGGTGAAAATCCGGGCGATATCGCCGTGAAGGTTGCCGCCGGCAGCGATCTGGTCATCAACAAGACCGCCGCTTCCAAGATGGGCGTCACCCTGCCGGAAAGCGTCGTCAAGCGCGCCACCCGTACCATCGAATAAGGCGGCACGTCCCGCCGTCCTGTTTGCCAATGCCGGCCGCCCTCATGACAATGAGGGCGGTTCGTCTATTATAACGAGGTGCCTCGCCGGAGGGCGGGGCCAGAGAAGAGGGGCCGAAAACCGTGAGTGTGATCGCTTTTTGGGGAGCCGTGGAACTGGGGCTGGTCTATGCCTTCGTCGCCCTCGGCGTCTATCTTGCCTTCCGGGTGCTCGATTTTCCCGATCTGACGGTCGACGGGTCCTTTCCGCTCGGCGCTGCCGTGACGGCGGTGCTGATCATCGCCGGTGTCAATGCCTGGCTGGCCGCGGCGATCGCCATGGTTGCCGGTGCGGCTGCCGGCATGGTGACGGCGCTGCTCAACGTGCGTTTCCGCATCCTCAACCTGCTTGCATCGATCCTGACCATGATCGCGCTGTTTTCGGTCAACCTGCGGGTGATGGGCAAGCCGAACGTCGCGCTGATCAATGCAGATACCATGCTCAGCCCGTTCTTCGGCCTCGGCCTGCGTGATTTTTATGTCCGTCCGCTGTTCGTCGGCATCCTCGTCGTCATAGCGCTCATCATCGTCTGGCGCTTCCTCGAAAGCGATGCCGGCCTGGCGATGCGGGCGACCGGTGCCAATGCGCGCATGGCGCGGGCGCAAGGCGTTTCCACCAG
>Ga0222427_101349_pt1 | contig 11447 bp, 8 predicted proteins | sample 2B20Ametagenome_FD_182890 | JGI IMG/M metagenome (GOLD analysis project Ga0222427, IMG submission 182890) | Enriched microbial communities from leaf-cutter ant dump, University of Wisconsin, Madison, United States - 2B20A (version 2) | ecosystem: Environmental > Terrestrial > Nest > Insects nest >...
CGGGTCGATGCGCACGGCAATCTGCGGGATCAGCACCTGCTTTTCCACGGTGAGATCCACCAGGCCCGGGATACCGGCCAGGCGGCCGCGCAGTTGCTCGGCCAGGCCCCGCAGAGCATCCGTGTCGTCGCCGAAGACCTTGAGCGCGATCTGCGCCCGCACTCCCGAGAGCAGGTGGTCGAGGCGGTGCGAGATCGGCTGGCCGGTGGTGGCCTGCGCGGGCAGCAGGGCCAGGCGCTCGCGGATGTGGGCCATGATGGCCTCGCGACTGCGCTTGGAGGGTTTCAAGTCCACGTCGATCTCGGCGGCATGCACGCCCTCGGCGTGCTCGTCCAGCTCGGCGCGGCCGGTGCGCCGGCCCACCTGCCGGACTTCGGGCACTTCGGCGATCAGCCGCTCGGCCTCGGCGCCGATGCGGTTGGCCTGCTCCAGCGAGGTGCCGGGAGAGAGCACCAGCCCGAGCACCAGCGAGCCCTCGTTGAAGGCCGGCAGGAAGGCGCGCGGGAAGAATGGCACGCTGGCTGCGGCCAGCAGCACCGCCACGGCGGCGCCTGCCACCAACATCCGCGCCATGGGGAAGGACCAGGCCAGCACCTTCGCGTCCAGTCGCTTGAGCCAGGCCACGAGCGGGCTGTCGCCATGGTCGATGCGCTTCATGCGCGGCAGCAGGTAGTAGGCCAGCACCGGCGTCACCGTCATCGATACCAGCATGGAGGCCAGGATGGAGACGATGTAGGCCACGCCCAGCGGCGCGAACAGCCGTCCCTCAATGCCCGGCAGCGCGAACAGCGGCACGAACACCAGCACCACCACCAGCGTGGCGTAGACAATGCCCGAGCGCACCTCGACGCTGGCGCGGCGAACCACCTCCAGCACCAGCACCGGCACCGCATCGCCTGCGGCACGGTTCTGCCGGCTCTGTTTCAAGCGGCGCAGGATGTTCTCCACGTCCACCACCGCATCGTCCACCAGTTCGCCGATGGCAATCGCCAGCCCGCCCAGCGTCATCACGTTGATCGACAGGCCGAAGGCGCGGAAGGCCAGCGCCGCCACCGCCAGAGACAGCGGGATGGCCAGTAGCGAGATCAGCGTGGTTCTGGCCGACAGCAGGAAGGCGAACAGAATGACCGCGACCATCACCGCGCCGTCGCGCAGCGCCTCGCCCACGTTGCCCACCGAGGCGTGAATGAAATCGGCCTGGCGGAACAGCACCTGCGGCTTTGCCAGGCCCTTGGGCAGGCCGGGCTCCAGCTCCCGTAGCGCCGCCTCCACGGCCGCAGTGAGCTTCACGGTGTCGGCACCGGGCTGCTTCTGCACGCTGGCGATCACGGCGGGGCCGGCGTTGTAGCCGCCATCGCCGCGCTTGAGGCCCGGCGCGAAACCGACCTGGGCCACCTGTTCCAGCAGCACGGGCCGGCCATCCTTCCAGGCGACGGCCACACCGGCGAGGTCGGCTCCCAACGCATCGCGGTTGGCCGAGCGGCCGACGTGGCGGATCAGGAACTCGCGCCCGTTCAGGTCGATGAAGCCGCCGCCCGCATTGCTGGCGTAGCCCTTCATGGCCTGCTCCACCTGGGTGAGCGAGACGCCGAACTGCGCCATGCGCGCGGTGTCCGGCGCCACGCGCAGGGTGCGCACATCGCCGCCGATGGGGATCACCTGCGAAACGCCGGGAATGGACAGCAGGCGCGGCCTCAGCACGAAGTCCGCGTACTCGCGGGCCTGCATGGGCGAGGCGCCGCCATCGGCCTGAGCCACGTTCTGCGTAGTAATGGGCAGCGCGATCAGCATGATCTCGCCCATGATCGAGGACACCGGCCCCATGGTCGGCTCGATGCCGGCGGGCAACTGGGCGCGCGCCAGCGCCAGGCGCTCGGCCACGAGCTGGCGGTTGCGGTAGATGTCGGTGCCCCAGTCAAACTCCGCGTAGACGATGGACAGGCCCACGCCGGACATCGAGCGCACGCGGGTGACGCCCGGCATGCCGTTGAGCGCGGTCTCCAGCGGGAAGGTGACGAGCTGCTCCACTTCCTGCGGCGCCATGCCGCCGGCCTCCGTCAGCACGGTGACCAGGGGCTTGTCCAGGTTGGGGAACACGTCCACGGGCGTGCGCCAGGCGCTGACGGCCCCCCACACCAGCAGGAAAGCCGCGACGGCGAGCACAAAAAGGCGGTTGCGCAGACTGCTGCGCACGATCCAGTCGAACATCGCGTGCTCCTTACCGGATCTGCGCCAGCAGCGCGGCGCCTTCGACCACGACGCGGTTGTCCGCGCCCAGGCCTTGCACGACGGCCACCGTGGCCGCGTCCAGCGTCCGCACGCGCACCGGCTGCGGGATATAGCGCTCCGCGCCCGACTTGATCCACACCACCTGCTCGTTGGCGGCATTGCGCACCACGGCCTGGGCCGGCAGCACAAAGCCTTCGACGCGCTCGGCGAGCTGGGCGATCAGCGTCACGGGCTGCCCCACCGCGAGCGACAGGGCTTGCGCATTTCCAGCGGTACCAGCGGATTGCAAGCGGAAGTTGACGGGCATCACGCCGTCGCGCAGCGCACCGCCCGCGCCCACCAGTTGCAGGCGCGCGCCGGGCGCCTCGCGCAGAGAGGCCGCGGCGATGCGGGCCGGCAGCGCTGCATCGGCGGTCGTGGCCTCGACCATCAGCCGGGAGGGATCGACGATCTCGAACAGCAGTTCGCGCGCATCGGCCACCTGACCGGCCACCGCCTGCGCGCGAGCGATCACGCCGGATACCGGGGCCACGAGAGCTTCGCGCGCTCCCAGGCTGGCGGCTATGCTTTTTTCTCGTGCGGACAGGCTTTGCAAGTCGGCCTTGGCGGCCTCGATTTCCTTGCGCGGCACCGTGCCCTCCAGGGATTCAAGCCGCTGCACGCGCTGGGCGGCGAGCTGCCGGCTGCTGCGCAGCTCGGCCAATTGCGCTTGCTGGTTCGCTTCGGCATAGGGTTCGGCATGGTGGCGGATATAGGCCAGCACCTCGCCTTTGCGCACGGCCTGGCCCGCGACGGGCAGGCCGCGCGGGCCGGCCTCGACGCGGCCGCCATGCACGGCCTGCACGCGGCCGCCGGCATTGGGGTCGATCACCACGCGGCCAGCCAGCTCGACCGTGGCCTGCGCCTGTGAAGCAGCCACGATCTGCGTGCGCAGGCCCATGCGCCGCTGCGCGAGCATGGGCACGTTGACGCTGCCGTCGGGCAGGCGCATCAGCCCATTGGTATTCGTGGCCTGGGGTGCATCAAGGTGTTCACCATTGGGGCCGTGCGCGCCGGGAGATGCCCAGGCAGGCGATGCGGCCAACAGGTGGATGGCTGCCGCGAGCAGGGAGACAGGGATCAGACGGTTTTTCATCGCCGGGCCGCCCCAAGATGAAAAGCGGCCCCCTCGGGGGGCAGCGGCTACACGCAGTGAGCAAGCGTGGGGGTTATTTTTCATTGGGCGCCTCCTTGGGCCTTGCGGGAGCGGCGGGTCATCCAGGCACTGGCGGCAGCCAGCAACAGCATCACGAGCACGACCCAGACCACGTTGGGGATGCCGTGTCCGCCGCCCTCGTCGTGCGCATGTCCGTGGTCATCGCCACCAGTCGCAGCAGCCTTCGCCGGACCGGTCTGCAGCGTCCCCTCCAGCAGATCCGACTCCTTGCCGACCAGGATCGTGACGACCAGGGGATGCTCCCCAGGTTCCTTCAGCACTTTGAGGAAAGCCGGGTCATCGACGGCGTAGTCGCCCATGTCCTCGTGGAACTTGGCAACGGCTTTCGCCGCGCCGGACTCGACCTCGACCGTGGCTTGCAGCACCGGCTCGTTGGTGTCGAAGCGGTTGATGAGCATCGACAGCTCATCGACCCAGAGATGGGCCACCAGCTCGAAGCTCTCGGAGCGGGCCTCCATGCGCGGCGCGGTGCTGGCACTGCCTGCTGCCGCAGTGGGGCTGTCCAGGTGTTCGCCATTGGGGCCATGGGCACCGGGCGAAGCCCAGGCGGCTGCGCTGGACAGGGTCAAGAAAAAGGCAAGCATGGCGCCAGACAGCAGCTGCTGCCAGCCGCCCAATCGGGAAAGAGTCATGGAGTTCATGGAAGGAATCCGAGGGTTTGTTGCAGTTGGGCCTGGGCCAGACCTAGCGCGGCTTGTTGGCGTGCCAGCGCGGCATCCGCCTGGGCGGCGGCGTTGGCCGCGCGCAGCAGTTCGGGCAGCGGGGTTTCCCCAGCCTTGAACGATTTGTCGATGAGCTGGGTGCGCTCGCGCAGCAGCGCGGCGCGGTCGCGCGTGTCTTCCAGTTGGCGGGCGGCATTGCGCACGGCCGAGCGGGCCAGGCCCAGGTCGGCTTGGTGTTTTTCTCGCAGGCGCAGCTCGGTGGTTTCGGCGACATCCAGTTCACCCAGCGCGGCGGCTTGCAGCGGCGCGTTGCGGCCATCGGTGCCGAAGGGAATGCGCACGCCGATGCCGACGCTGCGCTGGGCCGACTGGCCAGTGCCTGGCGATTCTTCGCGGTAGCGCAGCAGCAGTTCGGGTGCGTCGCGGCGGGAGGTATTGACCACCTCCACCCGCTTGCGCGCCCGCTCCACCGCCTGGGCTGCCAGCCGCAGCTCGGGATGTGCCTCGCTGGTTGGCCTGTCGAGCCCGGCCAACGAGGGGGGCGGCGTTGCCACTTCCGGCATCGCCTCCAGGCCGGTCAGGTTGCGCCACTGTGTCTGGGCGGCCTGCAGCCTCTGGCCTACTTCGCCCCGCAGGGACTGTGCCTCCAGCAGTTCGGCGCGGGCCGCGAGGGCATCGGCACGGGCCAGGTCGCCGGAGTGGACGCGGCGCTGCACGTCATCGGCGAGGTGCTGCAGGTATTGGAGCTGGGCGCCTGACGCGTCGGCCTCGGCTTGGGCTGCCGACCAGCGCCAGGCCGCCTCGCGCACCTGGCCAGCTACCCGCAGGCGCGCAGCCTGGGTTTGCGCGTCGGCCAACTGGAGTTCGGCGCCGGCAGCGGCAGAGCGGGCATCGCGCTGGCCCGGCTGCCACAGTGGCAATGCGACGCCGATCTCGCTTTCTCGCCGGCCCGCATTAGTTTGCCAGCGGTCATTGCGGTGGCTGAGTTCGAGCGCCGGCGGCGCGGCCCAGAGGCTGGAGGCCGCCGTCTGCTCGGCCTGGGCGCGCCGACCCTGGGCCTGGGCTTCGCGCGCCTGTACGGCACGCTGCCACGCGGCCTCCACGGCTTCGGCCAGCGGGACACGAGGGTGCTCAGCCGCAGCGGCAGCAAGGGTTGATGAAGGCTCTGGCGAGCGGGTTTGCGCGGCGGCGGGCCAAACGCCCCCCACAGCCGCGCAGCCTGCGATGGCGCAGGCCACGAACCAAGGAACGGGTTTCACGAAAATCCTGACTCATTCGATGGCGATCCCCGGGCACGCGATGCCATGTCCACATGGACAGGCCGGGGCGGACACAGAGGTGAGAGGGAATCGCCGGCTTGAAAACGACCCGGCCGCGCGCAGGCGCAGCGGGGGAAGGGTTTTCAGGAGATCAGGACAGCCGGGGGGGTCTTCGCAGGCCGCCCAGCAACGGCGGCGGCAGGGGCCGCTCGTCCACCATGGCTGGACGCGCGGAATCGGTGGGGATGAGTGTGAAGGAGGTAACAGCCCACAGGAAGGGGCTGCTGACGCCGGCATCGGCAACGACATGCTGCTGGGACTCGTCGGAGTCGTCCTGGACGACCGAGCCGTCGTCATGGTGGTGGTGCGCCTCGCTCAGTGAGTGCATCGCCATGTGCGCGATTTCGTGAACGTCCGCGAATGCTGCAGCCTGCCCTCCAAAGGCAAGGGATTGCCAGAGGATGGAGAGCAACATCAAGGCAAGGGCGAACTTGCGGCGCATCATGCGATTCTAATTTGCCAATGAATGCCTGAATGATTCAGGGGAAAGCGCATAGCTATATGGAGTGCGTTGCACATTGACATATCGCAGCCCGTGGATAGGCGTCAGCCGCGCCCTGCTGGAAGGAAATTCGCCAGACAGTGTCTGGCGAATTGACTCAAGAGATGAGAGCAATTGTCGTATCAGCGATACGACAATTTCCGCACTCAGCCGACATGGGCAACGCTTCGCATCAGACGACGTGCGCCGGTGCGGGTTCGGCCAGCGGCGCAGCCGCCAGCCGCAGGCCCCTGCTCGGCCACGGCTTGGTGATGCAGAACGCGCCACAGAGACTTCCTCACCGTTGTATGGTCAGTACAGCCGACCTCGATGTATCGGCCTTGTCTTCGACGTGTCGGCTCAAATTGTCGTGACAACTCGTGGGAGCTGGATTTCCCAAACTCTGTCTGGGATTTGTGATGCCATCGGCTCGGGTGCCGCACGCCTGTGAGGCCCTTGCTTCGGTCCGCAACTGGCCCGGCCGCTTGGCGGACGGGCAGTCTTCTCGCTCAGCAAGCTCAGGCGAAGCCTGGATGTCTCACGTACCCCACAGACCTTGACAATCCACGGGAGCCCAATCCGGTTTACCCCTCGGTTTACCCCTCAGCCTAAAACGCGTTCGGGCAAAGAAAAACGGGTTACAGCATTTCTGCTGTAACCCGTTGATTTCTTTACGAATAAATGGTCGGCGTGGCGGGATTCGAACTCGCGACCCCTTGCACCCCATGCAAGTGCGCTACCAGGCTGCGCTACACGCCGACAAGACCTAGATTATTACACACTTTCAGGCTTGAAAAGAAAGCAGCGCCCGAATCTCCCATAATTCTTGGCGCACCAATTGCACGTCCAGAACGTACTCTTGCGCATCCGCGGCCGGCGGCCGCTCCAAGGGCAGTCTGCCCTCCTCCATCTCCCCGAGTACTTCTTCGTCGGGTGCCTGCTCATCCCGCCCGGCCAAGGCCAACTCCTGCAGGCGGTTGCGCGCGCCGCTGATGGTGAACCCCTGGTCGTACAGCAGGTCACGGATGCGGCGGATCATCAGCACCTCGTGGTGCTGGTAGTAGCGGCGGTTGCCGCGCCGCTTCATCGGCCGCAGTTGTGTGAACTCCTGCTCCCAGTAGCGCAGGACATGCGGCTTGACGCCGCACAGCTGCGCTACCTCACCAATGGTGAAATAACGCTTGGCGGGAATGGAAGGAAGCGTGTTACCCATGGATGCAATCACCGTGCGCGAGAACAACCCGAGAGCCTACTGCACTCGCACACGCAGCGCCAGCAGCGCGTGCAAGAGGCTGAGAAGCGCTACGCACCGCCCTGAATCTGCTCCTTGAGCTTGCTGCTGGCGTGGAACGTGACCACGCGGCGTGCCTGGATCGGGATGGCCTCGCCCGTGCGCGGGTTGCGCCCGGGGCGCGGCGCCTTGGTGCGGATCTGGAAGTTGCCAAAGCCCGAGAGTTTCACGTCCTGCCCCTGCGCCAGGCGTTCCGAAATCAGGTCGAAGAAGGCGTCGACCATGTCCTTGGACTCGCGCTTGTTCAGGCCGATCTGGTCGAACAGCAAGTCGGCCAGTTGCGCCTTGGTCAGCGCCGGGGTTTCCAGGCTCTCTACGGCGAATTCGATCACGTCAGCTCCTCCTGTGGTTTGGTCCTGCCCATTACACGCGCAGCTTGGCGCCCGTGCGTGTGGCCAACTGTTCGACGACGGCCTGCACGGCCGCCTCGATTTCCGCCTCGGCCAGGGTCGCGGCATCGCTGCCCAGCGTCAGGCGCACGGCCAGGCTTTTCTCGCCCGGCGCCAGGCCGCCCGCGGGGGCCGCCTCGCCCGCGCGCAGTGGCTTGGGACGGTACACGTCGAACAGCACGGCACCGCGCAGCGTGACGGCGGGCAGCGCGGCCTCGATGGCGCCAATGAGCTGGGCATGGGTCACGCTCTCGGCCACGACCACAGCCAGGTCGCGCTGCACCGACTGGTGCTTGGCCACCGGGCGGAAGGCAGGCACGGGGCGCTGCAGCACGGCGTCCAGCTCCAGCTCGAACAGCACCGGCGCCTGCGGCAAGTCCCAGGACTGGCGCCAGCGCGGATGCAGCTCGCCCACGTAGCCGATCTCGCGCCCGGCCACGCGCACCCGCGCGCAGCGGCCCGGGTGCATGGCCGGATGCTCGGCGGGCTCGAACTGCGCCTGCAGCGGGGCCAGCAGCGCCTCGACATCGCCCTTGACGTCGAAGAAATCCACGCCCTGCTCCTTGCGCCCCCACTGCAGCGGCTGCGTCGCGCCATAGGCCAGGCCGGCCACGCGCATGGGCTGGTGAAAGCCCTCGACCGTGGTGTCCGAGCCCTTCACGCTGGCGTCGCGCAGAAACACCCGGCCCAGCTCGAACACGCGCACGCGCTCGGCCTTGCGGTCGAGGTTGAACTTCAGCACCTGCAGCAGCGAGCCGAGCAGCGTCGAGCGCATCACGCTCATCTGGCTGGCAATCGGGTTGAGCAGCCGGATGGGCTGGGCGTTGCCCGCCAGCTCCTGCTCCCAGCGCTCCTCGACGAAGCTGAAATTGATGGTCTCCTGGTAGCCCAGCCCGGCCAGCTGGCGCCGCACGGCGAACGGATCGCGCGTGGACTCCAGCGGCAGTTTCGGCGTGATCGGCGCCAGCGGCGGCGTGGTGGGCAACTGGTTGTAGCCCACCATGCGCGCGATTTCCTCGATCAGGTCTTCCTCGATGACCAGGTCGAAACGGTACGACGGCGGCACCACGGTGACCACGCCCTCGCCTTCGGTCACGGCCAAGCCCAGGCGCTGCAGTGCCTGCACGCATTGCGCCTGGGTCAGGGGCATGCCAATGACCTTGGCGGCGCGCGCCACGCGCAGCGTGACGGGCTGCGGCTGGGGCACGTTGACGCACTGGTCGTCCATGGGGCCGCACTGCGTCTCGGCGGTGCCGCAGATCTGCACCACCAGTTCGGTGATGCGCTCGATGTGCTCCACCGTCAGTTGCGGATCGACGCCGCGCTCGAAGCGGTGGCCCGCGTCGGTCGAGAAGTTGTAGCGGCGCGAGCGCCCGGCAATCGCCCTGGGCCACCAGAAGGCGGCCTCGATGTAGATGTTCTTCGTTACATCGGACACCGCCGTGGCGTCGCCGCCCATGATGCCGGCCAGCGACTCCACCTCGCGCGCATCGGCGATCACGCCCACCTTGTCATCAATGGTAACGGTGTTGCCATTGAGCAGCTTGAGCGTCTCGCCCACGCGGCCCCAGCGCACCTCCAGGCCGCCGTGGATCTTGTCCAGATCGAAGATATGCGACGGGCGGCCCAGCTCGAACATCACGTAGTTGGAAATGTCCACCAGCGGCGCCACGCTGCGCTGGCCGCAGCGCGCCAGGCGTTCCACCATCCACTGCGGCGTCTGGGCCTGGGTGTTGACGTTGCGCACGATGCGGCCCGAGAAGCGCCCGCACAGGTCGGGGGCGCTGATCGCCACCGGCAGCGTGTCGGCATGGCCGACGGGCGCCACGGGAAACTCCAGCGCCTTCAGCGGCGCGCCGGTGAGCGCCGCGACTTCGCGCGCAATGCCATGGACGCTCAAGGCATGCGCCAGGTTCGGCGTGAGCTTGAGGGTGAACAGCGTGTCGTCCAGGTTCAGGTACTGGCGGATGTCCTGGCCCAGCGGCGCGTCCAGCGGCAGCTCCAGCAGGCCGCCGTGGTCGTCGGCCAGTTGCAGCTCGCGCGCCGAGCACAGCATGCCGTGGCTTTCCACGCCGCGCAGCTTGCCGACCTTGATAAGGAAGGGCTTGCCGTCGTCGCCCGGCGGCAGCTCGGCGCCCACCTGGGCGCAGGGCACGCGGATGCCGAGGCGCGCATTGGGCGCGCCGCAGACGATGGTGAGCAGCGCGGCGCCGCCCACGTCCACCTGGCACACGCGCAGGCGGTCGGCGTTGGGGTGCTGCACGGCCTCCTTGATTTCGCCGACGACGATCTTCGAGAACGGGGGCGCCACGGGCGCCAGCTCCTCGACCTCCAGGCCTGCCATGGTCAGGGTCTCGGCCAGTTCTTGGGTGGTCAGGGGCGGGTTGCAGAATTCACGCAGCCAGGATTCGGGGAATTGCATAGTCGGATAGCTCGGTATTCAGGGCGCTGGAGCGCAGCAGTGCGGGTTTGCTCTTAAAACAGGAGCTGGTAGCGCTTGCTCCACAAGGGTTTCATAATCAAATTGATATGGAACCCTTGTGTATAAAGCGCCAGAAGCTCTCTTTTCAGGAGCGAAACTGCGACAGGAAACGGATGTCGCCATCGAAGAACAGGCGCAGGTCGTTCACGCCGTAGCGCAGCATGGTCAGGCGGTCCGGCCCCATGCCGAAGGCGAAGCCGATGTATTTCTCGGGGTCCAGCCCCATGTTGCGCACCACGTTGGGGTGCACCTGGCCCGCACCCGACACCTCCAGCCAGCGGCCCGCAAGCGGCCCGGTCTGGAACTGGATGTCGATCTCGGCGCTCGGCTCGGTGAACGGGAAGAAGCTGGGGCGAAAGCGCAGCACCAGGTCGTCCTGCTCGAAGAAGGTCTTGCAGAAGCCGGTGAACACGACCTTCAGGTCCTTGAAGCTCACGTTCTCGCCGATCCACAGGCCCTCGCACTGGTGGAACATGGGCGAGTGCGTGGCGTCGCTGTCCACGCGGTAGGTACGGCCCGGGGCGATGACGCGGATCTCGGGCATGGCCTGCCCGGCATCGAGCAGCGCACGGTACTTCTTCACGTGCTGCACGGCAAAGCGCACCTGCATCGGGCTGGTGTGCGTGCGCAGCAGGTTGGGCGCCTCGGGCGTGCCGCCCTCGACGTAGAAGGTGTCGTGCATGGAGCGCGCCGGGTGATCCTCGGGCGTGTTCAGCGCCGTGAAGTTGAACCAGTCGGACTCGATCTCGGGGCCCTGCGCCACGTCGAAGCCCATGGAGCCGAAGATGCGCTCGATGCGCTCCAGCGTGAGCGACACCGGGTGCAGCCCGCCCTGCCCCTGCTGGCGGCCGGGCAGGCTCACGTCCAGCGCCTCGGCCTTGAGCTGGGCCTGGAGTTCGGCATCCGCCAGGGCCTGGCGGCGCGCCGTCAGCGCGGCCTCGATGGCCTGCTTGGCCACGTTGATGGCAGCGCCGCGCGACTTCTTTTCCTCGACGGAAAGCTGGGCCATGCCCTTCATCAGCTCGGTCACGCGGCCCGACTTGCCCAGAAACTGGGCCTTGGCGTTTTCCAGCTCGGCGGGGGTGGCGGCCTGCGCAAACTGCTGCTGCGCGCTCGCCACCAGGGAATCCAACTCGTTCATACGACTCTCGTGCATTCGTGCATGCGTGAAAAGAAACAAGGGCTAGCGCCTTTTCAAGCCCTAGCCCTTGCTGGTAGTGCGCTGGCAGCTATCGAAACAATAGCCGCCGATCGTGAACTCAAGCAGCCAGCTTGGCCTTGACTTGCTCCACGATGCTGCCGAAGGCAGCCTTGTCGTGCACCGCGAGGTCGGCCAGCATCTTGCGGTCGATCTCGATGGCCGCCTTCTTCAGGCCGT
>Ga0222427_101350_pt1 | contig 11417 bp, 10 predicted proteins | sample 2B20Ametagenome_FD_182890 | JGI IMG/M metagenome (GOLD analysis project Ga0222427, IMG submission 182890) | Enriched microbial communities from leaf-cutter ant dump, University of Wisconsin, Madison, United States - 2B20A (version 2) | ecosystem: Environmental > Terrestrial > Nest > Insects nest...
ACTTGGGGATCGTGTGCGCACCGGGCAGCAGGTTGGCGTTGGCGCTGGCGATCAGGTCGTTCAGCACGATCAGCGGCGAGTTGGCGATCAGCGTGGTGTTGGTGGCGGTGAGAATGCAGAACGCCATCGGCAGCAACAGCCGCGACAACGGTACGCCGGTGCGCGCCGACAACCGGCTGCTGACCGGGATCATGATCGCCGCCAGCGCCTGGCTGGGGATCACCGCGCTGAACAGGCTGGCGACCATGTTGATCACCACCCCCAGCCGCGTCTCCGCGCCGCGCGCCATGCGCATCACGAAATTGGCGGTGAGGTTGAGCACGCCGGCGCGGTCCAGCCCCTCGCCCATGATCATGATCGCGATGATCGCGATCACCGCGTTGCCGGCGAAGCCGTTGAACACGCGGTCGGCCGGGATCAGCCCGGTCAGGCCGATCACCACCACCACCAGCAGCGCCACCATGTCGGCGCGGATCCACTCCAGCACCAGCATGATCATGGTGAAGCCCACCAGCCCCAGCACCAGGATCATTTCGGGGGTGAGCGAAAGACCCATCAGCGCGCGTCCCGCGGTGGCGTTGCGCGCAAGTGGCTAGGCGATGGCAGTGAAAGCTTCACGCTGCGACGATTCGTCCCTGGGTGGATCGCGTGAGTATAAGCGGGGCGGCGCGGTTGCTGGTGAACTGGCAGGCAAGAGCGACCCCTCCCCGGCCCTCCCCTGCGACCGAAGGAAGTCCCTTTGGGACAAGCAGGGGAGGGGGCAAAGCACTCGACTCGCCGGTGCGAAGGCATACGCCGCTTTGCTCCTCCCCCTGCTTGCAGGGGGAGGCTGGGAGGGGGTTACGCTTTTCAGCACCCATGCCAGCGAAAGGATTCGCCATGCAGCGCCAATGGATTCGCGCCCGCCAACTGCGCAACAACAGCACCGACGCCGAGCGTCGCCTCTGGTACTTCCTGCGCCGGCAGCAATTGGCCGGCCACAAATTCCGCCGGCAATACCCGATGGCCGGCTACATCGTCGACTTCGTCTGCGTGCCGGCACGGCTGGTGATCGAACTGGATGGCGGGCAGCATGTGGGTGCTGTTGCATACGACGAACGGCGGACCGAGGTGCTCCAACGCGAGGGTTACCGCGTACTGCGCTTCTGGAACCATGACGTGCTGCTTCGCACGGACGATGTGGTGGCGGAGATTTTTCGGGTATTGGAAGAAGAGCAAAAAGCTTGACCCCCTCCCGACCTCCCCCTGCAAGCAGGGGGAGGGGCGAAAGCGCCGCGCTCCACACCTTGCTTCCACCCCTGCAAGCAGGCGAGGCGCCACGGCTTTTGCTCCCTCCCCTGCTTGCAGGGGAGGGCTGGGGAGGGGTGACGCTCTTGCCTCAGGCCTTGCCAATGAAAAGATGGCGCCACGACTCTTGCTCCCTCCCCTGTTTGCAGGGGAGGGCCGGGGAGGGGTAACGCTCTTGCTTCAGACCTTCCGGTACAACAAATCCCAAACCCCGTGCCCCAGCTTCAGGCCGCGCCGCTCGAAGTGCGTCTCGATGCGCCAGGCGGGCTTTTCCGCGTATTGGCCGGGGCCAAGATCGTTGCGCCAGTCGGGGGCCGCTTCCATCACCTCCAGCATGTGCTCGGCGTAGGGCTGCCAGTCGGTGGCCAGGTGCAGCAGGCCGCCGGGCGCCATGCGCGAGGCCAGCAGGGCGACAAAGCCGGGCTGGATGATGCGGCGCTTGTTGTGGCGCTTCTTGTGCCAGGGGTCGGGAAACCAGATGCGCACCTCGGCCAGCGTGCCGGGGGCGATCTCGTGCTCCAGCACCTCCACCGCGTCGTGCTTGTACAGGCGCACGTTGGTGGCATCGCGCGCGGCCAGCGCATTCATCAACCGGCCGACACCGGGGCCGTGCACTTCCACGCCGATGAAGTCGCGTGCCGCGTCGTGCTCGCTGGCCCACGCCAGCGCCTCGCCGTTGCCGAAGCCGATCTCCATCACCCGTGGCGCGGTGCGGCCGAAGCGGGCGGCAAAGTCCTGCGCCTGGCCCTGGTAGTCGATGCCGAAGCGCGACCACAGCGTGTCGAACGCGCGTTGCTGCGCGGGTGTCATGCGGCCCTCGCGCAGCACGAAGCTGCGGATGCGGCGCAAGGTGTCGGGGGCGGCGTGATCGTCGTCGGTCATGGTGTGGTCCGGGAGGGCGGCGTGCCCACGGCGGCGTGGGGGAAAGCGGCAGGGCGCCCGCCCATTGTAGCGGCGCCGTCGCGGCGCGATCGGCGGACGGTTCCAACCGCGCCATTCCCGCGTTACCATCCGCCGGCCAGACGCGGGTGTAGCTCAATGGTAGAGCTGTTGCTTCCCAAGCAACTGACGAGGGTTCGATTCCCTTCACCCGCTCCACTTCCCCCGGCCCCCGACGCGTCCGAAACCTGCATGGCGGATCTGATCACCGCGGACCTGATGGTGCTGGGTTGGCGCGAGCGGCTGAGCCTGCCGCAGCTGGGCATCGGCCTGCTCAAGGCCAAGCTCGATACCGGTGCGCGCAGCAGCGCGCTGCATGTGGACACGCTGGAAACCTTTGCGCGCGACGGCGCCACCTGGCTGCGCTTTGGCATGCACGTGGGGCGTCGGCGACCGCACGAGATCTGCTGCGAGGCGCCCGCGCTGGACCGGCGCGTGGTGACCGATACCGGCGGGCGGCGCACTGAGCGCTGGTTCATCCGCAGCGCGGTACAACTGGCCGGCCAACGGTTCGACATCGACCTCAACCTGGTGGATCGCCGCCACATGCTGTTTCCCCTGCTGCTCGGTCGCAGCGCCCTGGCCGGGCGTTTCGTGGTCGATCCGGCCCGCTCCTATACCCAGCCGCGGCCACTGGCCGTGGACCCTGCCTGATGGGTTTTTCATGAAGATCGCGATCCTGTCGCGCAATACCCGCCTGTATTCCACCAAGCGGCTGGTGGAGGCCGGGCGCGAGCGTGGCCATGTGGTGCGCGTGCTCGACCCGCTGCGCTGCTACGTGCGCATCGCGCCGGGCGCCATGGCGATCCGCTACCAGGGCAAGCCGGTGCGCGACGTGGACTGCGTGATTCCGCGCATCGGCACGGCCAGCACCTTCTACGGCACCGCCGTGCTGCGGCAGCTGGAGATGATGGGCGTGTATACGCCCAACCCGTCCGACGCGGTGCTGCGCGCGCGCGACAAGCTGCGTTGCCTGCAGCTCCTGGCCGCGCAGGGCATCGACATGCCGGTGACGGTGTTCGGCGACAACCCGGACGACACCGCCGACGTGCTGGCGATGCTGGGCGAGCCGCCGCACGTCATCAAGCTCAACGAGGGCAGCCAGGGCACCGGCGTGGTGCTGGCGGAAAAACGCAGCGCCTCGCAAAGCGTGATCGAGGCGTTTCGCGGCCTGTACGCCAACTTCCTGGTGCAGGAGTTCGTGGCCGAGGCCAACGGCAGCGACCTGCGCTGTTTCGTGGTGGGCAAGAAAGTGGTGGCGGCGATGCAGCGCGTGGCCAGTCCGGGCGAATTTCGCGCCAACCTGCATCGCGGCGCCAGCGCGGTGCCGGCCAGCCTGAGCGCGGACGAAAAACGCATCGCGGTGCGCGCCGCCGCCGCGCTGGGGCTGGGCATTGCCGGGGTCGACCTGCTGCGCTCCGATCGCGGCCCGCTGCTGCTGGAGGTCAATGCCTCGCCGGGGCTGGAGGGCATCGAGACGGTCACCGGGGTCAACGTTTCCGGCCACATCATCCAGCACCTGGAGCAGCAGGCGGCCCGCTGATAGGTCGTGTTTTTTTTTCAACCTCGCAAGCGCCGGGCGGCGCCGGTGGCCGGGCCCACACGCGCGGTTAACCGGCCTGTAACTTCCCAACCTCTATAACGGCTGCACTGTTTGTGTCTGGCACCTCAACCGCGGTGACGGCAGATGACGGTATCGGGGCAGTAGCTTGGGTCCAGGTGTGGCGACGGCATGTCGTTTCACCTGGGCCTTTTTCTTGCCGGTGGCCTGGCGCCAGCGTGCCGCCCCCATCCCAAGCTTGTTAAGCTTGCAACCCCAGTCCGGCCCCTGACGCCGGCTGTGCAGCGGAGTGACGCATGCGCGTTCTGGTGATTGAAGACAACACCGATATCGCCACCAACATCGGCGATTACCTGGAAGACCGTGGCCACGTGGTGGACTTTGCCGGCGACGGCGTCACCGGGCTGCACCTGGCGGTCGTGCACGACTTTGACGTGATCGTGCTGGACCTGACCCTGCCGGGCATGGACGGCCTGGACGTGGCGCGCAAGCTGCGCCATGAGGCGCACAAGCAGACGCCCATCCTCATGCTCACCGCGCGCGACGCGCTGGAGCAGAAACTCACCGGCTTCGAGTCCGGCGCCGACGACTACATGACCAAGCCGTTCGCGCTGCAGGAGCTGTCGGCGCGGCTGGAAGTGCTGGCCCGCCGCGGCAAGGGCCCGCAGAGCCGCGTGCTCAAGGTGGCCGACCTCACCTTCAACCTCGACACGCTCACGGTCAATCGCGAGGGCAAGTCGATCCAGCTCAACCCGATCGGCCTGAAGCTGCTGCAGGCGCTGATGGAGGCCAGCCCGTCGGTGGTGACGCGGCAGGACCTGGAGCAGAAGGTGTGGGGCGAGGAACTGCCGGACAGCGATTCGCTGCGCGTGCATATCCATGGCCTGCGCGCGGCCATCGACAAGCCGTTCGACAAGCCGCTGATCCACACCCGCCACGGCATTGGCTATCGGATGGTCGAGCCGGATGCAGTCCAGGCGTAAGCTTCGTTTTCGATTGATCGTCTCGTTCGCGCTGTTCGGCTTCGGCCTCAGCGCGTTGTTCGCCGTGGCGGCGCTGTATGTGCGTGCCAAGGTGGAGGATCAACTGGTGGTGTCCTCGTTGCAGCAGGATGCGGACAGTTATGTCCAGCAGATGCACGAGGCGCCGGGACAGCCGTTCTATTCCAAGTTGATGACGGGCTGGGGTTGGAGCGATCGCACGCTCTACAAGGCGCCCCTCTCGTGGCAGTCGTTACCCAGCGGCGTGCATGACATCTACGAAACCGACGAAAGCGGCGATATGCGGCATTACAAGCTTGCCGTGAGCCGGAAATACGGCTTGATCGCCTTCGTCAAATACGACGTCAGTCGCGACGACCTGGGCAAGCAGCAACTGCTGATCAGCGTGATCGGCGCGGTATTCCTGTTCGGCCTGCTGTCACTGGCGATTGGCCTGTGGCTGTCACGCAAGGTGCTCAAGCCGGTGACCGAGCTGGCCAACCGGCTGCGTGATTTCCGCAAGGTGGGCAAGGCCGAGCCACTGGCGCCGCACTTTGCCGACGACGAGGTGGGCGAGCTGGCGCATGCGCTGGACGAGTATTCGGCGCGGCTCACCGCGATGGTGGAGCGCGATCGCGAGTTCAACTCCGACGTCAGCCACGAATTGCGCACGCCGCTGGCGGTGATCGCCAGCACCACCGAGCTGTTGCAGGGCTCGCCCGATCTCACCGAAAAACTCAGCGAGCGGCTCAAGCGCATCGAGCGCGCCTCGCGCCAGGCCACCGAGCTGATCGAGGCCTTGCTGCTGCTGTCGCGCGCCGAGCGGCGCGGGCCCACGCGTGGCGAGACCACCGAGGTGGGCAAGGTGGCCGCCGACGTCATCGAAAGCCAGCGCCCGCAGGTGCGCGGCAAGCCGCTGACGATCGAGCTGGCGGTGCTGGGCGAGGGCGTGAGCGTCAACGCGCCGGCATCCGTGCTGGCGGTGGCGCTGACCAACCTCATCGGCAATGCCATCAAGTACACGCTGGAAGGCAGCGTGCGGGTGGAGGTGGGGCAGGGCCGCATCGAGGTGATCGACACCGGCCCCGGCATCAAGCCCGAGGACGCCGAGCGATTGTTCCAGCGCGGCGTGCGCGGCGAGGGCGCCGGCGGCAGCGGCGCCGGCCTGGGCCTGGCCATCGTGCGACGGCTGTGCGACCTCTACGGCTGGGATGTCTCCATGCGCCCGCGCACCGACACCAATGGCGCCATCGCCTGCATCAAGTTCGGCTGATGGTCGGTCCGTAGGAGCGCACCCTGTGCGCGATGCTTTTGCGGATCCCGGCTCTCAACAGACGAACGTCTGGTCATCCCGGCTCAAAAGCATCGCGCACAGAGCGCTCCTACGGGCAAGCTCACACTTGCTCCAGCCAGCCCCACTTGTCGTTGGTGCGGCCGTCGAACAGGCCGAAGAACAGCTCCTGCAGGCGCAGCGTGACGCGGCCGGCCTTGCCGGTGCCGATGGTCTTGCCGTCGACGGAGCGGATCGGGGTGATCTCGGCGGCGGTGCCGCACATCAGGATCTCGTCGGCCAGGTAGAGGTACTCGCGCGGCAGGTCGCGCTCGACCACCTCGATGCCGTCCTCGCGCGCCAGCGTCACCAGCGTGTGGCGGGTGATGCCCGCCAGCAGCGAGGCGCTGGCCGGCGGCGTGTGCAGCACGCCGTCGAACACCAGGAACAGGTTCTCGCCCGCGCCCTCGCTGAGCAGGCCGGTGGAGGCCAGCGCGATGCCCTCGCCGAAACCGAGCCGGCGCGCCTCGCGCGCGATCAGCTGGCCGGAGAGGTAGTTGCCGCCGGCCTTGGCGCCGGCCGGGATGGTGTTGGGGGCAAACCGCTGCCAGCTCGACACGCAGGCGTCGATGCCGTTCTCAAGCGCCTCGGCGCCCAGGTACGGGCCCATCGGCCAGGCGGCCACGGCCACGTCGATCGGCGTGTCGGCGGACAGGCCGAAGCCGCCCAGGCCGCGATACGCCACCGGGCGGATATAGGCCGCGCCCAGGCCGTTCTTCGTCACCACCTCGCGGCAGGCCGCCGCCAGCGTGTCGGCGTCGTAGGGCAGCACCATGTCGTACACGCGCGCGGACTGGTACAGCCGCTTGAGGTGGTCGGTGAGGCGGAAGATCGCCGCGCCGTCCGGCGTGGCATAGCTGCGGATGCCTTCGAAAACGGACGAGCCGTAGTGCAACGCATGCGACATGACGTGCGCGGTCGCGTCTTTCCAGGGCTTGATGTTGCCGTTCTGCCAGATCCAGTCGGGGTAGTGCTGTGTCATGTCGGTTCTCCGCGGGGAACGACCATGATAGCGCCGCGCTCAGTCGGCGTAGCGCAGCCACAGGCAGCCGGCACGTCGCACGATGTCGAAACGCTGCTCGCGCGGCGCGCCGTCGCCGTACGGATCGGCCACGTGCAGCACCAGCGTGGCGGCGTCATCGGCTTGCGCCACGTCCAGCAGCGGCTGGCGCACCAGCGCGGCCAGCGACTGGATATCGGCCACCGCGGCGCGATGGCCCTGGCCGCCCCACAGCACCAGGCCGGCCAGCCGGTTGGCGTCGCGGCGGGCGAACGCGTCGATCACGCCCTGGCGCAGCGCGTCGGGATTGGCGGCGCACAGGGTGGATGGCGCGTCGCGCGTGCCGTTGTCCGTCTCGGCGGGCGCCGCCGCCACCGGCGCGGCCTGCAGCGCGGCGCAGGGCTGGTCGGTGAACACGGGGTTGCCGCCGGCGCCGATGCAGCGATGGATGGGCGTCTGCGCCATGGCCACGACAGGCAAGGCCACGACAGGCAGGGCGGCGACCAGCAGGGCGAAAGGCAAGCGCATGGGCGCCAGCATAGTCGCCAGAGAGGGCCCGATCTTTTTGTCGTCATTCCAGCTTTCGTCGGGATGACGGCCTGGCCGGGGCTTCACCCTATGCCAGTTGCTTCAGCACCGCCTCGGTGGCCTTGGCCCGGTTCAATGTGTAGAAGTGCAGCCCCGGCGCGCCGCCGTCCAGCAGGCGCCGACACAGCGTGGTCACCACCTCGGTGCCCAGCGCGCGCACCGCCTCGGCATCGTCGCCGTGCGCGCGCATGCGCTGCGCGATCCAGCGCGGGATCTCCGCGCCGCACATGTCCGAGAAGCGCTTGAGCTGGCTGTAGTTGCTGATCGGCATGATGCCGGGCACGACCGGCACGTTCACGCCCAACCGCTGCACGTCGTCGACGAAGCGGAAATACGCGTCGGCATTGAAAAAGTACTGCGTGATGGCGCCGTTGGCGCCCGCGTCGACCTTGGCCTTGAAATGCTCCAGGTCGCGCAGCGCGTCGTCGGCCTGCGGATGCGTTTCCGGGTAGGCCGCCACCTCGATGTGGAAATGGTCGCCGCTGTGCTCGCGGATGAACGCCACCAGCTCGGCGGCGTAACGGAAATCGCCCGGCGTGGCCATGCCCGAAGGCAGGTCGCCGCGCAGCGCCACGATGCGGCGGTAGCCGGCGGCGCGGTAGTCGTCCAGCAAGGCGGCCAGCTCGGCGCGGTTGCCGCCCACGCACGACAGATGCGGCGCCGCCGGCAGCCCGTGGCGCTCCTGCAGGTGGCGCGCGGTTTCGCCGGTATAGCTGAGCGTGGAGCCGCCGGCGCCGAACGTCACCGACACGTAGTCGGGCCGGTACGCCTTCAGCGCCTGCACGGTGCGGTCGAGCTGCGTGCGCTGCTCATCGGTCTTGGGCGGAAAAAACTCGAAACTGACGGCCGGCATCGCGGGGCTCCCTGTCGTGGTCGAGGGAGTATATCTTTGTTTCGCGATGAAGCGATGGATTGGGGCCGGGATCCGTTTGAAGTGACGAGCGGGCTTGGCGGCGCCCTTCGACTTCGCTGCGCTGCGCTCAGGGCGAACGGCTTTTCGCGCGCTGCCCCTCTCCCTCGCTGTTCGCCCTGAGCGAAAGGCCCGCAGGGCCGAAGCCGAAGGGCTGCCGCCGCCAAAAAAAACGGGACGCATTGCTGCGTCCCGTCATGCGGGGAACCGGGTTTCCCATTCCCAATTCCCTGTTCCCGGCGCTATCAGTACCGATAGTGCTCGGCCTTGTACGGCCCTTCCACCGGCACGCCGAGGTAGGCGGCCTGGGTGGGGGTGAGCGTGGTCAGTTTCACGCCGATCTTTTCCAGGTGCAGGCGCGCCACTTCCTCGTCCAGCTTCTTGGGCAGGATGTAGACCTTGTTCTCGTAGCTGTCCTTGTGCGCCCACAGGTCGATCTGGGCCAGGGTCTGGTTGGAGAACGAGTTGGACATCACGAAGCTGGGGTGGCCGGTGGCGCAGCCCAGGTTGACCAGGCGGCCCTCGGCCAGCAGGAACAGCGCGTGGCCGTCGGGGAACACGTACTTGTCCACCTGCGGCTTGATGTTGATCTTTTCCACGCCGGCCAGCGCGTTCAGCGCGTCCACCTGGATCTCGTTGTCGAAGTGGCCGATGTTGCAGACGATGGCCTGGTCCTTCATGGCTTTGAGGTGGTCGATCGTCAGCACGTCGCGGTTGCCGGTGGTGGTGACGTAGATGTCGCCACGGCCCAGCGTGCTCTCGACGGTGTTGACCTCGAAGCCTTCCATCGCCGCCTGCAGCGCGTTGATCGGGTCGATCTCGGTGACCACCACTCGGGCGCCGTACGCGCGCAGGCTGTGCGCGCAGCCCTTGCCCACGTCGCCGTAGCCGCACACCACGGCCACCTTGCCGGCCAGCATCACGTCCATCGCGCGCTTCAAGCCGTCGGCCAGCGACTCGCGGCAACCGTACAGGTTGTCGAACTTGCTCTTGGTCACCGAGTCGTTGACGTTGATCGCCGGCACCAGCAGCGAGCCGGCCTCGGCCAGCTGGTACAGGCGGTGCACGCCGGTGGTGGTCTCCTCGGAGACGCCCTTCCAGTCCTTGACCACGGTGTGCCAGAAGCCCGGGCGCTCGGCGTGCACGCGCTTGAGCAGGTTCTTGATCACCTGCTCCTCGTGCGAGGAGGCCTTCTCGTCCACCCACGTCGAACCGTTCTCCAGCTCGTAGCCCTTGTGGATCAGCAGCGTGACGTCGCCGCCGTCGTCCACCACCAGCTGCGGGCCGAGGAAGCCGCCCTTGCCGTCGGGGAAGGACAGCGCGTCCAGCGTGCAGTCCCAGTATTCCTCCAGCGTCTCGCCCTTCCAGGCGAACACCGGGGTGCCGCCGGCGGCGATCGCGGCGGCGGCGTGGTCCTGGGTCGAGAAGATGTTGCACGAGGCCCAGCGCACGTCGGCGCCGATGTCCTTGAGCGTCTCGATCAGCACCGCGGTCTGGATCGTCATGTGCAGCGAGCCGGTCACGCGCACGCCCTTGAGCGGGGCGGCCGGCGCGTACTTGCGGCGGATCGACATCAGGCCCGGCATCTCGTGCTCGGCGATGTCCAGCTCCTTGCGGCCGAAATCGGCCAGGGCGATGTCGCGGATCTTGTAGTCGTGCAGGTTGTCTTGCAGGGCGGCGTTCATGCGTCTCTCCGGTGGATGCGGCCCCGGCGGGCGTGGCCGGTGGCCATGCCTGGGCGAGGGACTCGCGTACTGAGCGCCGTTGGATGCATGCCCCGCCGAGCCTGGCCGTCAGCGGGCGGAAAACCCGCGTTCGCAACGGTCGCAGCGCCCCTCGGCGGACCAGGGGAACGGTCATTGTAACCGCAAGCCCGGCCGGCTTGAACGCCGCCGCCGACCGCCCGGCGCGGGCGCCTGGCGGGCCGTGGCACGCCGCCAGCCCGGCCAATGCCGGCGTTGCCCCCGCCGCCGCGCAGGCGGCTGCACCGATATGGCCGGAAAGACGTCCATATTGGTGCAGGCAAGGCGCCGGCAAAGGGCAGTAAAGACGTCCAAAAGAAAAAAGCCCGGCGCGGTCCCTTTCGATTCGGTAAACTGCGCGACTGACCAGGCTGGAGCGCAATCCATGCAAGACCATCGCGAACCCGAGTTTCTTCCGCACGACGGCCCGCTGCGCGAGGACGTCAGTCGCCTGGGTGCGATGGTGGGCCTGATGCTGGCCGAGCAGGGCGGGCCGGCGTTCTTCGAGCGCGTGGAGCAGGTGCGCACGGCGGCCATCCGGCGCCGGCGCGAGGGCGCCTCGGTGGATGAGCTGGCCGGCTCGCTGGCCGGGCTGGACGCGCAGCATGCCGAGCCGCTGGCGCGCGCCTTCGCCACCTATTTCCAGGCGGTGAACACCGCCGAGCGCGTGCATCGCATCCGCCGTCGTCGCGACTACCAGCGCGAGGGCGGCAAGCCGCAGCCGGAGTCGTTGCTGGACGTGCTGGGCGGGCTCAAGGCCGACGGCGTGCAGGCCGAGGAGCTGCTGGGCTGGCTGGAGCAGCTGTGGATCGAGCCGGTGTTCACCGCCCATCCCACCGAGGCCGTGCGCCGCTCGCTGCTGGAAAAAGAGCAGGCGATCGTGCGTTCGCTGGTGGACAACTTCAACCACAGCCGCACCCCGCAGGAGCGCAACGAGGACGACGACCGCATCTACATGGCGCTGTCCGCCGGCTGGCAAACCGCCGAGGCGTCGCCGGTGCGGCCCAGCGTGCAGGACGAGTACGAGCACGTGGGCTTCTACCTGGCCAACCCGCTGTACCGCATCGTGCCGGCGCTGTA
>Ga0222427_101354_pt1 | contig 11384 bp, 10 predicted proteins | sample 2B20Ametagenome_FD_182890 | JGI IMG/M metagenome (GOLD analysis project Ga0222427, IMG submission 182890) | Enriched microbial communities from leaf-cutter ant dump, University of Wisconsin, Madison, United States - 2B20A (version 2) | ecosystem: Environmental > Terrestrial > Nest > Insects nest...
CTGTCGCTCACGCGCACGGCGGCGAACGACCTGGGGCCGGACGGCATCACGGTGAACATGGTCTCGGGCGGGCTGCTGCGCACCACCGACGCGAGCCGCGCCACGCCCGAGGCGGTGTTCGACCTCATCGCCAGCCTGACCCCGCTGCGCCGCGTGACCACGCCGGCCGAGTTCGCCGACGCGGTGCTGTTTTTCCTCTCGCCCTGGGCGCGCGCCGTGACCGGGCAGAACCTGGTCGTGGACAGCGGCCTGGTGAAGGATTGACCCAAGGAGAACCCCCCATGACCTGGACCCACCCCATTACCGCCAAGTGGCCGGCGCGCCACCCCGAGCGGCTGCAGCTGTACTCGCTGGCCACGCCCAACGGCGTGAAGGTGTCGATCGCGCTGGAGGAAATGCAGCTGCCCTACGAGGCGCACCTGGTGAGCTTCGGCAGCAACGACCAGTTCTCGCCCGAGTTCCTGGCGCTGGCGCCGAACAACAAGATCCCGGCCATCCTCGATCCGAATGGTCCCGGCGGGCAGCCGCTGGTGCTGTTCGAGTCGGGTGCCATCCTCCTCTACCTGGCGGAAAAGACCGGCCAGTTCCTGCCCCGGGACGCAGCCGCGCGCTACGAGACGCTGCAGTGGCTGATGTGGCAGATGGGCGGCGTCGGCCCGATGTTCGGGCAACTGGGTTTCTTCCACAAATACGCTGGCAAGGACTACGAGGACAAGCGCCCGCGCGACCGCTACGTGGCTGAGTCGCGCCGCCTGCTGGGGGTGCTGGAGCAGCGCCTGGCGGGCCGCGACTGGGTGATGGGCGCCCAGTACACCATTGCCGACATGGCCATCTTCCCCTGGGTGCGCAACCTGGTCGAGCACTACGGCGCGGGCGACCTGGTGGGCTGGGGCGATTTCGCGCAGGTGCGGCGCGCGCTGGCGGCTTTCGTGGCGCGGCCCGCAGTGCAGCGCGGGCTGGTGGTGCCCGCCGCCTGAATTTGCTACCGTTTGGATAGCTTCCAGCGCTTGCTGCGCAAGGGCTGGAGGCCGAAAAGCCTGTGAGTCTCACAGGCCCGGACGGCCGCCCGGGATGCGAGCGCGGCTTATCAGCGCTTCTTGGGCGCGCGCTGGGCGCTGCGGCGCTTGCCTTCGAGGAAGAAGCGCAGTTCCTTGTCGTTGCGCCGGATGTGCAGCGACAGCCAGTCGCGCAGCACCGAGGACAGCTGCGCGGCCACGGTGATGCTGCCCGCGTCGAGCTTTTCCTTGAGCCGGCGCAGGTCGTTGATGAAGTGCTCGTGGCCGATGCGGTGGTTGTCCAGGTCGGGAAACCCCGCCTGCTGCATCTGCATCTCTTCGTGGCGCAGGTGCTCGGCGGTGTCGGCGATCAGGCGCTCCAGCAGGTCGCCCACCACGCTCTGGCCGATGCCCTGGCTCGTGGCGGTGTGCAGCTCGTTGACCAGATCGACCAGCTTGCGGTGCTCCGCGTCGATCTGGCCGTTGTCGATGACCATGTCATCGGCCCATTCAAAGTACGCCATGTCACTCCCTTTTTTGGTGGTTTCAGCTAGCTGGGCAGCGTCAGCGGGGCGGACAGCTGGGCCAGCGCGCCCTGGTGGCGCTGCGGCGCGCCGTTGCCGGGCAGGCGGAACACGCTCACGGTCTGCACCAGCGTGTGCGCCTGGCGCTCCAGCGACTGCGCGGCGGCGGCCGATTCCTCCACCAGCGCGGCGTTGGACTGGGTCACCTGGTCCATCTGGCCCATGGCCTCGTTGATCTGGTCGATGCCGTGCGACTGGTCGGCGCTGGCGTTGCTGATCTCGCCCATGATGTCGGAGACGCGGCGCACGCTCACCACGATCTCGTCCATGGTGCTGCCGGCCTTCTCCACCAGCGTGCAGCCCTCGGAGACGTTGCGCACCGAGGCCTCGATCAGCCCCTTGATCTCCTTCGCCGCCTCGGCGCTGCGGCCCGCGAGCAGGCGCACCTCGCCCGCCACCACGGCAAAGCCCCGGCCTTGCTCGCCGGCGCGCGCCGCTTCCACGGCAGCGTTCAGCGCCAGGATGTTGGTCTGGAAGGCGATGGAGTCGATCACGCTGATGATGTCGGCGATCTTGCGCGACGAGGCGTTGATGGACTCCATGGTGTGCACCACCTGGCCCACCACCTCGCCACCGCGCAGGGCCACCTGCGAGGCCGACTCGGCCAGCTCGTTGGCGTGCTTGCCGCTGTCGTAGTTCTGCTTCACGGTGCCCGCCAGCTCGTGCATCGAGGCCGTGGTTTCCTCCAGCGCGGCGGCCTGCTCCTCGGTGCGCGAGGACAGGTCCAGGTTGCCCGCCGCGATCTGGCTGGTGGCCGTGGCGATGGTGTCGCTGCTGTGGCGCACCTCGTGCACGATGTCCGTCAGGCTGGTGTTCATGTGCTGCAGCGCCGAAAGCAGCTGTCCTGCCTCGTCGCGGCTGTGCACCTCGATCTGGCTGCGCAGGTCGCCTTCGGAGACGGCCTGGGCCACGCGCACCGCCTGGCGCAGCGGGGCGGTGATGGAGCGCGTGATCCACGCCGCCAGCAGCAGGCCGATGGCCAGGCCGCCGATGCCCAGGCCGAGCAGCAGCATGCGCGCGAACTGCGCCTCGGCCTTGGCGCGGGCGCCGGCCTCGGTCACCAGCCGCTCCTGCAGCTTGGCCAGGCGGTCCACGCGGTCCTGCACCGTTGCCAGTTCCACCAGCGTGTGCTCCTGCAGCTCGGTGAAAGCCTCTTCCTTGCGGCCCGCGTCCACCAGCTCGTTGAACTTGGCCTGCGAGGTGACGTAGCGGCCGCGCGCGGCCTCGGCCTCGCTCAGGAACTGCTTGCCCTCGTCCTTGTAGACCAGCTCCTGCAGCGTCTTGAAGGCCTGCACGAAGGTCTCGCGGCCCGCCAGGATCTCGGCGCGCTTTTGCGCGCGCTGGGCGTCGGTCTCGGCGAAATAGATTTCGATGGTGCGGCGCGCGTTCGCCTGGGCGATGGAGCTGAGCGTGTTCGACGCCTCGGCCTTCACCCACTCGCGCTCGATGATCTGGCGGTTGGTTTCGAGCAGGCTGCTGAGCTGCAGCAGCCCCACGACCACCATGGCGAGCATCATCGCGATGAGCACGCCGAAGCCCAGGGCCAAGCGTGTGCCGATGCGCCAGTCGCGCGGTGACCAGGAAGATGTGGATAGGGTGGTCATAGGGTTGTTGTGCTTAAAGAGGGTAGACCGCAGGCTCCTTGCCGATGGACCGACAAAGTTTGCGCCTGTTACCTACGGTTACTCAAGTCTCCTGAACCGGACAGTCTATTAATTTATGGGGGTATTTGACGTTTCCTTGACAAGAAACAGGGGGTAATAGGGCACCATCGGCTTTTTCCGTAGACGCCATGCAACGCCGCCATTTGCTCGCCCTGTGCGCCCTGCCTGTTTTCGCGGCCTGCGCCAGCCGCATGCCCAGCTATACCGTCAGTGCCGCGCAGCTGCAGGGGGCGCTGGCGGCGCGGTTTCCGCGCCGCCAGCCGGTGGCGGGCTTGGCCGAGCTGGAACTGCAGGCGCCGCGCCTGCGCCTGCTGCCCGAGGAGAACCGCGTCGGCGCCGAACTGGCGCTGCAGGCCTCCGGGGCGCTGCTGCAGCGCAGCTACCCGGGCGTGCTCGACGTCGATTTCGGCCTGCGCTACGAGGCGGCCGACCGCAGCCTGCGCGCCACCGCCGTGCGCCTGAACGTGCTGCGCATCGACGGCCTGCCGCCGCGCGCGGCTGCCGTGCTGCAGGGCCTGGGCGCGGGCCTGGCCGGCCAGGCGCTGGGCGAGGTGGTGCTGCACCACCTGCGCGACAAGGATCTGGCCCTGGCCGATGGCCTGGGCATGCAGCCCGGCCCCATCACCGTGACGCCGCAGGGCCTGCGCATCGACTTCGTTCCGCGCACCACGCCTTGATGCTCCTGTTTGCGTAGCTGCTGGCGTTTGCTGGTATTGGGCTGGAGCCCATTTTTTCCATGAAATTGCCGTGGACGCGGACGCTGGCATACCAGCCACATTAGGGATAATGCGAATCGTTCCTGATTCCAAACCTTCCTGGGCCGGACCGCGCGGCGCGGGCACCGTCCTTTCCCGCACCGCATTGACCAATCCGTGTTCGAGCGTTACTACCGCGAACTGCTGGGCTTTCTCGCGCGCAAGGTGGGCGACCGCGACGTCGCCGCCGACCTGGCGCAGGAGAGCTATGCCCGCGTCTATGCCGCCTCCGGCCACGAGCGCGTGGCGCAGCCCCGGGCGCTGCTCTACGCCACCGCGCGCAACCTCGTGACCGACCACTACCGCCGCGCCAGCGTGCGCGCCGGGGTGGAAGTCGGCAGCGCGGCGGACGGCGCCGAAGCGTTCGGCGGTGGACTGGGCCCCGCCTCGCTGGAGCCCGAGGCGTTGCTGGCCGGGCGCCAGCGGCTTGCCGCCATCGAGCAGGCGCTGGCCGCGCTGCCGCCGCGCCCGCGCCAGGCCTTCGTGTTCTACAAGCTCGACGGCCTGAGCCGCGCCGAAGTCGCGCGGAAAATGGGCATCAGCGTCAAGACCGTCGAAACGCACCTGGAAGTCGCCATGCAGGCCTGCCTGGCGCGGCTGCAGGCGCTCGACGGCGCCGCGCCTGCCCCCACCGCTGCGCTTGCGCGCAAGAAGCCTCGCCCCGCCCCATGAACGCCACGCCCTTCGCCACCGCATGATGCCCGCCGCCCCGCTCGCCACCCTGCCCGATGACGCCGCCGCGCGCCAGCGCCAGGAGTTGGTGCGCTGGTTCATGCGCCGCCACGGCGCGCCCGCCAGTGCCCTGTGGAGCGCCGCGGACGAGCAGGCCTTCCAGCAATGGCTGGGCAGTCTGGCCAACCGGCAGGCCTACGCGCGCTGGCAGGCCGACTGGGCGCTGATCGACGCCATGCCACCCGCCGCGGCCGACCGCCTGCGCGCCATGGCCGAGGCCGACTTGGCGGCGCAGCGCGCCGCCGCCGCGCCACCAGCCCCGGGCCGCAGGCAATGGCTGGGCCAGGGGCTGGCCCTGGCGGGCGTGGCTGGCATGGTGCTGGGCAGCGGCTGGCTCGGCTGGCGCCACCTGCAGGCCCAGCCCGTGTTCGCGCAGGCGTTCAGCACCCGCCAGGGCCAGCAGATCGCGGCCACGCTGCCCGACGGCTCCACCATCCGCCTGGACACCGCCACCACGCTGCAGGTGGCACTGTTCCGCGGCCGGCGCGAGGTGCGCCTGGCGCAGGGGCAGGCCTTCTTCGCGGTGGCTGCCGACGCGCGGCGGCCCTTTTCCGTCATGGCGGGCGGGGCGGTGGTCACCGTGCTGGGCACGCGCTTCGCGGTGCGCTACACGCCTGGCGTGCCGGGCCGCGAGGGTGTGGAGGTGGCGGTGGAGGAAGGCCGCGTGCGCGTGGCGCGCGGCGAACCCGGCGGCGGCGCGGCGCAGCCGTTCGAGCTGGCCGCGGGCCAGACGCTGCGGCTGCCGCCCGGCGGCGCCGACCCGGTGCCCGGCGCCGTGCCCGCCGCGGGCGTGGCGCCGTGGCGCAGCATGCCCCTGAGCTTCAGCGACGTGCCGCTGCGCGAGGCCGTGGCCGAGATGGAGCGCTATGCCAGCCTGGGCATCGCCGCCATCGACCCGGCCGTGGCGGGTCTGCGGCTGAGCGGCACCTTCGACCCGCGCGACCCCGAGGCCACCCGGCGCCTGCTGGCGCGCGCCCTGCCCATCCGGCTGGAGGACAGCGCGCAGGGGGTGCACGTGCGGCCGGTGCGCTGAACGCCGTGCGCTTCTGAATTAATAGCTTCCAGCGCTTGATGGGAAAGGTCTGGAGGCACTTTTCTTCATGATTCTTTGCGGGCGCTGAAAGAATTTTTGCGCCGGCGGCTCCGGCAAACGCGCGCGTGCTGCGTCTTCACCCCAGAACCCTTCGCAATCCTTGTTTCTGGAGAACACATGCACCGCATTCTTCCGCGCCCCGCTCCGCTGGCGCTGGCCGTTTCCCTGGCGCTGGGCAGCGCCGGCCTGGGGGCGCAAACCCCGGCGCCCGGCGCCTGGCAGGATGGCCGCCCGCGCCAGATCGCCATTGCCGCCCAGCCCCTGGGCGATGCGCTGAACGCCTGGGCGCGCCAGACCGGCGCGCAGCTGGCCGTGCCCCAGCACCTGGTGGCGGGCAAGGCCGCGCCCGCCGTCTCCGGCGCCCTGCGCCCGCGCGAGGCGCTGGAGCGCCTGCTGGCGGGCAGCGGGCTGCACGGCGTGTTCGAGGGCCCTCTGGTGTCGATCGAGCCCGTGCCCGCTGCGGGCCGGGACGAGGCAGCCCTGGCGCCGGTGACCGTGGTGGCGCGCGCGGCGCAGGAGGTGGGTGATGGCCCGGTGCACGGCTATGTCGCCCGGCGCAGCATGGCGGGCACCAAGACCGACACGCCGTTGATCGAGACGCCGCAGTCCATCTCCGTCGTGGGGGCCGAGGAGATCGACGCCCTCAAGTCGCAGAGCCTGCAGGACGCCCTGGGCTACGTGGCAGGCGTCAGCCGCTTCGAGGGCCTGTCGCGGGTGCAGGACACGATCTACCTGCGCGGCTTCCAGGCGCAGGCCGGCACGGGCAGCGTGTACCGCGACGGCATGAAATACACCGTCAACGCCTTCAACGGCAAGCAGGAAATCCATGGCCTGGAGCGCATCGAGGTGCTCAAGGGCGCTGCCTCGGTGCTTTACGGCGCGGCGGGGCCCGGCGGCATCATCAACATGGTGAGCAAGCGGCCCACCGCCACCCCGCTGCACGAGCTCAGCCTCGAGCTTGGCAGCTTCGGCCGCAAGCAGGTCTCGGGCGACTTCGGCGGCCCCCTGGACCAGGACGGCGAGTGGTCGTACCGGCTGAGCCTCCTCCAGCGCGACAGCGACACCTTCGTCGACCACGTGCGCGACGACCGCACCTTCATCGCACCGGCGCTGCGGTGGCAGCCCAACGCCGCGACATCGCTGACGCTGCTGGCCGACTACCAGAAGGACAAGACCAACTACGTCTACTGGCTGCCCGCGCAGGGCACCATCTTCCCGACGGTCCACGGCACCATCCCGCGCAACCGCTTCACTGGCGAGCCCGGGTACAGCAAGTTCGACATGGAGCGCTATTCGATCGGCTACCTGTTCGAGCATGCGTTCAACGACCAGTTCACGTTCAGGAACAGCCTGCGCTACTTCCATGCGAACAGCGACTTTCCGCAGGTCTGGGTTTCGGGGCTGGCGGATGACCAGCGCACCTCCGCCTACCGGGGCGGAACGCTGCGCTGGGAGCGTTCCTCGGCGCTGGTCGCGGACACCTCGCTGCAGTACCGGGGCACGCATGGCGGCGTCCAGCACACGGTGCTGGCCGGGTTCGACTACACCCGCCCCAGGAACCAGTCCGAACGCTACGACCGGACGGCCGGCAGCATCGACTACTACAACCCGGTCTACGGCGGCCCCCTGGGTGCGCCGGTGCGCGACGACTGGTGGTCGTACAACGCCGACACCCGGCAACTGGGCCTGTATGCGCAGGACCAGATGAAGATCGCGGACAGGTGGGTGGTGCTGCTCGGCGGCCGCTACGACCATGTGCGTGACAACCAGAGCAACCTGTACACGGGCGAGAAGTCCATCGACAACGAGAAGAGCACGGCCTTCACGGGCCGCGCCGGGCTGGTCTATCTCGCGGACAACGGCCTGGCGCCCTTCGCCAGCTTCAGCCAGTCCTTCGAGCCCACGTCGGGCCGGGACCGCCTGGGGGCGCGCTTCGAACCCTCGACCGGCACGCAGTACGAGGCGGGCGTGCGCTACCAGCCGCAGGGCGCGGACACGCTGGTATCGGCCTCCGTGTACCAGCTCACGCGCCAGAACGTCGCGGTGGACGACCCCGTCGATCCCGCCTACTCGGCGCAGATCGGCGAGGTGCGCTCCCGGGGCCTCGAACTGGAGGCGCGCACGCGCGTCGGCCGCAACGCCCAGCTGATCGCCGCCTATGCCTATACCGACGCGCGCACGACCCGGGCCAGCCCGCTGCAGCCGTCCCAGGTGGGCCAGCGCTCCCCCGGCATTCCCTTCCACCAGTTGTCCATCTGGGGCGACTACGACTTCGGCCGCTTCGGGATGCCCGGTCTGAAGGCCGGGGCCGGCATGCGCTACCAGAGCCAGACCAAGCCCAACACCGGCAGCTTCGACGTGCCGTCCTTCACGGTGTTCGACGCCATGGTCGGCTACACCACGGGCCCGTGGCGCCTGGCGCTGAACATCACCAACCTGTTCGACAAGACCTATGTCGGCAGTTGCACCACCGGCTGCTTCTATGGCGAGCCGCGCAAGGTCATAGGGACGGCCACCTACCGCTGGTAAGGCGCGCGCCGCAGCTTCAAAAAAGAGAGCTGCTGGCGCTTGCTGCATAAGCGTTTGATGTTGAAAAATGCCTTAATTCTTTTACAGGCAAGCGCTGGCAGCTATTAAAACAGGAGTCAAAAAGGATTGTCCTGTGCGCGTGCCGCACTGTCGCGCGCATGGCCTCTTGGCAGGCGCGCAGGCCGGGCCCATATTCCCGGCATGACCGATACCCCCATCCTCCGCACCCAGCCGCTGGGCCCGCTGTGGCCCACCATGGATCCGTTCCTGTTCTGCGCCCACCACGACGACGCCTATCCCGCCGGCGACGGCGCGCAGGGCGTGCCCGCCGCGGCGCTGGGCGGGCGCGGGCTGGGCAGCGACTTCAGCCGCCAGGACGGTTTCTCGATGTACCACGGCGAGCACGTACCCGGCTTTCCGGTGCACCCGCACCGCGGCTTCGAGACCGTGACCCTGGTGCGCCGGGGGTTGATCGACCACAGCGACTCGCTAGGCGCGGCCGCGCGCTTCGGCGGCGGCGACGTGCAGTGGCTCACGGCCGGCCGGGGCATCCAGCATGCCGAGATGTTCCCGCTGCTGCACGCCGGCGCGCCCAACCCGCTGGAGCTGTTCCAGGTCTGGCTCAACCTGCCTGTGCGCAGCAAGATGGCGGCGCCGCACTTCACCATGTTCTGGAACGAGCGCATCCCGCGCCTGGAACACGTGGACGCCGAGGGCCGCGCCACCCTGGTGCGCGTGGTGGCGGGGGCGCTGCCCGGCGCGGGCGCGCCGCTGGCGCCGCCGCCCGAATCGTGGGCCAGCGCCCCGGATGCCGACGTGGCCATCTGGACGCTGCAGCTCGCGCCTGGCGCGCGCTGGACGCTGCCGCGCGCCGCCGGCAGCGCCACGCAGCGCATGCTGTATTTCTTCGTCGGCAGCGGCCTGCAGGTCGGCCCCGTGGCCGTGCGCGAACACGCCGCGCTGCACGTGGACGCCACGCAGGACTGGGAGCTGCGCAACCTCGGCGGCGACGCCGTGGAATGCCTGGTGCTGCAGGGCCGCCCGCTGGGCGAGAGCGTGGCGCAGTACGGCCCGTTCGTGATGAACACGCAGGCCGAGATCATGCAGGCGCTGCAGGACTACCGGCGCACCCAGTTCGGCGGCTGGCCCTGGAGCGCGCCCGGCCCGGTGCATGGCGGCGCGCCCCGGCGCTTCGCGCGCCATCCTGGAGCGCAGGCCGACGAACTGCCGGAGTGATTCCTGGGCGCGGCGGGGGCGCGGGGCGTGGACAATGCGGGCTACCGTTTTTTCCCGTTCCAGCCCGCCGAGGACTTCGCATGAACATCACCAAGGACACCGCCGTCACCCTGAGCTACCAGCTCACCACGCCCCAGGGCAAGCCGCTGGACAAGGGCCACCTGGCCTATCTGCACGGCGGCTACGAGGGCATCTTCCCCAAGGTCGAGGCCGCGCTGGAGGGCCAGGCCGTGGGCTTCGCCGCCACGGTGGAGCTGGGCGTGGACGACGCCTTCGGCGAGCGCGACGAGAGCCTGGTGCGCACCATACCCAAGAGCGAGTTCCCGCCCGGCGTGAAGGTCGGCGGCCAGTTGCGCGGCCCCGGCGCCGACGGGCGCCCGCAGGCCTTCAACGTCGTCAAGATCAAGGGCGCCGAGGTGCACCTGGACGGCAACCACCCCCTCGCGGGCCAGGCGCTGCGCTTCGCCTGCCAGGTGACCGAGGTGCGCGCCGCCACGGCCGAGGAAATCGCCCACCGCCACGTGCATGGCGGCCATGGACACCATCATTGAAGCACCCCCTGAGTCGCCTTCGGCGCCTTCCCCCTCCCTCTGCGCGCTGCGCGCTCCGGGAGGGGGAGCGCTAGCTCAGCGGCCTGGCAAAGCCAGCTCTGCGGCTGCCTGGCCTGGGGTGCGCCGGTTTCATGCGCAGCGCCATGGACCAGGGGGGCACTGACATCAGGGCTTTCCCGCGCTCCGCTTCGCGCTGGTTTGGCCGGGAGTGCGGCGTCGGGGCGATAAGATGGCACCGTGCCCCGGCAGTCCGCCAGGGGCAGCTCAAGGAGAGGTCATCACGATGCAAGTGCAAGTCCATACCGACGACAAGATCCATGGCGGTGAATCGCTGGCCCAATGGGTGCAGCAGGAGGCCCAGACCCGCCTGGCGCGTTACCGCGAGCTGGTGACGCGCATCGAGGTCTTCCTGACCGACGTCGATGCGGGCAAGTCCGGCGCCAACGACAAGCGTTGCCGTATCGAGGCCCGGCCGGCCGGCCGCCAGCCTGTGGCCGTCACGGCCGATGCCGACAAGGTGGCCGACGCCGTCACGGGCGCCATCGAGAAGCTGATGCGCGCCATCGACCACGACCTGGGCCGCGCCAAGGACCGCCACGGCCGCGACACCATCCGCACGCAGGAGCAGGAGGGCTGACGCGCCCGGCTCTCGCCCGCCCCATGCAAAAAGCCAGCACCCGAGAGGGTGCTGGCTTTCTTTTTGATAGCGCCCAGCGCTTGACTGGCGAGCGCTGGAGGCCGATTCGGCTGTGAACCGGCGGGTGCGCTTACTTGGCGATCACGCGCACCATTTCCAGGCACTTGTTCGAGTAGCCCCACTCGTTGTCGTACCAGCTCACGACCTTGATGAAGGTCTTGTCCAGCGCGATGCCGGCCTCGGCGTCGAACACCGAGGTGCAGGGCTCGCCGCGGAAGTCGGTGGCCACCACCTTGTCCTCGGTGTAGCCGAGCACGCCCTTCATGGCGCCTTCGCTGGCGGCCTTCATGGCGGCGCAGATGTCCTTGTAGTCGGCTTCCTTCTCCAGCTCGACGGTCAGGTCCACGACGGACACGTCGGACGTGGGCACGCGGAAGGACATGCCGGTCAGCTTCTTGTTCAGCTCGGGAATCACCACGCCCACGGCCTTGGCGGCCCCGGTGCTCGAGGGGATGATGTTTTCCAGGATGCCGCGGCCGCCGCGCCAGTCCTTGTTGCTCGGGCCGTCCACGGTCTTCTGCGTGGCGGTGGCGGCGTGCACGGTGGTC
>Ga0222427_101355_pt1 | contig 11383 bp, 9 predicted proteins | sample 2B20Ametagenome_FD_182890 | JGI IMG/M metagenome (GOLD analysis project Ga0222427, IMG submission 182890) | Enriched microbial communities from leaf-cutter ant dump, University of Wisconsin, Madison, United States - 2B20A (version 2) | ecosystem: Environmental > Terrestrial > Nest > Insects nest >...
CCTATAAATGGTTATTGATTTTGAAAAAAATTATATTATGAATTAACGTATGTTTTTTGTTACATTTACACAATCCATTAATATCTAACCTCTTATGCAAATAAAACACTCCCATCATCACTTTTTTAAAAATCATCTGCAAAAAGTATATCATGCCCATGATGAGATAGACGAACCGGAAGTAAAAAGAGTGCTCTCCGAATTTAATCGATTAAATTTTTCACTTAGTTATACCGCCCCATTACTTTTTGCCATAGATTATACCAAGGCGACCTATGTGATTATGACCGATGGCTGTCAACTAATAACCAGATATAGCCCCCTAGATTTTATGGAAGCAGGCATACCAATGCTGTTGGACGTTTTCCAAAAAGACGATTTTAAGATATACAACGAACATATTTTTAAGGCCAATTGTGATTTTCTAAAATCACAGCCACAAACAGACCACGACCAATTTATTTTTTCCTTTAATTATAGGGTAAGACACAAAACAGGAAGATATGTCCCTATTTTTCAAAGAGGTTGCTACATTACTTCAAAAGAAACAGGCCTACCGCTATACAGTATTGGGATGATATTGGATATTTCGCTTTTTAAAAAAGACAGCTTGATGCACCACAGCATCGAAAAAGTTGAGCACAACAACGGTCTTCTCCATCACCAGTTGGTTTGTGAAAATTACTTTTACCCCAACGGAGAAGACACCATACTTTCTAAACACGAAAGAACAATATTGGCCTACATGGCCGAAGGGTTTAGCAGTAAGCAGGTGGCGCATAAAATGAAACTGAGCGAAAACACCATTGACACCCACCGAAAAAACATGCTCAAAAAAACCAATACCAAAAACGTAGCCGAACTGGTAGCCTTTGCCTGTAAAGCTGCACTTATTTAACAAAAAAAATATATGCAACACGATTTTCTTTCCATAAACGGACTAAAAATCCATTACTCAAAAAAGAATAAGGGCAAAAACACTTTAATATTTATCCACCATAACTCGGGGAATACTACGGCATGGAAAAACGTATTTGATAATGCTGTTTTTGATGGCTATTGCCTAATCGGTATAGACTTGCCCGGCCATGGCAATTCTTCTCATAGCCCGCAGCCAGAAACAGATTATCATATTAAAAATATTGCTGCTACATTGCTAGAGACCATCAATATGCTCAATGCTGAAAATTTTATTTTAGTTGCCGCATCATTGGGCACCAATGTTATTGGCGAAATAGCCAGCAAACTTAATGCCTGCAAAGGCTTTTGTATGGTTGGCTCTAGCATGGTAGGTGGCCAATTTGAACCCCAAGATGTGTTATTGCCCTTTGAACATAGTGCTGCACTTTTCAGCGCAAATTCAACAGATACAGAAATTGATAATCTGATACGTGGTTTAACGCTAAAAGACGATAAAAATCTATTTTCGGATCTTAAAGCGGGTTATCTGCAAACTGACCCCAGGTTTAGGGAAGAGCTATTGGGCGTAATTCTTAGAAAAGAATGGGCAGACGAAATAGGTAACCTTGCTAACACAGGCAAACCTGTGATGTTGGTTTATGGTGAACATGACCAACTTTGCAACAAAACTGCACTAAACCATACATCTATAAATAAATGGGAAGATAAAATCCACATCATGGCAAATGCAGGGCATTTGGCTCATTTAGATCAGCCCGAATTATTTAACCAGTTACTTTTAAGGTTTGCGGAAGATATATTTGCAGATGCTTGATTTTCGCTTTAGGCTTACGAAGTTTAACCTTCGTCTGTCTATTGTTTTTTAACAGTAAGGTTGAGGGCTGCGCCGTTTAGAAACTTCGCAAGTCTTCATACAAGCATCTTAAACAAATGTATAAGAAGCAATATATAAGAGGATTACGGTCAGCACACCAAAAAAGATTAGATTGGCTTTGAACTTTTTGCGATAACCCCTAACATACAGTACAATGGTGTCGATAATGATAAACAGAATTGCAAACACGGCAGTAAATATTAAGGTATATGCTAATGCGTATCCCATAGTGTTATCTTTCTTGCCACCCAAAATAGCCAGATAAAAGAGGGTACCTACCCCAACAATAATTAAAATACGATACAACAGATGTAGAAGTATGTTTTCTCTTTTGTCCAATTTGTATTAAAATTTAAGACGACTTCTGAGGAATACTTAAAAGTCAGATGCTTTTCAGTTCATCTGCTGTTTTGAATTTTTAACCATTGCCAGCACAGGTGTTACTTTCACAATCTTAAATTCAGTACGCCTATTTAACTGATGCTGTGCTTCGGTACATTTTACCCCATCGGCACATTGGTTTAACAACTCAGTTTCTCCTTTTCCAATGGCATTTAGCCTATCGGAAGGCACTCCTTTGTTAACGAGATAATCCATAGCACTTGCGGCCCGCTTTTCGGAAAGCCATTGGTTATAAATCATTTTGCCACGTGAATCGGTATGGGCTACCAATTCCATTTTAACATTTGGCATACTTGCCATAAAAGTATTTACTTTATCTAAATCAGCTACGGCATCGGGCCTTATATTCCATTTGTTAAAATTGTAGAAAATGTTGTTCAGTTTAACCGTATAAACATCTTTTGAACGTTCCAATTCAAATTTAATATCAAAAATAGTAGATTGGTTGACGCCTTTAGTCGAGATTTCGCCAGTTTGTGTAGTAAAATACTGCTGTGGATCGCCTTTTACAATATAATCGGTTTCTTTTTCCAAGGTAAAAGCAAATTTGCCATCCGCATCAGAAAGTACTTTAGTTTCAGTTCCTTTGTCCTTATTGATTAATAATATCTCTAAGCCGGCAATAGGTGCATTCGTCCCTTTTTCTACCACCATTCCATTTACAGCGTATATTTTATCCTGCGATTTAGGCGTTGCCTTTATGCCTGTTGTAAATCTGTAAATATCATCTAAACCCGCACCGCCATTTCTATTGCTCGACAGATATCCCGTTCTTAAATCACCATTAAACAAGATACCAAAATCATCTTTTGATGAATTGAGCGGCGCTCTCAAATTCTCTATATCTTTAAAATTATTTCTACTGCCAACAGCCGAAAAAATATCCAAACCGCCCATTCCAATATGTCCTTTTGAAGCAAAATAGAACTTGCCATCTTGCCTAACGGTTGGGAAAACATCATCTTGTGGGGTATTGATCTGGTTGCCACAATTTAAAGGCTGACTCCAACTGCCATTTGGCAATTTTTCGCTGTAATATAAATCCATACCGCCATAACCGCCCGGCATATCCGAAGCGAAGTATAAAATTTTGCCATCAGGCGATAACGCAGGATGCTGAACAGAAAACAAACCTTCATTATTAAATGGAAGTTTTTCCTTTGCTGCCCATTCTCCGTCTTTTTTAACCGCAACAAGCAAGTATTGTTTTCCGGCATCGCCAACTTTCATTTTTTTGTTGGCAGACATTACGGCTCTCGTAAAAATAATGGTATCTAAACTAGGATAAACCGCTAATGGTCCACTATGAAATCCTTTGTTAATAGTTCCTTTTAGAAGGCTTACCTGCTTGGAAGAAACCGATGCATTGTATATTTTAAGGTAGGGATTGCCCGTCCATCCGTATATTTCCTCTCCTTTTTTATTTTTCTGCCATCTATCGGAAATCAAGATAATATCAGCACCAAATCTTGCCGGACTAAAATCGGAATTTTCTGAATTAAGCCCAATTTCGTTTTCTATCACAGCGCCTATATCGGGATTTTCTGACCATGTTTTTGCCACACTACAAATATTAGCCTGTTTTTCGGCTTCCTTAGCTTGCGCTGGATTTTTTTGTCCCCAAATAGTGAAATTACTGGCAGCTTCATCAAACTTTCCATTTTGTTTTAATGCTTCGGCCAAATAAAAGTAGTTTTCTGGAGCTGCATCTGGATAGTTGGTTGCTTTTTTGTACCAAACTTCTGCCGCTTCGGTATTGTTGATAAAACGATAACAATTGGCTATTTTGTGGGCGACCTCCATACTCGGATTTGCCTTCATGATTTTCTCATAAATCTCTAAAGCGTACTTATAGTCGAGTTGCTTGTATAATTTGTCTGCTTCTTTAATATCGTCAGAGAAAAGTACCGATGGCAGCAAATAAACAATTAGGAAAAGTGCTAAAACCCTGAAAAACTTTTTAAATTTCATAGAAACTCTGCGTTAAAAGTACCGCGGGGTAGTTAAAGCATTGTTTCTGTAATTTTTATTTCCAATTATTAAGCCCAATGAAATTTCGTGGCTTCCGGACGAATATGACCTTAAGTCTGATAAACTGTAATCATAAGCATATCCAATCCTAAATTGTTTTGCAACAAAAACCTCAACTAATCCAACAAGCGAATTTTGTTGAAAAGTTGCATTTAAGTTGTTAGTTTTTTTCCACATATCCACACCCATTCTATAAGAACCTCCCAACCACAAAACATCTTTAAATAAAAAAGATGCGTTTATATCAAAATTACCCATATTATTTGGGTCATCACGTAGCATCAAGGAAGGTTTCATCTTTACATTTTCATTAACATTTACTAATGCTCCAACTGTTAAAAAAATGTGGACAGGAGGTAAAGCCACAAACCTTGCAGCCTGATTATTTTTATTAAGTGCGGTAGTCAACAGGTTATTTGCAGATAGCCCTGCATAAAAGAAATCATCGCTATAATGAATGCCCAACTTTGCATCTGGAGATAAGTAGTTTTGCACACCACTAAAGGTAGCATCAGTTTGGTCGGAAATAATTGCCTTATCGCTATTTAATGAAAATTGCATTGCCCCCAAACCTATACCAAAGCTCAAACGTCCGGTTTCACTTACCGGCAAACGATAGGCATAATTAGCCATAATTGCCGTTTGTCCTTGTATACCTACCCTATCGTTTAAAACTGCTAAACCTAAGCCTACATTTTTATTGTTGAAAAATGCACCATCAACTATTAAAGACTGTGTAGTTGGAGCACCTTTTATGCCAACCCATTGGTTGCGGCTAAGCAGATTGATATTAATATCTTCTTTATAACCCGCATAAGCCGGATTTACCAACAAATTATTAAACATGTATTGGCTATAGGTAACCTCATTTTGCGACATGGCCGCAATGGGGCAAACAATAATCAAAAGTTGGAGTAAAAATCTTTTCATCTCTTTAGTTTTTAACCATTGTAATTGAACCTTTAAAATATTGGTCTTTACCATCTATCTTGGCTCTTAAAATGTACACGTAAGTTCCCGAAGCAACATTTTGCCCATCCCAATATTTAGATGAATTATATCCGCTTGCCTTATAAACTAGATTTCCAGACCTATCAAATACCTTAAGGTCGTTATCTGGAAAAGTATCTATATTCTTAATCTCCCAAGTGTCGTTCTTGCCATCACCATCTGGCGAAAAGGCATTGTAAAACTCTAGCTGATTAACATTGGTTACATTAGCAAAAGCAAAAGGGACGCTGCTATTTCCCGCCAAATTGAATGAACGATGAAAAAAAGATTTCGTAATGCCTGCACTTATAGCTGCATTATCTCTAAAATCGGTAGGCGAAGCCTTATCCCAATTATTTTTGTTTGTCCAACTTGCTAAACCTGTAAATTTTTCGGTGGCCGAAGTATAGAAAGAAACATCTAGTATAAGATTAGCTCCTTGATTTTGTGTGATAACATGATAAAAAATATCGTTTATATCTGCCACCGAAGCCGTTTTACTAAATCTACTATACCCATCCGAACTGGGGTCTCTATCAACAAAGGCAGCACCGATAGCGCTTTTTGTTACTTGTTTCGAATAAATACTCACAAAGCGTTTTAACCCCAACTTACTTGAGCCCAAAGGGTAAAAATATGTTTCATTCTCTTTTATATAACGAACAAATGAACCGTTAGTGCCGGTATTTATAAAACCATTTTTAAAATAAACAGCAGATGGGTCGTAATTGGCAAAAGTAAGCTGATGGTTGCCTGTTTTCACTTCCGCATCATCCAAATCAATCGAGAGCCTTGCTCCTATATTCAAATTCATTGTAAATACTCCATCCCCTTTAAACACCAATTTTGGAAAGATAGTGGGAGTTGTTCCTGAAAACGCGGCACTTTTTGCGGTAAATTTTACTATACCATTAGATAAATTATCAAAAACATTTAATGCAGGATGATTATTTTCCCAATCGCCACCCGCTACTATTTCACCGTTATTTAAAACGACACCATCATTATGGATGTATTTTGCATCCACATATAATAATGCACCTTGGTCTACAAACAACTTAACGCCATTATTCACCAACTGTGCAAATACCGCATTATTGCCCACAAATAACAATGCAGCAATAAAAATGGTGTATGTGAGCTTTTTTATCATTATTGTACTGCGCTGATATGGAAAGTTGTAGACGGCAGGTCAATTGGTGTGTCGCCCACGTTAATAAACTTAACCTCTACCGTATTGGCAGATACTACTCTTGCATAGGCGATGATTAGCCCATCCGGCAATTCGATACCAGAAGATACTGCCACGCTTGCGGTTGTACCTACACCCGTTACGGTAAAATTTTGCTTATAAGAAATTTTTGCACCAATAACAGGCAAATCCATAACAATTGAGGCTTTAGAAATGGAAGTAATGTACGAACCGTTTGTACCAATTCTCACCTTACCATCCGTACTAATTCTCACTCCTTCTTTTCTGTTCGAAGCAATAATTAATTCTTTTTCATCAGTAGTACCAATAAAATCGTCATTTACACCAGGAGTAGTTGTACCTCCAAAATTGTTTTCCCCATTTCCACTACGCAACCATGAAATAGTACTTCCAGACGGACCCTGCGGGCCCGCTGGACCTTGCTCACCAGCCACTCCTTGAGCGCCCTTCAATCCTTGAGGACCTTGAGGGCCAACTGCACCAGTATCTCCTTTTTCGCCATTATCGCCTTTAGCCCCAGCTGGGCCGACTGCACCGGCAGCTCCTGTATCACCTTTTACACCTTGAGGACCTTGAGGACCAGTTAAGCCTATTGGACCCTGAGGACCAACAGCCCCTGCACTTCCCGCATCGCCTTTTAATCCTTGAGGGCCTTGAGGACCAGTTAAGCCTATTGGACCTTGAGGACCAATAGCCCCTGCACTTCCCGCATCGCCTTTTAATCCTTGAGGGCCTTGAGGGCCAGTTAAGCCTATTGGACCTTGAGGACCAATAGCCCCTGCATTTCCTGTATCACCTTTTAAACCCTGAGCTCCCCGAGGACCAGTTAAGCCTATTGGGCCCTGCGGACCAACATCTCCTTTATCACCTTGATCTCCCTTATCACCTTGAGGGCCTTGAGTACCAGTTAAGCCTATTGGACCCTGTGGACCAATAGCCCCTGCATTTCCTGTATCACCTTTTAAACCCTGAGCTCCCTGAGGACCAGTTAAGCCTATTGGGCCCTGCGGACCAACATCTCCTTTATCACCTTGATCTCCCTTATCACCTTGAGGGCCTTGAGTACCAGTTAAGCCTATTGGGCCCTGCGGACCAACATCTCCTTTATCACCTTGATCTCCCTTATCACCTTGAGGGCCCCTTAAGCCTTGAGCACCAGTTAAGCCCACCGGACCTTGAGGGCCAGTTGCTCCGGTTAAACCAGTGGGGCCAGTTGCTCCAATTGAGCCTTGCAAACCTTGTAAACCTTGAGGGCCAGCAACACCAGCATCACCTCTGTCGCCCTTAGTACCTTGCAATCCTTGAGGACCAACCGCTCCTTGAGGACCCTGAGGACCTTGAGGCCCAACAACACCAGTTGTTAAATTAGCAATAGCAACCCAAGTTCCATCTGCCTGTCTTTTATAAACATTTCCCGAAGTATTATTCAGATAAAGATCTCCTTCTTTAACTCCAGCAGGCTCTGTAGCATTATTTGGCGGACTAAGCACACCATTATACCATTGAGCACCTGAAGGACCCACCGGACCTACAACTCCTGTAGTTAAGCTGGCAACCTCTTGCCAAACACCACCATTTCTAATAAAAACTTTTCCGTTATCGTTATTTAAATAATAATCTCCGTCTTTAGAACCAGCCGGCTCTGATGCACTAACTGGCGGATTAAGATTTCCGTTTGTCCAAACTGTTCCGTTAACACCCGGCAAACCTTGATCGCCTTGATCTCCCTTTAAACCTTGAATTCCTTGAATCCCTTGCTCCCCCTTAGCTCCATTGGTTCCATTAACGCCTGCATCTCCTTTTGGCCCCTGTGGACCAGTAGCACCATTAATACCATTTACTCCAACTGCCCCAGCATCTCCCTTTACACCAGCAATACCTTGCAAACCTTGAGGACCCGGAGGACCTTGAGGACCAACATCACCTTGATCCCCCTTTACACCAGCTATGCCAGCTACACCTTGAGGACCTTGAGGACCAACATCTCCTTGATCTCCCTTTACACCAGCGGCACCTTGCAAACCTTGAGGACCCGGAGGACCTTGAGGACCTTGAGGACCAACATCACCTTGATCCCCCTTTACACCAGCTACACCTTGAGGACCTTGAGGACCAACATCTCCTTGATCTCCCTTTGTCCCAACACCTGTAGATAATTCGTCCCATTTGTTCAAATTCCACACATTAAATTTATTTGTGGTGGTATTATAAATAAGCAAACCATTAATACTTGCATTGGTTGTTCCAGCAGCTTGTAGTATATCTCGCTGTGTTTCCGTTAATCGGGGAATCAATAAACCTTTCTCTGTGGAATAAATTTCTAAAATTGATTTAGAATTAGGATTTTCTGTACCAATGCCAATAGCACCTGTTTGGCCGTAGGCCATAGCAGATAAAAACAAGAATGTTAAAAAAGTAAAAATCCTCATAAGCATAACATGTTTGTTGTTGATTTTTGGGTAATTATATACTCAAAAGTAATGATATATTTTTCAATAAAACAAACTTATCAACATTTATTTTATAAAAATGCAAAAAATTGTGGAAAACTAAAGATTGCTTTAATCATAAAAATTAACAAAAAACACCTTACAGATGGCATCATAATCAATAATTAAACTAACTTTGTTACATTACTTTATAATTATTTTTTTGAATGAAACATACAATCAGTGAACTAGAAGATATCGCTTCGCAAGTAAGAAGAGATATTCTGCGAATGGTACATGCTGTACAATCTGGACATCCGGGCGCTTCGTTGGGCTGTGCAGATTTTTTTACGGCACTATACTTCGAGATAATGAACCACAATCCTAAATTTGATATGGATGGTAAAAACGAAGACCTTTTCTTTTTGTCAAATGGACATATTTCTCCAGTTTGGTATAGTGTATTGGCCAGAGCAGGTTATTTTGAAGTTAGCGAACTGAGTACTTTCAGAAAATTGAATTCAAGGCTTCAAGGACATCCTACTACCCACGAAGGCTTACCCGGAGTTCGTGTAGCTTCTGGCTCTTTAGGACAAGGGCTTTCTGTTGCCATAGGTGCTGCGCTTACCAAAAAACTAAATAACGATAATTCTTTAGTATTTGCATTACTGGGTGATGGCGAATTACAAGAAGGACAAAATTGGGAAGCCTTTATGTTTGCCCCACACAATAAGGTAGATAATATTATTGCCAGTGTAGATTACAATGGGCAGCAAATTGATGGCCCTACGGAAAAAGTGCTTTCGTTGGAAAACTTGCAGGCCAAGTTTGAGGCTTTTGGCTGGCACGTAATTACTTCTAACGGAAACGATATGGAAGAGATTGTAAAAACCTTACAATATGCAAAATCATTAACAGGTAAAGGCAAACCTATTTTAAACTTAATGAGTACCCAAATGGGCTATGGAGTAGATTTTATGGTTGGCACGCACAAATGGCACGGTACTGCTCCAAACAATGACCAATTAGAAAATGCCTTAGGACAAATTAAGGAAACTATTGGGGATTATTAAGAAAGTTTTGCGACTTGCGCTCGGCGTTTAGCGACGCATAACGCTTATCGCTCAACTTAAAAACTTTTGAAATGAAGAAATATACTTACACAGAAAAAAAAGATACACGCTCTGGTTTTGGAGCAGGCTTGCATGAAGCGGGCAAAAGAAATGAAAATGTGGTTGCCCTTTGTGCCGACTTAGTTGGGTCGTTAAAAATGGATGCCTTTATTAAAGATTTTCCCGAACGCTTTTTCCAAGTGGGCATTGCAGAAGCAAACATGATGGGCATTGCCGCAGGCTTAACCATAGGTGGCAAAATTCCTTTCACCGGAACTTTCGCCAACTTTTCTACCGGAAGGGTTTACGATCAAATTCGCCAGTCGATTGCCTACTCTGGTAAAAACGTAAAAATATGTGCATCGCATGCCGGCCTAACCTTAGGCGAAGATGGTGCTACCCACCAGATTTTAGAAGATATTGGTCTAATGAAAATGTTGCCGGGTATGACGGTAATTAATCCATGCGATTACAACCAAACTAAAGCCGCAACTTTGGCCATTATGGAGCACGATGGTCCTGTTTATTTGCGTTTTGGCCGTCCGGTAATTCCTATTTTTACGCCAGAAGACCAAAAATTTGAAATTGGCAAGGCTTGGATGGTAAACGAAGGCAAAGATGTAACCATTGTTGCTACAGGCCACATGGTTTGGAGAGCTATACAAGCTGGTGAGGAACTTGAAAAATTAGGCATTGATGCCGAAATTATTAATATCCATACCATTAAACCTTTGGACGAAGAGGCTATACTAAAATCGGTAAAGAAAACCGGATGTATCGTTACCTGCGAAGAGCATAATAAATTAGGTGGATTGGGAGAAAGTGTAGCCCATCTTTTAACTACAACTTATTTAGCTCCGCAAGAGTTTGTAGCTGTTAACGACAGTTTTGGCGAAAGTGGTACACCAGACCAATTGATGACGAAATACAAGCTAGACCCTTCGGATATTGTAGCTGCTGCTCAAAAAGTGATGGCCAGAAAAGCGAAATAAAATCTATGAAGCAAGTTGAAGACGAAGAGATACTCTCGAAATTTAATGACGAAAGAACTCGCAATGTTGGCTTCAACTTGCTTTTAAAAAAATATCAGCAAAAAATCTATTGGCACATTCGTCGTTTGGTAATAGACCACGATGATGCCGATGACCTTGTGCAGGAAACCTTTGTAAAGGTTTGGAAAAACTTGCAAAACTTCCGTAGCGATTCGCAGCTTTACACTTGGATTTACCGAATTGCGACCAACGAAAGCATCACCTTTCTCAATAAAAAAAAGAATAGGAATAATATTTCCTTAGATGAAGTAAACACAGAGCTTGCCGAAACCCTTGCGTCGTCAGAATATTTTGACGGCGATAAAATACAGCGCAAACTACAACAGGCTGTGCTTACACTTCCAGAAAAACAACGTATC
>Ga0222427_101358_pt1 | contig 11351 bp, 12 predicted proteins | sample 2B20Ametagenome_FD_182890 | JGI IMG/M metagenome (GOLD analysis project Ga0222427, IMG submission 182890) | Enriched microbial communities from leaf-cutter ant dump, University of Wisconsin, Madison, United States - 2B20A (version 2) | ecosystem: Environmental > Terrestrial > Nest > Insects nest...
GAGGAGAGGATGAGCCCGCCGATCAGGACCTGGAAGACGATGCTGGGGCCGAGCCCCATTTCCCGGACGAGCCGCACGGGCCGGCGCATCAGCACGAGCCAGGTTTGCAGCCAGCCCTTGAACCATTCGTCCACATTCGTCTATGTTGCTCCAAGAAATTCAGAAAATAATTTATATTACAGCTACATAAGTGGAATCATTTTTAATCGGTAGTCTGAGTTTGTCCTGGATGGTGCGATAAAATCCTGTCGATTTGTTGCTATAACGTTGCTACAGTTTGCTGTCAGAATGGTAGAAGATAAGGCGGCAGATGAAAAAGAACCTAACAGCGCTGACCATAGCTGCACTGAAACCGGCAGCGACCCCGTATTACGTTGGTGATGCGAAACAGGACGGCCTTCGCGTCCGTATTGCACCCGATGGGAAACTCACGTGGAACGTGACCGTAAGAATAAAGCACGGAAGAATCGTGAGTACGTCGCTTGGGCGTTGTGATCATGAAGGTCGCAATGGGCTTGATCTCGCAGGCGCACGGACGCGTGCTGCGGAAATCGTAAAGGCAGCACGACAAGGTGTCGATTTGCTGGCTTCGGAAGCGGACGAGAGAAGGGCGAGAGAAAGCCTAACGACCGTGTCAGATTTAATTGATACCTATGGGAGGGATATCAGCAATCCCAACCGCAAAGGCGGCGCGCTCCGAACGGCAGATGAGATTAAGGGCCGATTGAAGCGTGCACTGGCAACGAAACTCACTGTTCCGGCCAGCGAGATAACACGACGCGACCTTGCAGAGCTGTTGGACAAGGTCTTCCTTGAGTTCCCGAGAGAGGCTGAACAGCGGCGGCAAAAGATTGACGTCATGTTTAATTGGGCCGTTGCAAAAGGCTACGTTGATAGGAATCCTGCGGACGGATTGCCGTCATATGGAACAAGCCCGCCCCGTCATCGCATCCTCAACGCCGACGAAATCAAGACTTTCTGGTTTTGGTTGGCTGATGGCGCTGACAACATGCCTGTCGACGTTATCAATGTTCTAAAGTTGCAGTTTTTGATGGGCGCTCGAGTGGGGGAGGTGGCTGGTATGTCGCCTGAGGAGTTTTCGCGCGACGGGAATCGACTTCTATGGACGTTGCCGGAGGCTCGATCAAAGAACAAAAAGAGCTACACCCGCCCTCTTGTGGGCCGGGCACGCTCAATTCTTGAGAATCTACTAGAAGAGAAGGGGCAAGGACCGCTCTTCCGAACGCTCGACAGAAGTCGCCCACTACGGTCCGATGACGTTGGCCTTGCCCTTAATAACAGGACTCGCCCATTGGCGCATTTCACCACCCATGACCTAAGGCGCACGTTCGTTTCTGTGCTAGATGAACTTGGAGTTCCGTTGGAAACAATAGCCGCTGCAATCGGGCATCGAAGAGGTGGCGCTGAAACGCGCACGCTCATTCGCCACTATAGTCGCCCTAATCTCGATAATCGCATTGAAGGCGCGTTTTCGATATGGGATCAGCACGTCAGTCAGCTACTCAATTCCTGACTTAGCAACGATTAAAAGAGACGCACATCTCTTCAATTCTGTCATCTACATACAAGTGGGAATAGATGGAAAATCTAGGTGATATTATTAAATCCGATGAGATGGATAATGTCATCTCTGCGATAGAGGCCTTGAGAAAGAGGTATATTCCTGAACCTCTTCGTGAGAAGCCGCGATATAATCCCGCAGATTTCGTCTATGAAGATAAATATAGGGCAGATATAGTATTAAAATTACTGTTGGATGATAAAATATATTATGATGGCTATAAGAAAATATTAGCAGCGGGCTTCGGTGGCTGGTTGACGTCGCCGGACGATCAAGGGTTTTGGTCGGTGTCAGTCGTCAAGGCTGCGTTGCTTCATATGAAGAACGCAGTGAAGAGGGCTGACGATGGCGAACCCCTTACGATCAGGCAAGACGTCGCCGCTCGCTATATCTTTACCGGCACTGATTTTTTGACGGAGGTGTACGAGCGTATAGGTGGATACGACGCTTTTGCCGTTGCCCCATCATTCCACGATACTTGGGTTCCAGAATCCGAAATTAAAGCCGCCTTTACTGCAGCAAGAGCTATTGGTTTCCTTCATCATGGAATTGATCGGGCTAGTAAAATCAAATCTTACTTCGCTCCAAGCCTTAATAAAGCTGTTATGGTCTTTGATGCGCTAAGGGAGTGCAACGAGCTATATTTTACGGAAAACTACGTGGGGCGTTCATTGCTTCATAAACGGTGGAGCAATAGCAAGGAAACGCTTGCGCTTCTCTATGCTGCTTCAACGATTCGTGTGAAGGGGAAGAGTCTTCTTGAGATCGTATTGGCCGGCTCCTTCACTTACGGTGCCCATGGAAAATATCTGCACAGGTGGGTTGGTCGCGCTCGTTATGTCGCAGCGTTTGTCTTTGCGCGAATGGGAGACGGTGAGCTTGTTACGGAGACCTATCGGCTTCTTGGTGATGGAGAAAAGCTCGAATTTTCGCCGGTGAAGCTCGATGAAACAGAGCATGATGTCGTTTCGCGTGAATTGTCCAGGTATTTCAAGTGAATATATGGCTTTTCTGTCCGTGGGTATCGGGTCTGTCCATGGATAACCGTATCCTAGAAAACAAGTAAAACTACTGTCATCTTTGTGGCGTGTTCAACGCAACCACAGAGACAGCAATGACTCACATAATTTTTGATCTGAAACACAACCCCGATTCTGACAAAGAGCACCCTGAGTTCCCCGCTAGGGGGTACGTCCGGGTGAAGCAGATACTCGCCCCACTTGGCCCCTTGCCGATTAGTCGATCCAGTTTTTGGGCGGGGGTGAAAGCAGGGAAATTCCCCCAACCTCGTAAAATATCGTCGCGGGTAACCGTGTGGCGCGCCGAAGACATCCATGCGCTTCTAGCCAAAATTGATTCCGGTGACATTGGTTACTCGTCGGGTACGACTTCCCGAAGCACGGGATTCGCGGAGTCGATTATTTTGCAAGAGAAATCCACGTCTGGAGGATTCAAAAATGCATGAGCAGAAGAGGACTTCGAATCTAAGCGGACCAATCGCGAGCGCTAATGTCGAATTGTTGAAAACGACTGAACTGTTCGACGCCTTAAAAGGGCTGGAGCAGCAAGGCGCGACAAAGGCGCTGCTAAAGGCGCAGAAGGGCATCTCTCACTTGTTGATCAACACAGACACCCGAGGAGGAACTATTCAAAAACGCTGAAGAGCGGCGGGTGATGTACGTGGCGATGACGCGAGCCCGCCACACACTGACGATCCTCGCATCGAAATCGAGACCGTCGGCCTTTGTTACCGAACTTGGTCAGGATCATAGCTACGGCGTCGCGTTGACGGCTGACAGCCAAGCCATTGCGCATGAATGTTGCGAGTGCGGCGGGCGCTTGCTGGACGTGCGCGGCAAGGATGGGCGAACCTTGTACCGCTGTGAGCATGACCAGCACTGCGGAAATACCCTGCCCGCGTGTCCGTCATGCGGTGTTGGGCTCCCCGTGCGTTCCAGCGGGTCAGCCGAAGCCCGGTGCAACTGCGGCGCTTCCTATCGCTCCTGTCCAGAGTGTAGGGGTGGATGGCTGGTTGACCGGTCCGGGCGTTATGGCGCTTTCCTAGGTTGTGTCCGTTACCCGGCCTGTGATGGAAAGGCCAAGGTTTCGAAAGTTACGGCGCGTCCCCGTAATCGATAAGCCTTCAACGCCGCCTGACTGACGAGAGGCACAAGCCACCGCCCTGCTGCCATGCGCTTACGGACATGATCGCGGTGGGCAACGGGCGAACGAGGCTTCTTCGTTAAATGTCTTGACCGATTACAATACAAACACGCAGCAACGATATTATCCGCTACGTCTTTGCCCCCCTCGGAGCGAGGGCGTAGATGCTCTGCTGTACACCGTAGTTGGGGCAGCGAACCGATGTTGCCGCGCGCTGATTTCAAAGAAGCGGTCAAAGTGTTATCCCACATTGGCAGACCGCAATAATAGCAGCGACCTCCCTGCGCGATCATTTTCTCGCTGCGTATTTTCGATATATTCGGCATCGTTCAAGTGCTCCATTCGACTTCGTGAGAAGCGAATGCGCGGCGTTCCTGAAAAACGCTCCCCGGCCGGAAACTTCTGTTCGCGCGAGACCCGATTTTTCGTGGTTTCGCATGCCGGATAGCGGAATCTATGAGTTAAATCAAAGATCAGGCGGGCCTCTTAGTCCGCACAAGGCGCCACAACGCCTCCGCTGACTTAGAAGTATTAACGGTCGCGCGCTATGTCAAGATTTCCCTCCGCTGCGAACGGTGGCCCCTTCATGAAGCACCCCCATCACGATGCCCGTCACATCGAGGTATGCCCTCACGTGACGGCTTCGACGTTACGCTCGCCGCCGTCACATCTGGGTTGACGTCGGCTATTTGTGGCAGGGTAGCCTCGGGCCTAAAGGTCGAGGTTACACACATGGCACGAATTGGCTACGCGCGCGTCAGCACAGGCGATCAGGATTTGGAAGGGCAGCTTGACCGGCTTCGAGCCGAGGGCTGCAAAATCATTCGCTCAGAAAAAATCTCGGGCGCAAGCCGCGAAGGCCGTACCGAGCTCTCGACAGTTTTAGAATTCCTTCGCCTTGGGGACGAACTGGTCGTCACGCGCTTGGATCGACTTGGTCGCGACACGCGCGACGTTCTGAACATCGTGCATGAGTGTCAGGAGCGAGGCGCATTCGTGACGGTGCTTGATCCTCATGTGTCCACCCGAGGGGAGATGGGGCACGTCATTCTAACGGTCCTTGGCATGGTCGCCCAAATGGAGCGCCGCTTCATAAAGGAGCGGCAAAAGGAGGGGATTGAGCGCGCTAAATCCGCAGGCGTCTACAAGGGCGGTCGCCAGCGCATCAACAGGGCACTAATTCAAGAACTCAGTCGTGAGGGTCTAGGTGTTTCAGCGATTGCTGAGAGAGCGTCGTGTTCCCGCATGCAGGTCTATCGAATATTGGCATCGCGGGAATGAAGACAATGTGCTCTCGTTTGGCCGTCGACTTTGCCAGTGCGCTACGTTTAGGCTGGGTGTAGAAAGAACCGTTCACAAGCAGGAAAACCTCCGGGCTCGTGGCTTTTTAAAAGGCTTCTTCCGAATTCGTGAATTCTCTATCTACTATGGGAGCGGTCATTCAAAAACTTTAGGCAGTACAAAGATGAAGCTTCACCCGCCTCAGGTCGAACTTAACCTCTATGAAGACGGTTTTGGAACAGATGACTTGCTCGGACGCCGATCCTCTGGTCGGCAGCTATCAGAGCTTTTGGAAAGAATTGAAGACCCTGTCGTACTTGCTCTTGATGGCCCTTGGGGCAGCGGGAAGACACATTTTCTGAGACGCTGGGTTGGCGCGCATAGTTCGGAAAATGGTGGTCACGCTACGACTGTCTATTTCGACGCTTTTTCCAATGACTATCTAGACGACCCATTAATTGGGTTGACTGGCGCAATTGGAGAAAGGCTGCCATCGAATCCTAAAAAGAACCACTGGAAGAAAGCCAAGACCGTCGCTTTCAAGCTGGCACGCCCTGCGCTTCGAATTGGTGCCGCCGCCGCTACGTCCGGATTGACCGAGGTAACAGGCCCTGTGCTGGATGCAATTATTGAAACCGGCGGTAAGGAAATGGAAAATGCCGCAGAAGCGTTTTGGAAACGCGAGGATGGCCGGAGAGCGGCTATGCATCAGTTCCGTGAAGCATTGAAGCAAATTACGTCGTCATCCGATAGCGACGAGACGAAGCCGCTCATTGTTGTAATCGACGAGCTTGATCGATGCCGACCGGACTATGCGCTTAGTGTCCTTGAGGTCGTGAAACACTTCTTCGCGGTTCCGCGAGTGCATTTCGTCCTCGGTGTAAATCTGGAAGCCCTCGCTCATATCGTTCGTACCCGGTACGGCGTTGGAGTAGACGCCAACGACTACCTCAAACGCTTCATCACCATATCAATGCAACTGCCAAATTTTGTCGAAGGACAGGAAGGCAAGCGTCCGGAGCTCAAATATTTTGAACGCTCTGCTGAACATATGGGCATTGAAAAGGGGCTGTCAGACGTTGCCAAGAATCAATTAGATTTAGCTGTTGGCTCAGCGAAGATTTCTCTACGGGACGTTGAAAGAATTCTCACGCGTCTTGCACTCCTCCCTAAGCGAAACGAAATTGGAAATTTCCTTTGGGGATGGAAAGAGCTGATTGTCTCACTCGTCCTGTTGCAGGTAATGCGTCCCACTCTTTTCGAAGCAGCTTTTGGTGGAACGATAAAAGTCGCGGACATCAACGATTTCTACGGCATCTCGCCAGAGATATCGCATGAGGCGAGAGGCTCAGGAAAATACAGTTATTACGCATACCTTATCCATGGCCTATGGTCGTTCGTTCTTAATACCGGAAAATTCTCAGACAAAGATAGAGAACAGTTCTCAAAAGCCTTCGATCAATTCGGACTGAGAGAAACTGACCAAATCCTATCCCGATTGCAGCGAGATTTCTTCAGTACATTCGAGATTTTGGCGGAAACCCATTAAAGAAGCTGAGTAGAGTTCTCAGGATAAATAATAAAATCGGATGAAGGATTAGCGCATATCCGGAGATGAACCATGGAGTATGGCTTTACAGCCCCGCGAGTGGGATGCCTCCGGGCAGGAAGTACCACGCCGGCACGTCGAGCCTGACCCTGCGGACAGCAGTTTTGATATCCGCATCAGAACCTGGATCGTTTGACCACAGAAGGGCCTCTCTGCGTCGCCGATGGTCCAGATCCGCCGAAAAAGCACAGGCTGCAGTCTGCTAGGGCGTTTCATTGCTGTTGACAGTCACTGATCCAGCGTGATCCCTCCACATCGAGGGGTACCTGAAGTCGCCTTTGCAAACTCACCTGAACGCACCCCATCGCGGCCGTTTGACACTAGCGCAGGCGATCTCAAAAGCCACTGTTTACGCGATTTCAAAAGATTTCGAGCGTTCCGAAGCGGGCGTCCGGATTGCGAAGGTGGCAGACGTGTGCTTCGTATAACTAAGCGGCCGGTTGCTCAAGATTCGCTGCTGAAGACAGAGAGATTCATGAAACAGATTGCGATCTTCAATCATAAGGGTGGCGTCGCAAAAACCACCATGACTTTTCATTTGGCTTGGATGCTCGCTACGCTTGGCAAGCGTGTGATGGTTGTGGACTGCGATCCTCAATGCAATCTGACCGGGGTGTTTCTTGGTGATATTGACACTGAGGACTATCCGTTTGAGAGCGAGACACCTCAAAAGCCGAAGAATATTCGAGATGCTGTCCGTCCAGCCTTTGAGTCTCGCCCCTACATGATTGAAGCTACCGAGCTTCTAGAATCAAAAGCGCAACCCGGATTTTTCTTGCTTCCCGGACATGTGGGCTTAGCAGAGTACGAAAGCCAATTGGCTGTTGCGCACGAACTCAGCAACACGCTTTCCGCTCTTCAAAACATTCCCGGCGCGTTACACCATGCAATTCGCAAGGCCGGCGATCAGTATGGGATTGACTATGCTCTGATCGACATGAGCCCTAGCTTAGGGGCGATCAACCAAAACTTATTTATGACTAGTGATGCGTTCATCTTGCCCATGGCGCCAGATTTGTTCTCCGCCATGGCACTTCGATCGCTGTCTCGAACACTGCCGAAATGGGCAGAATGGGGACGAAAGGCAGCAAGCAATACCATTCTGAAGGCCGCAGATTACCCGTTCAGGCCAATCACTCCGGTTTATCTCGGATCGACCGTGAACAATTTCCGGAAGCGCGCGCGAGGCGATGAAGAGGCGAAGCCGACGCAAGCATTCCAGAAATGGTTCAGCCGCTTGGCTGAAACAAAGAAGACCGACCTTCTCGTCGCACTCGAGAATTCCAAAATGCTGCTGCCCGAAGATGTTTACGCTGTGGCGCAGGCGCCCACTTCCGAATTCCTTATGGAGATTGGCTCATTAGACGGGCTGATTGCAACGGCTCAAGAACTTGCTAAACCCGTGTTTGCAATCGATCTTGCGGCGGACACCACGTTCCGTGGAAACGTGGCCGACACCTATCAGGCAAAAATCAATGATGTTTATCAGGGATTCAAGTCGGGTGCGGAGAAGGTCATCGCCCTGACGGACCGATTCTAGTCATGGAAAGGTTTAACGCCGCAGTCGCAACCTTCGACCACGCGATGGACCGCTCTCGACAGATGATCTCGCTTTTCGATGCGCTAACTGCGATCCGTCCCAACGAACCGGCTAATGATGACGCACTTCGGTCGGCTTATATTTTGGCAGTCAGTTCATTTGACTTTTTTGCTCACGAAGTCGCCGCCATAGAGACTAAGCATCGCTTCACCACCGGTCAGAGAACGCGCAACATTCACCTGCCGATGGAAGTGATGACGATTGCTGATATGGAGGCTCGCATAGCATCTGCTGAAGCGTGTATTCGGCAGTCCAACTCCTTCAAGGCGTTCGTCGATCCAGCTAAATTGGCAGAGCTATTATCGTGCTACTGTTTGAAGCCGTGGGACAAATTAACGGTGTTGCTTAACGCGGGAGTTGCCGAGCCCGAGCGGCGAAGCGCTGAAGATATAAAAGGCCAACTAAAGACCATCTGGAAGCGGCGAAATCAAATTGCGCATGAAGCCGACGTTAACCCTGCCCTTGCTGGAGTATCACTTTGGCCGATCGATAAGACCGACACGGAGATTACAATTCGCTTCATCGCAGCGTTAGGCACGCACCTGCCGAAAGTAATATCCGAAGTTCTTGCAGGCGAGGATAGCGAAGCCGGCGAGGTTTAGCTTGCGGCGCTATCGCCTCTCAGCAAGCCGTTCAAACTCGACGTGGCTCAATAAGAGGCGATGAGCGGCAGCTTCGCCCGCACTTGTACGTAAAGCTGACTGGCCGGACACGGCACCGATCATGCCGATAGTCGGGCGCGCTTGGAACGACAGCTTTCGGGAAACCGCGACCCATGGAGCCACCGATGAGTACCCGCTTTGCAGATAGGAGCCCGAACCCTTTAAGTCCCCATTCCGGTATGATGCCGACACCACAAACACGGTTTGGCGCTTAAGAGAAGTGCCCTTCAAGATTGCATATGCTCCAGTACTTGATAGCATGGTTTTCTATACTAGGGGGCGAGAGTGACGTTGTCGCGTGTCGTATTGTTGGCGTTGGTGGCATACGTAGGGATCACTCTGTCTGCACGGGCCGAGATATCACTCCAGAAAATCGATACAGATCATGGGCCTATTATCCTTCTCAAAGGATCATTTGCCTTATCGGATGACACTCAGACGTTGGTTCGCGAAGTCTCTGCGACAGGAGCTAAAGTCATAACTTTCGATAGTGAAGGCGGAAATGTTGCCTCTGCCATCGCTTATGGCCGCGTTATTCGTTCTTTGGGGCTATCCACCATCCAGCTACGTGCGTCTCAGTGCGCGTCCGCCTGCGCCCTCGCGTTTGTGGGTGGCGTCATCCGGCACGCGGAGCCGGGTGCAATCGGTGTGCACCAATCGTCGTTCTCACCGAATGATTCTCTGGATGGGCATGCAGCTGTCGCCGCGGTACAGGAGATAACCGCACAGATTATGACATATTTACTCGAGATGGGTATCGATCCGAGGTTGCTGCAGCTCAGCCTTTCCGTCCCGCCCAACGATATGAGGTATCTGACGGCAGCGGAAATGGAAGAATACAGGGTTACGAGCGCCGCAGAAAACGCGACTCCCGATACGCTGTCCGCAGCTGAAGCTACCCCAGCAGTCGAGACGACAACGAAGGAAGAGGTAGCTAAGCCTCCAAAGAACGAAGACAAGGCTCTGGCTTATGTGTCGAGCTATTATGAAGCGTGGTCTCGTGGCAATGCTGAGGCGTTAGTCTTCATGGATCGAGCATACAGCGAAACCATAAATTTCTATGGCAAGCCGAAGACGAGAGTTTATGTCGTCGACGAGAAGGTGAAATTTGTAATGCGATGGCCCGTGCGGGCATACAACGTAAAGCCGGGGACGGCCACGGTCTCATGCGCTACTTATTGCGTTGTCGCCGGCATCGTCGACTGGTACGCGAAGCGTGACGTTGGCGGAGGAGTATCGTCGGGCTCGGCTCGCTTCCTGATCTCATGGGACCCATCAACAGGGAAGATCGTTTCCGAGAGTGGTGAAGTCCTCGATATGGACAAGGACGCTGTGGCGCCGATCCGTATCCTTTCTCAATGGTATGACCAAAACGCTCTATGTCGTGGCACGGTCGGAAGTACCGAAAAGTCAGCAACTGCGTGTATTCAGCGTGAAGCAATTGCAGTCAAGCTGAAGGCGGTTGGCTGGTGCTATGGTGAAGAAGGGCAGGCTGGATACCAAATGGACTGGCATGATTGCGGCACGGCTGAAGAAGCGCAGGGCGTTACAAAGTTGGGTTTGTCATCGAAAGCGGATTTCCCACGTCCGGCACGGTACGCTGCGACGGAACGTTTCGCCGGCCAAACTAAGCTTCCGGACTTCCGCGGCAGAGACCGCAAATTCAATTCATACAGGACTCGTATCCGAGATGGCATGCGTACGGGCCCCAATTTCGCCGGCCATTTCTCCGTTATTCAGATCGGCTGCGGAGCAGGATGCACGTTCGCTATAGTAGGGGACAATAACTCCGGTAGACCGGCAGACTTCCCGCGCGGTGGCGAGCAGAACATGTATATGCAGCTCCAATTCAGTACTGAAAGCCGTCTTCTGGCTGCACAATGGCTAGACTCCGATGGGAACAAGTGCGTCGTGGAGTTTTTTGATTACGATCGAAAGCGGTGGAATCTAATTAGCAAGATCGAGCTTGGGTCGGTTGATACGTGCTATCGAGCTGTCGCGGAAAACCTACGGTAAGCCATAGAGAAATGCGCCTTCGAACAAAGCCTTTTTGTTGCTATGGTGTTGCTGTAATCGCATGATGCCATCATAAAGCCGGGAAAGTCAGCGGTTTTCCCAATTTTGAAAGGGCGCAGCCAGCCCTTGAACCACCGCGTGCGCTGGCCCGTCCAGGCGCGGGCCTCGGTCGGCGCCTCCTCGTAGGTCGGGCGGCTGATCGTGCCGCAGCGATAGCCCTTCCGGTAGAGGCGCAGGCCGAGATCGGCATCCTCGGTGACGTTGTAGGGGTCCCAGCCGCCCACCTCCTGCAGGATGCGGGTGCGGAAATGATTCGACGTGCCGCCGAGCGGCATCGGCATGCGCGCGGCGGCAAGGCGCGGCAGGAGCACGCGGAAGAGGCCGGCATATTCCATGGCGAAAAGGGCGCTGAGCCGGCTTTCCTGCCCGTTGGTGACG
>Ga0222427_101360_pt1 | contig 11350 bp, 11 predicted proteins | sample 2B20Ametagenome_FD_182890 | JGI IMG/M metagenome (GOLD analysis project Ga0222427, IMG submission 182890) | Enriched microbial communities from leaf-cutter ant dump, University of Wisconsin, Madison, United States - 2B20A (version 2) | ecosystem: Environmental > Terrestrial > Nest > Insects nest...
CCCTGTTTGATGTTGTCGAAGATGCCGTCGTGCATGTCGAGACAACACCCGAAACGGTTTGAGAATCAAACCAGTACCCGTCCACCGAAGTGGGTCAACTCCAACTCCAGCCCGCGAGGACAGCCACTAGCCGGGACTGCGAGTTCGGCCTGCTGCCTGACAACAGCCGGTCGCCCTCCGTCTCCCCGGCAGAGGAGGGGCTTAGCGGCAGACCTTCTGATTGATCAGATTTCTGTCTATTCTGAAATTTCGAGGGCGTCGTCAACCTCAATGCCAAGATATCTCAGACGCTTGGCCGTCTCGCGCGTGACGCCCGTGGCGCTATCGACCGAGCAGTAGCGAAAAGCGATCTGGGCAGCAGTTGAACGGGCAGGTATGCAGGACTCTTTTTGATATATCAAAGACATCCATTTTTCCGCCTTTCATCAGCCAACGCGCGGGCCTGCGAGCGTTACGCCGCAGGCGAAGCAACCGCTACGAGCGGTCTATCTGGAACAATCGGTGCCGCCCCGCACTTTCGCCAACCGCTCCTTCCATGCTCGTCCAGTTCACCGTCCTCTTTCTCCTAGATGCTGCTCACGGCAGCCTGGCCGAGATCGAGTTGGTGCATCCAGACTTGGCCTGCGGTGAACGCCGATGGCTCTGGATCGAATCCCACTGGGTGACGCTGCTAAAACCCATCAACGAAGGCACCCCATCCCTGCGTGTTTTCGACCGCGCCGTGCTCAAGCTCGACGGCACGCACGGCGCACTGCTCTGGCCCAGCGGCCGTTGCGATGCGCTGTCGGTCGAGTCTGACGGCGCGCTGCGCCCGGAGTTCCGGCGGTTGGTTCACCAGCACCTGAACTGAAGCCTCACGCGGCATCAAGGTTCCAGAGTTGCCTGCTCAATGCTGAGAGACAACGCAGACATGAGCGTAAACGCCGCTCTATAGAATCTGGCGCTGCGCAGTGCATTCCGACGCTGTGCAATTCCTTCATTCATAAAGAACGAGCTCGACAACCATGGCAACTGCGAAAAAGACCACCGCTCCAGTGAAGAAGGCCGCCAAGGCACCGCCCGCCGCGACCGGCATCCGTCCGATCAAAGACACGTTCACCAAGAGCGCGCTGATCAATCACCTGGCCGAGCAATCGAGCGTCGAGCCCAAGGCCGTGAAGGCCGTCCTGGCCGCCCTGGAAGCCACCGTGCTCGGCTCGGTCAACAAGAAGGGCGCGGGCGGGTTCACGCTTCCCGGCCTGCTCAAGATCGACGTGCAAAAGGTGCCTGCCAAGCCCAAGCGCAAGGGCATCAACCCGTTCACCAAGGAAGAACAGGTTTTCGCGGCCAAGCCGGCCACCGTGCGCATCAAGACCCGCGCGCTCAAGAAGCTCAAGGACGCCGCGCTCTAACGCGATGCGGCGGCAGTGGCCCGCTCACCCGGGCTGCGCTGCTGCCGCCACGCGCTCCGACCTGCTCCATCCCACCAGGCGCTGCAGCCGCTGGCGCAGCGCGGACAGGTGCTCGGGAAATCGCGTGATGTTGGGATCGCGGGTCTCCCGGCCCCACCAGAGGCTGGCGTAGTCCGACGCCACGCCGTTGTAGCCGCAGTCCGGGCCGTCTTCCTCGAATTCCGCGCACAGGCGCCGCAGCGCCTCGCGCGGGGTCAGCCGGCGCACGGCGACCAGCACCGCGGGGTTCCACACGACCCAGACGTTGCCGCCGAATTCGCGGGCCGCATCGTTGCCCGAGCATTCGAAGAACCTGTCATAGGCCTCGCCCACATCGAAGCGTCCTTGCGGCGCCTTGATCCCTTCGGACCAGCGGGCCGACGGCGCGATCCAGGCCTCCAGCACACAGCCGCCCGCTTCGTACTCGCCGTACTCGTAGGCCACGGTCAGCGACTCGCTGAGGCAGACGCCGGTGCCGGTATAGCTGCACGAAGCCGACCGGCGAAAGCCCTCCCGCACGATGCGGCGCCCGCGCACGTTGCGTGTGCCATGGTAGAGCGGCCCCAAGCAGCTATCGGTGATGGTTTCCATGCCTTCAGCTTCCCAGCGGGGCGCCTCGCCGCAAGGCTGCTGGCGTGCCGTCAGTCCCCGAACAGATCGAGCTGCCCAACGGCTTCCTGCCGTCCCTGCGGCCTGTGCCTCGGCGCAGTTTCGGGCCGGTTCGCAGGCACCGGGTCGGGTGGCACCTGCACGGCAGGGGGAACAACGTCGGTGCGCAACGGCTCGGGCTCGCGCGCATGCCGCTCCTCGATGCGTCGCCGCCAGCCGCCCAGCACATGGGCCGGCGTGTACCAGCGGCTCCAGACCTCCCCGCTCAATGAATTGCCGTGCAACACGATGGCCGGGATGTGCAACAGCGAGAGTTGCAGGTAGGTCATGTGGACGCAACGCGGATCGATGTCGATGCAGGTGGCGTGCATCGCGCTTTGAGGGTTCAGCCCTGCCTGCCGCAGCGCGTCGGCCATGGCGATCACCATGCCGCCCGCGCCGCAGGCGGGCTCCATCACGTCGAGAAAGCCCTTCTCCCGGGCCTCGGCACCGTCTCCCACCAGCAAACGCGCCATCAACTGGGACACGTGATAGGGGGTGAAGAACTGCCCCGCCCGGTCGTTGCCCAGTTCCAACTGCATGTAGACCGCACCGAGCACGTCCCCCAGTTCGCCCGTGGCGCAGCACTGCTCCATCGCGAGGGTCAGGTGCCCCAGCATGCGCGGGAAGCGCTCGAACTGGTCGCGTGGGTACTTCTTGGCGATCTCCAGGTAGCGCGCCTCGCGGGCATCGAACTGGCGCCGGTCCACCGCGTTGCTGAGGGACAGGCTGGCCAGTTCCACGAAGTCCGAGAACACCTCGTGCTGGCTCCAGCGATGCGCGGTCGCGCGAATCAGTTGCTGCAGTTCCTTCGTGTGGTCGGTGCCGTCCAAGGCCATCGCCGTTCCTTTCGCACCCGCCCGTGCGGGTCGTCTGGAACAGCTTCTGGCCCGGCCGGGTCGGGTCAACGGGGCGGCTCGGGCGCTATGCGGCCGCCGGCTCGCGCACCCAGCCCTCGGCCACCAGCCGGCGTCGCGCGATGGAAGCGCACTCCCGCCCAGTGGTGCCGGGCCCGGGCCCGCACGGCCTCGCGGTGGGAGCGGCTGCCAGTGGGCGCCTCCCGCTGCGCGAGTTCGCCATCCTGTGGATCGCCGCCTGCGCGGTGGCCAGCGGGATGCCATCGGCTCCTTGCGGAACCACCTTGCGAAGCCGCTCTTCCCCTACAAGGACACACCTGCAGGCGTTGCGGCAGCGTCGCCCGACCTACGCCACGAACGAGGGATTCAAGAGATCGATTCCCGCCCCCTTGCATTTGATCCACGGGCCGCCGGGATGTCCCTGTCCATCCCAGGTCGCGAGCGCCGCAAGGGCATCGGCTGCATGCTCGTAGCAATACCGGCGCTCATATCCTTCGAAGTTCAGGCCGACCACCAGGCCGGTCGTGAAATTGAAACGACGCAACCCGCACACAGCCATGCCGAGGACGCGAAGCTGGACGTAGCCTTGCGAAGCCAGGAACGCCTCGAACTCGACCGTTAAGCCATCTCCCTGAGCACGTCGGCCGGCGCGCATCAACATGGGCTTCCTTTGGAAAGCAAGGGATGGTGGAAGGAGCGTTGTGCCGCGGCGCAACCGCTCACTCGATGATGGGCACCGGCTCGCGGTCCTCGAACGCCGACTGCACCGCCTCGACAACGCGCAGGGCCAGCGCCTTGTCCTGGAGCACCCCATACTCCTTCGTCAGCTTGCCGGAGACCCGCCATCCGTTCTCCTTGATCGACCGGATCATGCGCACGGCGTCTGGGTCAGGCATCTCCAATACGTCCTTGATGCGGCGTTGCGCGACTTCGAACCGGATCAGCACGCGGGCCTCGTCCGCCATTTCGTGCCGGATCGTGTGGGCGACAAGCTGGGCCGTGTAGACCGCGTGCTCCGTGAGATCCGGGTAGCGCCAGGCCGCACTGGCGTCCTCGTAGGCGTCGAACACGAGGTTCGAGCGCACGCCGTCTTCGTAGGTGAGCATTTCCCCGAAGCGGTGGGCCGCATCGTAGCGCCGCATGAAGGGACGCGAGAACACCTCCAGCACCCGGTCGTATCCATGGCCGAACTCCCGCACACCGGTGATGGTGGCCGACACGGGAAGGATCACGCCGGCGGGAAGGGCCCGATCGCGCTGCAGCGTGTCGTTGATGAGGAAGCGGTGGATGCGTCCGTTGCCGTCGCTCATCGGGTGGATGTAGACGAAGCCGAACGCGATGACGGCCGCGCGCGCCAGCGCCTCCCGTCCGCGCGTCGCCTGCTCGAACGCCTTGAGCCCGTCCAGCATGCCGTCCAGCGAAGTGAAGTCCGGGCCGATGTAGTGGACGATATCGTCGCGAATGGTGGCCTGGCCGACGAAGACCGGCGACCGGCGCACGCCGAAGCGCAGCGCGGCCTCGCCGAGGATGCCCTTCTGCAGCACGGTGAGGCTGTCGATGCCGAGCGGCTCCTCGAGCTTGCCGCAGTGCTCGGCCATGACGTGGGCGAACCGCTTGATGCGGTCGGTCTTGTCCGCCTCGTGCTCGATCAGGAAACTCGCCCGCGACTCCTTGAGCGTGAGCCACGCCGCAGCGCGCATCAGCACATCCTCGCCGAACTGGCGGTCCAGATCGGCGATCGCTCCGAAGGGATCGAACTGCAGCGCCTGGCCGAGGGCCGGGGTGCGGCGCACGAGCGGACAGAACGCCGGGGCGCCCGGCAGGTTGTTGTTGATGCGCCAGCGCCGCTCCCGGACGGCCTCGGTGCGCGTCAGGTAGGCGTCTGCGGGGATGGCGTCGACATAGGTTCCAGCGGTCAGGTCCGGTACATCCAGCCGGCGCCCGGTGAGCCACTCGTAGAGGAAGCCGGCGCGGCGTGCGTACTGCCCGAACGGTTCCGCCCGGCACCACTGCTCGAGCGGCTCCGGCCCGCAGGCCGCGAACAGCCGCGCGAAGAATTCGAGGTGGATCTCCTCGTACTTCAGGCCGAACTCGAAGTGCCCGGCGAAGCTGTCCGCCGGCCGGTAGACACCCGGGTACTGGTTCAGGATGCGCTCGGGCGACTCGCGCGCCGAACGGGTGGTGCCGATGGTGGATTCCACGCGCAGGGGCTGCACCAGGGCGACGCTGTACTGGGCCTCCAGGGCCTTGAAGCCAATCTGCATGTTACAAAAATCCCCTTATCTGATGAAAAAAACGATGATCAATCACCACATACCATCAAAAATAGTTTGGCACATGGTTACATAAATACGCCGAGAAGCGAAGAAATACGATGACAAACGGTAGATGCGTTGGAAAAACGCTTCGGCTTCGGACCCTGGCAGCCAGCGCTGCATGCCCGGTCCAACCGGGTGCCGATCTACCAGCGTGCCCCAGACCCGTGGGTCGGGTTTACTCGCCGCCGTTCGGCCTTGGTTGCCGCAGCGGATGGAACGGGCGGCACGCCGGCGAGCAGCCTGGGGCTTCAACCGGAACGCCGGTGGGCTATGGCCGGGCGCATCCATGGCCTGGGGAGACCGGGCGAACGTACAGCAGCAGCGCCCCGGGCTCCATCTCCAGTGAGGCAAGCACGAGGTCGTGGTTGGCCACGACGACATCGACCTCCTTGAGCCGCTGCCGGGCGGCCTGTAAGAGGCAGCGCCCGCAGTCTGGGCAACGCGGCCCGGCAGCCCTGGCGGTCGGTGCTGATGCGGCTCCAGAAGCCGTCCGGGATCGGCTCCGGCCATTCGTCGCGATCACCCGACCAGCTCGCGTCCGCGAAGGCCTGGGCCAGCCGGCCTTCGAGGCGAATCGGCTGCTCCGATGCGGGTCGGGCCGGCTGCTGCAAAGCGGCGCGTTCGAGGCCGATCGCCAACCGCTGGGCGTCTGGGCTCAGCAGCTTGGCCGGACAGACGTAGCGCCGGCGTCCCTTGGCGAGCGCACAGGTGAACGTGACGGGCAGGTGCCGCTGCAGGGCCGGCAGGTCCTTCGCCATGAGCTGCTCCTGCAGCGCCACGGTCGATGACGAAACGACCACCGTGCGTCCCCGCGAGCGCGCGAGCGCGCGAGGATGATGGCCGGCAGCAGGTAGCCCAGGGTCTTGCCCGTGCCGGTGCCGGCCTAGATCGCCGCGATGCGCTGGGCCGGCGGTGGCAAGCCCTCCCCTGCGTCGCCGAGACTGCCCAGGACGTGGGCGACCTCGGCCATCATCGCGAGCTGCGCCCGGCGGCTCACGTAGTCGGGCATGGCCTCGCGCAGCGCTCGCAGGCATTCTTGCATCTGGGATTTTTCCGCGTCGGTGAGCATGCGGCCAGCTTCTCGCGGCGCGCGGTGTCTTCAAGGGCGCTCACCGGGCCAGGGTGGCGACACCATCGTGGGATTCATCCAGGACGGCCTGCCCGCTGATCGATCTTTCGCCACGCGCAATGCCCGATGGCGGCGGCCATTGTCGATGGCGAACGGGGCAGTCCAACTGCCGCTAGCTAGCGCCGTCTTCCAGCATGGCCAGCGCACCGATGATGAGTGCCTGCATGCCTTGATCGAGTTCTGCTGCCATCTCTGCTTCTTCCACGGCGCGGACCGCATCCACGACCGGTTCCCGCCCGGCGACCGAATACACCGTATCGGCCACCGCAAGGCCGTGAAACGCCACGGTCGCCAGCAGCCAGCGCGCCTGCTCCATTGGCATGCCGTAGGCCTGAGCGATATGGCGCTGGTGCTCGGCGATCTTGTCGAGCATGGGCTGGGTCGCCGCCAAACGGCGGATGACGTAGGGCGTCACGCCTGGATGCGCTTTGACGAATGTCTGCACGGACGCGGCGAACACGAACAGGTACGCCTTCAACCCACCACGTCCACTGCCACCCGCCTGTGGGATCTGCCAGCGGATGAAGATTTCCTCGGCGACCAGGCACTTGAGTTCCTCAAGACTCGGCACGTGCTTGTAGAGCGCCATATGGCTGACGCCCAGCGCGGCGGCGACACCGACGAAGGTGATGTTCGGTAGGCCCATCTCGATGCCGGCATCGGCAATCCGCTCGCGGGTGATGGTGCGAGGGCGTCCCCGTGTCGCGGGCTGCTCTGTCAATTTCATGTCTGTGTTTATGGCGGTGGCTACACCCTCACTTTAACCCGTGCGCACTTTTTAGTTTATTAGATGCAACTAATTCATGAATTAGTTTATAGTGATGCAATTAATTCTCACCTGCATCTAGAAAGGCTTGAGGAGCGAGGTCGAGCATGGCTCCGGAAGACGGGTAAGCCGGCCACATCGGCGCCTTCGGATGCAGAGCGGGAAGCATGTTTATTTATTGACCTGAATTTGCGGATGTTTCCCCTTCATGAGCGCCCCTGACACTGCCGCAGGCCCCCCTGGGAAACCCGGCTCGATCCGCCAGGTGCTGGCCCCGATACACGGACAACTGATCTTCGCCGCCACACTGGCCGCCGTGGGCACCACGCTCACCCTGGTGCCGCTGGCGGGCATCGCGCACATCGCCCAAGCCGTGCTGGGTGATGCCTCTACGGCACCGCCGCGGGGCGATATCTGGCGGACGGTCATCGTCAGCGTGGCCTGCATGTTCATCGGCATGGCCTTGGCCTTTGCGGGCGAGCTGGTCGCCCACCTGGCCGACAACCGCATTACCCACCACCTGCGCGTGGCGGCTGCGCAGCGGTTGGCGCAGGTGCCGCTGGGCTGGTTCAGCAGCCGAGCCTCGGGCGAGATCAAGCAGGCCATGCAGGACGACATCGCCACGCTGCACAGCCTGACGGCGCACTTCTACACTGCGGTGGCGCGCGCGGCGGGGGCCATCGTGGTGTCGGTCATCTACCTCTTTGCCGTGGACTGGCGCATGGCCGTTGCCGCGCTGCTGCCGTTTCCGGGCTTCTTTCTGTTCCTGCGCCGGGCCATGCAAATCAGCGGTGCCAACATGCCGGCACTGGGCGCGCGGCTCGGGCAGCTCAACAGCGCGACGGTGGAGTTCGTCGGCAGCATCCCCGTGGTCAAGGCCTTTGGCGCGGCCGGGCAGACGCATGGCGCTTATCGGCAGGCGGTCGATGGCTTTGCCGAAGCCTTTGCCAACTTTGCCCGCCCGCTGGTGGCAGGCATGGCCCATGCCCACGCGATGATCGCGCCGGTGACGGTGCTGGGCCTTGTGCTGGCCTTTGGCGCGTTGTTCGTGGGCCTGGGCTGGATGGCGCCGGTGGACGTGCTGCCCTTTGCCCTGGTGGCGCCGGGCATCTGCGCGCCGGTGCTGCTGCTGCACACGCTGCTGCACGACCTGGGCAGCGCCACGGCGGCCGCGCAGCGCGTGCTGGCGCTGCTGGATACGTCTGCATTGCCAGCGCCCGCGCCCGGCCAGCAGCAAGTGCCCACGGGCCATGAAATCCGCTTTGAAAACGTCGGCTACGCGTACGGCGACGGGCACCAGGCGCTATCAAAAATCAACTTCACGCTGGAACCTGGCACGGTCACGGCCATAGTCGGCCCCTCGGGCGCGGGCAAATCGACGCTGGCGCGGCTGCTGCTGCGCTTTTTCGACCCGAGCGAGGGGCGCATCACGCTGGGCGGTGCGGACTTGCGGCAGATGGCGTCGGCGCAGCTCTACCAGCGCGTCGGCTTCGTGCTGCAGGAGGTGCGGCTGATCCACGCCAGCGTGCGTGACAACATTGCGCTGGGTCGGCCTGCGGCCAGCCCGCAGGAGGTGGAAGCCGCCGCGCGCGCCGCCCACATCCACGAACGCATCCTGACCCTGCCGCGCGGCTACGACTCGGTGGTGGGCGAGGACGCGCAGTTGTCGGGCGGCGAGCGCCAGCGCGTCAGCATTGCCCGCGCCGTGCTGCTGGATGCGCCCGTGCTGGTGCTGGACGAGGCCACCGCCGCTGCCGACGCAGGCAACGAGGCGGCGATACAGGATGCGCTGTCGCGTTTTTCCCCAGGCCGGACGATGCTGGTCATCGCGCATCGGCTCGACACCGTGATGCACGCCGACCGCATCCTCGTGCTGGAGGACGGCGGCATTGCCGAGCAAGGCACGCACGCGCAGTTGCTGGCGCTGGATGGCCGCTATGCCCGCCTGTGGCGCATGGGTGGGTACGCGCCATGCTGAAAACCTTTGTGCAGTTGCTGGGCGACGACGCGCCCGTCTTCCGCCGCTACGCCTCCATGGCCGTGGTGTACGGCGTGCTCTGCGGCCTGACCATCACCGCGCTGGTGCCCGTGCTGACCCATTTGCTGGCGGGCGACTGGCAGCGCGCCGCGCCGTGGCTGGCCGTGCTGCTGGGCGGCTTGCTGGTGTGCTGGTGGTTGCGCCGCCACGTGGAGCAGGCGGGGGTGCGCGTGGGCGTCGCTGTCCTGCAAGGGGCGCGCCACCGCCTGGGCAACCATGTGGCGCGCCTGCCCTTGGGCTGGTTCACGCCGCAGGCCACGGCCCGGCTGGGCCACGTCGTCACGCAGGGGATGATGGCCGTGGCCCAGCTTCCCGCGCATGTGTTCACGCCGGTCATCGCGGGCGTGGTGACGCCGCTGGTGCTGGTGCTTGCGCTGTTCGCGCTGCACTGGCCGCTGGGCTTGATCGCGCTGGTGGCGTTGCCGCTGCTGGCGGGCGTGCTGGCGCTCACGGCGCGGCTGGGGCGGCGGGCTGACAATGCCTTTCAGCAGCGCTTTGCCGATGCCAGCCAGCGCGTGGTGGAGTTTGCCCAGGCCCAGTCGGTGCTGCGCGCCTTCAATGGCGCGGGCGGCAGCACGCGCTGGCTGGAGCAGAGCTTTGACCAGCAGCGCCAGTCGGGCGCGCGGCTGGTGTGGCTGTCGGCAGGCGCGGCGGTGCTCAACGTGTGGGCCGTGCAGGCGGTGTTCGCGGCCTTGCTGGTGGCGGCGGCGCTGTGGCTGGGCAGCGAACCTGGCCAGGCCATTGCCGCCGTCGCCGCCTTGTTGCTAACGGTGCGTTTCATCGACCCGCTGCTGGAAGTGGCAGGCTATGGCGAGGTGCTGCGCAGCGCGCGCGGCCAGCTCGATGCGATTGGCGAGCTGTTTGCCGTGCAGCCACTGCCGGAACCCGATGCGCCGCAGGCACCGCGCGATGCCTCGGTGGAACTGCGCGACGTGCATTTCCGCTACGCGGCGGGTGAGGCCGACGTGCTGCGCGGCGTGAGCCTGCGCATCGCGCCGGGCAGCATGACGGCGCTGATCGGCGCCTCCGGCTCGGGCAAGACCACGCTGGCGCGTCTGGTGGCGCGGTTCTTCGACGTACACCAGGGCAGCGTGTGCGTGGGCGGGGTGGACGTGCGGCAGATCGCCAGCACGCAACTGGCCGGGCAGATCAGCCAGATATTCCAGGACAGCAGCCTCTTCAGCGGCAGCATCGCCAGCAACATCCGCATCGGCAAGCCCGATGCCAGCGATGCCGAGGTGCTGGAGGCGGCGCGGCTTGCGGGCGTGGCCGAGATCATCGCCCGCCTGCCGCAAGGGCTGGAGACACCCGTGGGCGAAGGCGGCGCGCGCCTGTCCGGCGGCGAGCGCCAGCGCATCGCCATTGCCCGCGCCCTCATCAAGAATGCGCCCATCCTGCTGGTGGACGAGGCCACCGCCGCGCTGGACGCGGAGAACCAGGCCGCCATCACCCAAGCGCTGGCGCGGCTGCGCGGCCAGCGCACACTGATCGTGATTGCGCACCAGCTCTCCACCGTGGCCATGGCCGACCAGATCGTGGTGCTGGAGGGTGGGCAGGTGGCCGAGCAAGGCACGCCCGCGCAGTTGCGCGAGGCGGGCGGGCGCTATGCGCGGTTTCTGCGCGAGCGGCAGGCGGCCAAGGGCTGGCGTGTGGCCGCTTCATCTGGCGGAGATCCATCCTGATGCGCGCCGCCCTGTTCGGCCTGTTCATCGTGCTGTGCGGCGCGTCGCTGCTGGTGGGCGCGCAGCAGGTGGTGTGGTCGCAGGTGTTCACGCTCTCGGGCGATGCCTGGCTGACGATCACGGCCAGCCGCCTGCCGCGCCTGATGGCGCTGGTGCTGACGGGCGTTGGGCTGTCGGTGTGCGGCGTGATCCTCCAGCACATCGTGCGCAACAAGTTCGTCGAGCCTGCCACGGCGGGCGGGCTGGATGCCGCCAAGCTCGGCATTCTGGTGGCGCTGACCCTGCTGCCCGCCTCCGGCCCCGGCGTGCGGATGCTATTTGCGCTGGCTTTCTGCTTTGCCGCCAGCCTGGTCTTCGTGGCCATCGTGCAGCGCATCCGGGTCAAGAACACGGTGCTGGTGCCGGTGATCGGCCTGATGTACGGCGGCGTGCTCAGCGCCGTGGCCGAGTTCTATGCCTACCAGCACAACATCCTGCAAAGC
>Ga0222427_101361_pt1 | contig 11348 bp, 5 predicted proteins | sample 2B20Ametagenome_FD_182890 | JGI IMG/M metagenome (GOLD analysis project Ga0222427, IMG submission 182890) | Enriched microbial communities from leaf-cutter ant dump, University of Wisconsin, Madison, United States - 2B20A (version 2) | ecosystem: Environmental > Terrestrial > Nest > Insects nest >...
GGCCAAGAAATCGCGGAGGTCACGCGCGGTTTGAATGCTGCAGTTCGGATCATTTTTGGCGAGTTGCGCCTTTGGCGCGTCAAGCACTCTCTGCAAAGCGACCGTCACTTCATCACGACTGAGGGCGTTGTCTACCAGGCCCCAGACTAGGCAGCGCGCCTCCAGGGCTTCGAGTTCATCCAGTGCGAACTCGGCGAGTTGGAGGTCCGGAGCTAGCGCCATGTCTGGGTCGCTTTCGGTTTGATCACGAAGCGAGCGGGATCATCGCTGGCGCGCAGCCACTCCATCACTTCGGGAGTGAGCAACTCCAGGGCAGCGCCGCCGGTCTCGATGGCTTTCAGGAACAGGCGGACCGCGTCGGGGGCCGTGCCCTTGAGTTGCTCGCGCAAGTCCTGTAACACCGCTACTGCGTTAGCGAGTTCTTCCTGCGTTACGGCGCTGGTGGGCAAATCGCTGCGAACCGCCGCCTGGTACCGCGTGTGCTGCTGCTTGTACGTAGCCAGGAGTGCTTCATTGGCGGGCGTCTTGAGCATTCGCCCCTCAAGGACCGAAGGCGAATCGACATGGCCGAGGTCTTCGACAAATTGACGCCATTGACCGCGCGCGGCTTCCCGGACTCGTGCATTGGCCGACTCCGCGGCATTCATCAGGCGCGTCCACAGACTGTCCGTTGCCAGGTCCTGCACGTTGCCACCTGCTTGAAGCAGTTGCCTGGCCAGTTCGGCCAGGACTTTCACGCTGTGGTCCGCCTGCGCAATGTCTTCGCGTTGGAGCAAGGCCGGGTCCACGATGCGGGCCTTTTCAGCCAAACCGTGCCGGGTCGTGGCGTGTTGTCCCCACTCGCGCATGCGCTGCTGCAGCGCGGAGATTTCCTGGCGCGTCTGGTTGGCGACCTTGGCCTTTTGCAGGCCGGCGCGCAGTATGCTGCAAGACTGAATCAGCGTCGACATCAGCGCTCCCACTCCAAGCTTTTGATCAGTTCTTCCCTCTGGGCAAGCGCTTGCTCCAGTTCGACAGAGCGGGTCTGGCTGTCAATCAGTCGCGCGAGTTCGCTGAAAAAGCGACTCAACTCCGCGACGTCGCACGCCAGTTGACTCAGCCGGGGCAGTGGGATGGCACATAGCTCGGCTAATCGCACCGGCGCCGGCTCATCGGCGCGAGGAATACTCATCTTACGCAGACGCAGACGCAGGATGACGGATTCCATGTTCTCCTGCGCCAAGCGGTCGATAACGGCGCGGATCTCCGACTCACGCTGCCCCGCCGGCCACACAGCCAGTTGCAAGGCCTCTTGTACCAACAATCGCATCTGGTCTCGCCAGGCCACGCGGGCGTGATCCGCCTCGAAGGCTGCGCTGGTTTGAGGCAGCAGCACTTGAACCGTGCCTTGTAGGTTGTTGACCAATGCGGGTAAGTTGCCGCTCGACACCCGCTCGAGGACGTCGAGTGCCCCTTCGCTGAGGTTGTGGTTCTTCATCAACCCTAGGATCCAGCGCTCTGGCAACTCAATTTTCCACGCTCGCTTGAGGCGATCTGCATCAATAGCCATGACCGTTCCTCCTCTATCGCCCTGGTAGCAACCAATCAACTGCTTGAGACGATTTTGCAATTCGGAGCGAGCCGCAATGGCTTGACTACGCAACCCGAGAGTTCTGGCGACCGAGGGCGCCACGCGCAGATCGCTATAGATTGATTCGTCCGGACCGACTCCAATCAATTCCTTCAAGCTCGGACTGTCCGGCTGCCCTCGGGTGCTCAACCCCAACAAGATGCTCTGAATATGGAGTGCCCGGGCCACCATGGCTGTATCACGCTCTGCCTCAGCCACCAGAGCCTGAATGACTTGGCTCTCTAGCGCATCTAGCAGAACACTTGCAGCGGCGTAGTCGATTTCTGCATTCGCATATAACCAGGATTTACCGCTTTTCTCCCAGCGCGCTAGGGCCTTTAGGCCGGCGATGACGCCAGGGGGAATGGGTTGGTCCGGTTGCGCCACCTGGACGACGAGTCCTTTGGATTGGTTGTTCGCCGTTAACGTCGGCGGAAGCCAGAACCAACTAGCGTCGATCTTCTGCCCTTTCGGGCAAAAGTTGTCCAGATACATGCGTTCTTGGAGAGCTAGCGCAATTAAATTGCGGGTATCACGCGCATGCGTGTTGGGCAAGCGATTAGTTGGCGTCCAGGCTTCCAGTGCATCCGCATAGGCGGAGATGTCGGGGGCGACTGGTATCGCATCGACGGGCACGGACGGCGGGACTGGGGGCAAGGGCTGTGGCTGGGTCCTGGGGGGACCTGGGGGCGGAGTATCCCTCGGTACCGGTGGCGCAACCGCTAGAATCGACGCGCTGGCGGTACCGAACGGCCACGGCAGCGAGAACGCCTCAAACACGGCGCGCGGTACCGGGGCCTCCGCCAGACGGCTCGGACTGCCAGCCCAAAAGTGCAACGCCGCTTCTAATTGTTGAGTGTGCTCCTGGGTGTAGCCTTTGCGCTGCAACTCGGTACGCACTTCGGCCACCAGGCGGGGCGACTTGAAGCCCGCGGGCGGGAAATGCTTCGCGATGAACGTCGGACGTTCAGCCAAAGTCTTGCGCAAGACTTCATTGATGTAGGCACGGGGGTTGTAGGTCCAGACTGCCCCTTGCTTCATGGCGGCTTTCGCCAGACCTCGAATGGCGTGCGTGTTGAAGGGAAACAGCGGATAGCCCTGGCGGCTGCGACCAAAAGCGTCAAGACGCTCTGCTGCCGCGGCATCCAATGTCTCATTGAAATTGGGCACCCAGGCATAGAAGTCCTGGCCGGTCTGGCTGGACCGAGCAAACTCCTGCTTCAGGTGCTGTACACCCCAGCGCGCGGCATTCAGGTAACGCCCCGTCAGGTCGACCAACTTGCTGACGATGGTGTCCTCAGCCAAGCCCTCGCTGGCAACCACCCACTGCTCCTTGGCCCGTGTGAGCACCGTCTGGCGACCGGCCAGAAAACCGTCGGTCACGGCCACCGCGGTGCGAATTGGCGCACGGACGCGTCGGCCGTGCTCGTCGCTCTCCGCAATCATGATGTCCAGCAGCGGTTGCTGAATCCCCGACAAGGCGGCCAAGTCCTCGATCAGGAGGACCAACTCCTTGCCATCCTTGAGAAGTTGGCGACGAATGTCGTCAACCACGTCCTGGATCGACTTTTGTTGAAGAGCCTCTGTGACCCGGAACACGGTGCGCAGGGCGCCGTCGAGAACCTCTTGCAGGATGTCCGCTGCGGTACTGCGGAACCGGCCGTTGGCGTTGCCCAAAAAGGCCAGAGCCATCTGCACCCGCTGGGGCAAATCTTGCCCCGCAGCTTGCTGCGGCGGGGCCAAGTCGTCCGCACGAAACTGCCGGTCAGCCGGATTGGAGGCACCGCCCAGGCTAGCCCCGACGATGCGATGGAGCACCCGGCTCAGCCACATCTCCCGCACTTCCGGCGCTTGGATCAAGCTGCGCGCATGTTCGGCCACGGCCACATGCGGTGCTAAAGCACTGTTCTCAGTGGGTGCGGCTCTCACCAATTCGGCGGTCCGGTCGCGGTACTCCTTGAGCCCCTCACCCAACGCAGCGGCGAGCAACTCGGAGGCGGTCGAGGGTGTCAACTGCTCGGAGGATCTCGCCAATTCGCGCTTAAGTGCTTCATACTCTTCACTGGCAAGCGGTTCCAGAATCAATTCGACCACCCGGCGCAGACTGGCGGTCTTGGGAATCGACACCACGACCAGTTCCTGGCGCCGGGGGTGTCGTTCCAGTTGGGCGCGCAGCCAGCGGACCATGTGGGACTTGCCCACACCGGAGGCGCCCGTGATAGCAATCACGACCGCACTCCCATCGGTCACCGGGCGCATTAACTCATTAAGCAACGCCACTTCGTCGGCCGCGCTTTCAGCGCCCGTCTGCGCTGCCCGACGCAACAAGGTGGTCGACTCGTGAACGGCCAGCAGCAATGCCTCATCAACCGTCTCGGCTTCAGTGCGCATGCACTCGGTCGTATATTCGACCGACGGCCAGTACTGCTCCAGGGAACTCATGCCTTGGTCTCCTGCGGACGGGCGATCCATTGAAAGGTCAGGTCGCTGCGGGGGCCCCCGGCGCCAGTGAGGGTTACCGAACTGCCGAGGTCGGCCTTTTGCTGTAGTAGCAACTCGCCACTGTCCCAAAGGGACAACAGCGCGCGGGACAATGCACTGGAGAGTTGCCCGGGTTGCCGGGGCGGTAACGCCGAGGGATCGACATACTTCAGCACTTCGATTTGCCAGCGTCCGCCGTCCAGCACCGGCAAGACCGCCCCCAAACGCTCCACGAACTGGGGCGCAGGCAAGCCTTCGCCCGGTTTCAGCACCTCCGCAAGGGCATCCCGCACAGCAACAGTCGGATCAACCGCCGCAAACGGATGCCGGCTGAACCCCAGGAAGGGCGCCCAGTATTGAAGGCCCGTGCGACGGGTCGAGTTACGCATGAGCAGACGCTCCGGATCAAGAATCTGCTGGGACTCCTGTGTTTCAAACTGGGCAAATGAGGCCCGGTAGACGTCCTGGGCGAGCATCCATGCCAGCGAGCGCGTGAGGTCGGCGGCCCGTGCGCTATGACTGGCCCACAGGTCGAGGTTGTTTTCTTCAACCAAGGCCTGTCGGCAAGCCATTCGGCGGGTGAGCGGCAGTATTTCAAGCGCCGTGGCGCGGCGCCCCGCTAGCTTTTCCTTGACCGAAATCAACCCGCCTTCGCGAACAAACAGGCCCAGTTCAGTCCACCGATTCAAGGTGTTGCGGGCCATCTGTCCTTCGTCTTCAACGATAACAGTCGGGGCGACGGCCTCCAACAGATCTACCTCGGCCATAGGCTTGGTGGCGCGCAATACCGTGGCGTGCAGCACGACCAGGATATTGGGCAGTCCGTCGCTGGTGATGTTCAACAAGCTCATGCAATTAACTTTCGCAAGACCGCGTCCTCGTCGACATGGGCAACCACCGAGGACCACGGCCGATCCGGCCGGTTGGGGTCCGGCAATTGGCTATGGAGAAAGACGATCGTCAGCGCACTGGGGGAGGTCCGCAGCGCTGCAGCCGATTCGGGCGTAATCATCTGCTCGATCCACAGCAGGAACCGGACTTCATCTGCACCACCGCGCAGCGCCGTCGAATCACGCGGATCGAAGCGATCAACGAAGGTATCGCTGCGAACAGATACAAGCAGGCTGATGAGCGAATCGACCAGTTTGTCGCTAGCCGATTGCGGGATCCACAGTGAATGGGGGCGTACCTTCTGCAAGAGCATCGCCAGACTCGAGCGACTATCCGCACAGGTGCGAGTGAGATCTGCCGCGGAGATGAAGACGAGGTTGGCTTGCTCGCGTGGCAGGCTTTGCAATTCGGGCGTTTGCTCGAGCCTTGGAGAGAACCGGTCGATCCGGGCCACGAAGGGTCTCAGTTGACGCGGAGACATGCGCTGGCTTCCCCAGTGCTGACTGCAGCCGCCACAGAAGGCCGTGACCGGGCCCCAATGATTAGGTAAAGCGAGGCCATAGAGTTGGATCAAGGCCTGCGAGATCTCTATCTGACCCTGCGCGGCGCGGTACATCAAGGTGAATGCGTCGCCGGAGGCCTGGAGCAGTCCGTCACGCGCAGCATTCATGCGTTCGTCGAACACCAGCACATCACGGTGGTTGGGGTGGCGGATGCGCACACTCGCAAACGTCACCTGCGCGTCGGTGTACTCTTGGTCGTCGCTCGAGGTGGAGTTGTCGGGCGCGCGGGCACTCAAACCCGTGATTTCAATGAGGCCGGCCGTGGCCATCAGATTCAGCGTTCGCAAGTTCCAGATACGGTTGATCTTGCCCTGGTTCGATAAGCCGGCGCGCAGACGATTGAGGTTGACCCAAATCTCGCCATCGGCGGTGATCGGACGGGCCGGATCGTCGAGCATGGCCACCCAACGCTCATGGCCCAGGTCGTTGCCAATGAGGGTCGGACCTGCCATGTCACGGGCCTGCTCCACATCCTGGTCCGTGTAAAGCATCAAACTGGCCGAAGCCAGTCCGTCGCGGCCGCTGCGCCCCACCTCCTGATAAAAGCGATCGAGTGACTCCGGCAAGGTGGCGTGGATGACGGCGCGCACCTCGTTCTTGTCCACGCCCAGGCCAAATGCGGAGGTCGCGACCATCCCACCGAGCGCATTGGTGTCCCACGCCGCCATCAGCAACTGGCGTTGCTGTGCGGGTGTCTCGCCCGTGAAGGCGGCGATCCGGCCCAGTCCACATTCGGACAAACGCCGCATCCAATCCTCGGCTTCATCGGGGTGGGTCACATACAAGATGAAGGGCCTGGGCGCTTTAAGGACGGCCTCCAACACTCGCCGCACACGCACAACTGGCGACGCCAGTGGTTTCATCGCATAGCGCGGTTCGGGGCGCAGAAAAATCCCCGAGACTACGCAGTGCCCCGTCGATCCACAAAACTGACTTTGCAGGCTGGTGACGGTGTGTGGTGTGAGGGTGGCGGAAGCCAGGATCACGCGAATCGACTGGGGCGCGTCTGGGCCACGCGCCTGCCGCAGACTGGCGATCAGCGCTGGCAGCAGTTGGAAAGCCGGACGAAACCCACTCCCCCAAGTCACAACAAGGTGCGCCTCATCAATCACAACATGCGAAATGCGGCCCTCGCGTGCGCAGTCGACCAACAAGCTTCGCAGTGAACCGGTCGCAGCCTCCGGTGAGGTGAACAGAACGCGTTGCTCACCACGGCGTAAGGCCTGAAAGACGGCCGAGCGCTGTTCGATGGTCAGCCCGCTGTGGAAAGACAGGGGCCGATCTGTCCACTGGGGAACGTGCTGTTCGAAAAGCTCCGCCATCCGGCGACCCTGGTCGATGGCCAAGGCCACCGTCGGGACGATGACCAGCGTCAGCGTGCCTTGGTTGGCCGCCAGCGGCGGCAATTGCGCCAGCAGCGACTTGCCGCTGCCAGTGGGCAAGTTGGCAATCAGGGTGGTGTCGGCGGGCAAATGCATCAGCGCCCGGACGGCTTCGCGTTGGCCCGGACCCGTATAGGTGGGCAGTCCTAGCAGCGAGCGCAGTGGTGGGTCAGATGGCAAGCGTGTAGGCAGACGGGCCTCGATCCCGTTGAACGCATCGTCGAACAGGTCGTGTTGGTCCCCAAGCCACTGCAGTCGTGGGTAGTGGGGACGGATTTGGGCGCAACTACCGAGATCGGCTACTTCAAAGCCGTGGTCGTTCCAGACCTGACTAGCGGGCCAAGGCGGTGCGAGCGGCACCTCCAGCCAGGGCACCTCGCCACCGCGAGCCTGGGCCAATAGCCAATGCCGCAGGAGTGCGATCAAGTCCACAAATGTGGCGGAACCGCTTTGCCGCTGCAGATCACGCAGACATTGCCGAAGACGGTCCACCAAGCCGTCCGTGGTGCCCTTGCCCTCGAGGTAGGGACCACTGTCTGGCCAGTGCGCCAGGGCCGCCCTGAGGTCACTCTCAGAAAACAGAGCACTACTCATTCGTCAAAGGGCGAATCTGAGGCCAGAAAGACAGCGCCAACTACGTCGAGTTCAAGGTGCGGGTGGGCAATTGCTGCCTCCAACGCGACGTACATGGCATCGGCCTGGCGCAGTTCTTCCAACTCTTGTGCCTGGGCGGCACCGGCCAGGCGACTGGCCCGCGCCTCGCCTTGCGAGCGGCGCAAGCGGCGCTCCTGAACGCAGGCCTGCAACGCCTGCTGAAGGTGGCTCTGGTACTGCGGCAGGGCCCGAACCGTTGCCATGGCAGTCTGCCTTAAACGCTCGCACAATTCAGCCCAGTCTCGCATCCATGTCGACTTGATGTCCGCCGGAAGGCTGCGCCAGCGGCGGACGTTCAAATTGAAGTCGCGGCGTGTGCCTTTCCAACTATCGGCGTATTCGCTGGTCAACATGTCCGAAGGGGCGACTTCGACCTCTCCATTGCCTTGTACCCACACGCGCAAGGCCAGCGGAGGCAAGAAGGTGCTGGCCTTGCGTGCGAGCGCCTGGGTATGCAGCCGTTGCGAGGGGTCCTCCGCGCCGGATGCTCCCTCCGGCGCTTCGCTCGGCAGGGCGGGACGTACCAGGAAGTCGAAGCGGAAGTACAGATCTGCCCCGCTGGGGTCACTCACCTCGTACTGCCGATCGACCCGCCATACCGCAAACGCCCGACCGCGGTCGTCATTCGCGCAAAACTGCTCCAGCGACGTGACCAGTGGATCCCCGATACGTAGCAGGCGGATACCCTGGGCCAGACCGTGTCGACTCGTCGTGGTCTGACGCTTGAAGGCGTAGCGCTGTGTCAACGGCAGACGCGCGCTGCCGCCGGCGGCGTGCTGATCGACGGTAGCCAGGAAGTGCTTGAGGAATCCCGTCAACGGCAACAGGGTGGTGCGTCCGCTGTCGCGATAGGTGTACCCCACGCGGAAGGGGGTGTCTGCGGAGAGTGCGCCGGGTTCACCTTCGCTGCGCCAATGAAATTGCAACGCTTCGATTGCTAAGGCCTTGAAGGCCGCGCGCCACTCGACCCAATCGCTGTCTTCATCCTCCAAGGCCTCCATGCCGGGGATTTCCCGGTTGGCCATCGCATCCAGTCCATCCTGGTGATTGAGTTGGCGCACCTCGCGTTTGACCCAGCCGTCTTCGCCTCCCAGTTGCTGAGCCTGCGTTTCAAGGGCCACAGTGCCCAATTCGACCCACTCCCGCGCCAAGGGCCCGGCGGTGGCTTCGATCAGGTACTGCAGACTGGCCACGGACTGGCCAAAGGCTCCCCACCCATGGTCGAGGACCGAGGCCCAGGCAGCCTCGTCCGCATTGGCCTCATCCAGCAAGACGTAGCTAATGATGGGGTCGCCGGTGCCATAGCGGTCCAGGCGTCCCAGGCGCTGCTCGATGCGGTTGGGTGAGGCGGGTAAGTCGTAATGAACCGCGACCTTGCGTCCACCATGCAGGTTTACCCCCTCTTCTGCGCGTACATCACACACCAGCACGCGCATGCGATCGGGGGCGCTGAGGAACTGCTCCCAATGCGGGGCCGTGACCTCGCCGTCTTCGTCAACCTCCACGGGCTCATGACGGCCGACCCGATCGCCGATCTCCCCGGCCAAAGCTTGCGCCACCCTATCCGCGTCCTCAGGGCGGTCGCAAAAAACAACGACCTGAATGCCCGGGGTCTCCAGGAGCACCCGCACTTGCCGACACAACGCGATGACCCGCGCTGGATCGTCGCGCAGGCGCTGCACCGCGTGGTCCACCGCCTCCGCCTGCGCCAGCAATTCCGGGTGATCGAGACCTGCCTGCGACAACTCCCGCCACAGCGGCACACTGGCATTGGGGTTGATGGCCGAATGCAGCAAAGCCTGCTCAATTGGAGGCGTCAGACTCCCCGCGGCAATCGCGGCGAGACGCAAGGTTTCGAGGCGGTCGCGCCAAGTCACCGTGGCTTGGCCTGTGAAAACGACGGGTCGCATGCCCGCCCGCCGGGGTGTCGCCCAGGACACAGCCGCGCGACGGTTACGCAGCAGTCGGCGGTGTAGTCGGTAGCTCTCGACCAAGTGCGTCTTGAGGTCGTCAAGTGCAGCTAAGAACTGCTCGTTTTCCTCATCCGGGAAGGTGTCCAGGACTTGCTGAAGGGCGCCGACTTTGGTGACCAGCAGGTGATCGCCGGGGTAGCTTTCCAACAAGCGTTCAAGATCTGGTCCGAGTCCCCAGACGTTTTGCGGCACGAGAGTGGAAACAACTTCGGCGATTACCTGGCGCGAGGCAATCCGTCGCCTGAACCCCTCGAGGTCTTCCAACGGAAAAACCACAGGATCTAGCAGATGCAAGACCCGTAGGAACTCCTCGGCGTTTCCCAACACAGGAGTGGCCGATAGCAGCAGCAGTCGCGGCACGCGTCTGGCATGCGATTCGAGCAACGCATAAAGCTGACGTTGCTGGGCAGTGGATTGCCGAGACAGATGATGAGCCTCATCGACCACCAGCATGCCGGCACTGGCTATGACTTGCGTCAGGCCATCCAGGTCGTCATGCGCAATGACATGTAAGTGGTCGCCCAACTCATTGCCCAGGCCGAAACGCCCGGACAACTCCCGTCTCCACTGGTACACCAGAGCGGAGGGAACGATCAACACTGCCTCAGCGGATGGATCGTCAATGAAGAATTGGCGCACGATGATCGCCGCCTCAATGGTTTTCCCCAAGCCCACTTCATCCGCCAGTAGGTAGCGCTGGATCGGGTCTGTCAGAATCCGCCGCACAACATCGAATTGGTAATCCACCAAATCGATTACCGAGCACAACACCGCATCGATACCGGCAGCGGCGTAGTGCTGGCGAGCCACTGCGCGAACAAAACGGGACCGCGCGTCCGCCAAAAATGGTGTTTCTGTGGCCTCTGATACCAGCAGTGGTAGCGGATCGATCAAAGGACGATTCCAGCGCACCTCCAATTGGTCTGATTCAACGTTGACGGTCTCGCCATTGGGAAACTGGACAAACAAGATTTTTCCATCATCTTCCAGCACCCGGCCGACTTGCCAGCGCGCTCCCTGCATACGGCGATAAACACGGGTTTGCGCGGGCAATCTGGCGCTCTGAACATGTGAGCGAGCCACTTCCACCGGATCGGGCAAAAGTGCGCCAGGCGCATCAAAAAACTGGATTCGCGCGAATGATCCGTCAATGTCGATGAGTTTTCCAATCCCCCAGTCGGAGTAGGACGCAGACTCGATTCGAACAAAAGTACCTTGAGTCAGGTTTGAGATCCGCCCCGCCATTGGAAACCTCAGGCTGCGGGACAGACAAGCGCGGGTGCCATCAAGCACTTTAGCGAGGAAGGCCTAGCTGGACTAAGTGCCAGCAAGCATGCAGGAGGGCTACAACTCAGGTTCCCTGCGACCCAATTCTTCAACGAAATGACGGCGAACAAAAATCCCCCCCCTTATTTCCTCAGATGCACTTGTTGCAAACGTGATCCTATCAGGATGCGGATTTGATAGCACCCTACCCAAGGGCGCATCAGGCGAATCCTATTCCTTGACAACTGTCGCAACGTCATCAACGAGTTCAACCGCGAGGGCCTGCGCATTGAGGTCGACACCAGCCTGCCGGCTGTTCGCGTCATCCGGGCTCTGAACGAGCAGGTGGAGGTGCGCGGTGCGCCGCTGTCGATTCGCCTGGACAACGGTCCGGAGTTTATCGCCCACGCCCTGGCCCAATGGGCGCAGAGCAAGGGCATTGCCCTGAACCGCCCCGGGATTCGTGGAGGCCGGTTGGTTTAAGTCAGGCCACCACCATGGCGGTCTGACTGGTGAGTTGCCGGTAATA
>Ga0222427_101362_pt1 | contig 11338 bp, 10 predicted proteins | sample 2B20Ametagenome_FD_182890 | JGI IMG/M metagenome (GOLD analysis project Ga0222427, IMG submission 182890) | Enriched microbial communities from leaf-cutter ant dump, University of Wisconsin, Madison, United States - 2B20A (version 2) | ecosystem: Environmental > Terrestrial > Nest > Insects nest...
TGTTAGCCGCGATTGGCCGCAAAGCGGCCATAAAACCTGTGTTCTCGGTGTGTCAGACAGATCTGGGACTTAGGTTTTACGACGGCTTCGCCGCCGATCGCGGCTAACAGCCGCTCCCACAGGGTCCGTGTTGCACCAGGTTGAGATGTGTAGATACCTATGCAGCGATGGGGCCGGTAATGACAACCAAGTTGTCCGACCTGCCTCTATCGCTGGCAAGCCAGCTCCCACAAGGTTATCAGCAGATTCCGATTGTTCTATCAGTACCCAACGGCTATAGCCAAAACCAATCATCAACATCACTTTTGCCAATGAGCATTAACTGGCTCTATTGGCTAGGATCTCTCCATCAAGTTTTTACAAACCCTGAAGGAGAGACACCCGATGCCTATCATCAACAGCCAGGTCAAACCGTTCAACGCAACTGCTTACCACAAAGGCGAATTCGTTCAGGTCTCCGAAGCGGACCTGAAAGGCAAGTGGTCCGTAGTGTTCTTCTACCCAGCCGACTTCACTTTCGTATGCCCGACCGAGCTGGGCGACCTGGCCGACAACTACGCCGAGTTCCAGAAACTGGGCGTTGAAATCTACGGCGTATCCACCGATACCCACTTCACCCATAAAGCCTGGCACGACACTTCCGACACCATCGGCAAGATCCAGTACCCGCTGATCGGTGACCCGACCCACATCATCTCGCGCAACTTCGACGTGCTGATCGAAGAAGCCGGTCTGGCTGATCGCGGTACCTTCGTGATCAACCCTGAAGGCCAGATCAAGATCGTCGAACTGAACGACGGCGGCGTCGGCCGTGACGCCAGCGAGCTGCTGCGCAAGGTCAAGGCTGCCCAGTACGTTGCCGCCCACCCAGGTGAAGTCTGCCCGGCCAAGTGGAAAGAAGGCGAGGCCACCCTGGCTCCATCGCTGGACCTGGTTGGCAAGATCTAAGTGATGCACAAGTCGGTGGCGGTCTTCCGCACCTAGCTGCTGTACCGCCCCGCAAAACGCCCGGGCGCTTTCGCCCGGGCGTTTGTATTTCTACCGTATGAAAAAAGGAATCGCCCGTATGTTGGACGCCACGCTTAAAACTCAGTTGAAAGCCTACCTGGAGCGGGTCACTCAGCCGATCGAGATCGTCGCCTCCCTCGATGACGGCGCGAAGTCCCGCGAACTTCACGACCTGCTGCGCGAGATCGCCAGCCTGTCGACCCTCATTACCCTGCGCGAGGACGGCAGCGACGCCCGCGTCCCATCGTTCTCGCTCAACCGCCCTGGTGGAGAGATCAGCCTGCGTTTCGCCGGCATCCCCATGGGCCACGAATTCACCTCCCTGGTATTGGCCCTGCTGCAAGTCGGTGGTCACCCGTCCAAGGCCAGCGCCGAACTGATCGAACAGGTCGCCGGGCTGGAAGGCGAATTCAACTTCGAAACCTACTTCTCGCTGTCCTGCCAGAACTGCCCGGACGTAGTCCAGGCGCTGAACCTGATGGCGGTGCTCAACCCTAACGTGCGCCATGTCGCCATCGACGGTGCGCTGTTCCAGGCCGAAGTCGAATCGCGCCAGGTCATGGCCGTGCCCAGCGTGTACCTCAATGGTGAAGTGTTCGGCCAGGGCCGCATGGGCCTGGAAGAAATCGTCGCCAAGCTCGATACCGGCTCCAGCGCCCGCCAGGCCGACAAGCTCAACGCCAAGGACGCCTTCGACGTGCTGGTGGTCGGCGGTGGTCCTGCCGGTGCCGCAGCAGCGATCTATGCGGCGCGCAAAGGTATCCGCACCGGTGTTGCGGCCGAGCGTTTCGGCGGCCAGGTGCTGGACACCATGGCCATCGAGAACTTCATCTCGGTGCAGGAAACCGAAGGCCCGAAACTGGCCACGGCGCTGGAAGAACACGTCAAGCAGTACGACGTCGACATCATGAACTTGCAACGCGCCGACGCCCTGGTTCCGGCCACCGACGGCGGCCTGCACCAGGTGCGCCTGAACAGCGGCGCGACCCTCAAGGCCAAGACCGTGATCCTGGCCACCGGTGCCCGCTGGCGTGAAATGAACGTGCCCGGTGAGCAGCAATATCGCAGTCGTGGCGTGGCCTACTGCCCGCACTGCGATGGCCCGCTGTTCAAGGGCAAGCGCGTGGCGGTGATCGGTGGCGGCAACTCCGGCGTGGAAGCGGCCATCGACCTGGCCGGGATCGTCGCCCAGGTGACCCTGATCGAGTTCGACAGCCAGTTGCGTGCCGACGCCGTGCTGCAACGCAAGCTGCACAGCCTGCCGAACGTCAAGGTGATTACCAGTGCGCTGACCACCGAGGTGCTGGGGGACGGGCAGAAGGTCAACGGCCTGCGCTACAAGGACCGCACCACGGACGCCGAGCATGAACTGGCGCTGGAAGGCATCTTCGTGCAGATCGGCCTGCTGCCGAACACCGACTGGCTCAAGGGCACCGTCGAGCTGACTCCGCGTGGCGAGATCATCGTCGACGCCAAGGGCCAGACCAATGTGCCGGGTGTGTTCGCTGCCGGTGACGTGACCACGGTGCCGTACAAGCAGATCGTCATCGCCGTGGGCGAGGGCGCCAAGGCATCGCTGGCGGCCTTCGATCACCTGATCCGCACCTCCGCACCAGCCTGACCGACCTCATCGCTGGCAACGCCAGCTCCCACAGGGTCCGCGTCGAGCACAGATACTGTGACTGGCCCAGAACCCTGTGGGAGTCGGCGTTGCCGACGATGAGGCCATCAACCTCGACATCGATCTCGCTGGCCTGTGTTGTTCTTTCGGGCCTTATCGCTGGCAACGCCAGCTCCCACAAGAGTCGCGGCGCATGCGATCCCTGTGGGAGCTGGCGTTGCCAGCGATGATCGCCCAGACAATAAAAATCCCGGCCAATGACCGGGATTTTTTGTTCAACAGGGACTCAATGCGCCCCCGCCGCCTTGTTCAGATCACTCTCCTGCCACTCGGTATACACACAGGCATCCGCCACCGCCCAGCGCACCTTCACCTCGTCACCCGGCTTCATCGACATGCCGGCAGCGGAAAGCGCCTTCACCGTCATCTGCGTACCGCCCGCGGTCACCACGCTGCAGGTCTGGCTTTCGCCGAGGAACAACACCTCACCCACCTTGGCGGTCACTTCATTCCAGCCGGCCGGCAGCGGCTCGACGGCAGCCTGTTCGCGGCTCAGGGCCAGGGCCTTCTCCGGCCGCACCATCAGCAACACCTCCTGCCCGTCACTCACACCCGCAGTCAGGCGCATCGCTACCGGCTGCCCTTCGAAACTGGCCGCACCGTTGCCCTGGGCCTTGACCCGCAGGAAGTTGGAGTTGCCGAGGAACGACGCGACGAAGGCATTCGGCGGGTTCTGGTACAGGTCATAGCCGGTGCCCAGGCCGACGATCTTGCCGTGGCTGAAGATCGCAATGCGCTGTGACAGGCGCATGGCTTCTTCCTGGTCGTGGGTCACGTAGACGATGGTGATGCCCAGCCGGCGGTGCAGTTGGCGCAGCTCGTCCTGCAGGTCCTCGCGCAGCTTCTTGTCCAGCGCCCCGAGCGGTTCGTCCATCAGCAGGATACGTGGCTCGTAGACCAGCGCCCGGGCAATCGCCACCCGCTGCTGCTGGCCGCCGGATAACTGCGCCGGGCGGCGATGGGCGAACTTCTCCAGTTGCACCAGCTTGAGCATGGCGTCCACCTGCTTGTCGCGCTCGGCGGCGCTGCGCTTGCGGATGGCCAGGGGGAAGGCGATGTTGTCGCGCACCGACAGGTGCGGGAACAGCGAGTAGCGCTGGAACACCATGCCGATATCGCGCTTGTGCGGTGGCACGTTGACCAGCGACTGACCGCTGACCAGGATCTCGCCGCTGCTCGGCGTCTCGAAACCGGCCAGCATCGACAGCGTGGTGCTCTTGCCCGAGCCGCTGGAGCCGAGGAAGGTGAGGAACTCGCCGTCCTGGATCTCCAGATTGATGTTGTCCACCGCGGCAAAGTCGCCGTAGTGCTTGTTCAGGTTGCGCAGGCTGACGAGGGTCTTGGCCTGGGCTGGATCTTTGATCACTGCACTCATTGTTCTGTTCTCCGGGCGCTCAGGCGCTGACTTCGTTGCGCCGGCGCAGGGCGGCGGCGATCACCATGACCAGTACCGACAGGCCGATCAGCAGCGTCGAGGCGACGGCGATCACCGGAGTCAGGTCCTGGCGCAGGGTGGTCCACATTTTCACGGGGAGGGTCTGCAGGTTGGGGCTGGCCATCATCACGCTGAGCACCACTTCATCCCACGACACGAGGAAGGCAAACAGCGCCCCGGCGATCATCCCCGGGCGAATCGCCGGGAAGGTCACCTTGAACACCGCCTGCAAACGCGAGGCACCGCAGATCACCGCAGCATCCTCGATGGATTGGTCGAACAGCTTCAGCGAGTTGATGATGGAAATGATGGTGAAGGGCAGGGCGACGATCACGTGGCTGACCACGAAGGAAAACAGCGTGCCGGTCCAGCCCAGCTTGAGAAACAGTGCGTACACCGCCACGGCGATGATCACCAGCGGCACGATCATCGGCAGGGTGAACAGGCCATAGAGCATCTCCCGGCCAGGGAAGCGCCCGCGCACCAGGGCGAAGGCGGTGGGCAGGCCCAGGGCCACGGCGCAGATCGTGGTCAGTACGGCGACCTTGAGGCTGGCCAGGGCCGCGTCCATCCACTCGGCATTGGAGAAGAATTGGCCGTACCACTTCAGGGTCCAGCCCGGTGGCGGGAATACCAGCCACTGCGAGGAGCCGAACGACAGCAGGACGATAAAGACGATCGGCAGCAGCAGGAACAGCGCGATCAGCCCGGTGGTGGCATAGAGTCCGACGCGCATGCGCCGGCTCATGGCATTGGGGGTCAGGAGCATGGTCGCTTACCTCGCGTTGCCAACCGGGGATTCCGGTTGCAGCTTCAGATAGAAGTAGAACAGCACCAGGGTGATGACGATCAGCAACGCCGCGGCGGCGCTGGCCAGGCCCCAGTTGAGGAACGACTGCACCTGCTGGACGATGAATTCCGGCAGCATCATGTTCTGCGCGCCGCCGAGCAGGGCCGGGGTCACGTAGTAACCCAGCGACATCACGAACACCATCAGGGCCCCGGAGAACAGGCCCGAACGGCACAGCGGCAGGAACACCTTGAAGAAGTTGGTCCAGGGGCTGGCACCGCAGATCGAGCCGGCCTGCAGGACCATCGGATCGATGGCCTGCATGGTCGCCTGCAGCGGCAGGACGATGAACGGAATCATGATGTAGCTCATGCCGATGACCACGCCGGTAAGGTTATGCACCATCTCCAGCGGGGCATCGATGATGCCCATGGCCATCAACGCCTTGTTGATCACCCCGGAGGCCTGCAGTAGCACCAGCCATGAGTAGGTGCGGGCCAGCAGGCTGGTCCACATCGACAGCAGCACGATGTTCAGCAGCCAGCGGCCCCAGCCGCGCGGCACCAGGGTGATCGCCCAGGCCAGGGGAAAGCCGAGCAGCACGCTGATCAGGGTGACCAGGCCGGCCACCGAGAAGGTGTTGAACAGCACCCGGGCATAGGCCGAGTTGGCGAACAGTTGCTCGTAGTTGCCCAGCCCCGGCACCGGTTCCAGCACGCCGCGCAGCAGCAGGCCGATCAGCGGTGCGAAGAAGAACAGGCCGAGGAACAGCAGGGCCGGCAGCAGGTTGCGGCTGCCGCGCCAGCGTTGGCGCAGGCTGGGCGATGACTTCATGGCCGCTCCCTGGGCGCCGGTAGCGCTGGCACCGGTCGCCGATTGCAAGGCGTTGATGGCGACTTTCATTTGACCAGCCACTCATTCCAGCGGGTTGCGATTGCCGGACCGTTCTTCGCCCAGTAGGCGAAATCGAGAGTGACCTGATCCTGAGCGTAGGCGGTCGGCAGGTTCGGTGCGAGTTCAGGTTTGAGCAGGCTGACCGAATCCAGGTTCACCGGGGCGTAGGCGGTCTGGTTGGCGAACTCGGCCTGGCCCTGGGCACTGGCAGCGTTGGCCAGGAACTTCATGGCCGCGTCCTTGTTCTTGGCGCCTTTCGGTACCACGAGGAAATCGGCCATGACCAGGTTCTGCTTCCAGCTCACGCCGACCGGGGCGCCGTCCTGTTGCAGGGCGTAGACCCGGCCGTTCCAGAACTGGCCCAGGCTCGCTTCGCCGGAAGCCAGCAGTTGCTGGGACTGGGCACCGCCGCCCCACCAGACGATGTCTTTCTTGATGGTGTCGAGTTTCTTGAAGGCGCGGTCGAGGTCCAGCGGGTAGAGCTTGTCGGCCGGGACACCGTCGGCCAGCAGGGCCAGTTCCAGTACGCCGGGGCTCGGCCACTTGTACAGGGCGCGTTTACCCGGGTAGGTCTTGGTGTCGAACAGCGCGCTCCAGTCCACCGGCTTGTTGGCACCGAGCTTGCCTTCGTTGTAGCCGAGCACGAAGGAGAAGAAGAACGAGCCTACGCCGTGGTCGGAAACGAAACGCGGGTCGATGCGATCGCGCTGGATGGTCTTGAAGTCGAGCGGTTCGAGCAGGCCTTCGGCGGCGGCGCGCAGGGCGAAGTCGGCTTCGACGTCGACCACGTCCCACTGCACGTTGCCACTCTCGACCATGGCCTTGAGCTTGCCGTAGTCGGTGGGGCCGTCTTGCACCACCTTGATGTTGCTGCTCTTGGTGAAGGGTTCGGCCCAGGCGGCTTTCTGCGCGTCCTGGGTGGTACCGCCCCAGCTGACGAAGTTAAGGCTGTCGGCGGCCTGGGAGACCTGACATGCCAGGGTCAGCAGGCTGGCGGACAGCACTGCGGTTACACGTTTGTTCAACAGCATGGTTACGCCCTCGTTGCTTTTGTTATTCGAGGCGGGCTTTCTGTCGCCCGCCAATCAGTTCGGGGAGCAGCTTTTGCAAAAGTGTGGTTGGCCGTTTGTGATTGTAGGTGCCGGCCTGCAGTTTTAAGGTCTACGGGATATCATATTATGGTATTCCAAGCTTTTGGCAAGAGGGATGGGGCGACCGGCCATCACTCGGGGGCTGTTTTCTGGTTTGGGGGCTTGTGGTGGAGCTGAGGGCTTCATCGCTGGCAAGCCAGCTCCCACAGGTTCGGCAGCGACGCGGACACTGTGGGAGCTGGCTTGCCAGCGATGAGGCCCTCAAGGGCGATGAAGGTGCTGGAAGTCAGCCCACCATCCCTTCTTCAAAAGGAATACTCTGCACCACCTCCAGGTCATACCCGGTCAACCCGGCATATTTCAGCGGCGGGCCAAGGTGACGCAGCTTGCCGACGCCCAGGTCCTGCAGGATCTGCGCCCCGGTGCCGACTTCCGAATAGGTCCGGGTCTGCCCGCGCTGATACGGCCGCGGTGGCTGGGTCAGTTGCGGCACCCGCTCCAGCAGGGCCTGGGACGACTCATGACTGGCCAGGATGACCACTACCCCGGCACCTTCGGCGGCGACCTTCTGCAATGCGGCCCACAAAGTCCAGTTGGCCGGCCCGGCATATCCGGCACCGACCAGGTCGCGCAACGGATCGATCACATGCACCCGCACCAGGGTCGGCTGTTCGCGACGGATATCGCCCATGACCATGGCCATATGCACTCCACCCTCGATGCGATCCTCGTAGGTCACCAGGCGGAAGGTGCCATGCACGGTGGGCAGTTCACGCTCGCCGATGCGCTTGACCGTCTGCTCGGTGCTCAGGCGGTAGTGGATCAGGTCGGCGATGGTGCCGATCTTGATGCCGTGGCGGGCGGCGAAGATTTCCAGGTCGGGGCGTCGGGCCATGGTGCCGTCGTCGTTGAGCACCTCGACGATCACCGAAGCGGGGGAGAAGCCTGCCAGTCGCGCCAGGTCGCAGCCGGCCTCGGTATGCCCGGCGCGGGTCAGCACGCCGCCTTCGCGGGCGCGCAAGGGGAAGATATGCCCGGGCTGGACCAGGTCTTCCGCCCGGGCGTTCGGCGCAACGGCCGCAGCCACGGTGCAGGCGCGGTCGGCGGCGGAAATGCCGGTGGTGACGCCCCGCGCCGCCTCGATCGACACGGTGAACGCCGTGCTGAAGGCGCTGCCATTGGCCGGCACCATCTGTTCCAGGCCCAGGCGCTGGCAGTGCTCGTCGGTCAGGGTCAGGCAAATCAGCCCGCGCGCCTCGCGGGCCATGAAGCTGATCGCGGCGGCGTCGCAACGCTCGGCGGCGATCAGCAGGTCGCCTTCGTTTTCCCGGTCCTCGTCGTCCACCAGCAGGACCATCTTGCCCTGGCGATAATCCTCGAGGATTTCTTCGATGCTGTTGAAAGCCATTGCTGCGCGCTCACTGTGGTTCGGTAAGAATTATGGTATACCATAATACGAATTTACCCGATTGAGGAGCATGACCCGATGAAGGCCTACTGGATTGCCCATGTCGATGTGACCGATGCGCAGCAGTACCAGGAATACACCAGCCGTGCTCCGGCGGCGTTCGCCGCGTTCGGCGGCAAGTTGCTGGCGCGTGGCGGGCGCAGCGAAGCGATGGAGGGCAGGGCGACGCCGCAGCGCAGTGTGGTGATCGAGTTCGAGTCGTATGAACAGGCCGTGGCCTGCTATCGCTCGGCGCAGTATCAGGAAGCCTGCGCCCATCGGCAGGGCGTGGCGAAAGCGGAAGTGATCATTGTGGAAGGCTACGAGCCCTGAATCATCGCTGATCCAGGGCTCGCAGTGGTTCAGGCCATGCCGGGCAGTTCGTGAGGGCGCAGGTCGAACACCAGCACTTCGGCGTCTTCACCCTTGCTCAACTCGACGATCTGCTCCTGACGCAGGCGCACGCCGTCGCCTTCGACCAGTTGCAGGCCATTGAGTTGCACGCTGCCACGGGCCACATGCACGTAGGCGTTGCGGTTGGCCGGCAGTTTCAGGGTGGCGCTTTCCTCACCGTCGAACAGGCCGGCATAGACCCGCGCGTCCTGACGGATATGCAGCGAACCGTCGACACCGTCCGGCGAGATGATCAGCTTCAGCCGACCACGTTTTTCCTCGGCAGCGTAATGCGCCTGTTGATAGCGCGGCTCGGCACCGCTGACCGCCGGGACGATCCAGATCTGCAGGAAGTGCACCGGCTCGTCATGGGAGTGGTTGAACTCGCTGTGGGTCACGCCACGGCCCGCGCTCATCAGTTGCACGTCGCCCGGGCGGATCACCGAACCGGTGCCCATGCTGTCTTTGTGTTCCAGCGCACCTTCCAGCACGTAGGAGAAGATCTCCATGTCGCGGTGCGGGTGCTGGCCGAAGCCCTTGCCCTCGCTGACCCGGTCATCGTTGATCACCAGCAGGTCGGAAAAGCCCTGCTCGGCCGGGTTGCGGTAGTGAGCGAAGGAAAAGGTGTGGAACGACTTGAGCCAGCCATGGTTGGCCAGGCCACGATCGGAAGCTTTGCGCAGGGTCAGCATGATGTATCTCCTTGTCAGGTCGGGGTTGCGAAAGGGCAACCGCGTTTCGATGGAGCTAGATTACTGTTTACCGGCCAAGGCAATAAGTAGATGGTTGAGGAATCACTGTCATCTATGGGTGGACAATCTGAAAGGCTTTTCCGATTCAGCGAGAGGAAGAGTCATAATGCGTCGCTCTGTTTTCCTGATCTGCGGTGACTCCCTTCGATGAAAAGCGTGGCCATGGTGCTGTTCCCGGATTTTCTCCTGCTCGACATGGCAGGGCCGCTGGAGGTGTTCTCCATTGCCAACCGCTACCTGCCCGCCGAGGCGCACTACCGGATTACCACCCTTGGCGCGATACCCGGCGCCATCCGCGCGTCCAATGGCGTGACTGTGCTGCCCGATGCCCCGATCGAGCCCAGGGGGGAGTGGGATCTGCTGCTGGTACCGGGCGGGCCGGGGGCCTACAACGAAATCTGTCCGCCCCTGAGCCTGTGGCTGCAGGATGTCGCCAGCCGGGCGCGCTGCTACGGCTCGATCTGCACCGGTGCCTTCATCCTTGGTCATGCCGGCCTGCTCGACGGTTATCGCTCGACCACCCACTGGCACTACACCGAGCGGCTGATCAAGGCCTTTCCCAAGACCCAGGTGGAAACCGACCAGATCTTCGTCCGCGACCGCCAGTTGATCACCTCCGGTGGTGTCACTGCCGGCATCGATCTGGCCCTGGCGGTGGTCGCCGAGGACCATGGCAAGAAGGTCGCCCAGGATGTCGCCAAGGTGCTGCTGGTGGTGATGAAGCGCCAGGGGGGCCAGGCCCGTTTCAGCCCGCTGGCCGGGCCGGTGGCCAAGGAAGAGACACCGATTACCCGGGTGCAGAACCATGTTCTCGAACATCTCGACCAGCCGTTCGGTATCGAGCGCATGGCGGCCTTGGCGGCGATGAGTCCGCGGCATTTTTCTCGGGTATTCATGCGTGAGGTGAACATGACGCCCATGGCCTTCCTGCAGAACGCCCGCATCGACCGCGCCCGTGAATTGCTGGAAAGCGAGGACCTGCCATTGAAGACCGTGGCCTGGCGCAGTGGGTTTGGTAGTGTGCGCTATATGCGCCAGGTGTTCAGCGAGCGTCTGGGCGTGACCCCCAGCGAGTACCGCGAGCAGTTCGGCTGACGCGGACCCTGTGGAAGCTGGCTTGCCAGCGATTGCAGTTGTGAATTCACCGCCGCCATCGCTGGCAATGCCAGCTCCCACAGGTTGTGTGGCGTTCTCGCGACCCTTGTGGGAGCCGGCGTTGCCGGCGATGAGGCCCTCAGCAACAGCAGAAGTCTGTTGTTAATTCCACAGGGTTTGTGTTCAACCGAAAACGAAAAAGGGGCGCCTTCTCAGGCGCCCCTTTTTTTCAGCCAATGGACTCCATCAAGCCCACGGACGATCGCCATTCTCGTCCTTGACCCGGGTCGGCAGGCCCATCACGTCAAGCGCGTGCAGGAACGGCTCGGCCGGCAGTTCCTCGACGTTGACCATGCGCTGCACATCCCACTGACCACGGGCGACCAGCAGGGCCGCCGCTACTGGCGGTACGCCAGCGGTGTAGGAAATGCCCTGGCTGTCGGTCTCGGCGTAGGCTTCTTCGTGGTCGGCCACGTTGTAGATGAAGACTTCGCGCGGCTGGCCATCCTTGGTGCCCTTGACCAGGTCACCGATGCAGGTCTTGCCGGTGTAGCCAGGGGCCAGCGAGGCTGGATCCGGCAGTACGGCCTTGACCACTTTCAGCGGTACCACTTCCAGGCCTTCGGCGGTCTTCACCGGTTGCTCGGAGAGCAGGCCGAGGTTCTTCAGCACGGTGAACACATTGATGTAGTGCTCGCCAAAGCTCATCCAGAAACGCACGTTGGGCACGTCGAGGTTCTGGATGAGCTTTG
>Ga0222427_101370_pt1 | contig 11224 bp, 10 predicted proteins | sample 2B20Ametagenome_FD_182890 | JGI IMG/M metagenome (GOLD analysis project Ga0222427, IMG submission 182890) | Enriched microbial communities from leaf-cutter ant dump, University of Wisconsin, Madison, United States - 2B20A (version 2) | ecosystem: Environmental > Terrestrial > Nest > Insects nest...
AAGCGTCCGTTTTACAACCTGGTGGCCACCGATTCGCGTAACCGTCGCGACGGCCGCTTCATTGAGCGCGTGGGTTTCTACAACCCCGTCGCCAGCGAAGGCACGGAAAACCTGCGCATTGCGCTGGATCGCGTGCAGCACTGGACCAGCAACGGCGCCCAACTGTCGCCCGCTGTCGAGCGTCTGGTCAAAGACTACTCGGCCAAGGTTTCCGCCGCGGCTTGATTGCCCGCGTCGCCAAGCCTCAGCCCTGCTGGCTTTACTGCGTTAAAGCTACCATTCATAGCTGCTTCATAGCTACCAAGAGCACGATACATGCCTGATGCCGCAACCTCCAACGCGGCGCCGACGGATTTGATCGAGCTGGGCCGCATCAGTGCAGCCTACGGCGTGAAAGGCTGGGTCAAAGTGCAGCCGCATTCGGCCAATGCCGAAGTGCTGCTCTCAGCTTCTCAATGGTGGTTGACTCGCCCTGTGCCTGAATTGGCGCGGGGCGCTGTCACGTCTGCGCCTGTCGCATATAAGGTCGTGCAAGCCCGCACGCAGGGAACCACCGTGGTGGCCCAGCTCGCGGGCATCGCCGATCGCGACCAGGCCGAAGCCCTGCGCGGTTGTTCCGTGCGGGCGCCGCGGGGAACCTTCCCCGCGACCGAGGAAGACGAATACTACTGGGTCGATCTCATCGGTTGCGCGCTGTACTCCAGCGCCAACGGCGAACCCGCGCTGCTCGGCGTGGTCGACGAGGTCCTGGACAACGGCGCCCATGCCGTCCTGCGCATCCAGCGCCAGACGGCCGGGGCGCAAGGTCCGGAACCCGTCCTGGACGCCAAGGGCCGGCCTGCCGAAATGCTTGTTCCGTTCGTGCGCGCGCACATCCACGCCGTCGATCTGGCCGCCCGCCGCATCGACAGCGACTGGCCTACGGATTTTTAATGCGATTCGACGTCGTTACGCTCTTTCCCGAAATGTTCGGGGTAGTGCGGGACCTGGGTGTCACCGGCCGGGCGCATGCTCAGGGCCGGTGGTCCCTGCATGCCTGGAATCCCCGGGATTTCACGCAGGACGTGCATCGCACGGTGGACGACCGTCCTTATGGCGGCGGCCCCGGAATGGTGATGATGGCGGGTCCCCTGGAAGCCGCCGTCAATGCCGCCCAGGCGGCGCGCGCCGCGCAAGGCCTGGACCACGCTCCGGTCGCGCTGCTGGCGCCGGTCGGCCGGCGCTATGACCAGGCGGGCGCGGAATCGCTGGCCGCAAGCGAAGGCATCATCCTCATTTGCGGCCGATACGAAGGCGTCGACCAGCGCTTCATCGACCGCTGCGTTACGCAGGAAATCTCTCTGGGCGACTTCGTGCTGTCCGGCGGGGAGATCGCCGCGCTGGCGGTGATCGACGCCGCCGTGCGGCTATTGCCGGGCGTGCTCAACGATGGCGATTCGGCCCTGCAGGATTCCTTCAACGACACCTTGTCCGGCCTGCTGGACAGTCCCCATTACACACGCCCCGAAGTGTACGAAGGCGAGCCGGTGCCTGCTGCGCTGCTCAGCGGCCACCACGCCAACATCGCCCGCTGGCGACGCGAGCGCTCGCTCGCCCTGACGGCGGCCCGGCGGCCCGAGCTGATCGAATCCGCCCGCGCCCGGGGTTGGCTGGACAAGGCGGACGAGCGTTACCTGGCCGAACTGGCCGGCACCTGGGATCCTTCCTCCGAGGCGCCCAAGCGCAGGCGCAAGCCCGCCCGGCCCGCCAAGACGCCCGACGCGTCCTGACCTTTCCTTTCTTGGCTGCGGTCCGCAAGCGCTAGGGATGTTCCTAGCTTGCGGGCCGTTCCGCTGCTCCCTAGCATTGAAAATTACATGGAAATGAAATTTTCATATGCGCCGTTCCGATTCCATTCCTGATGCTCCCGCAAGCCGCGCCGCCGCCTCGTTCACGGCCGCGAAGCTCACGCCCGGCCGGCCGGAGTCCGCCGTCGACATGTGGCTGGGCCAGCAGTTGCGCCAGTTGCGCAAGCAACAGGGACGCTCGCTGGCCGATGTGGCCCGCGCCTGCGGCATCTCGCTGGGCCTGTTGAGCCAGATCGAACGGGGGCTGAGCTCCGCCTCGGTAAAGATCCTGCATCTGCTGGCCAGCGAATTCCGCGTGTCGGTGAATTCGCTGCTGCGCAACGCCGAGCATACGCAGGCCGAGGACGGCGGCCGCGTCGCCCGCGCGGGTACGCACCGCTATATCGACCTGAGCGAGAAGGGCATCAGCAAAGAGATGTACACGCCGCCGGCCTGCCGCAGCATGGACCTGTGCCGCGCCACGATCGAGCCGGGCGGCTCCACCGGCAATGAGCTGTTCGTGACCGGGCAGGGCGAGCAGATCGGCGTGGTGCTCAAGGGCTCGCTGGAACTATGGGTGGGCGACCGGGTCGTGCTGCTCAATGAAGGGGACAGTTTTTGCTACGCCAGCAGCACGCCGCGCCGCTGGCGCAATCCCGGGTCGCAGACGACCGAGGTCATCTGGGCCATTTCCAACCTCATTCAAGCCGCGGGGGAAGATAAGCAACAGGCGCCATGAGCGCACAGCATCCATAACGGCGCGATGACGCAAGGGGATCGTCGCGCCGCCGGGCGCGCAAGGCGTTGCCCGGTTTCTTTGCCACGACGAAGGAAATGTCATGAAATTCAAGACTCTGGCTGTCTCTGTATTCGCTGCATTGTCCATGGCCGCGGGCGCGCAAGCCCAGACGGTGTTGAAAGTGGGCTCCACGCCCACCGGCAGTCCGTTCACCTTTCTCGATACCAAGACCAACAGCATCGAAGGCGTGATGGTCGACATCGTGAAGGCGGTAGGCAAAGAGGCGGGATTCGAGGTGCAGATCGAACCCATGGCGTTCTCCGCGCTGATCGGTTCGCTGACCTCCAAGCGCATCGACATCGTGTCGGCCGCCATGTTCATCACGCCGCAGCGCCAGCAGGTGGTGAGTTTCTCGGAGCCCGTGTATCGCTACGGCGAGGGACTCATGGTGCTCAAGACCGACGACAAGGAATACAAGTCCTTCGCCGACATGAAAGGCATGACGGTCGGCGTGCAGGTCGGCACCGCCTTCGTCGAGCCTATCCAGAAGAGCGGCGTATTCAAGGAAGTGAAGCTCTACGACAACCCGCCCGACATGATGCGCGACGCCAACGCGGGCCGCATCCAGGGCGGCTTCATGGACTATCCCATTGCGGCCTACATCCTGACGCAGGGGAATTATCCCAACCTGAAGATGGCGCAGTCCTACCAGCCGACGGTAATGGGCAGCCTGGGTCTGGCGACGCGCAAGGAAGACGGCGAGCTGCTCGGCCGGATCAACAAGGCGCTGGCCAAGCTGAAGGCGGACGGCGCCATCGACGCCATCCTGAAGAAGTGGGGGCTGTCCGGCGCCTGATGCCGGAGCGGTCTCAAGCAATCGAACGCTGTTGCGGCAGCCCGCCAGGCACGCCCATCGCGCGCCGGCGGGCGGGACGCATGCGCGTTCCCGCGGGCTGTCTCGTTGGGGTGGTGATTCATGACGGAATTTTTCAAGGATGCGGCGGAGTACCTGCCGATATTGCTGCAGGGCGCGAAGCTCACGATCCTGGTGACGCTGGGTTCGCTTGCGCTGTCCACGGTGCTGGGCCTGGTGTGGGCGCTGATGCGCGTCTCCGGCAATCGGTACCTGTCCAAGTTCAGCGGCGGGGTGATCAACCTGCTGCGCGGCATTCCCATCATCGTGCTGCTGTTCTACATCTACTTCGTGATGCCCGACATGGGCGTGTCGCTGACGGCGGTGCAGGCGGCCATCATCGGGCTGGGCGTGGCGTATTCGGCCTACCAGGCCGAGAACTTCCGCGCGGGCATCCAGGCCATCGACCGCGGCCAGATCGAGGCCGCCATGGCCATGGGCATGAGCTGGGGCATGACGATGCGGCGGGTCGTGCTGCCGCAGGCGGTGAAAATCGTGCTGCCGCCCTACGGCAACATCATGATCATGATGCTCAAGGATTCCTCGCAGGCGTCGACGATCACGGTGGCGGAGCTTGCCCTGCAGGGCAAGCTGATCGCCGTGTCCACGTTCAAGAACGCCACGGTGTTCACGCTGGTGGCGTTGATGTACCTGGTGATGTGCGTGCCGCTGATCCTGCTGGTGCGCCATCTGGAAAAAAGGAGCGCCGCCAAATGATCGAACTCCAGGGAGTCCGCAAGAGTTTCGGCTCGCTCGAAGTGCTCAAGGGCATCGACGCCGAGGTCACCAAGGGCGAGGTGGTGTGCGTGATCGGCCCGTCGGGCTCGGGCAAGTCCACCATCCTGCGATGCATCAACGGGCTGGAGCGCTACAACGCCGGGCGCATCACCGTGGACGGCGAGCTGGTCGATTGCGACGCGCCGTCCATCGTGTCGATCCGTACCCAGGTCGCCATGGTGTTCCAGCGCTTCAACCTGTTTCCCCACCGCACCGCGCTGGAGAATGTGATCGAAGGCCCGATCTTCGTGAAGAAGGAGCCGCGCGCCCTGGCGGTGGAGCGGGGGCGCGAACTGCTGGCCAGCGTGGGCCTGGCGGACAAGGAAAATGCCCATCCGCCGCAACTGTCCGGCGGGCAGCAGCAGCGCGTGGCCATCGCGCGTGCGCTGGCGATGCAGCCCAAGGCCATTCTTTTCGACGAGCCGACCTCGGCGCTGGATCCGGAGCTGGTCGGCGACGTGCTGGGCGTGATGCGCAAGCTGGCCGAGGCCGGCATGACGATGGTCGTCGTGACCCATGAAATGAGCTTCGCCCGCGAGGTGGCGGACCGCGTCATGTTCTTCGACGGCGGCGTCATGGTGGAGCAGGGCGCCGCTCGCGAAGTGCTGAATCATCCGCAGCATCCCCGGACCCAGGATTTCCTGCGCCGGGTGTTGCACCCCATGTAAGGAAGGACCATGCCGCAAGCGCCATTTCCGCTATCCCCTTCGTTGTGGGCCGCCACGGCGGCGGCGCCGCCTCCGACCGAGCCCCTGGCCGAGTCCACGCAGGCCGACGTGCTGGTGGTGGGCGGCGGCTACGCCGGCCTGAGCACGGCGCTGCACCTGGCGGAGCGCGGCGTCCGGGTCGTGCTGCTGGAGGCGCGGGAGATCGGCTTCGGCGGCTCGGGCCGCAATGGGGGCCAAGTCATTCCGGGCCTGAAATACGACCCGGACGCGCTGATCTCCATGTATGGCGCGGAGCGCGGCGAGCGCCTGGTCCGCTTTGCCGGCGCGACGGCGGACACGGTGTTCGACCTGATCGAGCGGCACGCCATGGACGTGCCCCACGTGCGCAAGGGCTGGATCCAGGGCGCCCACACCGCCCAGGCCCTGCGGCTTGCGCATGCCCGGGCCGCGCAGTGGGCGCGGCTCGGCGCCGACGTCCAGGCGCTGGACCGCGCGCAGACGGCGCGGCTGATCGGCACCGATCGCTATCTGGGCGGCTGGGTGGACCGCCGCGCGGGCGCGATCCAGCCGCTGAGCTACGCGCGCGGCCTGGCGCGCGCCGCGCTGAACGCGGGCGCCATCGTCCACACCGGCACGCCCGTCGGGAGCCTGAAGCGCGCGGGAGGCAAGTGGATCGCGGCCACGGCCGCAGGCCCCAGCGTCACCGCCGATCGCGTGGTCATGTGCACCAACGCCTACGGCGGCGACCTGCTGCCCGGATTGAAGGAATCGATCATCGATGCCAACACCTTCCAGGTGGCCACGGCGCCGCTGCCGGAGGCGGTGCGCGCCGGTATCTTCCCCGAAGGGCACGTCACTTCCGACACGCGCAACCTGCTGCTGTATTTCCGGCTGGACCACCAGGGCCGGCTGCTGATGGGCGGGCGCGGCCCTTTCCGCGAACCCAAGGGGCCGCAGGACTGGGCGCATCTGGAACGCGTGATGCTGAAGCTGTTCCCGCAGGTCGCCGGCACGCCGTTCGAGTACCGCTGGTGCGGCCGGGTCGCCGTCACCCGCGATTATCTTCCGCACCTGCACGAGCCCGAGCCCGAGCCCGGCCTGCTGGTGGACATCGGCTGCCAAGGGCGCGGCGTGGGCCTGCAGACCAGCATGGGCCGGGCCATGGCGGAATACGTGGCCACCGGCGACGCGAATGCCTTGCCGGTGCCGCTTTCGCCGGTCGTGCCGTTCCCGCTGTACGGCCTGCGGCGCCTGTACGTGAACGCGGTGGTGACCTGGTACCGGATGACGGACGGCGGGGTGTAAAAGGCCCCCGCGCGGCATCGAAGAATTCCGGAACATCCGATTCAGCATCAACCTGATCTGACAACTCTGCCGAAGATCGTCAAGACGGTTGCTCACGGCCTATGGGCAACCCAGCCCTTGAAGGTGAATGCGCAGTAGAAAAGGTCGATTTGCGCGCGAGCCATCTATCCCCGGCCGAATTCCCGCTGGGAAAGCTGTGATGCGCGACGACCAGGGGCGCCCCGGGCCTGAGCCGAAGGAGTATCCGCTTCAAGGTCTGCAAGCGTTCGTCCGGCGGCAGGAAATGCAGCGTCAGCAGGCAGGCCGCGCCGTCGAAAGGTCCGGTGGGCGCACTGTCGATATAGCTTTCGTGCAGCATAGTTCGATACGGGTGCCGGGCCGGAGAACGGAGTCATTGGTTGCCGTCTTCCGCTTATGTCGAGGCGAGGGTCTCGGGCCATAGCAGCGAACGGTGGATCTGGGCGCCGGCCATGGCGCCGTTGCCCACGGCCAGCGATACCGAATGAGGCGTCCGCGCCACGTCGCCGCAAGCAAATATCCCCGCTACCGAGGTCTTGTTCTCGGCATCGGTGCGAACCTGTATGCCCAGGGGCGTTTCCTCCAGCGCGCAGCCCATCGCTTTCGCCAAAGGGCTGGACGGAGCAGTGCGTGTCGCCGTGAACAGGCCCGCAAAGCGAAGCAGACGCCCGTCGGCCGTCGCCACATCGGCATGCCCTTCGATCCTGTGGATGGCGGCTTCCTCGATCGTTACGCCACGGCGCTCCAAGGTAGAGCGGGTCTCCTGACTCAGTTCCACGGCACCGTTGACGAACAGGGTCACATCGCCCCAATCGGTAAGCAGTTCGGCCTGATGGATGGACATCGGGCTGGCGCCAATAATGCCGATACGGCCCTGGTCGAGCTCGTAGCCATGGCAGTACGGGCAGTGGAAGACCGACTTGCCCCAGCGCTCGGCGATTCCATCGACCGCGGGAAACTGGTCGGCCACGCCGGTGGCCAGCAGGATGCGGCGGGCGCGGTGCGAGCCGTCACCGGATGCCACGACCGTGAATTCGTCCAACCGTCCCGTAACGGCTTCGGCCCGCTCTTCAAGCCAGCTCAGCGTTGGATAGGCTTCGAGCTGGCGGCGGGCGTTCGCTGCGATTTCTCCAGGGGGCGCGCCATCTTGGCCGAGAAACCCATGCGAATGGCTGGCGTAGCGGTTTCGCCGCTTGCCTGCGTCGATCACCAGCACGGTCCGGCGGGCCCGTACCAGTTGCAGGGTCGCAGCCATTCCCGCATAGCTGCCGCCGATGACGATGACGTCGTACTGCATGGTCAACTCCTTCTACGTCGTGCCGCCGCATGCCGCCGCGCGAAATCGGCGGCAAGATCGGCGAGGGTGATTTCCGAGAACCGCTTGAGCAGCAGCGCCTCTGCCTCGGCGAACGTGCCCTCCAGGGCGGCATTTACCGACTGCTCGACCAAGCACTCCGGCGCTTCGTTGCGGTTGCCGACGGCGAATATGGCGGGTTCGCCCAGCGCCTCGTGCAACTGGCGCAAGGTGATGGTGCGCAGGTCGGCATGGATGCGCCATCCGCCCGAGTGGCCGCGATCCGAAGTCACGAGGCCTGCTTCTCGCAAATATCCCATGGTGCGCCGGACGACGACCGGGTTCGTGCCCAGGCATTGCGCCAGGGTTTCGGAAGTGATGGGGCCATCCTGCTCGGCCATGTGCAGCAACGCATGCAGGACGGAAGACAAGCGACTGTCGCGTTTCATGTAACTAATGATGTTTCATATTCTGGCGCGTGTCAAGACGGCGTGGAAGGTTGCCCCGCCTTGGGGCGGCCCGGCAAAAAAAAATGCCCCCACGCTGCGCCTTCGGCTTGCTGCCCCCCAAGGGGCGCTTTTTTGCCTTGGGGCGGCCCGGCGGCAAAAAAAAACCCCTCGATAAATCGAGGGGTTTGCGGTTCGGGGCGGGCCGGGGTCAGTCGCCCAGCTTGGCGCGCTGTTCGCGCACCTTCTGCAGGGTTTCGCCGAATTGGGCCAGGCGCGCCTTTTCCTGTTCGACCACGGCCGCCGGCGCGCGCTCGACGAAGCTGGCGTTCGACAGCTTGCCGTTGGCCTTGGCCATTTCGCCTTCCAGGCGTGCGATTTCCTTGTCCAGGCGCACGCGCTCCGCCGCCACGTCGATCTCGACGTGCAGCATCAGGCGGCTGCTGCCCACCACCTGCACCGGCGCGCCGGCGTCGGGCAGGGCGTCCAGCACTTCGACTTCGCTCAGCTTGGCCAGCGCCGCCAGGTAGGGGGCGTTGCGCTTGAGCACCGGCGCATCGCCCTGGGCGCACAGCGGCACCTTCTGGGCGGGCGACAGGTTCATCTCGCCGCGCAGGGCGCGCACGGCCTCGACCTGGGCTTTCAGTTCGGCCACGTCGGCTTCGGCCGCGGTGTCGACCGCCGCCGGGTTGGCCTGCGGGTAGGGCTGGACGCTGACGCTGTCCGCGACGCCTTCCTTGCGCTTGCCGGCCGCCACCGACACCTTCTGCCACAGCTCTTCGGTGATGAAGGGGATGATGGGGTGGGCCAGGCGCAGCACGCCTTCCAGCACGCGGATCAGCGTGCGGCGCGTGCCCAGTTGCTGGGCCGGCATGCCGGTCTGGATCTGCACCTTGGCCAGTTCCAGGTACCAGTCGCAGTACTCGTCCCAGACATAGCGGTACAGCGCGTTGGCGACGTTGTCGAAGCGGTAGTCGGCGAAGCCGCGCGCCACGTCCGCCTCCAGCGCCTGCAACTGGCTGACGATCCAGCGGTCCACGAAGGACAGCTCGCCGGCGTCCGGGCCCGTCAGGTCATGGCCTTCGGTGTTCATCAGCACGAAGCGCGTGGCGTTCCAGAGCTTGTTGCAGAAATTGCGGTAGCCCTCGCAGCGCTTCAGGTCGAAGTTGATGTTGCGGCCCAGCGTGGCGTAGGCGGCCATCGTGAAGCGCAGCGCGTCGGTGCCGAAGGCGGGGATGCCGTCGGGGTACTGGCGGCGCGTGGCCTTTTCGATGGCGCCGGCCTGCTTGGGGTTCATCAGTCCGTAGGTGCGCTTGGCGACCAGGCCGTCCAGGTCGATGCCGTCGATCAGGTCGACCGGGTCCAGCGTGTTGCCCTTGGACTTGCTCATCTTCTGGCCGTCGGCGTCGCGGATCAGGCCATGCACGTAGACGTGCTTGAACGGGATCTGGCCGGTCAGGTGGGTGGTCAGCATGACCATGCGCGCCACCCAGAAGAAGATGATGTCGAAGCCGGTGACCAGCACGCTGGAGGGCAGGTAGCGCTGCAGGTCCGGCGTGTTTTCCGGCCAGCCCAGCGTGGTGAAGGGCACCAGGCCGGACGAGAACCAGGTGTCGAGCACGTCGGGGTCGCGCGTGAGTTCGCCCGTCACGCCGGCGGCGCGCGCCTGCGCGGCGGCCTCGGCCTCGTCGTGGGCCACGAACACCTGGCCGTCTTCCGAATACCAGGCCGGGATCTGGTGGCCCCACCAGAGCTGGCGAGAAATACACCAGTCCTGGATGTTGTTGAGCCACTGGTTGTAGATGGTGGTCCAGTTGTCCGGATAGAACTGGATGCGGCCGTCGGCCACGACTTCCAGCGCGACCTCGGTGATGCTCTTGCCCGGGTTCAGCGTGCCCTCGGGGGCGGGCTTGCTCATGGCCACGAACCACTGGTCGGTCAGCATGGGCTCCAGCACGACGCCGGTGCGGTCGCCCTTGGGCTGCATCATTTTGTGCGGCTCGACCTTGACCAGATAGCCTTCGGCCTCCAGTTGGGCCACGACGGCCTTGCGGGCCTCGTAGCGCTCCATGCCCTGGAATTGCCTGGGGCCGTTTTCGTTGATGTGGGCGTCCAGCGTGAAGATCACGATCAGGGGCAGATCGTGGCGCATCGCGCAGGCGTAGTCGTTGAAGTCATGCGCGCCGGTGATCTTCACGCAGCCGGTGCCGAAATCGGGGTCGACGAAATCGTCCGCGATGATCGGGATGTTGCGGTCGCACAGCGGCAGTTCGACTTCCTTGCCGACCAGGTGCTTGTAGCGCGGGTCTTCGGGGTGGACGCACAGCGCGCCGTCCGCCAGCATCGTTTCCGGGCGGGTGGTGGCGATGGTCATGCCGCGCAGCGTGACGGTCTGGCCATCCTTGTCGACGATGGTCTGCGGGCCGTCCACGAAGGGATAGAGGATGTGCCACATGTGGCCGTCGGTCTCTTCGGACTGGACTTCCAGGTCGGACACGGCGGTCAGCAGCTTCGGGTCCCAGTTGACCAGGCGCTTGCCGCGGTAGATCAGTCCCTGTTTATGCAGGCGGACGAAGGTCTCGACGACGCCGCGCGACATGCGGTCGTCCATGGTGAAGTATTCGCGCGGCCAGTCGGCGGATGCGCCCAGGCGGCGGACCTGGCCGGTGATGGCGTTGCCGGACTTTTCCTTCCATTCCCAGACTTTTTCCACGAATTTCTCGCGGCCGAGGTCGTGGCGGGAAACCTTCTCGGCGTCCAACTGTCTTTCAACGACGATCTGCGTGGCGATGCCGGCGTGGTCGGTGCCGGGAATGAAGACGGTGTCGTCGCCCAGCATGCGGTGGTAGCGCACCAGGCCGTCCATGATGGTCTGGTTGAACGCATGGCCCATGTGCAGCGTGCCCGTCACGTTGGGAGGCGGGAACTGGATGACATACGGCTGGTTTTCCGTCCCCGTTTTTACGTGCTGGCCCGCCTGGAAGTAGCCGCGCTTTTCCCACTCCGCGTACCAGCGGGATTCCAGTTCGGCGGGTTCGAAGCTCTTGGAGAGTTCCTGGGTGTCGCTCGCGGGCGTCGCGGCGTTCGGGGGAGCAGCTTGAGTCATTACAGGGTTCCGGCAGACAGGGGCGCCCGGCCTAAGGATGCGGGCAGCAAACCGCTCATTTTAAGATGTAATGCGGTCTTCTCGGCGTGTTAGAATACCGGGTTACTGTAAACCTTTTAGAAGTCCCTGAAT
>Ga0222427_101376_pt1 | contig 11125 bp, 11 predicted proteins | sample 2B20Ametagenome_FD_182890 | JGI IMG/M metagenome (GOLD analysis project Ga0222427, IMG submission 182890) | Enriched microbial communities from leaf-cutter ant dump, University of Wisconsin, Madison, United States - 2B20A (version 2) | ecosystem: Environmental > Terrestrial > Nest > Insects nest...
CGAGAAGCGAAATCGGCCGTCGATAACGGAAACTCGAGCCAACCTGGATGAGGGAAGGCGGCGTCGTTCCTGACCGTCGCAACGACCAGCTACTCTTCGCACGCGCACCACGCTTATGAACTTGCGGTTTCGATGGCGAACCGAAATGGATCGGATGTTCACGGAAGTCGGCCACGCTGCAGACGAGATGGCGCGAACGCGGACGCCACTAAAGGCGGTCGACCGCGAAGAGCTTCCGACCCTTGGTCCGATAGGTTGTGGATGGAACCGGTGAAATTAATGTTCTGAGTTTTGGTGATCAGCCCCACGCAAGGGATTGATCAAGCACTGCAGAGGTTGATGTCGTTAACGAAGGCCCGCAGGATGGCTTGGACTATCGATCACGTGTTCGAACCGAATCGTCGCGCCTTGTTAGCGCGACGATTCCTGTGGAGCGGTTTCGCCACGTGGACGTCTATTCGTCGAGACCCGGCACGCCATCGCGGATCGCCGTGATCTCGACGGCAAGTAGCTCAAGGGCCTCTCGCACGTGTTGCCTGAGCGTCGAGTACGTGTAGAATTTCGGTATGCCAGCCGCCCGACCCATGGCGATTTTGGCAATGTCGTCCGGCCCGCTAAGGTCTAGGAGCAGCGCATAGACCGTCCTTCGGAGATCCTGCCACCTCCATTCGCGGAACTCGATACCGTCATCGCGGAGAATCTGTTTCATCCGGTCGTCTATCATCCTCTTCAGTCTCGACCGGTTCCTTGGCCCCTTGTTGCCGGCGCCGTTACCGAACACGAAGTCGTCGGCCTGGGGCAGAGCGATGGACCTCAACTCCTCCAGTAGCGACGTTGCGACGTTGGAGAGCGGATGGATGCGTTCGTGATCCTGCGCCGACTGCACGGTCCATCGCTTACGCTCGAGGTCGACATCTGACCACTTCGCCTGCGTCAGTTCGTTCAGCCGGCGTGGAATGTACGCGAGGGCTTTTCCCAGCACCTCATCTGACACGTTGGGCAGCCGCTCGCAGGCGAGGAGGTAAGCCCTCAGTTCCGCACGAGACAGGATCCTTTGACGAGCTCTTCGAACATCGAGATTTAAGAGCCTTGGCGTGAGATGGAGTGCCGGGTTCGCTTCGAGTCGGAAGGCGCGTCTTCTGTCGGGCGCCATCGCCCACGAGAGCATTGCGCGCAACTTGGCGAGGCAGTTTCGTCCCAGCGCGGGCTTTCCAATCTTTACGAACCCTTTGACGAAGTCGGCAACGTCTTCGTCGGTCACCTCGCTCATCGGTTTGTTGATCCAGGAATTGAACTCCGAGTTCATCACGTACCGCCGGAAGAACTTGATTTCATCTGGAGCGCTTAGATTGCGAGCTCTCGTTGGCAGATAGGCGAGGTATGTCTCGCAGACGTCCTTGACGCTGGCCGGGACAAGCGAGATCGCCGTCGTTGATGCCGATGGTCAGGTCATAGGTGTGCTGACGCTTCCGCAGGCGGTTCATGCCATGGTCAATGCGCAAGTCGCCTGCGCAACATCCGACGCCAAGAAAGTTGCGTAGGCAAAAAGGAAATCCGGGAATGGGAGCCTCAGATGTTTGACGCCGTCTTGATCGAAAAGTCCGACAGCGGGCAGGAAGCCGGTCTTTCCAAGGTCGAAACCGTGCACTTGCCCCAGGGTGACGTACTGGTGGACGTCGCGTGGTCGACCCTCAACTACAAGGATGCCTTAGCGATCACCGGCGCCTCGCCGGTCGTTCGCAGTTTCCCTATGGTTCCGGGGATCGATTTTGCGGGCGTCGTGGCCGAAAGCTCCCATTCCGACTTTAAGCCTGGCGATCGAGTCGTGCTGAACGGCTGGGGCGTTGGAGAGCGGCATTGGGGTGGGCTGGCGGCCAGGGCGCGCGTAAGCGGAGACTGGCTCGTACCGTTGCCGGAAGGCGTCAGCCTTCGGAACGCCATGGCGATAGGGACGGCCGGCTACACGGCGATGTTGTGCGTCATGGCGCTCGAGCGCAACGGTGTGATGCCGGACAGCGGAGAGGTGGTGGTAACCGGCGCCGCGGGCGGTGTCGGCAGTATAGCAACCATGCTTCTGGCCGCGCGCGGCTACAGCGTTGCTGCCGTTACAGGGCGGATGACCGAAGCGGATTATCTCACCGGCCTCGGTGCCACCGCCGTCATCGACCGGGTTGAGTTCACGCAGGTTGGCCGACCTTTGGCCAAGGAGCGTTGGGCGGGAGCCATCGACGTGGCAGGCGGAGCCGTGCTGGCCAATGTACTGGCTTCGATGCGCTACCGCGGTGTCGCCGCCGCATGCGGACTGGCGGGCGGCATGGAACTGCCCACGACTGTCGCGCCGTTCATCCTGCGCGGTGTGACACTGGTCGGAATCGACAGCGTTATGTGTCCAAAACCCGAGAGGCTAATCGCTTGGCAACGACTTGCGCAGGAACTCGACACAGCAAGACTGGATGCCATGACGACGGAAATCCAGCTCGCCGACGTTGTCGCGGTGGGACCGCGGTTCCTTGAGGGCAAGGTGCGAGGCCGCATTCTAGTGCCGGTCAACCTGCAACTTAACTGAGGGTTCGGAATGGTGCTCCGCATGAAGCGGAGTGAAGTACCCCGGCTTTTCCAGAGACCGCAATTTGTAGAAGCAGGTGCACCATACCCTCGCCATCCACGGGTGACTGATTGCTTGTGCCGTCTTCGATCTGAAACAGTTCAGCAAACCCCGCGAAAGAAGATGTTTCAAGCAGTCATTCTCTTTCGAAGGACATGGCGTCCGCCTTGATCGCTTCCATGACCTTTTCGAGCTCTCCCGCCAAATCGGCATGGTATCGCAGGAGATAGTCCACGACGGCGTCATTTCTCAGCAGACGGGAAACGTAACCTTTGGCAACGACGAGGACGAGCATCGTGTCGCCAAGCGTATCCTGAACAGTTCGATAGTCGTGATAGAGCCTTTCCATCTCCCGCTCCATGCGGGCAATGTCTTCCGCAGAGGCCTCTATCGGCTTAGGCTTCTTCGGCTCCAGAAGAAGATCGGGGCGTGTCGCCGAGAGGATCATAGTGGCATAGGTGATTGTAAAGCGATTTGCGGCGATCATCATTTCGGCGGCTTCGATCTGCCTCATTGGCTTCATCTTGCGCAGGATAGGGAACACGCCGCGCGCCGCCAGCCTATCCTTTAGCAATTCCACCACCTCGGGCGCGATACCGTCCAGCATGCGCTGGCGTTCGCGGATACGCTCCACATTGACGCTCAGGGCTTTGGCTATGCGTTCCGCAGGAACCTTTTTGGCTATTGCCTGCATGATCATGCGGTGCTCTTGCACAGCGCTCAGCCGATTGACCTGTCGGTTGAACGTGAAGCCTTCGTCGTCTTTCGAAAGAAGACAAATGGCATGCGTGGCGCCAAGAACCTTCAGGCATTCGAGCCGCACATGGCCGTCGAGAAGAATGTATTTTCTGCCCCCATCTTTCCCGCCCTTTTCGGGAAACACCGCCAGCGGCTCTATGATGCCAACTTCCTGTATTGACGCGAGGATCGTCTTGAACTTTGAGGAGTACCGCAGACTGGGTGACAGTGTGCGTGTCGGCAGAATGTCGTTTAGAGGCACCGTGATGGTATGCTGTTCAAAGGTGGAGCGGCTCATTAGCTCTTCCCTCCGGAAAGGCGGTCGGCGAGCGGCTTGGGCATATCGATGATCCCCTCCGCTCGCAACAGCGTCCGAAAATGCTCCTCCGAATGCAGCTTGCGCATGGCAGAGACGACAAAGAGTAGCCGCTGCTCCGCCACATCCGCTTTCTGGATGGCGAGACGCTGGCGCCGAACTTCCTCCTGGAAGGTCTGCGCGAGCCTTGCTGCCGTCATGGGCTTCTCATTGCGCTGAATCACCTTTTGGTATTTTTGACCGAACGCCTTGCGTTTATCGATCAGCCGCCGGACTTTCAGAAGCTGGTCCCCCTTTAGAGTTCCAGTTTCGTAGGCTTCCATCATGGCGATCTGAACGTCGGCTTCGCTGGATCGAGCGATTTCGACGGCTAGGGAAAGCGGCAGCCATCCTTTTTCAACGGCGGTTATGAGGCGCTCTTCTCCCGCGCGCAGCAACTGGAGGATTCCCTGGATGTAGCTCGGATCCAGCCCAGTTTTCTGGCCGATCTGCACATTGGTGTACCCTCGATCTGAAAGCACCTGGACGGCGTTCAGGAGATCCTGGCTGGAGTGCTGTCGGCGGGCCAGGTTTTCGACGAGGCTCATCAGATAGCGGTCCGTTTCAGGAGCGGCTATGATCATCGCTGGAATATGGGTTTCGCCGAGAGCCTTGAAGGCCTCTATCCGGCCTTGGCCGCATATGAGCTCGTATCGCTGCCCCTGTACATCCATGCCGGCTTCCGCAACCGTGATCGGGCGTTTTAGTCCTACAGTGGCGATACTTTCGACGACGCCGGCAAAGGTTTTCTTGCTTCTCGCCCGGGGATTGAGAATGCGTATTCTATCAATGGGAATGGAAACGATCTGCTGCGCATGACCAGCATGATGCTCTGTCGGACGTGTTGCCATCAGATAATATCCTTGATCCTGGTGCGCTTGACGAGGTGGTACAGGGCGTCGAGGGTGTCGAACCGGTAAACGTCAAGTTCGCTGGCGTTGTTTTCGAAGAGGCGTAGCTTCTCGCCGGAACAGTCCAGCGCAGGCAGGATGTAGAAATCCTTGATGCAGGCTTCCTCCGGTTCCATTCTTGCGGCGATGGTAATGTCCGCACAGAGGCTGGTGTCGAAGCGAATGAACCACCGCTTTCGGCCGGCTGTGCTAATATGGCAGCGGCTCAAGACCAGGGACGCGCGGATTTCCTCGTTCACGATGAACATGGAGCTGGCGCCATCATTTCTGACCCTCGCGCCTGTCTCGTGCACTCGCGAGACTATGCTCGTTATGATGCCGGGATATTGTTGGCGGAGACGGCGATTGATATCGACATAGCGATAGTCGCGATCCGGCTGATATCCGATGAGTTTGTACGTCCGAAGCAGGCTGCCGAAACGGCTTTGATAGGCGCCGGCGGAGGGACAACTATCCGCCTCATCGATGATCAGCCCGGAGAGATAGCCATGGCGCTGCAGCACGCGTTGCAGCGCGTTCAGCATCTCCTCGTTGTCGGGCCGGTGCGACCTGGTAGCGATAATTTTCTGCGCCGCATTGAAAAGCTTCGGATCAATGATTGATTCAAACACGCCATCGGCCCTGACCCAAAGCGCAGGATCGTTTTGCACGCGCTTGGTCTTGAGTTTGAAAGATCGCCGGTTCCAGACATTGTTGCCAATGTATTTTTCGTTGGTGAGAACCTGGCGAACGGTACTGCGCGTCCAGGGGCGTTCGAGGTCGGTGTAAATCCCTTCCCAGTTCAGGCGGTTTGCGATCTGCTGTTCGGTCAAGCCGCGTTCAATGAAGTCCGCATAGATGCGCCTGACAACGGCGATCTCTTCAGGTGGTCCTGGTACGAGAACCACTCGGTCCGTCTGGATACTCTTGTGTTCGAGGCGACGAAGCTGGAACTTCGCATTGCCGGAGTCATCCACGAGAAGCCGGCGCAAACCAAAGCCGGCCGGTCCCCCTTGCCGGAAACCTTTTTTGATAAGGGTCGTTTGCCCCATATGCACTTTCGTTGAAAGTACCCGGCTATAGTCGCTTGCAGAACTGTTCGATACGAGAAGCTGGATTTTCGAACCGATGTCGCCACCGTTCTGGAACCGCTCTCCGCAGAACTCCACGCGGACGCCGGCTTTCTTGCAATGGTGCATATAATAGATGCCTTCATCGAGGTCTTGAAATCGACCCCAGCGGCTCACGTCGTAGACGAGGATCAGTTCGTAATCGGCGTTGCCGCTTTCCACATCGGAAATCATCTTCCGGATGCCCGGCCTACCTTCAAATGTAAGGCCGCTAATGCCCTCGTCGGAATATGTGCGCACGATCTCGATATTGTTTTTCGCAGCATAGTCCTGAATCGCGCCCGCCTGATTCTCAGTGGAATAGCGCTGATGTTCGGTCGACATCCGAAGATACTGGGCTGCACGTATCGGAGCGCTCGCCGAAACGGCGGATGTATTATCGATCAGTCCAATCATGCACGCCCCTGAAGCAACACGATCAGGTCCATGCGGATGTTTGTAACTACCGGCCACCTAATCTTTCGACGTCTTCAACTTATGGGAGCCGTTTGGAAGGATGTTGCAGAAAAACGGAAATAATATCCGGGATGGAAAAGGTCGCCGGACACGCTTCAACTATCCTGAAGTCATCAGTGTTGCGCTGAAGCAGGAAAGTATGGGAAGGCCGGACTTTGCGATCGCTGTGGGGAATTGGACGGGCGCGTCGGACAGAACGGTGCTGAACTGGCTGAATGGCTTGACTGGCCCAAATGGAGCCTACCTCATCCAGCTTTTGCGTCGGTCCGACGAAGTTTTGAAGACCGTGCTGGCGCTTGCGCAAAGACAGGAAATACTATCGGCGTATTATGATCAGGAGAAACTGCAGGCCGCGGACAGGGCGAAAGATGATGTTTCTGCTCGACCGGTGTCAGCTACGCATTCTGTGCAGGATGACCCTAATCGTGACCCCAATGACCCTCATAGTGTCCCTGATCCATATTCCGAGCAGGGAATGCGGCAGCGATGGTTTCTTCGCCAGCTTGAGGCACAGAAGAACGCGCGTGCCGTGCACATCGCCGAGTTTTTCGGGGTATCTTTAAAGACCGGCAAGCGTGATATCGCCGCCCTGACGAAGCGCGGGATTATTGCCTATCGAGGGAATAGGCGACGAGGCTGTTATACAATTTTAATGTGAATGGCGCGAATTAAGTAGGCTGCTGAGGGCTTCCGTCAGGGACTGCGCCGCGTCTTCAAAGTTTGGTGTGAGCCGAAACCTACCCTTCCGTTCGTAGAGTCGGCATACGATGTATGCGGTAAAGCGACTGGCCCTAACGGTTAGGAATGTCCGGGTGTACTCTTCCATCTCTCACGCGTCCGCGATCACAAACCTTTCTGGCTCGATCGTAAGGCGGTATCGTGCGCGCTCGCTTTTGCTCGAACCCAATCCCTCCTCGTCAGACGTGATCAGGCGTATTACTGCGGACGTCCACCCGTTCTCGGCCCTTATTGACGACACGGCAAGATGGACACGTTCGCTGAAATCTCCGGCATGAAGCGCGCGCAGAAGAGATGGGTTTTCCACATCCACTCGCCCCCATCTCAACGCCTGCATAACGAGCATCGCTAGGAACCGCGTGCGTGAGCCGGAGGGGAGCCCTGTCACAATCCGTCGCAGTTGTGCACCGAGAAGCGACAGCGTCGTCGCCTCGCGTGCGTCCAGGCCAACGAGGTCTCGGACATCGACGGCCAACTGGCCGGTTCGTGCAAGACGCTCCAGCACCGCGCCGGGCGAAGCGCGCAGGTCACAACGAAACCTTCGATCGAGCGTAGATCAATGTCGCGCGCGTCGAACCTCGCCGAAGTGGTTGAGAGATTATTTTCGGTGGAAACGGTGAGCACAATGCGGGCGCGCGCGCCTTCGATGGCAAGGTCGGCAAGGGCACTACGATCGCTGATCTCCCACCCTTGCCGCTCCAGGAGGCGGTTAACCGACCGGCGATGCCGCATGCCGTGCTCACGATAGTACCCATGAACCGCAAGCATTATGCTTACTTCCCCAGCGCTGCGATCTTGAAAAACTGGGTGTAAGACTCTTCGAGCGCATCCTCGGCCTGAAATACGGGCGCCTTGCCCTCGAAATGCAGCAGGGTGAGTTCGAAATCGTACTTGTCAGTCCGCATGCACATCTCGATAACTGGCTCGGGAAACCATATACCGGCGTTCTGTCGAATGCCTTCCAAGGACTCGTTGCCGTATGCCTTCCGTGCTGCAAGAGCGGCCGTAGGTAGTTCGAATAGCTCGCTCTTCGTCCTGAGGAAGCGCCCAGACTTGAACGCGGCTTCGCTCGACTTCGCCCAGAGAGCAAATCCATCGACGGAGGCGATCACCATGGCCCTTGTGGTCGTATATTCCAACCATCGCAGCGTTGCTGCCGTCAAGGACACGCCATACCGTTCCGCGGCCTCGCCAAGGCGGGTGAGCCCTGCGAGATTGTCCGAAGGGATGAACCGCCTGAAGTCGTCGAGCGGCATGAGAAGATTGGCCGCGAACTCGTTCGCCTCCTTCTCTATATCTCTGCCAACGCCGTGTTCGACGGCGTCCTTGGTGCAGTAGAACCCACCGTCAAAATCCGGATCGTCATCGACCAGGTTGCGATGAAGGACGAAGTGGCCGAGCTCATGCGCGATGGTATAGGCCCGGCGACCTGCGTTCTGCTTCCGATCATACATGATGGCCCAGCGCCGGGGCTTCGTCTCGCCTGGCACGAGGGCGCCCTCGCAGCCGGGAAGATCGTCGGCGGCGATCCTTTCGATATAACTGTCGGGTGCAACCTGTTTCGTGTACTCGAGTGCAAGCTCGCTTACGTTCACAGGACCCTTGTCGAACCTGTCCTTCCCGAGAACGGTGTTCAGCACCAGGGAGATATCGTTGGCAGCTCTCCGGGGTGACCTGATCATTCGCCGTTCTTTCCTCCAAGGAGCTTCGCCATCGCGCGGATTTTCTGGCGGGTGTCGTCCGGCATCCGGCTGTATTCCCGGAAGAAGGCCTTGTCCTCGGCGTCGGCCAGGGTGACCTCCTCGCGTCCGATCAGATAGTCTGTGGTGACTCCCAGGACGGCGGCAATGTCGGCGAGCTTCTCCGCGCTAGGACGTGGTGGATCCTTGTTCTCCAGCTCCCATATGTAGCTCTTCGAACAGCCGGTTGCGGTCGCAAGCTGATCGAGCGTCAAGCCTTTGGCTGTGCGTAACTCTTTGATTCTTTTGCCGAAAGTTGGTTTTGACATGACGGAGCCGTTCGTTGATTATTTTTGTTCGGTGTAGAAGTATAATATGGCCCTTGACTCTGGAAGGCAACATCCTCATTTTGTTCGGAGTAGCGATAATTTGACTTAAATTAAAGCGAACCAGAGGGGAGCCAGCATGCGTGTGAACATGGTGAAGTCGAACAAACTTTCAGAGGAAATCGAACATGAACGTGAGTGCATTTACTGGGATTGATCCGTTCCTTGATCCGGTCGACCGGATCCTCTCGCAGATCGCCTTCAACATTCAGCTTCCGCCCTCTCTCCACGCGAAGGCGGTCAGCCGTTACGAAGCCGTCCGTCGCCATCTGGAAGCGACCACCTTCTTTGCTGACGGCATCGAGCATTTCTATCCGCAGGGTTCGATGGCAATCGATGCCACCATCTCGACCCGCGGCACCGACGACGAGTACGACATCGACATCATCGCCCAGCTTGCGGCGAAATACCGCCACCTCGGTCCGCTCGGTGTTCTGAAGGCCCTCGAGGCCGCCTTGAGCAACTATCCTGTCGAGAAGGTGATCCGCCAGACGCGCTGCGTCACGCTCGTCTATGGCGACAGGATGCACCTCGACGTCAGCGCGGCCTTCCGGGAGCAGGGCACGCCTGAAAGGCGCAGCCAGATCATGCACGCCAAGGGGCCGAACCGCAGCGCCGACGACTGCGAGGTTCCGAGCAATGCCTACGGTTTCGCGGAGCACTACAAGTCCCGCACTCCCGTCGAGACTGCCGTCTCAGAGGCCTTCCGCCGCAGGTGGAACGACCACGATCGCCTCCGCGCAGACGCCGAAGTCGACGATGTGCCGGATCAGGCGCCCTTCGTCGTGAAGAACATGGCGACGCTGGCTCTTCAGCTTGTGAAGCGCTACCGGAACATCACCCATGACCGCAAGCGCCGCTCCGGCCAGATGGCCCCTTCGGTGCTTCTCGCGAATTATGCAGCTCGCTCCGCCAGTACGGGCAGGACGCTGAGCGACGCACTGATCTCGCTCTGCAATCTGCTGATCATCGACATCCGCCGAGCTTCCTTGCTCGGGCGAACTCTGGCTGTCGTGAATCCCACCTGGGACCAGGACGAGTTCACTGATCGCTGGCCGGAATCCGTGGATCAGCAGAACGAGTTCGCCGACGATCTCTCCAACCTGGTCGCTGCGCTCAACCATCTTCGCTCCGGCCGAATGGATCCTGTCGACATTCCTGCGGAACTTCGCCAGCTCTTCGGTGACTACGTGGTGAACGAAGCCATCAGGAAGATCGCCCAGGAGACGGGCGGCGCCGTGAAACAGGCGAGCCAGAGTTACACGAGGGCGGGTGGAATCCTCGTTCCCTCCACGACCGCGGCCGCGCTTATCACCTCGAAGGCTGCTGCTGCACCCGTCGCCGCGAGCCGCCACGACTTCTTCGGGGACGCTGTCTGATGGCGTTCCTTCCATTGACCATCGAGGAGCAGGTCGCAGACATGCGCGCGGCCTGGCCTTCGTTTGCTCATCGTACCTTCGGCAAGGATGCGGTGATTTGGCAGGGCACGCTGAAGCCGCTTACCCGGTCCTATGATGTTCAGATCGCGTACAGCACTGACATGGTCATTTCTGGACCGGAAGTCAGGATTGTAAGTCCGCGGCTGACACGCCTTCCTGGCAATCCTGAAGGATCGCTTCCCCATGTCTACAACCGTGACCGCGATCCGGTGCTCTGTCTTTTCGACCCGGCGCGAGAACAGTGGAGTGGCTGGCTTTTCGTATCGGAGACTATCGTGCCTTGGACGATCGACTGGCTCGCCTGCTATGAATTCTGGCTCATGACCGGGGCCTGGGAGGGCGGCGGTCGCCATCCCCCTTCTACCGGACGACGCATCAATGTGGAGAACTACCCATGAACTACATTCCTCCGCGGCGCTCCGACGGCACGCTAGAGCAATCTCGCGTCAAGCAGCCCTGGCCGAAGGATCGGCCGTTTCGGATTCTTTCGCTGGACGGCGGCGGCATCCGTGGTCTTTTCGGTGCCGCCTATCTCGCCGAGATCGAGCGGAAATACCTCGGCGGCGAATCCATCGCGAAGCATTTCGACATGGTGGCGGGCACATCGACGGGCGGCATCATCGCACTCGGTCTCGCCACCGGGAAGTCGGCGGCCGAAATCTCGAAGATCTACACCGAGAGGGGGGAGTTCATCTTTCCGGAGCCGAAG
>Ga0222427_101377_pt1 | contig 11115 bp, 13 predicted proteins | sample 2B20Ametagenome_FD_182890 | JGI IMG/M metagenome (GOLD analysis project Ga0222427, IMG submission 182890) | Enriched microbial communities from leaf-cutter ant dump, University of Wisconsin, Madison, United States - 2B20A (version 2) | ecosystem: Environmental > Terrestrial > Nest > Insects nest...
CCCCCCGGCTCCACCAGAACACCATCCAGTAACGTCCATTAAGTACCTTGAAACCCGCATGAACACACGTTCTGCGGGTTTTTTCTTGTCCGCGATTGTGCGGGAACGTCCGCTAACAGCCTATTGCCTTTGGGGGCATATTTGGGGGAATATTTACCCATCAGATGCCCCCACGGAGAATATGCCCCCATGTTGACGGACGTTGATTGCAGAAATGCCAAGGCCAAAGAGAAAGCCTACAAGCTATCCGATAGTGCCGGTCTATACCTGGAAGTGACGCCGACCGGCAGCAAATATTGGCGCTGGAAATACCGCTTTGGTGGCAAGGAAAAACGGCTGGCCATCGGGGTCTATCCCCGCGTCAGCTTGAAAGAGGCCAGGAAACAGCGCGACCAAGCCAGAGACATGCTGGACGCCGGTCAAGACCCGTCCGCTGAAAAAAAAGTGCAGCGCCTGACGGCCAAGCTGCTGGCGAACACGACGTTTGAGGGCGTGGCCCGCGAATGGTTCGACCGCGAAAAGCAAACCTGGGTGGATAGCCATGCTGCCCGCATCATCCGACGCTTTGAACGCGATATTTTCCCGTTCCTGGGAAGCAGGCCCATTGCTGACATTGCTACGCCGGAAATGCTGTCTGTGCTGCGCAAAATCGAGGAACGCGGGGCAATAGAAACGTCGCATCGCGCCAAGTGGGATTGTTCTCAAGTGTTCCTGTACGCCATCGAAACAGGCAGGGCCGAACGCAATCCGATTGATGGCATGAGCAAAGGGGCATTGAAACAGCCCGTTGCCCGCAATCTGGCTGCTGTGGTGGACCCGGAAGGGATCGGGCAACTGATTCGCGCTATTCGAGGCTACCAGGGGTCACCTGTGGTACGAGCCGCTTTGCAGCTTGCGCCGCTGGTGTTCCTGCGACCGGGTGAGCTGCGGCAGGCCCAATGGGCAGAGTTTGATCTGGATGGGGCGGGCAAGTTTGCCGCTGGTGGTGCGGCCATGTGGGAAGTGCCGAATGAGCGCATGAAGCGCCCAAAAGAAGAAAAGGAACTGACGGGCGGGCACCTGGTGCCGCTGTCTAGCCAGGCCGTACAGGTATTGCGTGATCTGTATCCGCTGACTGGACGCGGGCGTTATGTGTTTCCTTCCCCTCGCACTCCCCAGCGCCCTCTATCCGATAACGGGGTGCTGTCGGCACTGCGCCGCATGGGGTATTCCGGCGATGAAATGACGGGCCACGGATTCCGGGCGATGGCCCGTACTGCCCTGGCCGAACGCCTGAAAGTAGAGGAACGCTACATTGAATTGCAGCTTGCCCATGCCGTGCGTGATGCTAACGGACGGGCCTACAACCGGGCCTCGTTCATCGAGGAAAGAACCAAGATGATGCAGCAGTGGGCCGACTACCTGGATAGGCTGGCGGCTGGCGCTGACATTATCCCGATTCGCAGTACCGCCGCCTGACGAGTTCAGGCAAAGCGGGGCGCGACGGCAGGGCAGCGCCGCCGACCCCTAACCATCATCAACTACGAAGGAGTAAACGATGGCTAACGACAATTCTATCAATCGAATTTCCCCTGACGAGATAGAGGTTATTTTTGCAGAAATCGCCTCGCTAGCATCGCAGTGCGATGGTTTGTACTTTCACATGAGTCACGAGGAAGACGGCGAGGGGGAAATGTATGTCAGAAACAGGGCGATCCGAAGCCTTATTGGCAACATAGGTTTGCTTGCTGAGGTTGGATACAGAGGTGTGTCCGGAACCGCTGGGATGGTTGACCGGATAGAGGATTGGGTTTTGCCGCCTTCGTATCAATCAAGAAGGCGCAGTGCGTCCGCCGACTAATCCCCCACCAGCGCCCCCGCCGGTAACCGCCAACTACATCGAGCATGATTTCCACGACAACCTGAACTACATCGAGTAGGACAACTTCTAGCGCAACCTGTGCAAAACTGCACGGTTGCGCTTTTCTTTTGTTTTCAGCCTGTTATGGGTGATTCTTAGGATAAGACCGAAATTTTTTGGAAACAATTTGTAAGTCAAAACAGGGCTGTGGATAAGTTTTCATGTCCACCGTACCGCCTAAACGATACTAAAACGGCCAGAAACGGGGGATTTTATTGGACAGTATGAGACGGCTGTGGAATGTAACGGACTGATCTGTAAGGGTATTCAGCCATTACGATGACGGATTGAAAATCCGTTGACTGGGCGAAAAATATCAAATTGAGACTGTAGTTGATCGCACGCCAAGAGTTCCGGATAATTCATACAACCGCTGTGGCACTGTATGGATACATAGTTATTTTTGTGTGCGGCGGTAGGTGCTGGGGAAAGGGCGGCAACCCTTCCCCCAGCGATTTTGTAGCAGGGCAGCTACACCCCGAAGGGCACGACCATTACGACGTAACGGTCGCTACCGCCAATGGTAGGCGTAAGGGCACTAACACGTCAACAAATTGTTTAGCTGGCTAAACCCTACCACGGCTCCCTGACGGGTGTTGCATCCTTCCATAAGGAATAAATATGCAACATCAAAACCAACCCGTTACCCTCCTGCGTCTGCCCGCCGTCATGGCCCGGATCGGCTATGGCCGGTCCAAGGTCTACGACATGATCGGCAAGGGCGAATTCCCGGCACCGATCAAGATGGGGGCGCGTACCGTCGCCTGGCCGTCTGACCAGATCGACGAATGGATTGCCCAGCGTATCCAGTCCGCCCAGAGTGTTTGATGGGGGCGGACCATGACCAGCGAAACACAAATCGGGCCAGCCGCTCGAAGGGTTCGCAGCGACCATAATACGAACCAGAGCGGCCGAAGCGGCTCTACCAATCAAGGCAATGAGGGCAGGCCCGCCACTTGCCAGGTGACAAAAAAGGACGCCATTTTGGCGGTTCTGCGGATACGCAGCTTGAACAGATTTGAAGCAGAGCAGCATGGGGATCATTGTTTGCACTCGACCATCTCTGAATTGCGTAACGATGGCCATAGGTTCCATGACGAATGGGAGCTGGTGCCGAATCGCTTTGGTGGCGAAACTCGTGTCAAGCGGTACTACCTGGTGCGGGGGGCGTAATGAATGGTCCGCCGGAGAAAATCAGATAACCCCATTGGGGGGCGGTTCTGCGCCGTACCGCATAAGGTGCTGGACTGCGCGGCATTTTCCTGCCTGTCAGGAGCCGGGACACGCCTTCTGCTGGAGGTGCTGCGACTCTACAACGGCAACAACAACGGACAGATACACGTCACACTGACGACGCTCAAAAAGCGCGGCTGGAATAGCAATGATGTGTTTTCACGGGCTAGGCAGGAACTGCAAGACAAGGGGTTTATTCAGATGACCCGTCATCCTTGTCTACCCAGACGGGGGGCCTGGTTTGGCCTGACATGGCGACCGCTGGACTACATGCCCGAAATGGACTTGATGCCGTCTGATTTCGTGAAAGATGCGTTTCTAACCTGGGAGGAAAAAATAAAATAACTGACCGTAATCCGGTCAATAGAACGGCCTTCATTGAACCGGAATCCGGTAATACAAACGCCTTCTATTAACCGGATTCCGGTTCAATACAGCTAAAGAATGTCATTTTTATATGACCGTAATCCGGTGGCTTTATATATGAAGCCATCTCTGTACCACTGAAAGGAGCTTTAAATGGGAATCTTTGATTTCACCCTCGACGAGGACATCATGGGGTCGCGGATGCTTGAAGAAATGGGTACTGCTGGCTATCGGGAGTATGTAGAGCAGTACATTTTTCATGTGGATCACCATGATTTCGTTATTGCCCATCAAGGGGGATATCCGATTGCTACGACACCGGGGCAGATTGATGTCCTTATTGGCATTCTGCAAGACGCCAAGGAAAGCATGAAAAGGAGCGGGAAGGAGTAGGGGGCAAGGGGGCGGGTGGCCTCGCAATTGCGCAACGTTGCGTAATTGGCCCACGGTGCATCACGGTGGAACCCCGCGTGAGAACAGACGTTCAAGACCCGTTCAACAGCCGTTCAACGTCTGTTCGATTTGGCCGTGCGGCTGCGTCACTGCGTTTTCACGCAGTGAGCCTGTCACTGTCGGATTCCGCCAGTGAGCGTTTCGCCGTTGTTCCTTTCGGGAACATCGGGGCGGCTGTGCTGCGTCACTGTCATCCGATGACAGTGAGCATTGTTCCTTTCGGGAACATTGGTGCAACGTTGCACCATTGGGCGTAGCAGATACGCTCAGTTTTGAGCGCATCCAATGCGCGTCACTTCAAACCGTTATAAGTGAGCCGACCGCCCGATGCGCGTGGGCATCTAGCGCATGGGGCATGTTCTGCTGCGGAACATGCCCGCCCGTCCCAGCGGGTGCGTGGCATCTATCTGGTAAATGTTCCAGATGGGAACAATAAGCCGGTGATCCCCCCGTGCGCGTGGGCTGGGCCGTTACTGGAACGTTTCAGTAACGATCCCGGCGTTACTGCTGCGTTAGCGTTCCATTCTGGAACTCTAGTGGCCGAAATCCAACACCTGAAATTTATTTAGTGTCCGGGTAAATCCGTCATTGTTTTCAATGTCTTAGGGCCATTGATCCGTTCCTGTACGCGTGTTATTTACTGGTTGTCTGTACAGTATTTTCATCCTATAGGAACCAAACATGAAACTTCACGAAATTCGCGAAGCCCGCGCCGCCAAGCTGGCCGAAGCCCGCGCCCTGCTGGACGGTGAAATGACGGCTGAGAAGCAAACCGCCTTCGACAAGCTGAAAGCCGAAATCCAAGACCTGGAACGCCAGGAACAGCGCCAGCAATTCCTTGACGACATGGAGCGCCGCGCCGCTGCTGATCCGGTCAATGGTGGCGACAGCATGGATGCCCTGGAAAACCGCGTGTCCCTGCTGGACGTGCTGCAAGTCCAGATGGAAGGCCGTGCCCTGAGTGGTGCCGCTGCTGAATACAGCCAGGAAGCCGAACGCCGCACCGGGCGCAAGGCACAAGGCGCTTTTGTGCCGCTGTCCCTGCTGGAACGCCGCGCCGATCCTGGCCCCAACACCACGACCACGGCCCCGGAACTCGTGCCGACCGTCCATCGTGGTGATCTGTACATCGGCCCCTTGCGCGAAGCCCTGATGGCCCGCCGCCTGGGTGTGCGGGTGCTGACCGGCCTGCGCGGCAATCTGTCCATCCCGAAATACGGCAGCGGCCTGGCGACCGGCTGGGTGGCCGAAGGTGGGGCGGTGCCTGATGGCGAAATGGCCTTCGACAGCGTGACCCTGGGGCCGAAGCATGTGGGCGGCAAAACCGAAATGTCCCGCCAATTGCTGCAACAAAGTGACCCCAGCATTGAAGCCCTGGTGCGTGATGATCTGGCGTTCCTGATTGCCAAGCAAATCGACCGCGCCATCATCGCCGGGTCTGGCACCAGCAATGAACCGCTGGGCGTCCTGAACTTCTCCAACGCGCAGACCGGCAGCATGGCGGCCCTGACCTGGGCCAATGTCCTGGCCTTCGCCCAGAAGCTGGAGGACGAAGAAATTTTCGGTGGATCGTGGCTGACGACCGGCACCGGCAAAACCATTCTGGCATCGACCCTGAAAGAAGCCGGTCTGCCTGGCTATCTGCTGGAAGGTGGCCGCATGGCTGACCGTTCCCTGTTCGTGACTCGTGCGCTGGAAGGCGACAGCACCGGGCAGCCGGTGATCCTGGGCGACTTCTCGCAAATCCTGCTGGGCGTCTGGTCCGAACTGGACGTGCTGGTGAACCCGTATGCCGAACCCGCGTATTCCCGTGGTGGTGTGGTGGTGCGGGCGATGGCGACCGTAGGCACGGCCTGCCGCCATGAACAGGCGTTCGTGATTGCAGATGACCTGAGCGCAGCCGACGAGGAAGCCTAACCATGACGACGCTGGAACGCCGCGCCGCTACCAGCCTGACGGTGAGCAATCGCCGCCTGGTGGGATATGCGGCCCGGTTCAACACCGAGGCCCGGATTGCTGACTTTCGGGAAGTGATCCGGCCCGGTGCGTTCCGGCAGTCGCTGGCGTCTGGCCGTGACGTGCTGTGCCTGCGCGACCATGACCCCGCCGTACTGCTGGGCCGCACGAAATCCAACACCCTGGAGCTGCGCGAAGATGACCAAGGTCTGTATTTCTCATTGCAGGTGCCTGACACACAAGCTGGCCGTGATCTGCTGGCGCTGGCCGAACGCGGCGACCTGGGCGGCATGTCTTTCGGTTTTCGTGCGGTAGACGACGACTGGCAAGGCGACTTGCGCGAACTGCGCCAGGTGGAATTGCACGAGGTGAGCATTGTTCAGGCGTTCCCGGCCTATGCCGCCACGACCGTCGAGGCCCGCAGCCTTCGCCCCTTCGATGTTAACCGCGCCTGGCTGGAGACTTGTTAATCATGTTCACCCGACTGTTAACCCGCCTGGGGTATGAGCGCCGCAGCACAAACCAAGCCCCTGGCGGTGATTCCTACTGGCAGGACTTCGCGGCCTTGCGCACCGGCCCGGTCAATCCGCAGACCGCGCAAGGCGTGGCCGCCGTCTATGCCTGCGTGGCCGCGATCAGCGAAACCGTCAGCACGCTGCCCCTTCACCTGTACCGCGACACGGGCGAAAGCCGCGAAAAGGCCCGCAGCCATCCGCTGTACAAGGTGCTTCACGACCAGCCGAACCCGGAACAGACCGCGATGGAATACCGGGAACTGGCGACCGCCGAAGTCCTGCTGACCGGCAATCACTTTTCCCGGATCGTGCGCGGCAGTGATGGGCAGGTGCGCGAACTGTGGCCGCTGGCCAATGTGCAAGTCCTGCGCCTCGCCAATGGCCGTCTGGCCTATGAGTACACAGACCGCGCCGGTAAGCTGGTGCGCCTGCTGGATCATGAGGTATTGCACCTGCGCCATCGCATCGGCCCTGATGGTGTGCTGGGCCTGAGTCCGATTGCTGTGGCCCGTGGCGTCATCGAATTGGCGCAATCCGAACAGGAACACGGCACGGCGACATTCCGCCACGGCGCACGGCTGGCCGGTGTGCTGGAAACCGCGCAAGTGCTCAAGCCCGAACAGAAGCAGGCATTGAAGGAATCCTGGGCAAATCAGTATGGTGGTGCGTCCAATTCTGGACGGACCGCAGTGCTGGAAGCTGGCCTGACCTACAAGCCGATCAGCATGAGCCTGGAGGATGCCGAATGGATCGAGGCCCGCAAATTCAACGTGGCCGAAGTGGCCCGCCTGTTCCGGGTGCCGCCCGTCATCGTGGGCGCGATGGAATCCGCGAACTACTCCAACAGCGTGGAACTGAACCGGCAATTTGTGACGCTGACCCTGCGCCGCTGGCTGTCCATGTGGGAAGGTGGCATTGCATCCAAGTGCCTGACCGAAGCGGGGCGGCGCACCTATTTTGTCGAGCATTCGGTTGAAGGTCTGCTGCGTGGTGATTCCACGACCCGCGCCGCGTTCTATGCGTCAGGCATCCATGCCGGATGGCTGAAACCGTCCGAGGCCCGCGAACTGGAAAACCTGCCGCCCATCGAGGGGATCGACGATCAAACTACCGGGAATCCGGCAGTTTCCACGACCCCGGCCAAGCCGTACCCCAGCAAGCGATTCCCGACGCCGCAGCCGCCCACGGGGGCCACGACATGAAGCCCCGCAACCTGCCCGCTGTGCTGGCCGCACAGCAACGCCAGCGCCGCAGCAACCAGACAGGCCGTGATGCTGATCCCCGGCGCACACTCAAGCTGAACGGTGCGGCCTGGCAGAAGCTACGCGCTACGGTCCTGGCCGATGAACCGCTGTGCCGCATGTGTGCGGCCCGTGGCATTGCTGAACCTGCGACCGATGTAGACCATGCCGATGGCAACCCCGGCAACAACGACCGCGACAACCTGGCCCCGCTGTGCCACTCGTGCCATTCGATCAAGACCGCCCGCGACCACGGCAAGCGCGTGTATCTGGGCTGCGATCTGAACGGGATGCCCCTGGACCCCTCGCACCCGTGGTATCGCCCGTCTGATGCCGTTCTGGCGGCCCGCAGCGCCATCGAGCGCCAGAAATCACGGGGGGCTGACGGGACTAGACCGGCCGCTCCCCCTTCTTTCAACGCTAAGGGTGAAGATTCCACATTATGAAACAAACACGCCGCACCCGATCCGACAGCGCCAAAGCCGCCGTACAGGCCAGCCAGGCCGCCGCCCTGGGGCCATTGCAGCCGCCTGCCCATGTGACCCTGCCTGATGCTGCGGTGCCGTTCTGGAACGCCATCATGCTGAACCGCCCGCGTGATCGGTGGAATGATGCTGATCTGGCAATCGCTGCCGTGATGGCCCGCGATCAGGCCGCCGTCGAACGCCTGCAAACCGAACTGCTGAATGAGCCTGATGTAATCGACGACAAGCTGAACCCGAAGCATAAGCTGGTGGAAACACTGGCCCGCCGGGTGGTGGCGAACGCACGGGCGCTTCATGTCCATGCTGAGGCGACGACAGGCCGCAGCCAGAACCAGGGCAAGGCGCTGGAACTGGAACAGGCCGCCCGCCAGCAAGCTGACGATGACCTAATCCCGCGTCTGGTGGCCGTGAAATGAAGGGGATGACCAAAGTGATGCACTCTCATTTTGAGGTTCGAGGTGTCCGCAAAAGTGCGGATACCTTCGACGCACAAATAAGTGCATCGGCCAGGGGGCGACCATGACCCGCGCTGATCGGATCATCGCCTTCATTGAGAAATTCTGCCGTGTGCCAGAAGGTGCGCTAGTGGGCCAGCCGATGCGCTTGGCTGAGTTTCAGAAGGGCTTTATCCGCGCCGTCTACGACAACCCGGCAGGCACCCGCCGCGCCATCCTGAGCATTGCCCGCAAGAATGGCAAAACCGGCCTGATTGCCGGTCTGCTGCTGGCGCACCTGGTGGGGCCGGAAGCCCAGCAAAACAGCCAGATCATCAGCGGTGCCATGAGCCGCGACCAAGCCGCCCTGGTGTTCAATCTGGCGTCCAAGATGGTGCAACAGTCCCCGCGTCTGGTGGACCTGGTGCGGATCGTGCCGTCTGGAAAACGCCTGATCGGCCTGCCGCTGAATGTCGAGTTTCGGGCGCTGGCTGCTGACGGCAAGACCGCCCACGGTCTTTCCCCGGTGCTGGCGATCCTGGACGAAATCGGCCAGGTGCGCGGCCCGCAGTCTGACTTCGTGGACGCCATCACGACCAGCCAGGGGGCGCACGAATCCCCGCTGCTGATTGCCATATCGACGCAAGCCGCAAGCGACGCTGATCTGCTGTCTGTCTGGATTGATGATGCGAAGGCCAGCAACGACCCGCGTACCGTGTGCCAGGTGTACGAAGCGCCGGCAGATTGCGAATTGTTGGATGAAGCCGCATGGCAGGCCGCAAACCCGGCCCTGGGCACGTTCCGCAGCCTAGACGATTTGCGCGAACAGGCCAGGCAGGCCGCCCGGATGCCATCGGCGGCAAACACGTTCAGAAACCTGATCCTGAATCAGCGGGTGAGCCTGGACAGCCCCTTTATCTCGCCTGACGTGTGGGGATCGTGTTCTGCGACCCCCTTGCCATTCGACGGCCCCGTATTCGCTGGCCTGGATCTATCCGCCCGTACCGACCTGACGGCCCTGGTGCTGATCGGCCAGGTAGACGGTATCTGGCAGGTACAGCCGCATTTCTGGACGCCTAAACAAGGTCTGGCAGACCGTGCCCGCCGTGACCGTGCGCCCTATGTCGAGTGGGCGCAAGCCGGATTACTGCGCGTCTGTGAGGGGGCCGCCATCGACTATGAGCAGGTGGCCAACGACATGGCCGCGATCCTGGGTGATGTGGACCTACAGGCCGTAGGTTTTGACCGCTGGCGTATCGACGTGCTGCGCCGGGAACTGGAACGCCTGGGCCTGGACTTCCCCTTGATCGAGTGGGGCCAGGGTTTCCGGGATATGTCCCCGGCCCTGGATGCGCTGGAAGCGGCCCTGCTGAACGGTGAGGTGGCACACGGCAATCATCCGGTGCTGACCATGTGCGCCGCGAACGCCACGACGACCAAAGACCCGGCGGGCAATCGCAAGCTGGACAAGAGCCGCCCGACTGGCCGCATTGATGGCATACAGGCGCTGGCTATGGCCTTTGGCGTGGCGACTCGAACCGAACAGATACAGGCGATGCCCGATGAAATTTTCTTTATTTGAGCGCGTGGGCTTTGCCCGCCTGTTCAGCAACCCTCGCTGGGGGGCCGGTTCGCCGGATGGCCAGCCGTGGATTGGACGGCGAGTGCCACGTTCAGCAAAACCCCGTCAGCCGGTGGCCCGGAACACTCAGGGTATGAGCCTCCGCTGGGCGCGACCGGCAACCAACACGCCAGGGCCGGATTTCAAATCTGACCCATCGCCATTTCAAATGCGGATGGAACCGACATGCTGACCATTGACGATCTGAAACTGCACTGCCGTATCGACAGCGACGACGAGGACGATTTGCTTGAATCCATCCTGGATGCTGCGACCGCTGCTGTGGCTGATTACCTGAACCTGCCGACGGTGGAGCTGATCCCGGACATGCCCGCGCCGGTCAAGGCTGCTGTCCTGCTGCAAGCCGCCGATCTGTACGCCTTTCGGGAACGCCAGAGCGAACGGCCCCTGACGGCGAACCTGACCTATGAACGCCTGCTGGCCCCGTACCGGGTGATGGCCGTATGAAAGCCGGTGATCTGGATCAGCGTGTGGTGATCGAACGCCGGATGCAAGGGCAAAGCCCGTCAGGCCAGCCGATTGATGAATGGGTGAGCCTGGGCGAACGCTGGGCCGCTGTGGAGCCGCTGCAAGGCCGGGAATACTTCGCCGCCGCACAGATAGCGACCGCCGAAGTGACGGCCCGCATCCGCCTGCGCTACTTCCCCGGCCTGCTGGCGTCTGATCGGGTGGTGCATCGGGGGGATGTGTACGACATCCAGACCGTCATCAACCCCAAGAGCCGCAACAAGGAAACGGTGCTGATGTGCAAGTTGGTGCAGTAGAATTGTCCATGTATGTTCACCGGCATCCGCCGTATCTGGGGGCAACTTAGGGGGCAGAAATCTGTGCCGAAAAGTGGAAACCGCGTATTTATGCGGCTTTTCAGCAACACTTCAATTCCCCCCGGC
>Ga0222427_101381_pt1 | contig 11035 bp, 10 predicted proteins | sample 2B20Ametagenome_FD_182890 | JGI IMG/M metagenome (GOLD analysis project Ga0222427, IMG submission 182890) | Enriched microbial communities from leaf-cutter ant dump, University of Wisconsin, Madison, United States - 2B20A (version 2) | ecosystem: Environmental > Terrestrial > Nest > Insects nest...
GATCTGCTTGAGGTCGTTGGTCAGCTCCACGCCATCGACCACGATGCGGCCCTGCTGGTGTTCTTCCAGGCGGTTCAGGCAGCGGATGGTGGTCGACTTGCCCGAACCCGACGGGCCGCACAGGACGATACGCTCGCCCTGGCGCACATTCAGGTTGATGTCCTTGAGCACATGGAACTGGCCGTACCACTTGTTCACGCCCTGCATCTGGATAATGCCTTCAGGGCCCGCAGGCTGTTTGATCGCTTCGCTCATCAAAATCTCTCCTAACGCTTGTGGCCTGTATCCAGCTTGCGCTCCAGATGCATGGAGTAGCGGGACATACCGAAACAGAAAATCCAGAACACCAGGGCCGCGAACACGTAGCCCTCGGTCGCCATGCCCAGCCATTTGGGGTCGGCGGCCGCCTGCTTGACGCTGTTGAGCAGGTCGAACAGGCCGATGATGATCACCAGGCTGGTGTCCTTGAACAGGGCAATGAAGGTGTTGACGATGCCGGGAATCACCAGCTTCAGGGCTTGCGGCAGGATCACCAGGCCCATGGCGCGCCAGTAGCCCAGGCCCATGGCCGCGGCGGCTTCGTACTGACCCTTGGGAATGGCTTGCAAACCACCGCGCACCACCTCGGCGATGTACGCCGACTGGAACAGGATCACCCCGATCATGGCCCGCAGCAGCTTGTCGAAGCTCATGCCCTCGGGCAGGAACAGCGGCAGCATCACCGAGGACATGAACAGCACGGTAATCAGCGGCACGCCGCGCCAGAACTCGATGAAGGTCACGCAGACCACCTTCACCGCCGGCATTTTCGAACGTCGGCCCAGCGCCAGGAGAATGCCCAGCGGCAAGGCGCCGACGATGCCGACGGTGGCGATCACCAGGGTCAGCATCAGGCCGCCCCACTGGCTGGTCGATACCGTGGTCATGCCGAAGTGACCGCCGTGCAGCAGGGTGTAGGCGATGATCGGATAGGCGACCAGGAAGCACAGGCCGTACACCGCCTTGCGCGGGAAGCGCTTGATGAACAGCGGCGCCACACCGATCACTGCCAGCCAGACCGTCAGGTCCACGCGCCAGCGCAGTTCGCTGGGGTAGTAGCCATACATGAACTGGCCGAAGCGCTGCTGGATGAACACCCAGCAGGCGCCATCCTTGGTGCAGTCCTCGCGGGTGGTGCCGACCCAGTTGGCGTCGAAGATCGACCACTGCAGCAGCGGCGGCACGATCAGCCATACCAGGTAGATGGCGAACAGGGTCAGCAGGGTGTTGAGCCAGTTCGAGAACAGGTTGGCCCGCAGCCAGGCGACCACGCCAACGGTCTTCACCGGTGGCGGCATGTCGGGTTTGAAAACATGGGTACTCATGCGCGTCTCCTTACCGCTCGATCAGCGCAATGCGCTTGTTGTACCAGTTCATCAGCAGGGAAATGCTGATACTGATGGCCAGGTACACGCTCATGGTGATGGCGATCACTTCGATGGCCTGCCCGGTCTGGTTGAGCACGGTGCCGGCGAACAGCGAAACCATCTCCGGATAGCCGATACCGGCGGCCAGCGAGGAGTTCTTCGCCAGGTTGAGGTACTGGCTGGTCAGCGGCGGAATGATCACCCGCAGCGCCTGGGGAATGATCACCTTGCGCAGGGTCGGACCTTCACGCAGGCCCAGGGAGCGGGCGGCCTCGGTCTGGCCGTGGCTCACCGAGCGGATCCCGGAGCGGACGATCTCGGCGATGAACGCCGCGGTGTAGATGGTCAGTGCCAGGGTCAGCGCCAGCAGTTCGGGAATCAGTACCCAGCCACCAGCGAAGTTGAATCCTTTCAATTCCGGCAGTTCCCAGCTCAGCGGGTTGCCGAACAGCAGCACGCTCAGGCCCGGGATCACCAGCAACAGGCCCAGTGCGGCCCAGAACTTGTGGAACGGCTCACCGGTTGCCTCGAAACGGCGATTGGCCCAGCGCACCATGGCGACCACGGCCACTACAGCCAGCAGCACGGCGATCGCGAACGGCCAGAAGCCTTCGGCCAGGGAGGCGCCGGGCATGTTCAGCCCGCGGTTGCTGATGAAGAAGGTGTCGTTGATGTTGATGCTGCCCCGCGGTCCCGGCAGGGTCAGGAACACCGCGAAATACCAGAAGAGGATCTGCAGCAACGGCGGGATGTTGCGGAACGTCTCGACATACACGGTAGCCAGCTTGTTGATCATCCAGTTCGGCGACAGTCGCGCCACACCGATGATGAAGCCGAGCAGGGTCGCCAGGATGATGCCGATGAAGGTCACCAGCAGCGTGTTCAGCAAGCCGATGACGAAGACCCGGGCATAGGAGTCGGATTCGACATAGGGAATCAGATGCTGGGCGATGCCGAAGCCGGCGCTGCGTTCGAGGAAGTCGAAGCCCGAGGTGATACCCCGGTGTTGCAGGTTGGTCTGGGTGTTGTGGAACAGATACCAGCCCAGACCGACCACGAAGACGATCGTGAGGATCTGGAACAGCCACGCGCGAACGCGTGGATCGCTCAGGGACAGGCCCTTGGGTGGATTTTGCATGAAAAGCCCCGAAGAGAAGGAACGATAAGGCCCACGGTGACGCAAGCGTCACCGTGGGCCTCCCCAATCAGCGCACCGGAGGCGCGTACTGGATGCCGCCGTTGTTCCACAGGGCGTTCAGACCGCGATCGATCTGCAGCGGGGTGCTCTTGCCAAGGTTCTTCTCGAACACTTCGCCGTAGTTACCCACTTGCTTGACGATCTGTACCACCCAGTCCTTCGGCAGTTTCAGGTCCTTGCCGTACTCGCCGTCGGCACCGAGCATACGAGCCACGTCCGGGTTCTTGGTGGACTTGGCTTCGGCCTCGACGTTCTTCGAGGTCACGCCCGCCTCTTCGGCGTTGAGCATGGCGAACAGGGTCCAGCGCACGATGGAGAACCACTCTTCGTCGCCTTTGCGCACGACCGGGCCCAGAGGCTCCTTGGAGATGGTTTCCGGCAGTACGACGTAGTCGGTCGGCGCGGCCAGCTTGGAGCGTTGTGCGTAGAGCTGCGACTTGTCCGAGGTCAGTACGTCGCAACGGCCGGATTCCAGCGACTTGGCGCTTTCGTCGGAAGTGTCGAAGGTGATCGGGGTGTACTTCAGGCCGTTGGCGCGGAAGTAGTCGGAAACGTTCAGCTCGGTGGTGGTACCGGCCTGGATGCAGATGGTTGCACCGTCCAGTTCCTTGGCGCTGGAAACGCCGAGCTTCTTGTTCACCAGGAAGCCGATGCCGTCGTAGTAGGTAACACCGGCGAACACCAGGCCCATGCCGGCGTCGCGGGAGCTGGTCCAGGTGGTGTTGCGCGACAGCACGTCGACTTCACCGGATTGCAGGGCGGTGAAACGCTCCTTGGCGTTCAGCTGGCTGAACTTGACCTTGGTCGCGTCGCCGAATACGGCAGCGGCCACAGCGCGGCAGACGTCGGCGTCGATACCGACGATGGTGCCCTTGGCGTCCGGAACCGAGAAGCCCGGCAGACCGTCACTGACGCCGCACTGTACGAAACCTTTCTTCTGTACCGCATCCAGGGTTGCACCCGCCTGGGCGAAAGAACTCAGGCCCAGCGCTGCGGCAGCCGTCATGACTGCCAGGGTGGACTTCAACATCTTCATTAAAACCTCCAGTTCGCTCTTATTGTGTTGAGCCGGCTTGCACCGCACCCTTATGAGGCGCATCCGACCCGTTTCGGCTTGTTATTGGGTCAATTGGCGCAATTCGCTGTTCTGTGACAGCCTTGGTTTTCCCATGAAGAGGTGTTACCGAGGGAACACGCCACATCATGTCGAAAGGGTAGTAGCAAAGCGCGTACCACATCGCGCGGCTAAAGCGGTTCAGCCCTTGGCAACTGGCAAAGTTATAGCAATGCGACATCTTTTTTCCCCGTGGCCCTCGCGTGCCTTTTTTTCATGCACCGCATTGAGATCGCGTGCACTACTTCGGAGCAGTCATGACCAAGCCTTTGATTCTCGAACCCCAGAAGACCGCCGACGCCTGTGTGATCTGGTTGCACGGCCTGGGGGCCGACCGCTACGACTTCCTGCCGGTGGCCGAGGCGCTGCAGGAACACTTGCTGAGTACCCGTTTCGTTATGCCCCAGGCGCCCAGCCGCGCGGTGACGATCAACGGCGGCTATGAAATGCCCAGCTGGTACGACATCAAGGCCATGAGCCCGGCCCGGGCCATCGACGAAGCGCAACTGGAGGAGTCCGCCGACCAGGTCATCGCCCTGATCGAGGAACAGCGCGCCGCCGGCATCGACCCGACCCGCATCGTTCTGGCCGGGTTTTCCCAGGGTGGCGCCGTGGTGCTGCACACCGCCTATATAAAGTGGCAAGGGGCACTGGGCGGCGTGCTGGCCCTGTCCACCTACGCACCGACCTTCAAGGACGAAATCCAGCTCACCGCCAGCCAGCAGCGCATCCCTGCGTTGTGCCTGCATGGCCAGCACGACCCGGTGGTCCAGCCGGCCATGGGCCGTACCGCCTACGAATACCTCAAGCACTGGGGCGTCGCCGCCAGCTGGCTGGAGTACCCGATGGAACATGAAGTGGTGCCGGAAGAAATCGGTGATATCTGCGCCTGGCTGATCCAGCACCTGCGCTGAATGTCGCATTCCCTGTAGTTGTCGGATCAATCCACTACGCCGAGCCCGGATCTTGCATTACACTGCCCGGCGTACATTCCTTAACCAATCGATGAGAAGACCGTGCTCAAAGCACTCAAGAAGATGTTCGGCAAAGGCGAGGTTGAGCAACTCGTCGCCGAAAACGCTGCTCCCGTGATGCAGCCGCCCGCCCAGGCACCCGCTCCCGCCCCGACTCCCGTCGCCCCGCGCAAGCCTGAAGCGCCAGCCAGCGCAGCGGCCAAGCCTGCACGCGCCGAGCCTGCTGCCAGCGCCAAACCGCGCCGCGAACGCAAGCCGAAACCCCAGGCCTCGACCTGGAAGCTGGAAGACTTCGTGGTCGAGCCGCAGGAAGGCAAGACCCGCTTCCATGATTTCAAGCTCTCCAGCGAGCTGATGCACGCCATCCACGACCTTGGCTTCCCGTATTGCACGCCGATCCAGGCCCAGGTGCTGGGCTTCACCCTGCGCGGCCAGGACGCCATCGGCCGGGCTCAGACCGGTACCGGCAAGACCGCGGCCTTCCTGATCTCGATCATCACCCAGTTGCAGCAGACCCCACCGCCGAAAGAGCGCTACATGGGCGAACCACGGGCGCTGATCATCGCCCCGACCCGCGAGCTGGTAGTGCAGATCGCCAAGGACGCCGCAGCGCTGACCAAGTACACCGGTCTCAACGTGATGACCTTCGTCGGCGGCATGGACTACGACAAGCAGCTCAAGGCCCTCGAAGCCCGCCACTGCGACATCCTGGTCGCCACCCCGGGCCGCCTGCTGGACTTCAACCAGCGCGGCGAGGTGCACCTGGACATGGTCGAGGTGATGGTGCTGGACGAAGCCGACCGCATGCTCGACATGGGTTTCATCCCGCAGGTGCGCCAGATCATTCGCCAGACTCCGCCGAAGAGCGAGCGCCAGACCCTGCTGTTCTCCGCCACCTTCACCGAAGACGTGATGAACCTGGCCAAGCAGTGGACCACCAACCCGGCCATCGTCGAGATCGAGCCGGAGAACGTCGCCAGCGAAACCGTGGAACAACACGTCTACGCCGTGGCCGGCAGCGACAAGTACAAGCTGCTGTACAACCTCGTCACCGAGAACAAGTGGGAACGGGTGATCGTCTTCGCCAACCGCAAGGACGAAGTGCGGCGCATCGAAGAGCGCCTGGTGCGTGACGGCGTCAATGCCGCGCAACTGTCCGGCGATGTGCCGCAGCACAAGCGCATCCGCACCCTGGAGAACTTCCGTGAAGGCCGCATCACCGTGCTGGTCGCCACCGACGTGGCCGGTCGCGGCATTCATATCGATGGCATCAGCCACGTGATCAACTTCACCCTGCCGGAAGACCCGGACGACTACGTACACCGGATCGGGCGTACCGGCCGGGCCGGGACCAGCGGTGTATCCATCAGCTTTGCCGGCGAGGACGACTCCTACCAGTTGCCGGCGATCGAGGAACTGCTGGGGCGCAAGATCAGTTGCGAGATGCCGCCGACCGAGTTGCTCAAGCCGGTGCCGAAGAAGCACCACGGCTGAACCAGAAAACGCAGTCTTCGGACTGCGTTTTTTTATGCCTGGATTTCTTCGGTGATGCTGATGGCCTCATCGCTGGCAAGCCAGCTCCCACAGGAGGAGCACACACAATACCTGTGGGAGCCGGCGTTGCCGGCGATGAGGCCGTCAGCAACACCAGAAATTTCAAAGCCAGGGGATAGAAAAAACATAAACTAAAAGTCCATAATGGAAAAATTAGTTTAACCCAAAGCCCCGGAGTCCCCGAATGGCCGCGCCTCTCGTTCTCGATCAGCAGCACGCCCGCCAATTGCTCACCCAGGTGGATGTCCCCCGGGTGCTGCGCGACCTGTTCCGCGATCTCGCCGCCGGCCAGGCGGTGCAGCCGCCGCAGCAGCTGGTGGAGTTCCCCTCCGGCCAGGGCGACTTCATCAACTACGGTGGCGTCCTCGCCGAAGAGCGGGTCTACGGGGTCAAGACCTCGCCCTACATCGTTCGCGAACAAGGCGCCCTGGTTACCGCCTGGACCCTGCTGATGTCCATGGACAGCGGTCAGCCCCTGCTGCTTTGCGATGCCGGCGAGCTGACCACCGCACGCACCGCCGCCACCACCGCCGTGGCCGTCGATGCCCTGGCCCCGGCCGACGTCCGCCGCCTCACCATCATCGGCAGTGGCCCGATCGCCCGCGCCCACCTGCACTACATCCACGACCTGCGCGAATGGCAGGACATCCGCCTGTATTCGCCGTCCCTGGCGGGCAAGAACGACGACCAGCGCAATGCCCTCAGCGCCCTCGACCCGCGCCTGAGCCTGCACGACGATCTCGACAGCGCCCTGCACGACGCCGACGTGATCCTGCTCTGCACCTCCTCGGCCAAGCCGGTGATCGACCCCGCCCGCCTGAGCAAGCCGGCGCTGATCACCTCGATCAGCACCAATGCGGTGCGCGCCCACGAAGTGCCGCCGGCCAGCCTGGCGGCGATGGACGTCTACTGCGACTACCGCAGGACCACCCCGGGCAGCGCTGGCGAAATGCGCCTGGCCGCCGAGCAGCATGGCTGGAACGAAGCGGCCATCGTCGGCGACCTGCCGGAGCTGGTCAGCGGCCACGCCGCACGTCCCGAGTACAAGCGCCATGCATTCTTCCGCTCCATCGGCCTCGGCCTGGAAGACATCGCCCTGGCCAATGCCCTCTACCATCTGCAGTGCAGCCACTGAGTCGCGGAGATCGTCATGCAACAGGCCGACTACATCATCATCGGTGCCGGTATCGCCGGCGCCTCCACCGGCTACTGGCTGGCCCCTCACGGCAAGGTAGTACTGCTGGAACGGGAAACCCTGCCGGGCTACCACTCCACCGGCCGCTCGGCGGCGCTCTACACCGCCGCCTACGGCACGACCCAGGTACGCGCCCTGACCCTGGCCAGCCGGGACTTCTTCGATCAGCCACCGGCCGGCTTTGCCGAGCATCCGCTGCTGACCCCGCGCGGCGAAATGACCGTGGACTTCGAAGGCGACGCCGAAGAACTCCAGCGCCAGTTCGAAAGCGCCCGTGCCTGCGTGCCGGAAATGCAACTGCTCAGCGCCGATGAAGCCTGTGCGCGGATTCCGGTACTGCGCCGGGAAAAGGTCCACGGCGCGCTGTACGACCCGAGCGCCAGCGATATCGACACCGACGGCCTGCACCAGGGCTACCTGCGCGGCATCCGCCGCCAGCAGGGCGAAATCCACGGTGACTGCGAAGTCCTCGGCCTGGCCAGGGACAGCGAAGGCCAATGGCTGGCCGAGACTACCCGCGGCCAGTTCCGCGCACCTGTGCTGATCAACGCAGCGGGCGCCTGGGCCGACCAGATCGGCGAACTGGCCGGTGCCGCGCCCCTGGGCCTGCAACCGAAACGCCGCGCCGCCTTTATCTTCGAAGCACCAGCAGACCTCGACACTCACGCCTGGCCGATGCTGGTCAGCCTCGACGAGTCCTTCTACATGAAGCCCGACGCCGGCATGCTCCTCGGCTCGCCGTGCAATGCCGACCCGGTCGAGCCCCATGACGTGCAGCCGGAAGAGCTGGACATCGCCATGGGTATCTACCAGATCGAGGAAGCCACCACCCTGAGCATCCGCCGCCCCTTCCGCACCTGGGCCGGGCTGCGCAGCTTCGTCGCCGATGGTGACCTGGTGGCGGGGTTCGATCCGCAGGTGAAGGGGCTGTTCTGGGTCGCTGCGCAAGGCGGCTATGGCATCCAGACCTCACCGGCCATGGGCCAGGCCAGCGCCGCCCTGGTACGCGGCGAAGACCTGCCGGAAAGCCTGAAGCAGTTCGGCCTGAGCGCCGCGCAACTGGCACCGTCGCGCCTCGCCGGGTGACGCTTCCGGCCGTTTGCGGCACACTCCCCAGCGCCCTTGCTCCAAGGGCGCCGACCCCTTAGTGGAGCCCGTCCGAATGTCGACCCCCGATCCATGCCTGCAGAACTACCGGGCGATTGCCGATGCCATCGCCACCCTGTTCTTCCCCCACGCCGAAGTGGTCCTGCACGACCTGGGCACGCAGAAGATCGACTACATCGCCAACAACCTGTCCAAGCGCGAAGTCGGCGATGACGCGGCGCTGGAGGACATGGTCGAGGAAGGCACCGATGACACCAATATCGGTCCCTACGAAAAGCTCAACTGGGACGGGCAGAAGATCCGCTCGATCAGCACGGTGCTGCGCGACGCCTCGGGCGTGCCGCAGGCGGTGCTGTGCATCAACCTGAACATTTCGATGTTCGAGAGCATGAAGGCGGCGCTGGACCTGTTCCTCTCGTCGAGCAAACTGATCCCGCAGCCGGACGCGCTGTTCCGCGATGACTGGCAGGAACGCATCAACACCTTCCTCAACAGCTGGCTGCGCGAGCGGCAACTGAGCTTCAACCTGCTCAACCGCGACCACAAGCGCGAACTGGTGCTGGCCCTGCATGCCGAGGGCGCATTCAAGGGCAAGAGTGCGGCCAACTATGTGGCCAATGTGCTGAACATGGGGCGGGCGACGGTGTACAAGCACCTGAAGGAACTCAAGGCCTGACCGACGTCAGGCCCTGGAGCGAGGCGGCGGATCAGTCGCCGTAGATATCGCTCTTGAAGTACTTGGCCTGGATCTTCTGATACTCGCCATTGGCACGAATCGCATCGATGGCCTTGTTCAGTTCCGCGACCAGCTCGGTATTGCCCTTGCGCACAGCGATACCGGCACCTTCACCGACGAACTTCGGATCCTTCAGCTCCGGCCCGACGAAGGCAAAGCCCTTGCCCTTGTCGCTTTCGAGGAAGCCCAGCTGCAGCGGGATGGTATCGGCGAACACGCCATCCAGGCGGCCCGAAGCCATGTCCATGAAGATCTCTTCGTTGGTGGTGTAGCGCACCACTTCCACGCCTTTCGGTACCAACACGGCGGTGACGTAACGATCGGTAGTGGTCGCGCGCTGCACGCCGATGCGCTTGCCTTTCAGCGCCTCGTACTGATCGTCGACCTGGGTGCCTTCCTTCATCGCCAGGCGAGCGCCGGTGAAGTAGTACTTGTGGGTGAAGTCCACGGACTTCTTGCGTTCCTCGGTGATGGTGATCGACGACAGCGCGGCGTCGATCTTCTTCACCTTCAGCGATGGGATCAGACCGTCGTATTCCTGTTCGGTCCATTTGCACTCGACCTTCATCTCGGCGCACAGGGCGTTGCCGATGTCGTAGTCGAAGCCGGCGATGGTGCCTTCCGGAGTCTTGTAGGCGAACGGTGGATAGGCCGCCTCGATGCCGATGCGCAGGGTCTTTTCCGCCGCGAACAGGGGGCTGCTGGCCAACAGGCCCAGGGCCAGACCGGCGATCAGTTGGGAGGTCTTCATGATGGGGCTCTCTCGCTCGTTGTTGTGTTGGGGGTGACAAGACAGAGAAAAGGAGTCGGGCGCTGGGCCCGGAATTATTTTGTACTTATGAATCCATACTGGACTTTATCGTACAAAAACACAACCAGGAGCGAATAATACGAAACCCTGTGGGAGCTGGCTTGCCAGCGATGGCGGCGGTGAATTCACCATCGCTATCGCTGGCAAGCCAGCTCCCACAGGGTTTGTGCAATTTTCAGGATTTATATCTACCAACGCCCCGCCGCATCGGCATCGCTCTGCTTGCCCTCGACCCAGCGCTCGCCTTCACTGGTCTGTTCCTTCTTCCAGAACGGCGCACGGGTCTTGAGGTAATCCATGATGAAGTTGCAGGCGTCGAATGCCGCCTGACGATGCGCGCTGGCGACGCCGACGAAGACGATCGGCTCACCCGGCTCAAGGGCACCGGTCCGGTGCAGCACCTCGACCTTGAGCAGCGGCCAGCGCTGCTCGGCCTCGACGACGATCTTGTCCAGGGCCTTTTCGGTCATGCCCGGATAATGTTCGAGAAACAGCCTCGCCACATCCAGGCCATCATTGAAGTCACGCACATAGCCAACGAAGGCCACCACCGCGCCGACACCGACATTGGCCGCATGCATGGCATTGGTCTCCACCCCCGGATCGAAGGCAGCGGTCTGCACCCTGACGCTCATCTCAACCTCCGGTAACCGGTGGGAAGAAGGCCACTTCATCGCCGTCTTCCAGCACTTCGTCGGGCTTGCACAGGTCCTGGTTGCGCGCACACATCAGGTTCTGCTCGGCCAGCACGGCATGGCGCTCGCCCTTGCCGAGCAAGGCCTGGCGCACATCCTCGACGCGGGTGAAATCCCCTTCCAGGGCCTCGCCATCGCAGCCCAGCACCTCGCGGTAACGGGCGAAATACACCACCTTGATCTTCATTGCCCGTCCGCCTGGTAGTGGCCGCTCTTGCCGCCGAGCTTTTCCAGCAGGCGCACGG
>Ga0222427_101382_pt1 | contig 11030 bp, 10 predicted proteins | sample 2B20Ametagenome_FD_182890 | JGI IMG/M metagenome (GOLD analysis project Ga0222427, IMG submission 182890) | Enriched microbial communities from leaf-cutter ant dump, University of Wisconsin, Madison, United States - 2B20A (version 2) | ecosystem: Environmental > Terrestrial > Nest > Insects nest...
CGAGTACAAGGCCGGCAGCTTCCCGTTCCTGGCCAACGGCCGCGCCCGCGCGCTGGGCGACACCACCGGCTTCGCCAAGGTGATCGCCGATGCCAAGACCGACGAGGTCCTGGGCGTGCACATCGTGGGCCCGATGGCCTCGGAGCTGATCTCGGAAGCCGTGACCATCATGGAATTCCGCGGCGCCGCCGAAGACATCGCCCGCATCTGCCACGCGCACCCGACGCTGTCGGAAGCCGTGAAGGAAGCCGCATTGGCCGTGGACAAGCGCGCGCTGAACTTCTGATCGACGCGCAGCCGATGCAAGAGGGGGGGCGGGTTCAAGGATCCGCCCTTTTTTCATTCTGCTTTACCTGCTCTCCACATGAACGTCAGCGAATACTACGAACACGCCCTGGCCGAACGCGGCTACAAGCCCGACGGCGCCCAGAAAAAGGCGATCGACCGGCTGCAGCGCTACTACGACGACTGGGTCCGGTTCAAAACCATGCGCTCGAATGCGCTGAAGAAATTGCTGAACCGCCCCGACGTGCCGCGCGGCGTGTACCTGTGGGGCGGGGTGGGGCGGGGCAAGAGCTTCCTGATGGACGCGTTCTACGCCACGGTGCCCGTGGTGCGCAAGACGCGCCTGCACTTCCACGAATTCATGCGCGGCGTGCATCGCGAGCTGGAAGAAGTGAAAGGCATGCAGGACCCGCTGGACGAAGTGGCCAAGAGGGTGGCGAAGCGCTACCGCCTCATTTGCTTCGACGAATTCCACGTGTCCGACGTGGCGGACGCGATGATCCTGCATCGCCTGCTGCTCAAGCTGTTCGAGTACGGCACCTCGTTCGTCATGACTTCCAACTACGAGCCGTCGACGCTGTACCCCGACGGCCTGCACCGCGACCGCGTGCTGCCCGCCATCGCGCTGATCCAGTCGCGCATGGACGTCATGAACGTGGACGCCGGCATCGACTACCGCCGCCGTTCGCTGGAGCAGGTGCAGTGCTACCACACGCCGCTGGACGAGCATGCCCAGCAGGCGCTGCAGAAAGCCTTCGACGCGCTGGCCGACACGCCGCCCCAGGAACCGCTGCTGCACATCGAGCACCGCGAGATCCGCGCGCTGGCCCTGGCGGGCTCGGTGGTGTGGTTCGACTTCGCCACGCTCTGCGGCGGACCGCGTTCGCAGAACGACTACCTGGAACTGGCCAACCGCTTCCACGCGGTGATTCTGTCCGGCGTGCCCCGGATGGGGCCGCGCCAGGCCTCCGAGGCGCGTCGCTTCACCTGGCTGATCGACGTGTTCTACGACCATCGCGTCAAGCTCATCATGTCGGCCGAATGCGAACCCGAGGAAATCTACACCGAGGGCGCGCTGGCCAACGAATTCCACCGCACCGTGTCGCGCATCCTCGAAATGCAGTCGCGCGAATACCTGGAGTCCGAGCGCCGGCTCACCGTGTCGTTGTAGGCTGGTACGCGCACGCGCCAGCCGGCGCGTGCGGTATTTTTGCCTCGAATGTTAGTGAGAATGGTTATAATTTAGCGCGCGCCAATCCGGATTCCGCCGCGGGGGCGGCTGCGGCCAGGCGCGTCGACTAAAGGAAAACCAACAATGGCATTCGCAAGGACATTGGCCGCCATCGCCCTTTTGGGCTCGGCCGGCGCCGCGCAGGCGCATTTCGTTTGGCTGGAACGCAGCGCCGAGGGTCCGGCCAAGGCGTACTTCGGCGAGTGGGCGGACGACCTGCGCGAAAAGCGCGACGGCCTGCTCGGCAAGATCATGGTCGCGCCGGTGGTGACGGGCGCGGACGGCAAGGCGCTGAAGGCGTCCGGCGAGGGCGCGGATTTCATCGAATTCGCCGCGGCGGGCAAGGGCGACGTGCGCCTGCGCCAGCCCTACCAGTTCAAGGACACCCTGGTGCAGTACGGCGCCAAGGCCGGCCGCGAAGACACCGCCGCCAAGCTCGACCTGGAGCTGGTGCCGGCCGCCGCGGGCGCCAATGCCTTCGTGCTGCAGTTCAAGGGCAAGCCCCTGGCCAAGACGGAAGTCACCGTGTTCGGCCCGCCCAAGTGGGAAAAGCGTTTCCATAGCGACGAAAACGGCCGCATCGAGATCACTACGCCGTGGCCCGGCCAGTATGTGCTGGAAGCCGCCCACGTCGAAGAACAGGCGGGCGAGGCCGACGGCAAGTCCTACGCCAAGATCCGCTACGTATCCACCCTGACCTTCAACGTATCCAAGTGAAAGCTCCCGCTGCCGGCGCAGGCATGATGCGCTATCGTCTGGCCGTCTTCTCCCGAACGGCGGCCGCCATCCTGGGCGGCTATGCCCTGGCCTCGGCGGCCGCGGCCTGCCTGGCCGTCTGGCTGCCCATGGGGCGGGCGGACGCCGTGACCACGGCGCAGATGTTGTCCTTCGTGTTCTACGCCTGCGGCGTGATCTGGGTTTTCGCCACGCGCAACGCCTGGCGCGCCTGGGCCGGCATCCTGCTGCCGGCCGCCGTGCTGGGCGGCCTGTTCCTGGCCGGCCGCGCCATGGGGGTGGCATGAAGGCTGGCAAAGCCAAGGCGCAGGGCGAGGAAGGCCTGCGCCAGTCCATGTCCTGGCTGCACACCTGGGCCGGCCTGATCTTCGGCTGGGTGCTGTACGCAATGTTCCTGACCGGCACGCTGGCGTTCTTCCGGCCCGAGATCACGGCCTGGATGCAGCCGGAGATCCAGGCGCGGCCGATACCCTCGGTGCAGGCGGTGGACCTGGCGCAGCGCTATCTGAACGAACATGCGCCCGACGCCAAGCGCTGGTTCATCACGCCGCCTTCGAACCGCGAACCGCTGATCCAGATGCTGTACCAGGTGGCCAAGCCCAAACCGGGCGAACGCGGTTTCGTGCGCGTGAAGCTGGACCCCGCCAGCGGGCAGGCCGTCACCGGCCGCGAGACGCGCGGCGGCGATTTTTTCTACCGTTTCCATTTCGAACTGGAAACCGCCTTCCCGTGGGGGCGCTGGCTGGCGAGCATCGCGGGCATGTTCATGCTGGTGGCCATCATCAGCGGCATCATCACGCACAAGAAGATATTCACCGATTTCTTCACTTTCCGGCCAAAGAAGGGCGGGCAGCGCGCCTGGATGGACGGGCATAACGTATTGTCGGTGCTGGGGCTGCCGTTCCACCTGATGATCACGTTCAGCGGGCTGGTGCTGTTCATGGTCATGCTGATGCCCGCCGGCATCCAGGCCGTCTACGAAAACCCGCGCCAATACACCGACGAGGTCTTCAAGTCGTTCAAGGTCACGCCGCCGCTGAACCAGCCTGCGCCGACGGTTCCGATCGCGCCGCTGGTGGCCCAGGCCGAACAGCACTGGCATGGCCGGGTCGGCCGCGTCACCGTCAACAACCCCGGCGATGCCGGCGCCACCGTGACCCTGGTGCGCGACGCCGCCGACGGCGTGTCGTACGGCCGGCTGGCGCCCTACATGCGCTTCAACGGCGTGACGGGCGAATGGCAGGAAGGCGAGGACGAACTCAGCGCCACGGTGCAGACCGCGGGCGTCGTCACCGGCCTGCACCTGGGACTGTTCGCCGAACCGCTGCTGCGCTGGTTTTATTTCCTGGTCAGCATGGCGGGCACGGGCATGGTGGGCACCGGCCTGGTCCTGTGGATCGCCAAGCGGCGCCAGAAGGCGCGGCCGGGCGATGCGCGCGAGGCATTCTCGCTGCGCCTGGTGGACGGCCTGAACGCGGGCACGATCGCCGGCGTGGTTTTCGGCGTGGCGGCGTTCTTCCTGGTCAATCGCCTGTTGCCCGCCGATATGCCCGGACGCCAGGTCTGGGAAGTGCGCGCCTTCTTTTCCGCCTGGGGGCTGTCGCTGGTCTACGCGTTCCTCTTCCCGCGCCGCAAATGGCAGGACCTGCTGGCCGTCGCCGCCGTGGCGCTCGCCCTGGTCCCGGTGGTCAATGCGTTCACCACTACGCGCCATCTGGGGCTGTCCCTGCCCGCCGGCGATTGGGTCATGGCCGGTTTCGACCTGACCTGCCTGGCCGGCGCGGCGCTGTTCGGCTGGATGGCGCGCAAGGCTGCGCGGGCCCGCAAGGCGCCGGCGAAGGCGCCCGCCAGGGCGCGTGCCGGAAAGCCCGTCGCCGGAAAGCCCGTCGCCGGACAGCCCGTCGCCGCCAAATCCGTCGCCGCCAAACCCGCTTCCTCCCACGTCGCTGATGCTTCCACGGCGCAGGCCGCTCCGAGCCACGTCGTTTATGAACCGAGAGGTGATACGCCATGACGCTTGCCGCCTTCTGCCTGGCCTATGCCGGGTTCTCCGCCTTGTGCCTGGGCATGGACCGCCACTACGAAGATCTCTTCGACCGCGCGCTCCCGCGGCGGCACCGCGTGCCGCTGCGCGTGTTCGGCTGGGCTGCCCTGGCCTTGTCGCTGTGCGCCTCGGCGGCGGTCTGGGGCTGGAGCTACGGCACGGTCGAATGGATCGGCATACTCAGCATCGCAGGCCTGTTGCTGATTTGGTTCCTGACGTTCCGGCCGCGCGCCGCGCTCACCGCAGGCGGCCTGTGCGCGCTGGCGGCGCCGGTGCTGGCCGTCCTGTAGCGTCCGGCACGTTACACTGGGTGTTTTCCCCAAAACGCCTCTTCGCCTCATGAATACCCGCGTCCTCACCGGCATCACCACCTCTGGAACTCCTCACCTCGGCAACTACGCGGGCGCGATCCGCCCCGCCGTCCAGGCCAGCACGCAGCCCGGCGTGGACGCATTCTTCTTCATGGCCGATTACCACGCGCTGATCAAGTGCGACGACCCGGCCCGCGTGGCGCGCTCGCGCCTTGAAATCGCGGCCACCTGGCTGGCGGTGGGGCTGGACCACGAACGCGTGACATTCTACCGGCAGTCGGACATCCCCGAGATTCCCGAACTGACCTGGATGCTCAACTGCGTCACGGCCAAGGGCCTGATGAACCGGGCGCACGCGTACAAGGCGGCGGTGGACCAGAACGAGGCGAAGGGCGTGGACCCGGACGACGGCGTCACCATGGGCCTGTTCTCGTATCCGGTGCTGATGGCCGCGGACATCGTCATGTTCAACGCGAACAAGGTGCCGGTGGGCCGCGACCAGATCCAGCACCTGGAAATGGCTCGCGACATCGCGCAGCGCTTCAACCATCTCTACGGCCGCGATTACTTCACGCTGCCGGAAGTGGTGATCGAGGAAGGCGTGGCGACGCTGCCGGGCCTGGACGGGCGCAAGATGTCCAAGAGCTACAACAACACCATCCCGCTGTTCGAGGGCGGCGCAAGCGCGCTGCGCGCCTCGGTGATGCGCATCGTGACCGATTCGCGTCAGCCCGGCGAACCCAAGGACGCCGAGAACTCGCACCTCTACACGATCTACCGCGCTTTCGCCACGCCGGAGCAGTCCGCCGCGTTCCGCAAGCAGCTTGAAGACGGCCTGGGCTGGGGCGACGCCAAGCAGGCCCTCTACGATCACCTGGAGAACCTGCTGGCTCCCATGCGCGAGAAGTACTTCGATCTGATGGCCCATCCCGCCCGCATCGAAGAGATCCTGCAGGCGGGCGCCGCCAAGGCCCGCAAGCTGTCCGTGCCGTTCATGCACGAACTGCGCCAGGCCGTGGGCCTGCGCAACCTGGAAGCCGCATCCGCGGGCGCCAAGGGCGCGTCGGCCAAGAAGGAAAAAGGCAAGGGCGCGCGCTTCGTCAGCTTCCGCGACGAAGACGGCGGCTTCCGCTTCCGCCTGCTGGCCGCCGATGGCGAGGAGCTGTTGCTGTCGCAGCGTTTCGCCGACCCGAAGGAAGCCGGCGCCTTGATGCGCCGCCTGCAGTCGGCGCCGGCGGACACGGTGCTGCAGGCCGATGGACAGGGCTATGCCGCGGTGATCGACGGCGTGGCTGTGGCAACCGCGCCGGCAGGAGCGCAGGCGGAAGCGGGCGCCTTGCTGGCGCGCGCGCGAGAAGCGCTGGCCTCGTTGGCCCAGGAGTAAGCCGGCCGGCGGTTGGCGCGCAAGCGCATCAACCGCCGCCTTCGGCTCACGCGCCGGGGCCGGCCCAGGGCAGCGGGGCTTCGTTCAGGCCCCAGTACATGCCTTTTTGCTCCATGTACTGGAGCAGGCCCAAGCGGCCTTTCTCGCGGCCGAGTCCGCTGTCCCGCCAGCCGCCGAACGGCGTGGACACAGAGAACTGCTTATAGGTATTGATCCAGACGGTGCCGGCCTGCACGGCCCGGCCCACGCGCCACGCGCGCTGGAAATCCGCAGTCCAGATGCCCGCCGCCAGCGCGTAGACGCTGTCGTTGGCCTGGGCGACGAGATCCTCCTCGTCGTCGAACGGCATAGCGACCAGTACCGGGCCGAAGATCTCTTCCTGGCAGGTGCGCTGGTCGTTGCGCAAGCCTCCGATGATGGTGGGCTGGTGGAAAAAACCGTTGCTGAACGGGGCGCCCAGGTCCGGCCGCCCGCCGCCCGCAAGAATCTGCCCGCCTTCCTCTCGTCCCAAGGCCACGTAGCGCTCCACGCTGTCGCGATGCGCGGCGGTGATGAGGGGCCCCATCTGGGTGGCCGGGTCCGCCGGGTCGCCCACGCGCAGCCGCTGTGCGCCGGCCACCAGCCGGTCCATGAAGGCGTCGTAGATCTCGCGAGCCACGAACAGCCGGGAGCCTGCGATGCAGGATTCGCCGGAGGAGCTGAAGATGCCATACAGCACGCCGTTGACCGCGTGCGCGATGTCGGCGTCCGCGAACACCATCGTGGGCGATTTGCCGCCCAGTTCAAGGGAGACTGGCATCATCTTCTCGGCTGCGACATGGGCGATCTGCCGGCCCGCGCGGGTGCCCCCGGTAAAGGCCACGCGCCGCACCTTGGGGTGGCGGGCGATGGCGTCGCCGATGACCGAGCCCTTGCCCGGCAGCACGCTGATCATGCCCTTGGGCACGCCGGCTTCTTCGCACAAGGCGGCCAGTTCCAGCGCCAGCAGCGGCGTGATTTCCGCGGGCTTGAGGATGACGGCACAGCCGGCGGCCAGTGCCGGCGCGAGCTTTTGCGCTTCGCTGGCGATGGGGGAGTTCCAGGGAGTGATGGCCGCCACCACGCCCATGGGCTCATGCACGCTCAGGGTAAGGTAATCGCCGCGAGATGGAGTGATGGCTTCTTCCAGCGTTTCGCAGGCGGCGGCGAAGTACTGGAAAGTCGCTGCTGCGCTGGCCGCCAACGCCCGCGTTTCGCCTATCGGCTTGCCGTTGTCCAGGCGTTGGCGCTGCGCCAGGGATTCGGCGCGCTCGCGGATCAGCGCCGCCACGCGATACAACACCGCGGCGCGCGCATGCGGCTTCGCCTGCGACCAGTCGCCGCGGTGGAAGGCTTGATGCGCGAGTTCGATGGCCTCTTCCACGTCGGCCAGGCTGGCCGCGTGCAGGCACGCGATGGCTTCGCCCGTGGCCGGATAAAAGGTCTCGTAGCGTTCGCCGCCGCCCAGCCGCCATTCGCCGCCGACGCAGATGGGCAAGGGGGTTCCGATTTCCATATCCACCTCAGATCATCAGGGCTTCGGCCCGGTTGCACAGGGCTCGCACCACGCTGTAGACGGTGAGCGAGGACGTTTTCGGATTGGCCGCCAGCGGCTTGCCGCGCATGGTCAGTTCGAATTCGCCGAAGGCGCCCGCCGCGTGGACGTGATGGACGTTCTCGTCGACGCCGGGGTCGGCCCAGAGCCGCACGCGGGTGTCGTCCAGGCCGAGGCCGGCCAGGGCAAGCGTTGCCGCGACGTTGGCGTTCTTGGGATAGGCGCTGGCGGCTTCGCGCGCGCTGCCCTCGAAAATGACCGTGGGCTCCCGCAGCGAGGCGAGGTCCCATTGCGCGGCGGCCGGCGTGTCCTGCCAGGCCAGCGGCGGCTTGCGGCCGCTATAGACCACCTTGTCCAGGCCGCCGTGGCGAGCGGCGGCCAGCGCGTCGATGGCGCCGATGGCGCCGGACAGCAACTGAGCCTGGGTACGGCCCGCTCGGGCCGCCGCTTCGATTTCTCCGGCGAGGCCGGGCGCCGAGAGCGCGCCCACGGAGGCCAGCACGCAGGGGATGCCGGCGCGCAAGGCGGGCAGGATATGTTCGACGATGGCGCCATGCCCGGCGCATTCGACCAGGAGGTCCGGGCGAGCGCCAGCATCTGCCAGCCTGGCGCAGACCTCGATCGTCGCGGGCAGCCGCGAGCGAACTTCGTCGATCTGCGTGGCCGGCACCAGTACCGTCGTGATGGCCAGGTCCTGACGCGAGGCCAGCAGTTCCAGCGTAGCGGTGCCGATCGCGCCGCAACCGGCCATTGCAATCTTCAGCATATCGTCCTCACGCGGCCAGCGGTTTGCGCACCGGAGGACCGGCGAAGGTGGTCTTGAAGCCGCCGATGGCCACCATGTCGATCTCCAGCAGGAAGGGGCCGGCGCATGCCAGGCTCCGCTCCAGTTCCGCGGGCAGCGTCGCCAGGTCGGAGACTCGCGCGTGCGGCAGCCCCAGCGCGCCGGCCATCTGGCCGTAGTCCGGCGTGTGCAGGTCGACGTAATGGCGGCGCCCGCCGTAGTGGGCGTCCTGGATGTTCTTGATGACGCCGTAACCGCGGTCGTTCATCAGCAGGATCAGCATGTTCGCGCGCTCCTGGACGGCCGTGGCCAGTTCGCCCACGTTCAGGATGAACCCGCCATCGCCGGCCAGCACGAGGGTCTTTTTGACGGGGCTGCGTTCGGCCGCGCCGACCGCCGCGCCGATACCCATGGCCAGGCCCTGGCCGATGCCGCCTCCCAGCGCGTGCACGCCCGCGCGCGGGTCGAACAAGGGCAGCAGGCGATTGCCCCAGATGCTGTTGGACAGGGTGACGTCGCGCACCCAGTTGAAATCCCTGCCGATGGCGTTCTGCAAGGCTTGCACCAGCTTGTCGTAGGGGCCCAGGCCGTCCAGCACGCCTTGCCTTGCGGCTTGAGCGGCCCGCACCAGATCGCCGTGGAAGTCCGGATCGGTGTGCATGCGGCCTTCCAGCGCCTCGGCCAGCGCCGTCAGCGTCGCGTCGGCGTCCGCGCAAATGAACTGGCGGTTGGCATAGCCGCGGTTGTCGGCGGCGGGGTCGGCGTCGATGCGGTACAGGGGCTGGGGCAGCGCGAGCTTATAGGTCAGCGTTTCGTTGCCGCGCAGCCGCGAACCGACCACCACCAGCGCATCGCACTGCTTGTAGAAGCTCTCAACCGGGCCATGCACGTTGAAGGCGCCCAAGCTGCGCGGATCGTCTTCGGCGACGATGCCGCGGCCTTGCGTGCTGGTGACTGCGCCGAAACCCATATCCAGAAGCCGGCGCACCGGCTCGCCCGCGTGGCGCGCGCCGCCGCCCAGCCAGAGCAGGGGCCTGCGGGCCTGGGCCAGCGCGTCGGCCAATTGCTCGACCGCCTCGCTGCCGGGCTGCGCGACGCAGACAGGCAGCGGCCGGGTGTCGGCGCTGGGCGGGATCAGCGCGGCCTGGATGTCGATCGGAATCTCCACGCTGACGGGCCCGGTCGGCGCCGTCAATGCCGTCTGCACGGCCTGGCGGATCGTTGCCAGCGCGGTGTCGGCGCTGCGCACCCGATAGGCCGCCTTGGAAACGGATTTCAACGTCGCCAGTTGGTCGGGCGCTTCGTGGATATAGGCCAGGTCGCGGTCCAGGTACTGCGATTCGATCTGGCCGGTCAGGTGCAGCAAGGGCGTGCCGGCTGTCAGGGCTTCCACCAGGGCGCCCGCGGCATTGCCGGCGGCGGTGCCGGTGCTCGTCAGGCAGACGCCCAGTTCACCGCTGGTGCGCGCGCAGGCGTCGGCCATATTGGTGGCCCCGGCTTCGCCGCGCGCGGGCACGAAGCGGATGCGGCCGCGCCGCGCGAACGCGTCCAGGATGGGCATGTTGTGGATCGAGATCACGCCGAAGGCGGTCTTGACGCCGCATTCTTCGAGAAACGCCGCGATGGCGTCCCCGACGGTATGAGTGTGGTTTTCAGGCATGGCGGTTATGACCTCCGGATACGTCGATGTGTGTGCCAGTGGTGTACGAAGACAGGGGAGTGGCCAGGAACAGGATCGCGCGCGCCGCCTCTTCGGGGAGGCCCAGCCGGCCCAGCGGGATGTGCCGGCGGGCGGCCAGCGCGGCGGTCCAGTCTTCCCAGCTTTGCTCCGGGGTCTCGCGTTCTTCGTAGCGCTTGCGCCATTGGCCGGATTCCACCAGGCCCAGGAGGATTCCGTTCACACGTACGCCGTCGGGCGCGAATTCGGTAGCCATCGATCGCACCAGGTTGTGCACGCCGGCCCGCGCCGCGGAGGTGGCGACCATATAGGGCTCGGGCTGCACCGCCAGCAGCGAATTCACGCAGACCACCGCCGGCGCGCGGCTGGCGCGCAGTTGCGGCAGAAAGGCGCGCGTGGCGTGGATGACCGAGAAGAATTTCAGCCGCAGCTCGTGTTCCCAGGCGGCGTCGTCGGTCGATTCGAACGTGGACATGCGGCCCTGCCCGGCGTTGTTCACCAGGATGTCGGCAGGTCCCAATTCCGCTTCCACGCGCGCGGCGTAGCGTTCGACGGAAGCCTTGTCCAGCACATCGCACCGGTTGGCGAGTAGCCGCGCGTCCGGCCAGCGCCGGCGCAGGCCTTGCTCGGCCGCCGCCAGGCGGTCCGGGTCGCGTCCGCAAAGCGCCACGGAGGCGCCCGCTTCCAGTAATGCCTCCACGGTCGCCAATCCGATGCCGGAACTGCCTCCGGTCACCACTGCAACGTATCCCCTCAAGTCATACATGGTCAGAATCGTGCCTTTGGCCTTCGGCCCTTGCCACAGTCGCGCCGGCTCCGGAACGGAATCAGCGCGTCGCGCCGGGTGGCGCGTAATCCAGTAAGCGCGACAACTCATCGGCCGCGCTGCGCACGGTGGCGATCACGCCCGCTTCGTCCAAGGCCGGCTGTGTGGTGGTCATCGTCGGTATCGTCACGCCCAGCGCGGCCACGGTGGCGCCGTTGCGATCGCGCACGGGGGCGGCG
>Ga0222427_101388_pt1 | contig 10948 bp, 17 predicted proteins | sample 2B20Ametagenome_FD_182890 | JGI IMG/M metagenome (GOLD analysis project Ga0222427, IMG submission 182890) | Enriched microbial communities from leaf-cutter ant dump, University of Wisconsin, Madison, United States - 2B20A (version 2) | ecosystem: Environmental > Terrestrial > Nest > Insects nest...
CGTTATAGTTATTTATTCGATACGATGACAAGCAAAAACGCTTGACAAAAGGCAGGCAAAAATCTATACTTTAGTCATGGTGATCGAAACGAATCACCTGCAAATAACAGCCTCTAGTCAACGTAAGGAACCAAGACCATGAACAGCTACGAAGCCAAGCAAGCCGCCCGCAAGGCCCGTTTTGAAGAACGCGCCGCGAAGGCCAGCGCCGAGAGCGCAAGCACCTACGACCGCGCCCGCAGCATGGGCCAGTCCATCCCCTTCGGTCAGCCCATCTTGATCGGTCATCACAGCGAACAGCGCGACCGCAATTTCCGCAACCGCATCCATGACACCTACGGCAAAGCCTTTGCGCTGCAAGACAAGGCCAGCCACTACGCCAGCAAGGCGGCGAGTGTCGGCACGGGCGGCATTTCCAGTGACGACCCCGAGGCCATCCAGAAGCTGCGCGCCGAACTGGCGCACGTCGAGGCATCGCAAGAGCGCATGAAGGCCGCGAACAAGGCCATCCGCGCCCACAAGACCCCCGAAGACCAGGCCGCCGCGCTGGTGGCCCTTGGCTTCACCGAGGCGCAGGCCGCCGAGGCAGTCAAACCCGACTTCTGCGGCCGTGTCGGTTTCCCGTCCTACGCCTTGAGCAACAACAACGCGAACGCCCGCCGCATCAAGGGCCGTATCGCCGAACTGGAAAAGCGCGGCCAGCGTGAAGACGTGGAGAAGGAAGGCGACGGCTACACCTACCGCGAAGACACCGAGGAAAACCGCGTCATGTTCGTGTTCCCCGGCAAGCCCGACGAGGCCACCCGTGCCGTGTTGAAGCGCAACGCCTTCAAGTGGTCGCCGAGCCGTGGCGCATGGGTTCGCCAGTTGAACAACGCCGGTTTGTGGGCCGCCAAGTGCGTGCGCGAGGCGCTGGACAAGGCCGAGCCGACCGCCTGACCTGATCGCAAGACCCTGGCCCCGTGGGAAACGGGGCACCCCTCAACGTAAGCAAAAGGAGCTTCAAACTATGGCCTCTCTCAACAAAACGACCCTCATCGGCAACCTGGGCACCGACCCGGACATGCGCTACATGCCGGACGGCACGCCTACCGCCACCGTCAGCCTGGCCACGACCGACACATGGAAGGACAAGGCCACCGGCGAGCGCAAGGAGAAGACGGAATGGCATCGCGTGGTGTTCTTCAAGGGCCTGGCCGAAGTTGTCGGCCAGTACCTCAAGAAAGGTTCGCAAATCTACGTCGAGGGCAAGCTGCGCACCCGCAAATGGACGGACAAGGACGGCATCGACCGCTACACCACGGAAATCGTGGGCCGCGAAATGCAGATGCTTGGCAAGAAGGACGGCAAGGACGTGCCGAATGCGCCCAAGGGCGACGTGCCGCCGCCCGCAGCCGACGAAGACGACGACATTCCGTTCTGACACCCACCGCCCCGGCCTGGCCGGGGCCATCCATCCTTATGAATTCGGAGGCGAATCATGAATGAACGGCAGGAGCGGACAACGAAGCGCGTGATTTTTTGGGCGCTGTTCGGTGGAATGATTTTTAGCGCGTTCCAGGTTGTGATTTCTTGGGCGCTCCCCGGCCACTTTTCCCAGGTGATCGAGGAGGAAACGGCGCAGCGTGTCGGCTTGGTTTGCATGACGCTGGCCGGTGTTTTACTGGTGCAGTACGGGCCGATTTTGATGCCGCCGTTTGATGATTTTGACCTTCAAGACAACCCGGAGGAATCCGGCAGAAAAGACACACGTTCTTGAAAGAAGCCGCCCATGCAGACACATCCGCAGACCGTTGAAACCCGCACGCTGGCCGTGATCGCGGCCCGCCTGGGGGTTCCCCTTGGCACCGTCCGCATCGAGCGCGGCAGCGTGTTCTATGAGACTGCCGAGGGCCTGCGTTGCGCGTGCAGCGTGGGCACGCCCTATTGGCACGACGCGGCGGCCGAGGCCGTCACGCAACAGATCATCCAGCAGGCGAAAGCCCGATAACACAGGAGCGCACATCATGGCCAAGTTCCATCAACCGAAGGCACCGGGCTACGTCTGCCCGAAAACCGGCCGGGTGGCCGTCCTGGCGGCCGACCTGGCCCGCAGTGACATGAACGGCGACGCATGGGCCTACTTCTACAACGAGGAAGCCGACCGCATGGGCTTGGAAGCCTGGCGGCTGGTCGAGGGCATCGACCCGCACACCCACGGCAATGAGTTCGACGTGTGCTTTGCGAACGGCACGTTCAAGACCGTGGGGCCGCTGATGACCGTCTTTCTTGGTGCCGCCGATGCTGCGCGCCTGGCCGAAGAATTGACAAGCAAAAACGCTTGACAATAGACCGGGAAGCCCATAGAATAGAGGCCATAACAAAAGCACATTTCAAAAGTCAACGAAACGAACCCGAAAGGACATGAGCATGAAAATCTTGGCTGTAGCGAACCAGAAGGGGGGCGTCGGCAAAAGCACGCTTACCGTGCATTTGGCCTATGCCGCGCTGGAAGCTGGCTTGCGCGTGCTGGTGGTCGATATGGACAAGCAAGGCAGCTTGTCCCTGACCTTCCCGGCCAGCGCCGGGGCAGCGCCTGGCCTGCTGGCATCGAAGTTGTTTGATGCCGAGCCGAGCGAAGCCCGGCCGGAGGCCATCACCGACAAGCTGGCGATCATCCGCGCCGACAATGGCTTGCTGGCTATCGACAAGGCAGAGAACCAAGTCATCCGCCGCCCTGGCGTGGCGCTGCGCCGCTTCGCCGAGGACTTCGACCTTTGCCTGATCGACACGCCGCCGCTGCTTGGCGTGCGCCTGATGGCTTCGCTGGCCGCGTCCGATTTCGTCGTGACCCCGGTTTCCGTGGGCCTCTACGAACTCGCGGGCGTGGCCGACCTCATGCAGACCATTCATGTTGTCCGCACCCAGGGTTTCAATCCCCGCCTGCGGCATGTCGGCATCCTGCCCATGAAGACCAACAACCGCAGCACCGAAGAACGCCAGGCGCTGGCGGCCCTGCGCGAACGCTACGGCGCGGCCATCCTGCCGGAAGTCCTGCCCGAGCGTGCGCCGGTGCGCAAGGCCATTGCCAAGCGCCGCCCCGTGTGGGTGGCCACGAAAGGCGACGGCCACTTGAAGGCCGCCCAGGAATGGCGCGCGGCCTGCGAATCCGTCCTTGGGAGAATGGGCAAATGAGCGCCGCCAAGACCCCCAAGACCAAGACCAAAGACCAGAAGGGAACTGAAACCGTGAAGCCTGCTGAAAACGCTTTCGCCGGTGCCGCCGATGTGTTGGGCGCTGGAATTGACGCCCTGTTTGGACAGAGCGATGACCCCGAATTCATGGTGAATCTGGACGACATTGAAATTGTCGATCAGGTGCGCGAGCAGATGGAGGATGACGAGCAAGACTTGATCGGCCTTGGCGAGAGCCTGGCCAAGTACCAGATTCAAGCCATCTTCCTGCGCATCATGCCCGCTGGCCACCCGAAGCCTTACCGGCTGGTGGCGGGCGAGCGCCGCTATCGCGCGGCCCGCGTCAAGGGCCTGGCGCAGCTTCGCGCCAAGGCCCGCGAACTGACGGACGAGGAAGCCGAAGACTTGCAGTTTGCCGAGAACATCCACCGCAAGAACCTGACGCAGATCGAGGAAGCCAAGAAGATCCAGCGTGACCTTGACCGCTTGGGCAGCGTGGAGGCCGTGCTTGAGAAGCACCAGAAAAGCCGTTCCTGGCTTTCCAAGGTGCTGTCGCTGCTGAACCTGCCCGAGCAGGCCAAGCGGCTGGTGGCCGAGAACGTCAGCGCCGATGTGGAAGTCATCAACACGGTGAAGACCATCGAGAAGGCCGACCCCGAGGCCGCCAAGGAACTGGTCGAAGACCTCAAGGCCACGCGCGGCAAGAGCAACGCCCGCGAGAAGGCCCAGGCCGCCAAGGAAAAGGTCAAGCCGAGCAAGAAGCCCAAGGCCGACAAGAAGGCCGCAGGCGGGCCGGTGGCCACGCCGAAAGACCGCAGCCAGGAGGAACCCGGCCCCGTGTCGGTTTTCGCGGGCGAGAAATCCGACGACAGCGCCGACAACGACCTGACCGGGGCCGACCCGTTCGCAGCCGATGGCGGCGAGGCTTCGGCCGAGGACGGCAGCGCAGCCAACACCGAGAGCGCACCGCGCCCGGTGGCCTTCGCCCCGGCCGAGGCGCTGAACAAAGCCTACGTCAATATCTTCGAGTTCGGCAGCAGCCCGAAGACGGTCTTGGACGTGTTGAGCGCCGAGGAACGCGAAGCCGTCGATGCCTGGCTGCACTCGTTCTACGATGCAGGCGTGGCGGTCAAGGACGTGGGCCGGGCCGTCATCCAGGGCTTCCGCAACGGCCAATTTGCCAGTGATGGCGAAGGCGCGTTTGCCCTTGTTGCCTTCCTGCACGGGGCCGACAGCGGCGCGAAATACAACCTGCTGAACGTCTTCGGCAGCGTCAAGGAATGATGACAACCACCAGGCGGGGCAAGTGCCCCGCCCTTCTCGTTTTGGAGTACCACCGATGCGCTTAAAAAGGCGGATGACCGCAGCCGAATTCGAGGCCGTGCGGCCGCTGCTGAATATCTCGGATGACCGCATCGAGGCCGCGCGCCTGGCCCTCGTTGAGGGCCGGACGTTGCAGGCCGTGGGCGATCAATTCGGCTGGTCACGGCAGGCCGTGGGCGATGCCGTCAGTGTCGTTTGGAAGAAGCTGGAGGATTACCGCGAATCGCAGCGCGTGGCCGCGAACGCGGGCGCGCTGCTGCCCCCCGGTTGGGAGCAAGTCACGCTCATTGCACCAAGCCACTTGATAGCGAAGTTCCGGGGCGAAATCGCCCAGGCTTCGCCGCAGCCCGAGAGCAAGAAGACGGCCGCGCCCAGGACGAAGCGCAAGGAGTAAGACCATGCCGCGCACGCCGAAACTATGGAGCAATGACGACCTGGCCTTTGCCTTCAATGCGGCTTGCGACTTCCTGCTGATGGAGGAATGGCCCGAAGATGACGGCGGCGCACAGGTGGCCGCCTACCGCGAGGCGGCCAAGCGCATCCGGCGCATGGCCGACCGCTTGCCGCTCGATGCGGACACAAAAAAGAAAGCCCGACGTGGTGAAACGCCGGGCCTCAAAGTCAACGTAAACGAAACCAAGAATGGCTCCGCTTAACAGGCGGAATTATAGGACAGAAGGAGCTTTTCCGCCATGAAAAAAGCGTCAGACATTACCGATGGTGCATTGGCCAACGACAAGGGCACCGGGCAGATCGACAAGATGCAGCGGTCGGCCTATCTCAACAGCAAGGGCATCAAGCCGAGCGCGCAGTTCCAGCTTGACTTGATCTTTCCCGACACCATCGGCGACCGCGAAGACCTGCGGCACATCCCGAACGACTACGCCCGTTCGTCCATCTTCACGGCCCGCAACAAGCGCGAGCCGCGCCGCACGTTCATGCACGAAAAACTGTTCCACTACAACGAGCATGTTTCCATCCTCTACACCGGCATCGAGCTACGGGCCGAGGATGACGAAATCGTGTGGCTGCAAATTCTCAGCTACGGCAAGCGCGTGGCGCTTGGCGAGCCGTTCGAGTTCTCCATTAAAGACCTGGTGGCCGATGTTGGATGGCACAAAAACGGCCGCTACTACGACAAGGCCCGCGAGTGCATCAGCCGGTTGAAGGCCAACGAAGTGCTGGCCATCAACAAGAAGGCTTACGGCAAGAGTGGTGCGGTTTCGCTTATCCAGAACTACACCGCGATCAACGACGAGAACGGCAAGCCCACGCATTACCGCGTGTGGATTGACCCCAATCTGATCGTGCTGTTCGCGGGCAACACCTTCACCAGCCACTCATGGGAGACATACCGCGACCTGTCGCCGGTGGCCCGCCGCCTGGCCGACTACATCGAGAGCCACAAGCACCCCTTCCCGTTGGCGCTGGCCAAGTTCCGCGACATATGCGGCTCCAACGATGGCAGCGCGTCAAGCTGGCGGCAGACCGTCAAGAAGGCTTGCGCCGAGGTGCAGGCCGCGCAGATCGCCAAGATCGCCTTCTTGTCCGACGATGACAATATCCGCGTCGGCAACGACTAGGCCGAGGTCGGCCGAGCAGCATCACCAGGGGCGCGCAAGCGCCCTTTGGTGCTTTCTGGCCCTAGGTCATGTGTCACGGCCGAGCCGTGGGCACAGGCCCTTTGACCTGGCCAGGCCGCCGCGCTGCGCTCGATGCGTGACTTATCCACAGATCAAGCCCTTCGACGTGACAGATGACCTAGGGGCGGTGACAGATGACCTAGGGCAGATCGGCAAAACCAAGGCCATCTGTCACGGTTTTGGGCCGTTGTTGAGAATCCTTCTCGACACCCGGCCGCGCTTGTGGATAACTTGCCGCGTCAAGATCGCCCATCTTGCCGATCAGGGCCGATTCCGTGACACATCACCTAGGTTTGGTGACAGATGACCTAGGTTTGGGCCTCTAGCGCGTGACAGATGGCCTAGAAAATCCAGACAGATGACCTAGGTTCTGGTGACAGATGACCTTTTATCCACCGGGTGAAACAGAGCCTAAATCATTGATTTTTCGGCGGTTTTCGTCCTACGTTTTGCGGCCCTAACCGTTTTTTTAACCGTTTTTTTAACCAAAGAAGCCCGCCGCCTCTAGGGGCTTCGCCCCGCCGGCTCCTACGGCCCGCAAGCGGGCCTTCGCCCAGGGCCGCAAGCGGCCCTTCCCGCCCGGCACCCCAGGGGCTTGCGCCCCTCGCGCTGCGCGCTCACCCCAAATCGTGGCCCCTACGGGGCGAGGCTACGAAGGTCGAGCACCACCGCCCGAGCCAGAAACACCGCCTGTTGTGCGCAACCGCCCTAGTTCGCGGGGGCGTGCCGCCCCCCTGTCAGCCGCTTCGCGGCTCGAACTCGACCCCCCTGTGAGAGGGCAAGCCCTCTCCCCACCGCCTTCGGCGGCGGCTCCCCTCTCCCGCGCCTTCGGCGCAGCCATCAAGAAGGAGGGAGGGGCTTCAAATTCCCATCCGGCTTTGCCAATACGGCCAGAACTGTCGTAGCGGCCCGCCAAGGCATTTTCAAGGGCCAGACAAGGGCGATGCCCCGGCCACGTCGAAAAATCGCGCTGTAGGCCGTTCTACGCGGTCGATTTTCCAGCCGTGCGCCTTCGGCCGGGCGCGAACGTGCGGCAGCGGCCGGACGTGGCCGCGTTCTGCGACCTCTCGCCCAGGGTCAAGCCGTGACTGATGACCTATCCGCGCGGGCCACCGGCCGAGCCGCCGCAGACCGGCGACCTGGCCAGCGGGCGGCCGACCGGGCGCGGCCGTCGCATCGTCGCCACTGTCAAACAAAAACGCTTGACATGGCCGGATTTTTTGATAAGATAGCGTAACGTAAAACGTAATTACTTTATGAAAGGACGCCGCCATGATTCGAGCCGAGAACGCAACCCCGTACCAGCAGTGCATCAAGCCGTGGGTTTTCGACCGCATCGAGGTCAGCGGCAGCGTCTTCACCGGCCCGGCACCGGGCACCTACCACCGGGCGGACTTCGACCGGCCGCGCGAACCCATCCGGTTCTCGCTGCTCGGGACGTGGCATTGCGAGTTCCAGGGCGGGCCGAACCTTCAAGCCCTGGCGAACTACTGCGGCGAGGTCATCGGCAAGGGCGGATTTTTCGGCCTGGCCAGCGCCCGGCGCGTCAATCCATAACGTAATTTCGCGGAGGCGAAAACATGAGCCAGCAGACAGCCCAGGGATACCGCGTAGCCTGCCCGCGTTGCGCGGGCACGGGCCGCGTAGATCGTCACGCCAACATCAAAGGCGGGGTTTGCTTCGCCTGCGGCGGCAGCGGCTACCGCGTGCAGAAGACGGCACCGGCCGCCCCGGCCCGGCGCTTCGCCGTGTCGGCCTGCGCGCGGCGCACCGGCGAGCTTGTCAGCCCGGTTTTCTGGCTGCTGGCAAAGACAGAGCGCGCCGCGCTTACCAAGGCGCGGGCGCAGATCAGCAAAGGCACGGGATACGACCCGGCCACCGTGACAGTTCAACCATCCAACTGAAAGGGGTTCGACATGGGACGCATCGCAGCACACACGCAGGAACAGGTTTTCGAGGCCGCCGACAAGCTGGCGGCCGAAGGCAAGGAAGTGACCCAAACCACGCTGCGCGAGGTGTTGGGCCGGGGCAGCTTCTCGACCCTTGGAAAGCACATCGACGCCTGGCAGGAAGCCCGCAAAACCACGCCCGTGCCGGTCGTGATCGACATGCCCGAAAGCGTCAAGGCCGCTTTCGCGCAGTGCTGGCAGGCCGCAGCGGCCGAGGCGGGCAAAGAGATTGCCGCCATCCGCGAGAAAGCCGACGCCGAAATCAAGGGCACCAAGCGCCGCTTGGATGAGGCCCTGGCCGAAGTGGAGCGGCTGGAAGAAGACGCGAACACCGACGCGGCGGCCTTGGAGGCCGCCCAAAACGCCCTGGCGCAGACCGCCAAGGATGCGCAGCAGGCCGCCACCGATGCCACCGCCCGCGAGGCGGCCTTGTCGGCCACGGCCGAGCAGATGCAAAAGCAGATCGAGGCGCAGCAAGCCGAGCTTGCCCGGACGCACGCAGAGGCCGAGGCCGCCAACAAGCAGCACGCGGCCGAAGTCGCCCGCCTTACTGGCGACCATTCGCGGCAGATCGCCGAGCAGGCCGCCGCCTTGCAGGCCGCCCAGGCCGAGGCCGACCGCTTGCGCGGCCAGCTTGCCGAGTCGGCCGAGAAGCTGGAGGCGGCCACCGGCCGCGAGCGGGCCAAGATCGAAGAAGCGGCCACGGCCAAGGCCGACGCCGCGCGCCTGGCCGACCAACTCAAGGAACAGAAGGCGCGCAGCGTGGAAGTCATCGGCAAGCTGGAAAAGGGCAAGCAGGGCTTGGAGGCCGACTTGACCGCCACGCGCAAGGAAGCACGCACGGCCGCCGCCGACCTGGCGCGCGCCCAGGGCGAACTTGACGCCCTGCGCACTCAGGTGACGAGCTTGAACGACACCATCCGCAGCCTGGCCGCGCCGGGCGAAAAGAAGGGCAAGGGAGGTGCATCGTGATTGACTTCCTCGAATGGGCCGGTTCCCTGTCCGGTCTTCTTGGTGCGTTCCTGCTGGCCACCCACACGCGGGTTTCCCGCTATGGCTGGCTGGCGTTCCTGGCCGCCAACCTGGCCATGATTGGCTTTGCCTTCGGCATCGGCCGCTATGGCCTGCTGGTGCAACAGCTTGGTTTCATGGCCACCAGCCTACTAGGCATTCACCGGGCGGGCTTCGCCCTGCCCTTTGCGCGTTCGCGGGGTTGAGCCATGCAGATCGTTCCCGGTTCGCGCTGTCAGATCGTGAAGGTTCGTTTCCGCCATGACCTTCACCGGCTTGGCCGGGTGATCGTCGTCACGAAGGTGAATTTGCCGGAGTTCGATTCGGTTTGGGCACACGATGACAAGCCCATCACCTACCGCACGAATCGCAACGGCCGCCGCGTGGTCGTTTCCGACCCGCGTTGCATCCAGTCCATTTACAGCTTGGACGAGATTCGCTTGCTGCCTCACGGCTCGCTGAATCCGTCCGGTTTCAGGGAGTAGCCATGACCGTAGATTGGTTTCTGATCGACGCGCCGCACGTTGTCGCCGCCGAGTTCCAGGCGTGGGAGGCCGCGAAGGCGCACCATCGGGCCGTGTTCCTGCGGTGCATTGATGCCCAGGACAGCGCCGAGCGGGCCGCGCTCGATGCCGAGGGCCAGGCCGCCAAGATCGAGGCCGACCGCCTGGAGCAAATCGCCCGCGAGGCGTGGAAGCGTCAAAGGTAGATCTTCCGGCCGGGGCATTTTTCGCTGCGCGAAAAACCGGGATGCCCATTCCAGGCGCGGCTATTCGCCTTGGTCGCTGCGCGACTGGCCTTTGGCCACCTTCCAGGCCACCACTTGCCTGCGCTCTTTGGGGGATGCTTGACAGCAACCCCCGGCCGCTAGGGCCATCCCCCGGAAACCGGCCCGGCTTGCAGCCCGGCCACGACAAACAGCCGCTCTTACCCACCGTGCCGCCGCGCGCTTCGCGCACGTCGCCCGTGGAAAAGCCGCCTCGTGCAATGCGCGGGCTTGCAGTCGGCTTTCCCACAGGTTCGCCCCGTGGATAAGAGCGGAAGGCATGTCAAGGGCGCGCAGCGGCCCCGACTGGCTGGCGCGGCCCGCAGCCCGCAGGGCGAGGACACGGGCCAGGCGGGGCGAACCCTTGACGTGACAGGAGCGGCAATAGCCTATTGGTGAGGGGGCAGGGACGAAGGGCGAAGCCCGCCACCCCTGCCCCCCGAGCCTCACGGCGGCGAGTGCGGGGCTTGGGGCAGCGCCCCAATCAGGCATGCAATATCAGGGTCATCGTCTTGATGCCCGGATAGTTGCTTTCGATGTATTCGACCAGACGGCCAATATCGCGGAACCGGCGTGGTTCCTTCTTCGTGCGCGTTGTGGCGAGGAACAGTTCTTCCTTGCGCCAGGTTAGTGAAATGAGAACGTAGAAGCTGGCCCCGTCCTTGACGATGCGCAGAGACTTCAGCGTCCCGCTTTTTGCGGCCAGGACGGCATCAGCTTCCGTTATCGAATGCTCTGGATTCCACATGGCGAAATCGGGGGGGGGGTAACATATTGACGGACATTTTTCAAGAGACAAATTTGGCAAAAATAGCACTTTTTTTACTACGAAAGTCGTATTTCGCGCAAGCAAAATGCACATCCCCCTGTCGCATGATGCGATCTATCGCCACCCCAATTGTAATTGAACTGTCAGTTTCGCGCCCGCGAAAATCGCAAACAAGGCGTAAATAACCATGCAGGCCCGCCGAGGCGGGCATGTTTTCGCGTGCGCGAAAACGGGAAACCATAAAAGCCATCGCTCGCCGCTGGGCGTCGCCGGGGGATGTTTAACGGCCTTTGGCCTACATCCCCCGGCTATGC
>Ga0222427_101391_pt1 | contig 10894 bp, 9 predicted proteins | sample 2B20Ametagenome_FD_182890 | JGI IMG/M metagenome (GOLD analysis project Ga0222427, IMG submission 182890) | Enriched microbial communities from leaf-cutter ant dump, University of Wisconsin, Madison, United States - 2B20A (version 2) | ecosystem: Environmental > Terrestrial > Nest > Insects nest >...
AGGTCTGCTAAAGGCAATCAAAATCTTCTCAACCACAAAACCACCCATAACGCGGGGTGGAGCAGCCCGGTAGCTCGTCAGGCTCATAACCTGAAGGCCGCAGGTTCAAATCCTGCCCCCGCAACCACTGAAACTTGAATATTTTGCCATTCAAGTCGCTTCACAGAAAGCTCCTCCGCGTAAGCGTCGAGGAGCTTTTTTTGTTTCTGCTCCGTGTCCAACTCGCCGGCGCGCAACTTCTCCAGGTAATCGTGCTGCTTCAGCGCCTCGAACTGCTTCTCCAGGATCGTCGCGGCTTCCATGGCGGCGAGGATCGAAGCGATCCGACCGTGCACTTCGAGAGATGCCGGCTGGTGGCCGGGTGTCTTGCCGATCACCACCTTCTGGATGTACTGGCGCATGATGTTGATGAAGGGCTGTTTCGTTTCCGTGTCGGCGTGTTCGCGCATGTAATAGAAGGCCGAGTTGATGACCAGCTCGACGGCTTCCGGACTGACTTCCGCCTTCAGCTTCCTGATCTTCTCTCCGAAATCTTCCTCCGCCGGCGCCTGCTTTAGGCGGACCTCTAGCTTGGCGCGACGTTCTTCGAGCGTGTCGAGCATGTCGTCGTAGGCGGGGAGGCGAGGGCGGCCCTCGGCGGCACGGTCACTGATCTGCTGGATGATGTGGCGCTGTTCGTCTTCTGTAGCCTTCAATTCCCCGGAAATACGCTGGCGCTCGTCGGGTTCGTTCCTGACGGATGCTGCGAGGTTCTGGCGCGCCTGTCCGGCGACGTCGTCGAACACCCCCATCCCGAAAAAGGCCGCAGGGAGGCAGGACAGAACCCGATCCTCCAGGTTCTTGCGCAGAATGGTCTTCTGGTTGGTGCAGCAGGCGCCGCCGAGGCCGTCGACCGGCAGCTTGCTCTTGTGGTTCGAGCAGCCGTAGCGCTCCTTGGCCATGATGGCGTAAGAGCCGCCGCACTCGGCGCATTCCAGCATGCCGCTCAGCAGATAGCTCGGCCGATGCGCCCTGTTCAGCCGGTTGGTCGTCGTGCGGGAAAAGTTCTCCAGCGTCGTCAGTTGCCGTTCCTTCACGCGCGCCCAGAGTTCGTCGCTGACGATGCGCATGGCGGGAACCTCCGTCACCACCCATTCGCTTTTGTCGTTGAGACGGGCGGTTCGCCGTTCGGTCTCCGGGTTCTTGCGGTAGTTCTGCTTGTTCCAGACGATCCGGCCGACATAGAGTTCGTTGTGAAGAATGCCGGTCTGACGTTTGCCGTCGCCGCGGATCGTGTCGTCGCGCCAGTACTTGTGCTGCGGCGCCGGCACGCCGCGGGCATTCAGGCTTTGGGCGATCGCCGCCGGACTGACCCCGTCGGCATATTGCTCGAAGATCCAGCGCACGGTCTCGGCCTCGGCCGGTTCGATCTCGCGCAGGCCCCTGATCCGGTCGCCGTTGGCATCGCGCTGCTGGCCGAGCCGGTAGCCGTAGCACAGGCGGGTCGTCGCCTTGCCCTTGCGGGCCGCCGTCTTCATGCCTTCGCGTGTGCGATAGCGAATCTGTTCGACCAGTTCATGGCTGAGCGTGGAGCGCATATGCAGCTCGATATGGCTGATCGGCTGGCCGGCCTGCACCGTCCAGATCGCCGTGTCGTGGTAGTTGAGTTCCTTCAGGATCTTCGAGCTATGCTCGACGTCGCGCGACAGGCGATCGACGGTGACACAGAGCACGACATCGATCCGCTCGCGCTTCACATGGGCCAGGAGCTGCTGGATGCCGGGGCGCGATGTGAAGGAGGTTCCGCTGATCGCGGAATCGGCATAGGTCTCGACCAGCTTCCAGCCCCTGTCGGCGACGAACGTCTTGCCGAGTTCGACCTGAGTTTCGATCGATACCTCGTTCTGCCGGTCGGTCGAATAGCGGGCGTAGAACAGGACGGTCTTGGTCATGGAGTGATCTCCGTTCGAATGGGCGAAGTGGGGGACATGGTAGCCGGCGGCGGGGGACTTGAGAGCCCCGCAGCGATGCCAGGTCTTCATGGCCTGGCGGTCGGCAGGTGCCGGTGGCAATAATTGCCGCCAGGGGCGAGTTGCGGTTCAGCGCTGGTAGCCCATCGCGGTACGATAGGCCGCAGCCTCATCGGTGTTGCCGGCAATCCAGCCATGCTCCTGAAGCTTGAGCAGGCTGTCGGCGACGGCATCGCGCGCGCCGCACCACGTCCAGCCGGTATCGGCGGGGCGGATAATGAAGACTTCGGTGGCTGTCACCATGATCCGCGTTGCACCGGTCTCCGCCTTGACGGCTTCGCGAAACAGCCGGTCCCGTTCCTTGGCCATGCGCTTCTCCTCTGTCGTACGATGGTCCGGCTTTTTGCGTGAGGGCGCTTTCGACGGGATCTGGGCTGCGGTGATGCGGTGGGTGACGACGAAGACGCCGTTCACCCGTTTGCGGCGCCCCGGAGCCCTGTCGATGTCGATCATAAGGCCATTATTGGCGGGGCCGCAAAACAGGTCGCCGCTGACGGCGACGCAGTGCGTGGTCAGGAAAACGATACAGGGGTGGCTCTGCTGAATGCCCGTGCGGTGCTTCAGATAGGCCGCAAGGGTCGGACAGCCGGCAACGTCGTGCCACTCGCCGACATAGCCCAAGGCCCGCATCGTCTCCTCGATGTCGGTATCCGACATATAGTTGATGATCGGAGACCGCGAACGGTGCACCCAGCCTGCACCGAAGCGAACAAGCCGGACGGCGTCTCGTACGCGCGAAAGCGGCTCGCCGGTAATCGAGGCGATCGCGCTCGGGGCAGCGTACGGGTAGGTCCTGGTGTCGTTATCGACGTCGTGGAGGAGGTGGGTCTTGATCGCTCCGATTGCGGACGGGAGGTAGATGATGTTGGGCACGTTCGGATCCTTCGTATCCAGGGTGGAGTTGAAGGAATGCGCTCACCACTCTGGATCCCTCAGGCGTCCGTTCGCCCTCGATCCCATCTCTTTGTGCCTGTAAAGCCACCACACGGATAAGGTGACACAGGCTGAGCAATGCTCTGCAGGACGGTCCGCACCGGCCAGAGCCTCTGTAAAAAATCGGTACGCCACTCGATCATCGGTGTCACGAGCGCGCCAGGAGTCCTCCCTTGCAAGATTGTCCCGGTTAGCAAAAAGCCAATCAAAAACCAGTTTCCGCCATGCAAGGGCTTCCGCTAGCCGCATTCCTGCCGAGGCGTTCACCTCAGCCGCTGGCGACATTATCCATACCCTTTGCGAAATCAACGCGGCGACCTGGCAGGAGTGAGGATTATTTGAAAACCTAGCTGACTAGGGCTTAATCGGATCGATAGCATTTTAGCGAATCGGATGGATGCTGACGAGCTGATCTTAGGCGATCTTTCCCCCAGCACTCTGTAAATCCGATTCAGTATTCAAACGGCGTTTAACCGAGTAATGGGGGGAGAAGTCGTAAACGGTGCAAACGCCGTCAGGCGTTCCATCGGCAGCGTGGGATGGCCAAGGCCGAAACCGGCAGGCAGATAGAGCGGAACCGCTCAGTCGCCCTGATCGGCGCCGTCGGGATAGAGCAGGTGGGGCTTGCGCCGGAACGGCCAGTCGCCATCCCGGTACTTCTCGACAAGCCCATCGAAGACGGTGTGGGATTCGTGCTCGTCGAAGCCCTGCTTGACCAGCATTCTGACCACTCGTTTTTTAAACGTTCCCAGCGCTTCCGTTGCTCCCTCGGCTGCCATGGCGGAGATCGTCATGAACAGTGCCGTCCGGGCAACGTCGTCGCGTCCGGGGCGTTTGGCCTTGCGATCCGCGTCGCGCAGCTTCTGCTGCCGTTCGCGCTGCTTGCGGTTGCGGATCTCCTCGGACTTCGCTGGCATACACTCTTCCCTATCAATCCCCGCCACCGATGCCAGACCACCGTCCGCCCGGCAACGCCGTTTGCAAGGAATCGGAAATCCCGGTTTATGAATCGTTTGTCCGCGGTTCTGAATCGAATGAGCGCAACTTGAGGTGCATTGCGGGCACGTTGAGACAGGTCGAGGTGACCTGGCGAGGGGCAAACGGCGGCCGTGAATCAAAAGACCAGCGTTCGGAATCAAAAATCTCGAAGCCGGAATCAAATGAGCGCAATTTGTCTCAACGTACCGGCACGTTGAGATGACGCGTGCGCGACCTGACTGGACTTGCCAGCCGTCTGCCGTCAGCAGGTCTGTGCCTATCACGGGCTACGGGCCATATCCTCCGCGCGAGTGTGCCGCGGCGTGACCGGCTTGGCGGATGACGGAGAACGGACGCTGCGCATGGGCGACGTGGAGATGGCCATGTGCACTTGGCGCTCTGTTTTTTGTCCCCGACACGTCTTCGGCGAGGCCGTTCAGGTGAGTGGTGACGTGATCCCGCTTCGCGCTTTGATTTGAGGTATATGTAATATAGTTGATTAATAAGTAATAACTATCCGAAAATAATTATTGAAATAAGTTTATACTAGTTAAGTTTTAGATAATTTGAAAGACAAATCGCGAAAATGCGGTCGATTATAAAGAGTTAAAACGATTCTATATTACTTTCTGTTTTTACTTGAATTTGCATGGCGGTGATATCGGTGCGATCATAGTGTCATTCGATGAGGAGTTCATCGGATGTTTTAGTATCTCGTTACCCGGAGACTTCCATGCATACAAAGACCAACAAGACGACCGCGACCGCCGCCTTCTCCTATGAGGACAACGGCATCGGGCAGACGCTGCGCGATCAGCTCGAAACCAGCGCCGCCCATATCTTCGACCTTGGCCGCCGTACGACCGAGCAGACGTTCGAACTCGGCGACCAGCTGGCCCAGGCCGCGGACCTCCTGGCCGACGGCCGGTTCGACAAATGGGTGAAGATGCGCTGCGGCCTCGCACCGCGCAGCGCCCGTAATTACACGGCGGTGTTCCGCAATCTCACGCCCTACCGTGACGAACTGGTCGATCTGTCGGTCGGAGCGACCGTGCTGTTCCATCTGAGTTCGGCTACGGACGATCAGGTCAAGGCGGCCATCTCCTTCGCGGAGGAGAATGGGCGTCTGCAGGTTGCCGATGTGAAGGCCATTCTGGCCGGCGACGAGGAGGGCGGCGACAAGTCGGAGACGGGCGATCAGTTCCGCGTCGGTGGTGTTGGCGGACTGAAGGCGCTGATTGCCATCAAGGTCCGCGACGGTCTGAAGGCGTTCGTCGCCCATATCGTCGCGATCTGCCAGGCGATCGAGGCTGCGTTGGCCAAGAACCGGGTGATCAAGGAAGCGCTGGCGAAGGAAATCCAGGACATCGCCCGTGTCGCCCGGCAGGAACTCGAAAGCCTGGCGCTGTTCGTCGAGCCGGATCTCGATTGGGGCCGCAACACCAAGCCAACGAAGTTCCAGAAGAAGACCGGCTGGGCCGAGGTCAATGACACGCTCTATACATTGGGTGGTGTCGATAGCTGGCCGAAGTCGAAGGAGATGCGCGACTGGCTTGCGCTGCATGTGCTTCCGGTGCTCGGCTGGGCGGTGTCGAAGGAGCGGGCGCCGGAATGGCCGCTCGCGGGGCCGGGTGCTCCGGCTTCCGAGCCGATGGTTCTGGAAGAGATCGACAGCGCCGGTGACCGTCAGGATGCCGATCCGGCAATGCCGGACGAGGTCTCGAAGGATGCCGATGTCCCGGATGAGGCAATCGACCGGTTTGGCGCGGCGCTGGAAGAGGCGACGGGTGGCTTGATGACGGTCGGCCGTGAGGCGCCGCGAAACCGCAAGCAGTTTGCCAAGGTGCCGCCGCTTGCGGACGACGCTGTTGCCGAGGTCGAACCCGTACCTGCGGTCACGCCGTAAGATGCAGCTTGCTCGAAGGCTTCGGCCTTCCCGCCGAACTCAAGAGGGCCGTGTTGCGGCCCTTTTCCTTTTGGCCTCGGATGACACGGGAGAATAAGTGGCCGGATCGTTGCTGATCCTCGGAGTCGATCGTCGGCTATGGGCCGCGTGAGCCCGGCGTTAACCTTGTACCGGCTTTGTTCCGATTTTGCGCTCCGGGTCCTTGAGCCCGCCCGCCGGTCCTGCCAGGTTGGGGCTGTTCGGAAGACCGGACACAAAACGGCCCAAGCCGATGCTACCAACATCGACAAGGGCCTGACCCTCAGCCTTCTCGAAAAAGGAATCGGGCTATGACCACGCATACTCTCTCTGTCCCCGCCGGGGAAGTTCTCCGTTCGACTGCCGCAGCGGCATCCATGTTCTCGCAACGCTCGTTCGGCCTCGGCGCACGCAGCATCAGCGAACCGGCCGCCTTGCGCCGCCATCCGCACATCGTTCGCTTCGCTGAGGTCGAGGCCGATCTCGACCTGCTGATCGACCGCGCCATCGCGGCGATCGCCGACGGCGAGCCGATCGAGGACGAGATCCTCGGCCACTACGTTCACATCGCCTCGCTGGTTCGTGCCGTCTCGTTCCGCGAAGGCAAGCTCCTGGAGCAGGCGGTCGAGCGGCTGGCGAAAGCCAATCCCAATATCATCGTGTTGACGCAGTCGCTGAAACTGCCGCTGGTCAAGGCCGCACTCGAGGCCGTTTCTGGAAACAACTGGTCCAGCCTCGACGGGATCAAGCTCGATTGCGAGGCGCCGGCCAAGGGCAACTATACGCCGGACCTGATCCTTGTGAACCGCGCCCGGCACACAGCCTACATCCTCGACCTCAAGCGTTCGCTCGCGTCTTACGGCGATACCAGCCGTCTCGAAGAGCTGAAGCTGAAGATGATGGCGTCGGCGATGGTGCTGCCGGACTGGCTGTACAAGAACCAGAAGCGCCTGATGGTCGACACCGTCGAAGTCGCGATCGTCGATGGCGCCAGCCGCCCGAGCGATCATGCCGCCGGCATCTGGGCCCTGTCCGAGATCGACGATCTCTTGGAAGTCGATGGTGTCGCCGCATGCATGGCCGAGTTGCGTCTACGCTTCGGCCGCCGCGTGCAGCAGCTTCTGGAAGTGGAAGCGCGCAAGGCCCTCGGTGTCGTGCCGGATGCTGCGTCCGGCTCGGCAGTGTTCGGCAAGCCACCGATCGCGTTGAACGGTCCGGCGCGCAGCTACGAGGAAGAGTTGGCGATGGCCTCGCGAGAAGACGGTGACGGTCATTATGACCTCGGCTGCTTCGATGAGGGTCAGGACGATGAACCGGAACCGGTCCGTATCCGGGTCGGCTTTGCCCGCCGTCCGCGCCGGCACTGACGAGCTGCCAGCTTAACGGCACTGATCGCGGCCGCGCCGAGTGCGTGGCCCGCTTCCCATTCTTCCATTCCGAACACGCCGGATGCCGATGCGCTCCGGTGAGGAGACAGTCATGTCCATCGATACCCACAGCCCGTCTGTGGCCGGCTTCCGTTGTGAAGCGGTCACGACCGATACCATCGCGTTGCCTTGCCTTCACGGCAGGCTTGCGAATATCCCTCCTGTACACTCCGATGACCTGGATCGCGGTTCGAGCTATCGCGACGACCCCGCCGTTCTGATCGGCCTGGCGCTCGCCTTCGTCCGGCAAGGGCCTCTGCTGGATGGTCCTGTGCCGGAGCCCCTGATGTTGCGGCTGCGTGCACTTGCTGACAGCGGCAATGCCGCATGCCACCTGCTGCTCGACTGGCTTCAGAACCGCAATCGCGATCTCGATCGGCGCGGGGTGTTGCCCATCGTGTCGGCTGATCGCCACCGGCCACGCCATTCGCCGCGCGAGCGTGTGTTGGCGAAGATCGCGAAACCCGGTCCCATCGACGGGCGGCGGCGTGGTCGGACGCGGCCGCGCGATCCGGTACAGAGCGCCAAAACGGCAATTATTGCCGCTGAGACCGGGGGGCGTGCCGATGGATAAGCTCGCTCGCCTGTTCGTTCGCCGGCTTCGGCATCTTGCCCGCCGCGAGGCGCGCCGGATCGCGCTGCGCAATGGCCTGCTCGATGCCAGGATGATCGATGTCGATGGCCACATGCTCTGCCGCTACAGCCCTGCCTTCGACACGACAAGGCTGACCGGCGATCCAGTTCGGGATGATGCCTGGTTCCGACGGAATTTTGGCGCGGGGTTGGTGGCACCGAAGGAGAACGGCAATCCGACGCCCGGCTCTGGTGGCGATGGTGCCGTGACTGCCGGGATCGTTCATCCGCCGTTCGCCTCGCAACTCATGGCTCTCCCTCGGGCGCATCGCGGCGCAATCGCGCAGCACGCCGTGCCGGGCAACGGTATCGATCGGTGTGCCTATGCCGTCGGTCTCGTGGATCGGGCAGCGGCTATGCCGTCGGTCAGTCACATCGTTGCAACACTGGTTCTGGCACGCGCGGCCGAGAGTGGAAGGCGTTCCCTTCGGGAGATCGTTTCTGCGCTGACCCGCGTGACGCCTGTCGTCACCTTGCATGCGCCGCTCGATGGCTTCGAGCGTGAAGTGCTGCGGCTGCTGGAAAAATCCCGGCTGGTGCCTGGCGGCCCGTTTGCGATCGTCGAGTCGGACCACATGTTCAACGACGATTACTTCGACGTCGTGGAAGGCGAGACACGCAGGCGTCTGATGACGTTCTCCGGCGCCGGCGTGCATCGTGTCACCGGCAATGCCCTGCGTCGGCGAATGATCAGTGCACTGTCGCGCGGTTTGCCCATCCTCGCCGTCGCGGAGAAGCGATCTGACATTCCCTCCCTGCTGCGGATCTCCGCCGACCTGTCGCTGGAGACGGGGAAGTTCGACCACAGGTTTGTCGCCGACTTGGTCGAGGTGCTCTATCCCGGTACGGCAATCGGGACGCTCGGCCTGCCATCGGATTCCGACGCGCGCTGGCTGTCGCTCGAGGATCTCGTCCTTGCCTTTCGTCCGGGGCGGCATATCAGGGACGTGCTGCATGTCCTTGCGACGCTGATCGATCGCAATCGCGGAGACTGCGAGGAAGAAGATGGCGATGACGGGGCCGATAAGACGACTGAATCGGCATCGCCCAGTACCTCCCCCGAGAAACCCCAGGGATCAGACAAGAAGCTGTCCGATACCGAAAACAACGGCCGTTGGAAGAAGGACAAGCCGTCCGGCGCCGAGGTGATCCAACCGGAACCTTTGCCGACGGCCGATGAGCCCGGCCGCAAGCCGCCCGTGACCATCGAAACGCTATCCGGATACGGCAAGGCCAAGGACTGGGCGCTCGATCTCAAGGCCGATCTCGACGATTACCGCGCCAGCATCCTCACGTGGTCTGAGATGAGCACCAGGCTGCTGCTGTCCGGGCCACCCGGGACCGGCAAGACAACCTTTGCCCGGGCGCTCTGCAACAGCCTGCAGATCCCGCTGGTGGTCAGCTCGGTCTCGACCTGGCTGCAGGGCGGACATCTGAACGATGTCATCGACAGGATGGCGAAGACCTTCGTCGAGGCGCGAGCCATGGCGCCGGCGATCCTGTTCATCGACGAGATCGACGGCATCGGCAAGCGGCAACCGGCCGAGCGGGAATATTCCGACTATTGGAATACCATCGTCAACAAGGCGCTGGAGCTGCTCGACGGTGCCGTCAGGAACGAGGGGCTGATCGTCGTTGGCGCCACCAACCGGCCCGAGCATATCGACGAGGCGATCAAGCGCTCCGGGCGACTCGAGACCCATGTCGAAATTGAGAAGCCCGATGTGCCGACGCTGGCCGAGATCCTTGCTCATCATCTCGGTGACGATGTGATGGCGCTGATCGCCGAGCCGGTCGAGGACGTCCGGGCGGAAACTGACGACGGATTCTCGCTGAGGAAGATCGTCGCCGACTATCTGGGGGAAGACGCAGAAAGTGACCGCAAGGGAGCCAGCCGATGACCGAGCCACAGAACAGCAACACGATGGAAATGCCGGCGATCGCGCAACAGGGCAATTCCGTCGATGCGATCCTGAGGCGTCTCGCCACGCGGGCGATGGGGCTAACGGGTGCGGATATCGAGCGCATCGTCCGGGAGGCGCGGTTGACGCCTGCGTTGAAGGCAAAGGGTGAAAACAGCGGGGAGGACGTTTGCGTCATGATTTGCTTCTTTCTTTCGGTGCAGCGCTTGGGAGACGCTGCGGGATGATATCAGTCGGTCGCCGGGAGCCATTCGGCATCGATGGCGCGCACCATGTCCTGGGGCGTTATCTGGTCCGTCATGCGGCCGCGGCGGATGGAGAGCTGTTCGAAGCTGGCCGCGCCGCGCGCCATCACGCGCGCCTCGAACTGTGCGATGAATTCCGGCTTGAACTGGCTGTTGAAGGTGTTGAACAGCACCACGCGCCTGCCGTCGAAGCGGTTGTTCTCGACGAAGGCCCAGATCGGCGGGGCGGGGCTATAGAGCCAGACGGGCGCGCCGAGATAGACGGTGTCGATGCCGGCAAGGTCGACGATACGCGGAACGATATCGGCCCCGTGACCGCGGGCGTCGCGCATTGCCTTGACCCAGCCGGCGAGGCCGAGATCGTAATCGGTTGCCCGCAGTTCGATCAGCCGGGCATTCAGCCGCCGCGCCACATGGCGGGCAGCCAGCGCCGTGTTGCCCGAACGCGAGAAGTAGACCACCGCCGTCTGCGTCTGCCCGACCGGGCCCGCATAGGGCTCCATGGACGCGACGGCGCGCGCCTGCCGGTTTTCGATCCTGGTGACGGCGAGCGGCACGCAGACGACGGCGAAGGCAGCGAGCGCCAGCCCGGCGGCGATCCATTGTACTGGAGACATGGGGTTTCTCATCGCGGCGGGGGCCTTACATGAAGTAAGGCTTGTCGGCGTCCGTGTTCGGCTTGTTGGCGCCCAGATTGGCGTTGCTGTGAAGGCGCGGCGCGCGGATGGTCTTGACGATCAGGTCGGCGACGCTCTTGCGCGAGACGACTGTGCCCTTGAAGGGGTCGTTGCGGCCGGTGGTCTCGTAGTCCACCTCGTCCTCG
>Ga0222427_101394_pt1 | contig 10863 bp, 7 predicted proteins | sample 2B20Ametagenome_FD_182890 | JGI IMG/M metagenome (GOLD analysis project Ga0222427, IMG submission 182890) | Enriched microbial communities from leaf-cutter ant dump, University of Wisconsin, Madison, United States - 2B20A (version 2) | ecosystem: Environmental > Terrestrial > Nest > Insects nest >...
GGCGCCGTGCGTGGAGGTGTGCGAGTCGCCGCAGACCACGGTCATGCCGGGCAGCGTGGCGCCGTTTTCCGGGCCGATGACGTGCACGATGCCCTGGCGCTTGCTCATGAACGGGAAGAAGGCGGCTGCGCCCACTTCGGCGATGTTCTTGTCCAGCGTGGTGATCTGCTCCTTGCTGATCGGGTCGGCGATGCCGTCGTAGCCCAGTTCCCAGCCCGTGGTGGGCGTGTTGTGGTCGGCCGTGGCCACGATGGAGCTGACGCGCCACACCTTGCGGCCCGCCTCGCGCAGGCCCTCAAAGGCCTGCGGGCTGGTCACCTCGTGCACCAGGTGGCGGTCGATGTAGAGCACGGCGGTGCCGTCCTCCTCGGTGTGGACGACGTGCTCGTCGAAGATCTTGTCGTACAGGGTGCGTCCCATGGCAGTCTCGCTTCGTCTTTCAGGTGGGGGTGGAAATTGTAGGATTGATGAGGTGTTCGACCAGCAGCCGCGCGGTGACGGGCAGGGTGTCGAAGTCGCGCGCCACCAGGCGCAGCTCGCGCCGTGCCCAGGGCGCCTGCAGCGGCACGGCGGCGAGCCGGCCCACGCCGCGCATCAGCGCGAAGGCGCGGTCGGGCAGCAGGCCCACGCCCAGGCCGTTGTCGATCATGCGGCACATGGCGTCCAGGCTGGTGACCTGGATGCGCTGGCGCAGCGGCCGCCCGGCCTGCGCGGCGGCTTGGTGCATGGCCAGGCTGATGCTGCTGCCGGCGTGCAGGCCGACGATGTCCCAGTCCAGCACTTCTTCGAATTCGATAGCGTCTCGCGCAGACAGGGCGTGCGTTTGCGGCACGACGAGCACCAGATGGTCGCTGCGGTAGGGGCGGCTTTGCAGGGTGCTGCCATGGCTGGTGGCGGGCATGTTGCATAGCCCCAGGTCGGCCGCGCCTTCCTGCACCGCGTGCAGCACGGCGGGGCTGAGGTGCTCCTGCAGGTCGATCTTGATCTGGCTGTGCACGCGCGCGAAGGCGCCCAGGTCTTCGGGCAGAAACTGCACGATGGCGGAAATGTTGGCGTGCATGCGCACATGGCCGCGCACGCCGCCGGCGTATTCGCTCAGCTCGCCCTGCATGCGCTCCAGCCCGAACAGCACGGTACGCGCATGGTGCAGCAGGCTTTCCCCGGCGGGGGTGAGCGTCACGCCCCGGCTGTGGCGGTACAGCAGCGCCGTGCCCACAGCGGCCTCCAGGTCCGACAGGCGCTTGCTCACGGCGGACGCCGCGATGAACTCACGTTCGGCCGCGCGGCCGATGCTGCCCAGTTCGCAGACGGCCACGAACAATTGCAGCGAGGTGAGGTCGATGCGGCGCGCGAAACTGCGCTCGGAGCTTTTCATGGGGGTAATGTGACCTTCTTGTTTGGAGAATGTTTTACGTATTTTCCCATGATGATTCGGGCTCTGTCATCGTGATATGCGATGGCATGTTTCGCCGATCAGGCGGCCCGGTGGCAATAAAAAACCCGGCTATAAGCCGGGCCATGTGCGGGCGCGTGGGTGTTTACGGCTTGCCGCCGGTCGGGAAGGGCCACGCGGCTTTCGGGCTGAGCGTGGTCTGCACGGCGGGGGCTGCAGGTGCCGCCTTGGCTACGGGCTTGGCGGCGACTTTCTTCGGTGCGGCGGCTTTCTTGGCGGGCGTGCTGGCCTTGGCGGCTTCGGGCGCCTTTACTGCTACCTTCTTGGCGGGTGCTGCCGTTTTGGCGGCTGCGGGTGCGGCCTTCTTGGCTGGCGTGGCCTTCTTGGCGGGTGCGGCGGCCTTCTTCACCGGGGCGGCAGCGGCTTTCTTCGCAGGTGCGGCAGCGGCCTTCTTGGCGGGCGCTGCGGCCTTGGCCTTTTGCGGCACGGCCGCTACGGCTTTCTTGGCGGGTGCGGCGGCCTTGGGGGCGGGCGCGGCCTTCTGGGCCGCTACGGTCTTGGCCGGCGTGGCGGCCTTTTTAGCGGGGGCAGCGGCCTTCTTGGCAGGCGTCGCTGCCTTGGGGGTGGGCGCGGCCTTCTTTGCGGCTACGGTCTTCTTGGCCGGAGCCTCGGTGGCTGCGGCCTTCTTGGCGGGTGCGGCTTTCTTTGCGGTCGGCTTGGTTGCCATGATGGTCTCCTGGGTCGATGGGCATGGAGCACTTCACGCCGAACCGGTGCGAAGCGATCCATGGCGGCGGATGCGCGCATCCACCGCCATGAATGAAGCAAGCCCCTGGCGGCGGCAGCTTGCCGGCTGCCAAGGGGCTTGGAGGGTATTCGCCATCGCCGTGCAGGGCATCAGTCCCAGGAAAGCGCGCCGCCGGACTGGTACTCGATGACGCGCGTCTCGAAGAAGTTGCGTTCCTTCTTCAGGTCGATCATCTCGCTCATCCAGGGGAACGGATTTTCTTCGTTGGGGAAGAGTGCCTCCAGCCCGATCTGGGTGGCACGGCGGTTGGCGATGTAGCGCAGGTAGCCCTTGAACATGGAGGCGTTCATGCCGAGCACGCCGCGCGGCATGGTGTCTTCGGCGTAGCGGTACTCCAGGTCCACGGCCTTGAGGAACAGGGCCTTGATCTCGTCCTTGAACTCGGCCGTCCACAGGTGCGGATTCTCCAGCTTGAGCTGGTTGATCAGGTCGATGCCGAAGTTGCAGTGCATCGATTCGTCGCGCAGGATGTACTGGTACTGCTCGGCCGCGCCCACCATCTTGTTCTGTCGGCCCAGCGCCAGGATCTGCGTGAAGCCGACGTAGAAGAACAGCCCTTCCATCAGGCAGGCGAAGACGATCAGGCTCTTGAGCAGCGTCTGGTCGGTCTCCGGGGTGCCGGTGTGGAAGTTCGGGTCCATGATCGCGTCGATGAACGGGATCAGGAATTCGTCCTTGTCGCGGATCGAGCCGATTTCGTTGTAGGCGTTGAAGATCTCGCCCTCGTCCAGGCCGATGGACTCCACGATGTACTGGTAGGCGTGGGTGTGGATCGCTTCCTCGAATGCTTGGCGCAGCAGGAACTGGCGGCACTCGGGCGCGGTGATGTGGCGGTAGGTGCCCAGCACGATGTTGTTCGCGGCCAGCGAGTCGGCGGTGGTGAAGAAACCCAGGTTGCGCTTGACGATGCGGCGTTCGTCCTCGGTCAGGCCGTTCGGGTCCTTCCACAACGCGATGTCGCGCGTCATGTTGATTTCCTGCGGCATCCAGTGGTTGGCGCAGGTGGCCAGGTATTTTTCCCAGGCCCATTTGTACTTGAAGGGCACGAGCTGGTTGACGTCGGTCTGGCCGTTGATGATGCGCTTGTCGGCGGCGTTGACGCGGCGTTGCTGAGAAGCAGCCGCAGAAGCTTGCGGGCTGTGGGGGGGAGTGCCGCTTTGCAGGGAATCCTGCGGTGCGGGCTTGGCTTCTTCGTCCCAGGTCAGCATAGGTTGTCCAGTGTCCGGATTATGAAAGCAGTGCTGCAAAAAGGAAAGCGCTGCAGCGTTGCGCAGCAAGGTTCTGTTGCATGGTGGCCGCGTGCACGGCCCGGTTTCCCCGGGGCCGTGCAACCGGCCTTCGGTGGGGCCTTACTGGCAGGCCTCGCAACCGGGGTCGTCGATGGCGCAGAACTTCACGTCGGTGGCGGGGGCTGCGTTCATCTGGGCCTGCGCCGTGGCGGCCGCGGCCTCCAGTGCACCGTCCGCGCCGTGGCTGGCCACGGCGTTGAGCTGGCGCTTGTTCACCGTGCTCATCTCGACGTGCGTGGCGCTTTGCGTGCGCAGGTAGTAGGTGGTCTTGAGGCCGCGCACCCAGGCCAGCTTGTAGGTTTCGTCGAGCTTCTTGCCCGATGCGCCGGCCATGTAGATGTTCAGGCTCTGCGCCTGGTCGATCCACTTCTGGCGCCGCGAGGCGGCTTCGACCAGCCAGCGTGGCTCGACCTCGAACGCGGTGGCGTACAGCGCCTTGAGGTCCTGCGGCGCGCGGTCGATGGGCTGCAGCGAGCCCTTGAAATGCTTCAGGTCCATCACCATCACGTCGTCCCACAGGCCCAGGCGCTTGAGGTCGCGCACCAGGTAGGCGTTGACCACGGTGAATTCGCCCGACAGGTTGGACTTGACCGACAGGCTGCCGAACGAGGGCTCGATCGAGGCGTCGACGCCGACGATGTTGGAGATGGTCGCGGTCGGGGCGATGGCCACGCAGTTGGAGTTGCGCATGCCGTCCTGGGCGATCTTGCGGCGCAGGGCGTCCCAGTCCAGGCGCGTGCCGCGGTCCACCTGCACGTGGCCGCCGCGCGCCTGCTCCAGCAGGTTCAGCGTGTCCAGCGGCAGGATGCCGCGGTCCCACAGCGAGCCGCGGTAGCTGGCGTACTGGCCGCGTTCCTTGGCCAGCTCGGTCGAGGCCCAGTAGGCGTAGTAGCAGATGGCTTCCATCGACTCGTCGGCGAAGGCCATGGCGGCGTCGGACGCATAGGGAATGCGCAGCTCGTACAGGCTGTCCTGGAAGCCCATCAGCCCCAGGCCCACGGGGCGGTGGCGCAGGTTGGCGTCGCGCGCCTTGTCCACGGCGTAGTAGTTGATGTCGATGACGTTGTCGAGCATGCGCATGGCCGTGGCGATGGTCTTGCGCAGCTTGGCGTGGTCGAGCTGGCCGTCCTGGATGTGGCGCAGCAGGTTCACCGAGCCGAGGTTGCACACGGCGGTCTCGGTCTCGCTGGTGTTCAGCGTGATCTCGGTGCACAGGTTCGACGAGTGCACCACGCCCACGTGCTGCTGGGGCGAGCGGATGTTGCACGGGTCCTTGAACGTGATCCAGGGGTGGCCGGTCTCGAACAGCATCGACAGCATCTTGCGCCACAGGTCCACGGCCGCCACGCGCTTGAACAGCGTGAGTTCGCCACGGTCGGCCTGGGCCTCGTAGGCGCAGTAGGCGCGCTCGAAGTCCTGGCCGTACAGGTCGTGCAGGTCGGGCACGTCGGAGGGGGAGAACAGCGTCCACTGGCCCTTGTCCATCACGCGCTTCATGAACAGGTCGGGAATCCAGTTGGCCGTGTTCATGTCGTGCGTGCGGCGGCGGTCGTCGCCGGTGTTCTTGCGCAGTTCCAGGAACTCCTCGATGTCCAGGTGCCAGGTCTCCAGGTAGGTGCAGACCGCGCCCTTGCGCTTGCCGCCCTGGTTCACGGCCACGGCGGTGTCGTTGACCACTTTCAGGAAGGGCACCACGCCTTGCGATTCGCCGTTCGTGCCCTTGATGTGCGAGCCGAGCGCACGCACGCGCGTCCAGTCGTTGCCCAGGCCGCCGGCGAACTTGGACAGCAGCGCGTTTTCCTTGATGGCGTCGTAGATGCCTTCCAGGTGGTCGGGCACCGTGGTCAGGTAGCAGCTCGACAGCTGCGAGCGCAGCGTGCCGCTGTTGAACAGCGTGGGCGTGCTGCTCATGAAGTCGAACGACGACAGCACCTCGTAGAACTCGATGGCGCGCGCGTCGCGATCGCTCTCGCGCAGCGCCAGGCCCATGGCCACGCGCATGAAGAACGCCTGCGGCAGCTCGATGCGGGCCTTGCGCACATGCAGGAAGTAGCGGTCGTACAGCGTCTGCAGGCCGAGGTAGTCGAACTGCAGGTCGCGCTGGGGCTGCAGCGCCTTGGCCAGCCGGGGCAGGTCGTATTGCAGCAATTGTGGGTCGAGCAGCTCGTTGTCCACGCCCTTCTGGATGAACTGCGGGAACGAATTGGCATAGGCCTCGCCCATGGCGGCCGGGGCCACGTCCTGCCCCAGCACCTCGCGCACGATGGTGTGCAGCAGCAGGCGCGCGGTGGCGTAGGTGTAGTCGGGGTCCTTCTCGATCAGCGTGCGCGCTGCCAGGATCGAGGCCTTGTACACCTCGTCCATGGGAATGCCGTCGTACAGGTTGCGCAGCGTCTCGGCCACGATGGGCTCGGGCTGCACCTCGCCGCTCAGCCCGGTGCAGGCGCTGGCCACGAGCGCGCGCAGGCGCAGCAGGTCGAGCAGCACGCGCTGGCCGCCGTCCACCACGTGGATCGCCGGGGCCTGGGGCAGAAGCTGCGCCTGCTGCTGCGCGCGCTCCTGCGCGCGGCGCTCGCGGTACAGCACGTAGGCGCGCGCCACCTCGTGGTGGCCGCCGCGCATCAGGCCGAGCTCCACATGGTCCTGCACGTCCTCGATGTGGAAGGTGCCGCCGCCAGGGCGCGAGCGGGCCAGCGCGCGCACCACGGCATGCGTCAGTTCGTCCACCACCTCGCGCACGCTGGCCGAGGCCGCGCCCTGCGTGCCGTGCACGGCCAGGAAGGCCTTCATCAAGGCCACGGCGATCTTCTGCGGCTCGAAGGCGGCCACGGAGCCGTTGCGGCGCAGGATCTGGTAATGGGCCAGGGCGGACTGGGCGCGGGCGGTCGCCTCGAAAGCCTGGAGCGCCGGGTCGGCATGCGTGGAAGAAGGCGTGTCAAACGCAACTTGCATGGTGAATCCTCGGGTTGGGGTCGTTGGCCAGCCGGGGCGCGCGCAGCGGGGCTGTACCAGGGTGTAACGCTATATCTAGTGTCCTGCTTGAAGGCAAAACGCTACCTGTAGTGTACCGTCGTTGCCGTCTTCGATGCAGCGCGCTGGCTGGGCCGGCGTGGGCCGGGCCGTGGGAGGCCGCGTGCAAAACACCACGCCATGGGGCTTGCCGGGGCCGAATGAAGCGCCCATGCCGCTTGCGCCGCGATTCGCGCCGGCAGGCGGCATGGATGCTGGGGTGCGCCGTTTCCCCGGGTGCGGGTAAAAACCCTTTGTCGCGTGTGGGCAGGAGCCGCTGGACGGTGGCGCGATGCCAGTGATTTTGATGTGTTTTTGGCCTTTAACCCTTATGCAGCAAGCGCAAGTTGCTATGTTTTTTTAAACCCCATTGCTGTCCGGCGTGGGAAAGCGGGCCGCTTCCCACCCCAGCGCTTGCTGCAGGCGGCGCCACTGGAACCCGGGCCCTGGGTCTTGCTTGCGCCCCGGGGCGATGTGCTCGTGCCCCGCGACGTGGGCGATGGGGTAGCGCGCCGCCAGGTCGCGGCACAGGCGGGCCAGCGCGGCGTATTGCGCGGGCTCGAAGGTCCGGCCTTCCAGGCCTTCGAGCTCGATGCCGACCGAGTCGTCGTTGCAGCGCTCGCGGCCGCGGTAGCGCGAGGCGCCCGCGTGCCAGGCGCGCTGGTCGCAGTCCACGAACTGCCACAGCGCCCCGGAGCGCGTGATGAAGAAGTGGGCCGAGACTTCCAGCCCGCGCAGGCCCTGGTAGTAGGGGTGGGCGTCCCAGTCGAGCCGGTTGGTGAACAGCTGCTGCACCGCGCCGGTGCCGTACTCGCCTGGCGGCAGGCTGATGGAGTGCACCACGACCAGGTCGATGTGCGCCTGCGCTGGCCGCGGGCCGAAGTTGGGCGAGGGCAGGCGCCGCGCGCCGGTGTGCCAGCCCCCGTCCCAGGCGGGATGGGAGGGCGTGGGCCGCTCATTCGGCGTCGTCGGCGCCATCGCTGTCCTGGGGGGTGGGGATCTGCAGCCGCGCAATGCGGTAGCGGATCTGGCGCAGGCTGATGCCCAGGCGCACGGCGGCGGCAGTGCGGTTGAAGCCGCTGTCGTGCAGGGCGCGCACGAGGATTTCGCGCTCCTGCTGGTCGAGCCAGCCCTGCAGGTCCGAGGGCAGTTCCTGCAGCGCTTGCGCCAGGGCGGGCGTGGGCGCTGGCACGGCCTCGGGTGTTGGCGCGGCCGGCTCTTCGGGCGCGAGGGGGGCCGGCGGCGGCATGGGGGTCGCCGTGCCATGGCCGAGCTGCAGCGTGCCCTCCTCGCTGAGGGTCATGGCCCGGTGCAACAGGTTTTCGAGTTCGCGCACGTTGCCCGTCAGCGGGTGGCCGGCGATCTGCGCCAGCGCCTGCGGCGTGAGCTGCGGGGTGGGCTGGCCGGATTCCTGGGCGATGCGCGCCAGCAGGGCCTCGCACAGCGCGGGCAGGTCCTCGCGGCGCTCGCGCAGGGCAGGGAGCACCAGCTCGATCACGTTGAGCCGGTAGTACAGGTCCTGGCGGAAGCGCCCGGCCTGCACGTCGGCGGCCAGGTCGCGGTGCGTGGCGCTGATGATGCGCACGTCCACGGTCTCTTCCTGGGTCGAGCCGAGCGGGCGCACGCTGCGCTCCTGGATGGCGCGCAGCAGCTTCGACTGCATGGAAAGGGGCAGGTCGCCGATTTCGTCGAGAAACAACGTGCCGCCCCGCGCGGCCTGGAAATAGCCCTCGCGGTCCTGCGTTGCACCGGTGTAGGAGCCCTTGCGCGCGCCGAAGAACTCGGCTTCGAGCAGGTTCTCGGGGATGGCGCCGCAGTTCACCGCCACCAGCGGGCCGTCCGCGCGCTGGCTGTTGGCGTGCAGGGCGCGCGCCACCAGCTCCTTGCCGGTGCCCGACTCGCCGCGTACCAGCACCGGCGCCATGCCGCGCGCCACCTTGGCGATGTGCTGCTTGATGGTGCGCATGGGCTCCGAGTCGCCCACCAGGCGGTCGAGCGCGGCGCAGCCGTCGTGCGGCGCGGCCGCCGGCTTCGCGCCCGGGCGTGCGCTGCGCGGCGCGGGCACGCCGCCCGCGCCCTGCACGGCCGAGGCCACGACGGCGCGGAACTGCTTGAGGTCCACGGGCTTGGTCAGGTAGTCGAAGGCGCCGGCGCGCAGGGCCTCCACGGCGTTCTCGGCCGAGCCGTAGGCAGTCATGACGACGCAGCGCTCGCGCCGCTGGGCGTCGCGCAGCTCCAGGATCAGCTCCAGGCCCTGGCCGTCGGGCAGGCGCATGTCGGTCAGCACCACGTCGAAGCGCTGCGCGCGCAGCTGCTGGCGCGCCTCCTGCACGCTGGCGGCGGTCTCCACGCGGTGGCCCTCGCGCAGCAGGGTCAGCTCATACAGGGTGCGCAGGTCGGGTTCGTCGTCGACGACCAGTACGAAGGCGGCGTTGGCGGTCATGGGTGGTTCAGACCATGAGGGTGTCGAAAAGCCCCGCAGGCTCTGCCGGGCGCGTGGTCTTGCGGAACGTGACGGTGAAGGCGTTGCCGCCAGCGGGGCCCAGCGCCGTGGCGCGGGACAGCCGCTGGTACGCCAGGGAGGCCCCGTGGCGCTGGCACAGCTCACGGCAAATGTACAGCCCCAGGCCGCTGGAGCGGCTGTGCGAGGAGAAGAACGGCTCGAACAGGTGGCGCTCTACCGAGGGGTCGAGGGGCGCACCGTCGCTCCACACCTGCAGGCTGACCAAGCCGGTGCCGGCGGCCTGGGTGTGGAGCTGCAGCGAGTCGGGCTGCGTGCCCATGAAGCGCAGCGCGTTGTCCAGCAGGTTGATGAGCACGCGCCGCAGGTGCTCGGCGTCGAACTCCACCTGCACCCCGGGCGCCTGGAGCGCCACCAGTGCCTGGCGCCGCGCGGGTTCGACGCCGCGCCAGTCGTTCCAGACCTGCGCGACGGCCTCGTCCAGCGCCAGCGAAACGGCCGGCGCATGGCTGATCTGGTTCTGCACGCGGGCGATGTCCAGCACCTCCTCGGCGATGCGCGCCAGGCGCTCGGCGTTCTGCTGCACCATGTGGCACAGCCGCTGCTGCGCCGGGTCGCCGAGGTCTTCGCCGAGCAGCGCGTTGGCCTGCACGATGGCGGCCAGCGGGTTGCGGATCTCGTGCGCCACGGCGGCCGACATGCGCCCCATGGCGGCGAGCTTCTCGGTGCGCAGCCGCGCTTCCAGCTCGCGCAGGTCGTGCAGGAACATCACGCACTGCGGCTCCGTGCGGGTCTCGCGCGCGCCCTGCTGCGCGGCCGTGAGCCAGGTGCGCACGCGCAGGCCCGTGGGGCTCTGGCCGGGGTGCAGCAGGCCCACGTCGGCGCGCTGCGGCTGCCCGCTGGCGAAGGTGGCGTGCGCCATGTGCCACAGCGGCTCCCAGGCGGGCTCCGCGCCCAGCAGGAAGGGCGGCTTCAGGGCGTCCGCCTGCCCGCCCAGCAACTGCCGCGCCGCCGGGTTGGCGGCGCGCACGCTGCAGTCCTGCGACAGCACGAGCACGCCGTCGCTCAGGTTCTCGATCACCAGCGCATTGACCTGGCCCTGCTCGCGCGCGCGCTGCTGGCTCTGCTGCGCCATCTGCTGCTCGCTCAGCAGGCGCTGGGCCAACTGGTACGCGAGGTAGGCCACCATGAAGTAGCCGGTACCGGTCAGCGCGGCCTGCAGGTAGTGCGGCGCGGCATCGCCGGCGTTCGGGTCCAGGCTGCGCCACCAGGCGCTGCCCAGCAGCAGCAGCGTGGCCGTGGCCGTGGTGCCCAGCGCCAGCGTGAGCGAGCCCAGCACCGAGGCCATGAGGATGGGAATGCCGAACAGCGGCGTGTAGTTCATGCCGCCGTTCTGCAGCCATTGCAGCAGGCCCACCATCAGCAGGTCCACGCCCAGCAGCGGCAGCCACGACGGCCCCGGCTGCGGGTCGGGCGGCAGCGGCGCCGCCAGCAGCCGCGTGAGCACGGCCACCACCAGGTACAGGGCGCACAGCGCCAGCAGCTCGGGCTCGGGGTTCTGGTGCAGCGCCAGGCCCGCGCCTTGCAGCAGCAGCAGGGCCAGCGCCACCAGGGCGCGCGCGCTCAGGAAGCCGTGCCACAGGCGCTGGAAGGGGGTGTCGGAACGCTGCGGGGCGGCAGGCATCGCTGCGGGGGGCGTGCTAGCGCGGGCCGGCGCTGCGGTGTTCGGCGCAGCAGTAGTGGCGGCGTGCGTGTTCCAGGGCCTCGGCGCGCGGCAGGTGCAGCCCGCAATGGGCGCAGGACACCATGGCCTGAGGGGCTGGCACGGCGGGCGCGCGTGCCGTGGGCGCTGCGGGCGGGGGCGGGCGGTGCTTGTTGCGCCACAGCGCCCAGGCCAGGCCCA
>Ga0222427_101408_pt1 | contig 10732 bp, 11 predicted proteins | sample 2B20Ametagenome_FD_182890 | JGI IMG/M metagenome (GOLD analysis project Ga0222427, IMG submission 182890) | Enriched microbial communities from leaf-cutter ant dump, University of Wisconsin, Madison, United States - 2B20A (version 2) | ecosystem: Environmental > Terrestrial > Nest > Insects nest...
ACAATCATCTTGCAGACCTCGAGCTTGAACTCGGTGTCGAACTTTCTGTACTTACGGCTCATCGGGTACTCCTCAGTGGGGGGATTTTCACCCATTGAGGTGTCCGGGGTCATTAGACCAGCGCAGTATCTACACATCTCTATCAGGTACAACACGGACCTTGTGGGAGCGGCTGTTAGCCGCGATTGGCCGCAAAGCCGTCGTAAAACCTAAGTCCCAGATCTGCCTGACACACCGAGGGCACCGGTTTTATGGCCGCTTCGCGCCCAATCGCGGTTAACAGCCCCACAGGTACTCGGCGACCTGTGGCTTCGTGGCTGATCTGAAGTTGTGTAGATACCCATACAGCGATGAGGCCCGAGAAAACAACACAAGAATCAGTAATCCCCCCGCTTGCGAAACGCCCAGCGTCCCGCCAGCAAGGTAAAGCTCGCCACCAGCACCACCAGCACCCAGAACCCGTTCGGGTCGTCCGAGAGCGGCACCCCGCCCACATTCATGCCGAAGAAACCGGCAATGATGTTGATCGGCAAGGCCAGCACCGTGACCACGGTCAGGGTGAACAGGGTGCGGTTGTTTTCCTCGGTCAGCTTGGCGGCGATCTCTTCCTGCAACAGCTTGATCCGTTCGCCCAGTGCAGTGAGGTCGTTGATGATCACCGAGAATTCCTCGGTGGCCGCACGCAACTGGCGGATGTCCTGCTCCTGCAGCCACTCCGGTGGCCGGTTGAGCAGGCGCAGCAGCGAGCCCGGCTCCAGCGCCAGCAGGCGCTGCAGGCGTACCAGCACGCGGCGCATGGCACTGAGGTCGGCGCGGTTGTCGCTGAGGCGCTGGGACAGCAACTGGTCTTCGATGCGGTCCACGTTCATTGTGGTTTCGCGAACGATCTGCGTCAGCACGTCGCCCTGGTCACCGAACAGGTGCACCAGCAGCTCGATGGTCGAACTGAAGCGCTCGCCGCGCTTGACCGAGGAACGCAGGCGGTCCACCGAGTGCAGCGGCTGCAGGCGCGCGCTGACCAGCAGGCGCGGACGCACGCAGGCCCACAGGGTCGAGACATCGGACGAGACCATGCCGAAGTTGAACACCACGTCGTTGACCACCGCGAGCAAGGCGGTGTCGGCGTGCTCGATGCGGGTCGAGCGCGAGCCTTCGCGCAAGGTGGCGAAAAAGGTTTCCGGCAGGTCCAGGCTGCCCTTCATCCAGCGCTCGCAGGCGGCGTGGGCGAGGTTCATGTGCAGCCAGAGGAAGGTCTCGGGATCGTGCGGGGCGAGCAACAGCTCGCGGGCTTCGCTGGAGTCGATTTCCCGACCCGGCTGGCCGGGACGGAAAACGAATCCGTAGAGCAGGCCGTTGAGGTCGGCGTCCTGCTGGTGGCCCTGGGTGGTGATCATGTGGGCACTCGAGGGGGCATTTCGAATTGATGGCAGGAATGTTACCTCTCGTTTCATGACACTTCGGTGACGGCAATCCGGGCCTTCAGCTTTGCCGAACCAGGCCGATGAATCCTTTAACCCTCCCTCGCCTTGTGCCGTGTCACTGAGGAATCCGAAGATGCAGCTGACTCTAAAAACAAAACTGCTGTTGCTCGCCATACTCCCCGTCCTGGTCTTTGCCCTGGTTATCAGCGGCGCCGCCGACCGCATCCTGCGCAACCTCGCCGAAGACGAAATCAGCGAAACCCGCCAGCGCCTGCTCGATGAAAGCCGGCAAAGCCTGGAGCACTACATGCAGATCGCCGTCGGCTCGGTCCAGGCCCTGTACGACGCCGCCCCCGCCGGCGACCAGGCCAGTCGCGCCGAGGCCATCGCCCTGCTGTCGAAGATCAAGTACGGCAAGGACGGCTACTTCTTCGCCCACGACTCCAGCGTGGTCCGCCTGTTCCGCGGCGACAGCCCGGTGGACGTGGGCAAGAACCTCAGCGACCGCAAGGACGTCAACGGCGTGTTCATCAACCGCGAGCTGGTGCGGGTGGCCAAGGACGGCAGCCACTACGTCAACTACAGCTCGCCGCTGCCCGGCAACGAAAGCGTGCAGGTGCCCAAGCTGGCCTACAGCTTCTACCTGCCGAAATGGGACATGGCCATCGGCACCGCGGTGAACCTGGACAACATCGAGCTGCGCATCGGCGAGCTGCGCGCCGAAATCGACCGGCGCATCGATTCGATCCTCACCAGCATCCTGGCCATCGCCGCGGTGCTGCTGGTGATCCTCGGCGTCGCCGGCTTGATGCTCAGCAACACCCTGCTCAAGCCGCTCAAGGCAATGAAGGACAACCTCGACGCCATCGCCGACGGCGACGGCGACCTGACCCATCGCCTGCGCGCCGGCAATGACGAACTGGGCCAACTGGCCGGCTCGTTCAACCGCTTCGTCGAGAAGATCCAGGGCCTGGTGCGCCAGGTGGTGGAAGCCAGCGGCGAGCTGTCGAGCCTGGTGCAGGACGTGGAAAGCCAGAGCCGCCGTTCGGAAGCGGCGATGGAAGCACAGCGTCACGAAACCACCCAGGTGGCCACGGCGATCAACCAGATGTCCGCCGCCGCCCTTGAAGTCGCCCACAGCGCGCAGAACGCCGCCCACGCCGCCCAGGAAACCGACAGCCAGGGCCAGCAGGCGCGGCAGGTAGTAGACGGCAGCATCAAGCGCATCCATGCCCTGGTGGAGAACATCCGCGGTAGCGGCACCTCGCTGGACAGCCTGCAGCAGGACGTGCAGTCCATCGTCGGCGTGCTCGGGGTGATCCGCTCCATCGCCGAGCAGACCAACCTGCTGGCCCTCAACGCCGCGATCGAGGCGGCCCGTGCCGGCGAAGCCGGGCGTGGTTTCGCCGTGGTCGCCGACGAGGTGCGCGGGCTGGCCAGCCGCACCCAGCAGAGCACCCAGGAAATCCAGGTGATGATCGACCGCCTCACCGCCGGCACTCATTCGGCGGTGGAATCCATGCGCCACTCCTGCGAAACCGGTGACAGCACCCGCGACCAGGCCAGCGAGGCCGGTGTGTCGCTGGATGCCATGGCCGGCCTGATCGGTACCATCAGCTCGATGAACGCGCAGATCGCCAGCGCCGCCGAGGAGCAGACCGCGGTGGCCGAAGAGATCAACCGCAGCGTGCACCAGATCGCCCAGTCGGTGGACAGCGTCGCCGAACAGACCCGCCAGGGCGCGCAGACGGCGCAGAGCCTGTCGGCGCTGGAGGGGCATCTGCGGGCGCTGGTCAAGCAGTTCCGCATCTGAACCACGGGCTCGCGGATGGATTTGCCATCCGCGAGCCCTCGCGCCCATACTGCGCAACGTCCAGCCACCGCGTAAGAATCAGCAATCCGCAGCGTCGGATTTCATCCAGAGAGTTGGCAGACCCACCGTGAACATGGCCGTTTCTTCAATGCACTCATGCGGAAGTGACGAATGTTCGATTCAAGCAAGCCCGGCAGGCTCGCGGCCCACCTGGTCACCGTCGCGCTGGCAACCCTGCTGCTGGCCCTGCCCGCCGCTGCGGCAGACAAGTTCAAGGTGGTTACCACCTTCACCATCATTGCCGACATGGCGCGCAATGTGGCAGGCGATGCCGCCCAGGTAGAGTCGATCACCAAGCCCGGCGCCGAGATCCACAACTACTCGCCCACCCCTGGCGACCTGCGTCGCGCCCAGGGCGCCCAACTGATCCTGTGGAACGGACTGAACCTGGAACTGTGGTTCGAGCCGTTCTTCTCGCGCCTGCGCGATGTACCGAGCGTGGTGGTCAGCAGCGGCATCGAACCGATGGGCATCGCCGCCGGTCCGTATACCGGCAAACCCAACCCGCATGCCTGGATGTCGCCGCGCAACGCGCTGGTCTACGTCGATAACATCCGCGACGCCCTGGTCAAGCATGACCCGGCCAATGCCGCCACCTATCAACGCAACGCCGAGGCCTACAAGGCACGGATCGAGGCGACCATCGCGCCAATCCGCGCCGACATCGAGCAGATCCCGGAGCCCAAGCGCTGGTTGGTCAGCAGTGAGGGGGCGTTCTCCTACCTGGCCCGTGACTTCGGCCTGAAAGAGCTGTACCTGTGGCCGATCAACGCCGACCAGCAGGGCACGCCGAACCAGGTGCGCAACGTCATCGATACGGTCAGGGCCAATGCCATCGTGGCGGTGTTCAGCGAGAGCACGGTGTCCGACAAACCGGCCCGCCAGGTCGCCCGGGAAACCGGCGCCCACTATGGCGGCGTGCTCTACGTCGACTCCCTCAGCACCGAGGACGGGCCGGTGCCCACCTACCTCGACCTGCTGCGGGTAACCTCGCAGACACTGGTCAAGGGCCTCAACGAGGGCCGCGCACAGTGAACAACCTCAGCCAGCCGGTGATGACCGGCAGCGGTATCCGGGTCGAAACCGCCACGGTCACCTACCGTAACGGCCACACCGCCCTGCACGACGCCAGCTTCGAACTGCCGACCGGCACCATCACCGCCCTGGTGGGCGTCAACGGCTCGGGCAAGTCGACCTTGTTCAAGGCGATCATGGGCCTGGTGCGCCTGGCTTCGGGGCGCATCACGGTCATGGGCATGCCCGCCGACCAGGCCCTGCGCCGCAAGCTGACCGCCTATGTGCCCCAGGCCGAAGAGGTCGACTGGGACTTCCCGGTACTGGTGGAAGATGTGGTGATGATGGGCCGCTATGGCCACATGGGCCCGTTGCGCATCGCGCGGCGGGCCGACCATGCGGCGGTGGAGGCGGCGCTGGCCCGGGTCGATATGAGCGCGCTGCGCAAGCGCCAGATCGGCGAGTTGTCCGGCGGCCAGCGCAAGCGGGTGTTCCTGGCCCGCGCCCTGGCCCAGGACAGTCAGGTCATCCTGCTCGACGAGCCCTTCACCGGCGTCGATGTGAAGACCGAAGACCAGATCATCCAGTTGCTGCGCGAACTGCGCGACGAAGGCCGGATCATGCTGGTGTCCACCCACAACCTCGGTTCGGTTCCGGAGTTCTGCGACCGCGTGGTGCTGATCAAGCGCACCGTGCTGGCCAGCGGACCGACCGACGAAGTCTATACCCGCGACAACCTGGAACGGGCCTTTGGCGGCGTGCTGCGCCACTTCGCCCTGCTGCAGACGGAGGGCAGCGACCGGCCGCCGGTGAGCGTGTACAGCGACGACGAGCGTCCGTTGATCCTGCGTGACGGCCTGCCGGCGCGGCGCGAGTCCAGCACTGACGACGAGGCGCCCCGTGATTGAACTGTTGCTCGAACCCTTCGCCTACGGCTACATGCGCAACGCCATGTGGGTGTCGGCCCTGGTCGGCGGTGTCTGTGCCTTTCTGTCCTGCTACCTGATGCTCAAGGGCTGGTCGCTGATCGGCGATGCCCTGTCCCACTCCATCGTGCCCGGCGTGGCCGGCGCCTACATGATCGGCCTGCCGTTTTCCCTCGGTGCGTTCTTCGCCGGCGGACTGGCTTCGCTGGCACTGCTGTTTCTGCAACGGCGTACGCGACTCAAGGAGGACGTGGTGATCGGCATGATCTTCACCTCGTTCTTCGGCCTTGGCCTGTTCATGGTGTCGCTGTCGCCGACCTCGGTGAACATCCAGACCATCGTGCTCGGCAATATCCTCGCCATCACCCCCGGCGACACCCTGCAACTGGCGATCATCGGCTGCGTGACCCTGGTGGTGCTGCTGGCCAAATGGCGTGACCTGATGCTGACCTTCTTCGACGAAACCCAGGCCCGCGCCGTGGGTATCCAGCCGACCCGCCTCAAGGTGCTGTTCTTCGCCCTGCTCTCGGCCTGTACGGTCGCGGCGTTGCAAACCGTCGGCGCGTTCCTGGTGATCTGCATGGTGATCACCCCCGGCGCCACCGCCTACCTGCTCAGCGACCGTTTTCCGCGCCTGCTGGTCATCGCCGTGGCCATCGGCACCCTGACCTGCTTCTTCGGCACCTGGTTCAGCTACTACCTGGATGGTGCCACTGGCGGGGTCATCGTGGTCCTGCAAACACTGATCTTCCTGCTGGTATTCGTCTTCGCCCGCAAGCATGGCCTGCTGGCCGCCCGCCGTCGCCGCCGCCAGGCCCTGGAGGCACAGCCATGAACCTGCTGCTGGAACCGTTCAGTTTCGACTTCATGGTCAACGCCATGCTGATCGCCGTGCTCATCGCCATCCCCATGGCGCTGCTCTCATGCTTCCTCGTGCTCAAGGGCTGGGCCCTGCTCGGCGATGCGATTGCCCATGCCGTGTTTCCCGGCGTGGTGATCGCCTACATCGTGCAGATTCCCTATGTCATCGGCGCCTTCGCCGCCGGCATGTTCTGCGCCGTGAGCACAGGGTTTCTCAAGGCCAACAGCCGGATCAAGCACGACACGGTGATGGGTATCGTCTATTCCGGCATGTTCGGCCTGGGGCTGGTGCTGTACGTGAAGATCCAGTCCAGCGTGCACCTGGACCACATCCTGTTCGGCGACATCCTCGGCACCACGGGCCAGGACCTGCTCATGTGCGCCGGCATTGCCCTGGTCACGGCGCTGATCGTCGGCGGCAAATGGAAGGACCTGATGCTGTACACCTTCGATCCCGTGCAGGCCCACGCCGTGGGTTTGCGCACCGGCTGGCTGCACTATGGCCTGCTCTGCCTGATTTCCCTGGCCGTGGTCGGTGCGCTCAAGGCCTCCGGCGTGATCCTGGCGATTGCCCTGCTGATTGCCCCCGGAGCCATCGCCGCCCTGCTTACCCGGCGCTTCGGCGCCATGCTGTGGCTGGCCGTGGCCATCGCGGTGGGTTGTGCCCTGGTTGGCGTGTACCTGTCGTTCTTCCTCGACAGCGCCCCCGCCCCGACCATCGTGCTGGTGTTTGCGGCGGTATTCGTGGGTTGTCTGTGCCGGCGGTCGGCCCGTGCCTGAGGTGATTATTCAGTCCTGGCGTTTCCCTTGGCCCGCCAACCTTTAGGGCAACTCGTCGGCGCGCCGCGAATCGCACTGAGCGCCTGCGCCACAGGCCACGTCGTACCTATGTACTCACTGCTGTACCCACTGCAACCGATACGAGGTGAAGGACCATGGCCAATAACCAGGGCAAACCGGCGCACTCCAACCCGGGCAATTTCGCCAATGACCGGCAGAAGGCGGCCGAGGCCGGCCGCAAGGGCGGGCAGGCGTCCGGTGGCAATTTCGCCAACGACCGCCAGCGCGCGTCGGAGGCCGGTCGGCTTGGCGGGCAGAACAGCCACGGTGGCGGGCGCAAGAGTCAGTAATCAAAGGCCTGTCGGCTAGCCGATTGATAACTTTTTGGGGCTGCTTTGCAGCCCTTCGCGAGCAAGCTCGCTCCCACGATGTGGTAGTGGCCGCAAAGCGGCCCCAATGGTCTTAATCGACGCGATCCGGCTCCGCTGGCGAGATGGCAAACGCACTCTGGATAAAATGCTCCAGCTCATCGGCCTGGAGAATCTCGATGGACAGCTGCCCGAAGCGCTTGGGCAGCCAGATGATCCGCACCCCGCTCGGAGAATCAAGCTGCTCGCGAGCGAGCGGCTTGCCGTTCTCGTCCTCGGGTTGTTCGCCCTTGGCCAGCAGTTCGTCGTAGGCGACGAGGATATCCGGCGTGGTGTAGCACTGCCGGTAGATGGTGCCCTCGCCGCTGCGCTGCATCAGTTCGAGCAGGTTGCCGGCCAGCGGCTGGACCAGGATGAAACGCTCGCTGCCGAACAGCACCACCGCATAGCGCACGTGCAGGCCGTCGCGCTGCCAGGTAAAGGGGCGCGACACCCTGGCCGAAAACACCCGGGCGTAGTGGGTGCAGGCGGCTTCGAGGTCGTTGACCAGGATGTCGATGTGACTGAATTTCAGCTCCATGGCAGGGCTCTCGCAAACGACTGATGGCGCAGGGTAACGCCATCGTCGCAAGTGGCAAAGCCCGTCAGTGATGCCATAGGCCGTTACTTGGCGAACAACTGGCCAATGTCCTTGAACGCCTTGAACTCCAGGGCGTTGCCGCACGGATCGAAGAGGAACATGGTGGCCTGCTCGCCCACCTGGCCCTTGAAGCGGATATAGGGCTCGATCACGAACCGCGTGCCTGCGCTGGTCAGTCGCTCTGCCAAGGCCTCCCACTGCTCCCATTGCAACACGATGCCGAAGTGCGGCACGGGCACGTCGTGGCCGTCTACCGGGTTGCTGTGCACACTTTCCTGGGACGAGGTTTTCGGATGCTCATGAATCACCAACTGGTGACCATAGAAATTGAAATCGACCCACTGGGCCGCCGAGCGCCCCTCTTCCAGGCCGAACACATCGCGATAGAAAGCACGGGCCGCAGCCAGGTCGTAGACCGGAATGGCCAGGTGGAAAGGAGAAAGGCTCATCAGACGCTCCAGGGCAATATTGTTATCGAGGACGGCGTGGCGACTTCGCCGCTCGGAAATCCATGCTACGGCTCGGCTTTCAATAAAAAAAACAATATGATTTTTCGGTTAGCACAAAGGAAATCTATGAATGATCCGTGAGCTGAAGACCTTCATCTCCGTCGCCCGCGAGGGCACCTTCGCCGCAGCCGGCCAGCGCATCGGCCTGACCCAGGCAGCGGTCAGCGCGCAGATGCAGCGCCTGGAAGCCGAATTGGGGTTCGATGTGTTCGATCGCACCGGACGGGCCGCACACCTCAACAAACGGGGTCAGCACTTGCTGTTGCAGGCGCAGGAACTGTTGCAGATGTACAGCACGCTGGGCTCGCAACCCACAGGTCCACAGGTGTCGACACGGATCAGTATCGGCGCCATCGCGTCGGTGCAACGCAGTCTGTTGCCGATGGCTCTCACCCGCTTTCATCGCGAGTTCACGCAGTGCCGGACCCGCGTCCTGCCAGGGGTGTCGATGGAGTTGGTGAACCTCGTGGATGCCGGCGAGCTGGATCTGGCAGCCGTCATCCGTCCCCCCTTTTCGTTGCAGAGCGACCTGGCCTGGACCACCCTCGCCCGCGAACCCTATCGCTTGATCGTGCCGGCGAGCGTCAAGGGTGAAGACTGGATCGAACTGCTGGGCAAGCATCCGTTCATCCGCTACGACCGCGCGTCGTTCGGTGGTCGCCAGGTCGATCGCTTCCTCCGGCAACTGCACATCGCCCCGCGCGAGGTATGCGAACTTGACGAGCAGGAAGCAATCATCCAGTTGGTCGCCAATGGCCTGGGTGTAGCCCTGGTGCCTGAAACCCGTGCCTGGCCCAAAGGGGTACGCGCCCTGGACCTTGGCGAGCATGGATTTCATCGTGACGTCGGCCTGGTCCACAGGGCCAACCTGCATCTGGACCCCACGGTGAAAAGCCTGGCGGACTACATCATCGCCTCGGCACAGACCCCCTGAGCCAGCCCCTTACATCCACCCCGCCAGCACCACCGGCAGCCACACGAACGACAACACCGTCGAGCACATCACCACATTCGCCACCTGCTCCGGCGAGCGGTTGGCGCGCACCGCCAGCAGGTAGTTGAACACCGCCACCGGCATCGCCGACTGCATCACCAGGATCGCCCGCTCCAGGGTTTGCAGGTCGAGCAGCACACCGATGCCCCAACCCACCCCGGCACCGAGAACGATGCGCAGGGCACCGATCAGCATGCCGCTGGCCACGTCGCTCAAGCGGATGCTGGCCAGGGACACGCCCAGGGTCAGGAGCATCAGCGGGATGGTCATGCCGCCCAGCAGGTCGACGGTATTGCCCAGCCACAAGGGCAGCTTCAGGTCGAAGAAGATCAACGGCAGGGCCAGCACCAGGCTGATGACGATGGGGTTCTTCACCAGCGACCGCAGGTTTGCCGCACCGCCCGAAATGGCGATGCCGAGGGTGAACTGGAAGCTCGACAGGGTCAGGAAGAACGCCACCGCCAGGGCCAGGCCCTGGTCACCGAAGGCATACAGCGCCACCGGCAGGCCCATGTTGCCGGTGTTGGGGTACATGAACGCCGGCATCAGCACCCGCCAGTGCTGGCGAAACGCGCGGCTGACCAGATAACCGATGACGGCCATGGCCAGCATGCACAACACGCAGGCCAGGGCCATGCTGGCGAAGGCGGTGGGATCCAGGCGGGTACGGTGCAGGGTCGACAGCACCAGGGACGGGGTGCCGATGGTCATCACCAGGCTGGCGATAAAGTCCGTGGGGTAGGCATTGCCGCGGCGCGCCCAGATAAAGCCGATGCCGGCGACGATGAAAACCGGTGCCAGAACGGCGAACAGCGAAGCCAGCATGGGGCGTGTTCCTTGGCAAAACGGCCATGCTAGGGGGGTGTGGCTATCTGTTGCAAGAATTTGCGGCGGGTGTCGCAGTTGATGATTTGATTGCTGCGTGGGTATCTACAACTTTTTTGATGTCGTGGTGACCATAGGGCGCTTGTCGGGACACCGGGTCAGGGCTGGCAGGCGCATGCCGGTGTTTCTCTAGCGTCCTCAAGATCGAGCGCCGCCCGCGCGGCGCATCGCGGCTAACAGCCGCTCCCACATCTGTTGCAACGTACCTATGCCTGTGAGGCCATGGTTGACCGCCTTGTTTGTACGACGCGGTACCGAGCCGAGCCCAACAGCCTCCCCGCGATAGATCGCCATGAGCCAAAGGCTGGCAACTCGAATCCAACAGGCCATGGCGCGTTGCAACAAATGTGGGAGATTCTATGGTTTTGGCCAAGCATTTTTAGGCTGTTTTCGGTTGGTACTCGTCTCCGCTTTTTAGCAAGGCGAATACCACCCGAGCCAGCTTGCGGGCCAACATAACC
>Ga0222427_101410_pt1 | contig 10722 bp, 10 predicted proteins | sample 2B20Ametagenome_FD_182890 | JGI IMG/M metagenome (GOLD analysis project Ga0222427, IMG submission 182890) | Enriched microbial communities from leaf-cutter ant dump, University of Wisconsin, Madison, United States - 2B20A (version 2) | ecosystem: Environmental > Terrestrial > Nest > Insects nest...
GACAAGAAGATCGCCGAAGACGCCGTCGCTGAAGGCAAACACCTCGTCGGCCTGGAAACCATGGCCGAGCAGCTGGCCGCCATGGCCACCCTGCCGATGGAATTCCACCTGAAGGCGCTGATCGATACGCTGGAACTCGGCGACCGCATGAACGACGTCGTCGAAACCATGATCCAGCTCTACCTCGCCGGCGACATCGGCCTCACCATGCCGATGCTGAGGACGCTGACGCCCCCGGGCGAAGATGCCGACCAGGGTTACGCCGCCTTCGAACAACGCATCATCATCGACCGCAACAAGGTGATGCTCGACCGCTCGGCCCCCTATTTCGCCAAGGGAAAGACCTTCATGGCCGTCGGCGCCCTGCACCTGCCCGGCGAGGACGGGCTTGTGGCGCTGCTGCGCAAGGCGGGATATACGGTGACGACGGAGGATTGAGTGGGGTTTGTTTCCATTCATGGAAACAGAATGGCCTCATAATCCTGCGCGCCGTTCAGCACATGCAGAAAGTCTATCCTGTCATCGACAGCACGATAGAATATCAGATAGGCGCCATAGGGTCGTCGGCGAACGCCGAGATGTTCATATCGAGGCACCAGGGAAAAACCGTGGGGCGTATCCGCCAGGCGCTCGCACCGTTCAATCAGTTCCAAGACAAAGCTGGCTGCGCGACGCGGATTGTCGCGCGCGATGTAGTCGGCGATCTGTTCCAGATCTTTCTCGGCTTCTTGCGTAAAGAAGACGATCACATGCCGCGAGCCTCTGCCAGCATTTCGTATTTCGCCGCAAGGCGCGAGGCAATCTCACCGGCTGTAGTTTTACGGCCAGCATCTGCATCCGCAAGCCCGCGCTCGATGGCGGCATCGAGCACCTTGAGCCGCTTTTCGCGCTCCTCAACGAGCCGTACGCCCTCGCGCAGAACGTCGTTGCGGGAGGTGTAACGGCCACTTTTGACCAGTTCGTCAACATACTCCTCAAGATGCTGACCAAGATGTGCAGTATCCGACATCATCGTCTCGTCAAAACCAATCCCTATATTCGGTATTATACCCCCTCCGACGCAAAAAGCCCAGCCTCCGCAAAGGAGACTGGGCTTTTGAACATCGACCGTCAACCGATCACATATGGATCGGCTTGAAGAACGTCGCCAATGCCGCTTCCTTCACCGCTTCCGACATGGTCGGGTGTGCGTGGCAGGTGCGGCCGAGGTCTTCGGAGGAACCGCCGAATTCCATCAGCACGGCGATCTCGTGGATCATCTCGCCGGCGCCGAAGCCGACGATATGGCCGCCGAGCACGCGGTCGGTGTCCTTGTCGGCCAGGATCTTGACGAAACCGTCCGTCGCCAGCATGGCGCGGGCGCGGCCATTGGCGGTGAAGGGGAATTTCCCGACCTTGTAGGCGATACCGGCAGCCTTCAGCTCTTCTTCCGTCTTGCCGACGGAGGCGACTTCGGGCTGGGTGTAGACCACGCTCGGAATGACGTCGTAATTCACATGGCCGGCCTGGCCGGCGAGGATTTCGGCCAGCGCCACGCCTTCGTCCTCGGCCTTGTGCGCCAGCATCGGACCCTTGACGACGTCGCCGATGGCATAGATGCCGGCGACATTGGTGCGGTAGTGGCCGTCGATCTCGACGCGGCCGCGATTGTCGAGCGCCACACCCGCTTCCTCAAGGCCGAGGCCTGCGGTGTAGGGCTTGCGGCCGGTGGCGATCAGCACGACGTCGGCATCGAGCACCACCTTGTCGCCGCCCTTGGCGGGCTCGAATGTCACCTTGGCGCCGTTGCCGGCCTTTTCGACGCCGGTCACCTTGGCGCCGAGATGGAACTGGATACCCTGCTTCGCCAGCATGCGCTGGAACTGCTTGGAAACCTCGCCGTCCATGCCGCCGAGGATGGTGTCGAGATATTCGACCACCGTCACCTTGGCACCGAGGCGCGACCAGACGGAGCCGAGTTCGAGGCCGATGACGCCGCCGCCGACGACGACCATCGTTTCCGGAACCTTGTCCAGCGCAATGCCGCCGGTCGAGGAGATGATCACCTTCTCATCGATCTCGACGGGAACACCCGGAATGCCGGCGACGTCGGAGCCGGTGGCGATGACGATGTTCTTGCCTTCGATCTCCTGCACCTTGCCGTCGTCGCCGGTAACCGACACCTTGCCGGCGGAAACGATCTTGCCGGTGCCCTGGAAGGCGTCGATCTTGTTCTTCTTGAACAGAAAGGCGACGCCATCGACGTTCGACTTCACCGTCGCATCCTTGTGGGCGAGCATCTTACCGAGGTTCAGCGTTGCGCCGGAGACCTCGACGCCGAGCGCGTCCATGCCGTGCTGGGCGTGGTGGAACATTTCCGAGGCATGCAGCAGCGCCTTGGAGGGAATGCAGCCGACATTGAGGCAGGTGCCGCCATAGGTGGCGCGCTTCTCGACCACGGCGACCTTGAGACCGAGCTGGGCGGCCTTGATGGCGCTGACATAACCGCCGGGGCCGGTGCCGATAACAATCACATCGTAGGACATGTTTCTTTTCCTTTATCTTGTCGTTTAGTCGGCGGCACGGGCCAGCGCGAGACGGAAGCCGAAGCCGACCAATGCCGCTCCGGTAATGCGGTTGAACCATTTGCCGCTGGCGATGAAGCGGTCGCGGATCGCCTTGACGGTGAAAAAGATGGAGACGCCGGCAAACCAGGCGACCAGCGCCGTCGCCATGCCGATGCCGTAGCTGAACTGGATGAGCGCCGGCGTATCGTGATGCACCAGCGTCGAAAACAGCGACAGGAAGAACAGCACCGGCTTCGGATTGAGCGCATTGGTGACGAAACCCGTCGCCAGGCATTTGATCGCCGAGACCGGCTTACGGTCCTCCGCCGTCACCTCGATCTCGCCGACCTTGAAGCCGGGCTCGCGGAAGGACTTGATGCCGAGATAGACGAGATAGGCGACACCCGCCCATTTGATCAGGCTGAACAGCATCAGCGACTGCGAAACGATCAGGCCGAGGCCGAGAATGGTGTAGCTGATGTGGAAGAGCAGCGAAAAGCCCATGCCAAGCCCGGTCATGATCGCCGCGCGGCGGCCATGCACGATGCTCTGGCGCAGGATCACGGCAAAATCCGCGCCCGGCACGACGATGAAGATCGAAAAGACGGCCATGAGGCCGAGGAATTCCAGAATATACTGCATGATGACCCGCTGGTGCCTAGCGACCGCCGCTGACGTTGAGAATAGCGCCCGTTATATAGGAAGCCGGCGAAGAAAGAAGGTAGACGATCGCGTCGGCAACCTCCTGCGCCGTGCCGGGGCGCTGCATCGGGATCATCGAGGCCGATCGGTGGGCACGGTCCGGCTCGCCGCCGGATGCATGGATATCCGTGTCGATGATACCCGGCCGCACGGCATTGACGCGCACGCCTTCGGTGGCCACCTCACGGGCAAGGCCGATGGTGAAGGTATCGATCGCCGCCTTGGACGCGGCATAATCGACGTAAAGCGACGGCGAGCCGATGACGGCTGCCATCGACGAAATATTGACGATCGCCCCACCCTTGCCGCCATGCCTGGTCGACATGCGACGGACAGCCTCGCGGGCCGCCAGGATCGAACCGATGACATTGACACGCATCATCCGCTCCAGCCGCTCTGCGCTCATCTCGTCGACGCGCTGCGACAGGTCGATCACACCGGCATTGTTGACGAGGCCATCGATACGGCCGAAATGTCGGTCCACGGCGACAAACATCGCATCGATATCGGCGGCAACGCCGACATCACCCCTGACCGCCGTCGCCTCGCCGCCCGCTGCGCGGATGTCCGCCACGACCGCATCGGCAGCCGGCTGGTTCGAAACGTAGTTGACGGCAACGGCCCAGCCTTTTTGCGCCGCGAGCAGACACACCGCAGCACCGATGCCACGGCTGCCGCCGGTGACGAGAAGAACCGGTTTGTCAGTCATTGGATACATCCCCCATATGTCAGCACGTCCCACGGAGCGACATTTGCCTTGCCGGCTTCCCACAGAGCCGATTCGCGCATCGCCGGGCCGAGGCCGGGCAGCATCAGCTTCTCCGCCGCCTCGCCGCCTTCCGTGTTCAGGTTGGCGATCTCGCCCTTGGGGTCGATGCCGTAGACAGGTCCCTGCCAGACAGTGCAGGCTTCCAGCTCTTCGCCGGTGGTATCGCCTTCCGGGCAATTGAACATCAGGATGGCGTTGGATCGTTCCGGATCTTCCGACAGCAGCACGAATCCCTGCATTTCGACCGACGAGGATTTGATCTTGACGCTGAAACGATTGCTGGCAGCAGCCGCTTGCGAGCCCAGTGGTGTGAAACGCAATTCGTAGGCGGCATCACGGTCCTGATAGACGGCATTGGCCTGCTTGCAGGCAGCCGATAAGGCCGGCGGCGCCATCAGCAGCGCGAAACCGGCAGCGATAGACGGGCAAAGGGCGGAAACGGACAGGCGGGAAACGAACACGCTCATGGGTTTGCCGGCTCCTTGTTTCCATCCGCATTGTCGATCACCAAAAAATCGGTCATCAGCACCAGCGGCCGGCCGCTCGCCGCGAGCCCCCAGAACGTCGGGTAATAACCGTCGCCCCAGCCGCTGGTAAACACGGCCACGTTGCCACGCTTGCCTTCGATCGGCCGGTGCATGACGGAAGCGGTGGCGCTGTCGATATCGGCAGCCAGGACATGATCGTAATAATTGACGTCGTCGTTCCGCCGGGTCTTCATCTCGATTTCGAGGCGCTGCTGCATCAGGGCAGGCGTATCGGCATCCATGAAGGAACCGGTGCCGGCATCGACGCCGTATCCGAAAAACAGGTCGTCCTTCAACCCGCCGAGGTTTTGGCCGGCGACGGTCGCAAGCTCCCAGCGATCCGGCTTTCCTTCGCCGAAGCGGATGACAGCGGCTGCGATCCGGCCCTGCGCCTCATAGACGGTCACCGGAAAATCTCCCGGCGGCACCGTCCGTTCGAACGGCGCTCTTTCCGGCTGCACCAACGGATCGGTCGCAATGATGCGGCCGGATTGCAATTCAAGCTTGCCGAGATGGCTGATCTTGATGTTTCGCCGGGCAAGCTCGGCATCGTCGAGATTGACGAGATCGAAATTGCGGCCGATGCGATGCACATCCCAATCAGCCGCGATGGCGGAAACCGGCCCCTGCAAGACAGCGGCGCAAACCAATGCCCCGACCGCTTTTCCAAGCCGGCTTCCCATGATCGGTCTCCCTAGAGATCGAGAACCAGGCGTTCCGGATCTTCCAGGCTTTCCTTGACGCGGACGAGGAAGGTCACGGCTTCCTTGCCGTCGACGATGCGGTGATCGTAGGACAGCGCCAGATACATCATCGGACGGATGACGATCTGACCGCCGACGACGACCGGGCGATCCTGGATCTTGTGCATGCCGAGAATGCCCGATTGCGGTGCATTGAGGATCGGCGAGGACATCAGCGAACCGTAGACGCCGCCGTTGGAGATGGTGAACGTGCCGCCCTGCATGTCGGCCATCGACAATTGGCCATCACGGGCGGCCTTGCCGAGGCGGCCGATTTCCTTCTCGATGCCGGCGATCGACATCTGGTCGGCGTCGCGCACGATCGGCACGACAAGCCCCTTGTCGGTGCCGACGGCAACGCCGATGTGGCAGTAGTTCTTGTAGATGATGTCGGTGCCGTCGATCTCGGCATTCACCGCCGGCAGTTCCTTGAGGGCATGCGTCACCGCCTTGGTGAAGAAGCCCATGAAGCCGAGCTTGACGCCGTGCTTCTTCTCGAAGATGTCCTTGTAGCGGTTGCGCAGGTCCATGACCGCGCTCATGTCCACCTCGTTGTAGGTGGTCAGCATGGCGGCGGTGTTCTGGGCGTCCTTGAGGCGCTTGGCGATCGTCTGGCGCAGGCGGGTCATCTTGACGCGCTCTTCACGCGGCGCATCTTCGACCGCTGACGGCGCGCGGGCGGCAACCTTGACCGGCTCGGCCGCCTGGGCCGTGGTGGCCGGGCCCTTGGCGATGGCGGCGATGACATCGCCCTTCAACACCTGGCCGCGCTTGCCAGAGCCGTCGACATCGCCGGCAGCGATGTTGTTTTCGGCCAGAAGCTTGGCGGCGGCCGGAGCCGGCGGCATGGCGGCAGCGGCAGCAGCCGGAGCGGCAACCGGGGTCGCGGCAGCAACGGCCGGTTCAGCCTTTGCTGGAGCGGCAACGGCAGCACCGGCACCACCTGCGGCGATCTGGCCGAGCAGTGCGCCGAGACCGACCGTTTCACCCGCCTGGGCGACGATTTCGGCCAGCGTGCCGGCAGCCGGCGACGGAACTTCGATGGTGACCTTGTCGGTTTCCAGCTCGAGCAGCGGCTCGTCGGCCTTGACGACATCTCCGACTTTCTTGAACCAGGTGCCGACAGTTGCCTCGCTGACGGATTCGCCGAGGGTTGGGACGCGGATTTCAGTAGCCATTGTTCAAATCCTGATGGGTGACTTGTTCTTGTTGAGCGGCGAAGGCGAGCGGGAGAACGGGGCGGAGGATATCCCGCCCCGATGCGTCCTCAGCCGCCGAGCGCGTCTTCGAGGAAGGCGGCAAGCTGCGACAGATGTTTCGACATCAGGCCGGTTGCCGGCGAAGCGGCGGCCGGACGGCCGGTGTAGCGAACACGCTGGTACTTGGCATCGATATGCGCCAGCACCCATTCCAGGTACGGATCGATGAACGACCAGCCACCCATGTTCTTCGGCTCTTCCTGGCACCAGACCATTTCGGCGTTCTTGAAACGCGACAGTTCGTTGATGAGCGCCTTGGCCGGGAACGGATAGAGCTGTTCGATACGCAGCAGGTAGACGTCGTCGATGCCACGCTTTTCGCGCTCTTCCAGGAGGTCGTAATAGACCTTGCCCGAGCACATGACGACGCGGCGGATCTTAGCATCCTTCTGCAGCTTGATCGGGCCGTCCTTGATCACTTCCGCGTCGTCCCACAGCAGGCGGTGGAACGAGGATTCGCCAGCCATCTCGGCAAGGCTCGACACGGCCCGCTTGTGGCGCAGCAGAGACTTCGGCGTCATGATGATCAACGGCTTGCGGAAGTCGCGCTTCATCTGCCGGCGCAGGATGTGGAAGTAGTTCGCCGGCGTCGTGACGTTGGCGACCTGCATGTTGTCTTCGGCGCACATCTGCAGCCAACGTTCCAGGCGTGCGGACGAATGCTCCGGACCCTGGCCCTCATAGCCGTGCGGCAGCAGGCAGACGAGGCCGGACATGCGCAACCACTTGCGTTCGCCAGACGAGATGAACTGGTCGAAGACCACCTGCGCACCGTTGGCGAAGTCGCCGAACTGGGCTTCCCAGAGCGTCAGCGCGCCCGGACGGGCCAGCGAATAGCCGTATTCGAAGCCGAGAACGGCCTCTTCCGACAGCATCGAGTTGATCGCCTCGTAACGCCCCTGGGTCGGGGAGAGGTTGGCGAGCGGGATGTAGCGTTCTTCGGTTTCCTGATCGTAGAGCACCGAGTGGCGTTGCGAGAAGGTGCCACGCTCGACGTCCTGGCCGGACAGGCGGATCTTCGTGCCTTCGACGCAAAGCGAACCGAGCGCCAGCGCCTCGGCCATCGCCCAGTCGATGCCTTCGCCCGTCTGGATCATGTTGGCGCGGTTTTCCATGAAGCGCTGGATGGTGCGATGCGCCTGGAAGCCTGCCGGGATCTCGGAGATCTTGCGGCCGATATCCTTCAGCGTCTTCATCGGCACGGCGGTCTTGCCGCGGCGCTGCTCGTCGGCATTGTCGGCCGTGCGCAGGCCCGACCAGAGGCCGTCGAGCCAGTCGGCCTTGTTCGGCTTGTAGGACTGGCCGGCTTCGAATTCCTGCTCCAGATGGGCGCGCCAGTCGGCCTTCATCTTTTCGAATTCGCCTTCGCTGATCAGCCCTTCGGCGATCAGCCGTTCGCCGTAAAGCTGCACGACCGTCTTGTGGGCGCGGATCACCTTGTACATCTTCGGCTGCGTGAAGGACGGCTCGTCGCCTTCGTTGTGGCCGAAGCGGCGATAGCAGAACATGTCGACGACGACAGGCTTGTGGAACTTCATGCGGAATTCGGTGGCAACCTTGGCGGCATAAACCACCGCTTCCGGATCGTCGCCGTTGACGTGGAAGATCGGCGCCTCAATCATCTTGGCAACGTCGGACGGATAAGGCGACGACCGCGAGAAGGCCGGATTGGTGGTAAAACCGATCTGGTTGTTGATGATGACGTGCATCGTGCCGGCAACGCGGTGGCCGCGCAGGCCGGACAGGCCGAGAATTTCGGCGACGACGCCCTGGCCGGCAAAAGCCGCATCGCCGTGCAGCAGGAGCGGCAGCACCTTCGAGCGCTCCTTGAGCGGAATGATGTCGCCTTCGAACACCTTGGCGCGCTGGTCCTGCTTGGCGCGGGCCTTGCCCATCACCACCGGATTGACGATTTCGAGGTGCGAGGGGTTGGCCGTCAGCGACAGGTGCACCTTGTTGCCGTCGAACTCGCGGTCGGAGGAGGCGCCGAGGTGATACTTGACGTCACCGGACCCTTCGACGTCATCAGGCTTGAAGGAGCCGCCCTTGAACTCGTGGAACACGGCGCGGTGCGGCTTGCCCATGACGTTGGTCAAGACGTTGAGGCGGCCGCGATGGGCCATGCCGAGCACGACTTCTTCCAGGCCATCCTGGCCGCCGCGCTTGAGGATCTGCTCCAGCGCCGGGATCAGCGCTTCGCCGCCGTCGAGGCCGAAGCGCTTGGTGCCCTTGTATTTGACGTCGATGAACTGCTCGAAACCTTCAGCCTCGATCAGCTTGGAAAGAATGGCCTTCTTGCCTTCGGGCGTGAAGGCGACACCCTTGTCCGGACCCTCGATGCGTTCCTGTATCCAGGACTTCTCTTCCGGGTTGGAGATATGCATGAATTCGACACCGAGCGTGGAACAATAGGTCCGCTGCAGGATGTCGAGCATCTCGCGAATGGTCGCGTATTCGAGGCCAAGCACGTTGTCGATGAAGATCTTGCGGTCGTAGTCGGCTTCGGTGAAACCGTAGGCGGACGGCGACAGTTCATTATAGTCGTCGACCGGTGCGGCAAGGCCGAGCGGATCGAGCTGCGCATGCAGGTGGCCGCGCATGCGGAAGGCGCGGATCATCATGATGGCGCGGACGCTGTCGCGCGTCGCCTGGTGCACGTCGGCATCGCTGGTCGGCTTGCCAGCGGCCTCGGCCTTGGCTTTCACCTTGGTCTCGATCGCCTTTTCGATGATGCCCCAGTTGCCGTCGAGCGCCGAGACCAGGTCGCCGGAGGCGGCGATCGGCCAGTTCTTGCGCTGCCAGGAGGCACCCTTGGCCGCCTTCGTCGCGTCGGACGGGTTGTCGTCCAGCGCCTTGAAGAAAGAGCGCCACTGCTCGTCGACCGACGAGGGATCTTCCTCGTAGCGCGCATACAGCTGCTCGATATAGGCAGCGTTGGCGCCGTCGAGAAACGACGTGATCTGGAACTGCTCGTTCGCTTCTTGTCTTGCCATGGTGTTTTGCGGACGCTTCCGCCCGCCTCCCGACTTAAATGAATGTGCCGGTCATAAACCGGCTGCCGCATTTCCACCTGCCGCCTGTCCGCGGCACATCCGCCATGCTTGAGAACCGGGCGGGCGCGGATGCGAAGATCCGCCCGGTCCTTATGTCGGTTCAGCCCTTCAGGACTTCAACCAGTGTCTTGCCGAGGCGTGCCGGCGACGGCGAAACCTTGATCCCGGCCGCTTCCATGGCAGCGATCTTCGATTCCGCATCGCCCTTGCCGCCGGAAACGACGGCGCCGGCATGGCCCATGGTACGACCCTTCGGCGCCGTACGGCCGGCGATGAAGCCGGCCATCGGCTTCTTGCGGCCCTTCCTGGCTTCGTCGCTCAGGAACTGCGCCGCATCTTCTTCCGCCGAACCACCGATTTCGCCGATCATGATGATCGAGGTCGTGGCTTCGTCGGCGAGGAACATTTCGAGCACGTCGATGAACTCGGTGCCCTTGACCGGGTCGCCGCCGATGCCGACAGCCGTGGTCTGGCCGAGGCCTTCGTTCGAGGTCTGGAACACGGCTTCATAGGTCAGCGTGCCGGAGCGCGAGACGATGCCGACCGAACCCTTGCGGAAGATCGAGCCCGGCATGATGCCGATCTTGCATTCTTCCGGCGTCAGGATGCCCGGGCAGTTGGGGCCGAGCAGGCGCGACTTCGACTTGTCGAGCTTGGCCTTGACCCGAACCATGTCCATGACCGGGATGCCTTCGGTGATGCAGGTGATGAGCGGGATCTCGGCCTCGATCGCCTCGATGATCGCATCGGCCGCACCGGCCGGCGGAACGTAGATCACGGACGCATCGGCGCCGGTCTTTTCGCGGCCTTCGGCAACGGTTGCGAAGATCGGCAGGGTTTCGCCCTTCGAGCCGGTCCAGCTTTCGCCACCCTTCTTCGGATGGATGCCGCCGACCATCTGCGTGCCGTAATAGGCGAGCGCCTGCTCGGTGTGGAACGTACCGGTCTTGCCGGTCAGGCCCTGAACCAGGACCTTGGTATTCTTGTTGACGAGAATCGACATGGGTAAAGGTCCTTCAGATTAGCCGTTGATCGCCGCGACGATCTTCTTGGCAGCGTCGTCCAAGTCGTCAGCCGCCGTGATCGCGAGACCGGACTCGTTGAGGATCTTCTTGCCGAGTTC
>Ga0222427_101413_pt1 | contig 10704 bp, 8 predicted proteins | sample 2B20Ametagenome_FD_182890 | JGI IMG/M metagenome (GOLD analysis project Ga0222427, IMG submission 182890) | Enriched microbial communities from leaf-cutter ant dump, University of Wisconsin, Madison, United States - 2B20A (version 2) | ecosystem: Environmental > Terrestrial > Nest > Insects nest >...
GCGCGCAAGCCCGAGCGCGACGGCGCGTTGATTCACCACTCGGACAGGGGTTCGCAGTACGTCAGCATCCGCTACTCCGAGCGGTTGGCCGAGGCTGGAATCGAGCTGGGTTGAAAAGCCGTGGTGCTGGTTGCGGTTGCCATAGGTACTCCGTTCGTAAGGTGGAACAAACGCGCACGGCTGCGCCGACCCGACGTAGCGGGTTGCGAAAGATCGAGGGAAGAGAGGTCTGCCGGGAATGCCCTTGCAATGCAGGGCCGGAAGGCTGCCGTGGCGACCGGCCATGGCGCATGAACACCAGTGGCGGCTTTTTTCAGCTTAGCGCAGAGCCCTCAAGGAGCACGCAGCCGAAAAACTTTGGCTGGACACAACTCCAAGCGGCACGCCGCGACGGAGATTGCACCTGTGGCAAAAGGCGCGCGCAAAGAAAAAGCCGCAGCGTGGTTAACGCTGCGGCTTTTGATGTTTGCTTTGATAAGCGACGATTGCTAAAATTTCAAAATCCCTTAGCAATCAATAACTTACAAGCATGTACTGGCGGAAACGGAGTCCGCCGGAAATAGAATCCAACGATGTACAAGCATGACCATCCACGCAACGTAAGCCATTGATTTTTATTGATTAATTCACAATCCACCGTCCATTTTTGACGCATAGAATTGCAAAAAATCCATCTTCTTCATATTATTTATGGTAGAAATTATGGTGTAAATAAACCAACCGCTCTTTGATGAGTTAGCTAACTTTCTTGGCTTGAAGCGGGTTGGCCACCATGAGTTCACCACATGCCCAAAAAAGCCAAAGACCTTTCGGCGCTGGAAGTCAGTCGCTTGACCGCGCCAGGCCACCATGCCGTCGGCGGCGTTGCTGGACTCTATCTCTACGTGCTCGATACCGGCGCACGCTCCTGGGTGCTGCGCACCATGGTCGGGACAAAGCGCCGCCACATGGGCCTGGGCGGCTACCCCGACGTGCCGCTAGCGCAAGCCCGAGAAAAGGCGCGAGCCGCCAAGGGCGAAGTCAGCCAGGGCACAGACCCTATCGCGCAACGTGCCGCGTTGGCAAGCCAGTTGAGAGCGCAGCAGGCCACCCAAAAGACTTTCGAGGAAGCCGCCAAGGCATACATGGAAGCCCATGAGAAAGCCTGGAAGAACCCCAAGCACCGTGCCCAATGGGGCAGCACGCTCAAGACCTATGCGTACCCTCACATTGGTTCGCTGCTGGTCAAGGACATTGACCAAGAGCACGTGATGAAGGTGCTTGAACCCATCTGGGCAACCAAGACCGAAACGGCCACCCGACTGCGCGGACGGATCGAAAGCGTCCTGGACTGGGCAACCACCCGCAAATACCGCTCGGGCGAGAATCCAGCCCGCTGGAAAGGCCATCTGGACAACTTGCTGCCCGCGCCTTCTGACATTCAGAAGGTGGAAAGCCACAGAGCCGTAGGTTACAAAGATATGGCCCAGTTCATGACCGGGCTGCGCGCGAGGGAAGGGCTGGCGGCACGCGCCCTCGAATTCGCCATCCTGTGCGCGGCTCGCAGTGGCGAGGTTCGTGGCGCGCTCTGGTCAGAAATCAATCAAGAAGAAGCGATTTGGATCATTCCTGCCGAGCGCATGAAGGCCGGGAAAGAGCACCGGGTCCCGCTCAGTAAGCCGGCAGTGAAATTGCTGGAGATACTGCCGCGCTCGGACAGCAGCGACTTGATCTTTCCAGGCAATCACGACAAGCCTCTGTCCGATATGTCACTCACGGCGGTAATGCGCCGCATGGAAGTCGATGCTGTGCCTCACGGCTTTAGGTCCACTTTCCGGGATTGGGTGGGTGATTGCACAGAATACCCTAGGGATGTTGCTGAATTCGCTCTAGCCCACACACTGGAAAGTAGGGTGGAAGCCGCCTACCGGAGAGGTGATGCGCTTGAGAGGCGCCGCCAAATGATGGAGGACTGGGCCGTGTACTGCAATACCTTAACTGGGTCTACGGGATAGATCGGCCTGCCATGATTGGATAGGCATCACTCCGAACTACGGAATAGTCGTGGCCAAATTCTCGCTGGCCTGCATGCTGTCGAGCAAAGCGGTGGTTGCATCGGAGTGCTGTGTTGGAAATTGGTAGCTTTCGCGCTGTATTTCGTTTGCTGGAAAGCTGAATAAGCCGATCAGTTGCAGTGATTAAGACTTGTCAATCAGTGAATAGAAATGGCCCGCTCTTCCTCGGTGTACTGCCGACCCACAACAAATTCATCTCGATTGAGTGATGGTGCTATTTGAGAGGTGGCCATTATCAACTGATAATCAACCTTGTAACTTTTGCATTCGGCCGCAATAATCTCTTGAAGCCTATGAGCACGTGGAAGCTCCATGCCGCCATCTTCAATGCCATCCAAGATCAAAAGCCGAGGGAAGCGCATTTCTGGAATCTTGGTTGACGCGGTTAATACTGCGAGATGAAATAGGTGCCGAAGCACAACTGTCGAGCTTTCTGAAAATCTTGACACGCCATCAACGGTAACCTGATTATCAGAAAAACTGAATTGGATATTGTCGGCAGTTCTGAACTCCTCCTGTCGATACATGTCAAGCTTTAGAAGTCGGCTTGCAGCCTCTGCAATAGTTAGCTGTACATCCCTCTTTCGCACATCTTGTGCGAGAACAAGAGCCTCAATAGTCGAGTTGAGTTCTATTATTTCAAAGTGCAGTTGATCACGTTTTTCCTGTAGTGTCTTAATAACACTGGCGAGCTTTTGATTCTCATAAAGACTGCGAATCTCTTGGTCAAGACCTCCCAATTCGCGGAGCGTCCTCTCTATTGCTTGCTCGATTTCTGAAGTCCAGCTTTGAGTTAACTCTGCATAGCGCCTCTCGAGGCGTCGCAGTTCCTGCCTAAGCCCGGGAACCGCCAAGCGTAGCTTGGCAATAGACTGTTCTTTAGTCCCTAAGAGTCCAGTGGATTCTTTCAATTGCACCCTTAACTCATTACGCATGCGTAGCAGTTGTGCCTCCCCTGTTGGAGACCCTAACGCAGTTTTGCAAAGTGAGCAAGTTGGAGTTTCAGGAGCGGTTGCTTGGACGGGGCTTAAACAGCACGGGCAAAAATTGAAGGTTAAGCCGCTCAGGTAACCTCTTGTTGTCTCGGATTCATCAAGACTGTTAAGCCTGGAACTAATTTCCGAAATAAATTGCCGTGAATCTTCGATTTCGGCCTCTTGACGTGCGACTTCATCGAGAGTGGCGGCTAGAGCCTTCTTTGCTGCGTCTAATGCCGCGCGACTCGCTCCTTCATTGTTTTTTCGTTTTTTATCTTCTTCAATAGTCCTCTCAGACCTTAAGCGATCAAATTCAATTTGAAGAGCATTTCTGCGACGCTCGGCGTCAAGAATTTGTTGGCCGAAGAATTCAATATTAACATCCTGCTGAGATTTGGACAAAACTATAAAAATACTGCGCAATTCAGCCTCGGCGGCAGAGAGGCTTTTCTCCACCTCTCTTTTCTTTAGCTGTGCGCTATACAATCGGTCATCGTAGACCCCAGATAAATAGTCGCCTACTGTCGCACGGGTAAGCGCACTATCGAATGAATCAATCCGAAATATAGGGCTGTGCAGTGATGGCTGATCTGCATAGATTACACGAAGAAACTGATGCATCGTCAAATTTGATGCGCCATCGCCTTGGGCTTCTGGCATATCCAATGCGAGAAGTAGGCTTTGCGTGAAGCTCAGCTTGTTTGAACTACGCCGGAATGGATAAACCTCCCATGAGCTAAAGGGAGCTTGGCGGGCACTCTCCAGCGGACCCCAATAAATATAGAGAGGCTTCATCTGAGCTTCGTCAATATCTCTACGAAGGGTAACTGGAACATCATTCAAAAGAACTTCGAGCAGCGAGCAATCGCAGAGAAGAGCCTCTTTTTTCCAAGGTATATCTTCTGCACCTAGGGTGTGAGCTATAAAGTCAAGTGTTGTCGTTTTTCCACTGCTGTTATGACCGGAAACGATATTTAATCCCTTATGGAATTTTGTGCGAAGAACATCTCGGTTATCTTTGACGACAACCAGTTCGCTAATAATTAACGTGGGCTTATACAACGTCATAACGGTGCTCCATGAGGTCTGTGCGCTGCTTAAGGCCGCCGACTCCTTGGAGAGGGAGTGTTGCCATTTTCGACAGGACGTAGCGCTGAACCTCGTCTAGCTTTTCGGATGACTCCGCTACAAATTTCACCAGAGTGTTTGGAAGCTGTTGACCTGTGCGCACAATTTTCCCACTTGATTCAAGCTCGCTAATGCTAAAAACGCCAGATAACGCTAGGAGACGGGCTGCGGTGGATTGAATGGGTTCAAGTTCTCGAAATGCGCGATGAACGCCAACAGGACCACGATAGGGGTTTTTTGCAGCTTTCGCAATTTTTTTCACCTCGATATGCTCTTGTGGTAGTTGCACCAGAGCTACTTCGGCGGGGAAGCAAAAATAGAAATCTAAAATTCTAAGCTTCGAGAACTCGAGAATCCGATGTTGACTGGTTATAACCAGCATTCGGAAAACGCAATGATATGCATCAAAAGCAGGGTGATAAATTAGCATTTATCCCACCTTATATGGCAGTTGCCCCCAAGATAGAACAGTAGACCGACAATATCAATGATCGTTATTCCTAGATCATTGTCTCCCAGCATATCGCTGGTCGGGGCTACAACCTTGGTCCGGATCAGTTCATCGACGGTTTGACGTTCCGCCCCTGCCTCAATTGCAGGGCGTACCGCCAGCATAAATTCACCATGAATCTTTGCTAGGACATGAGTGATAATATCTTGAGTTACCGGGGATGTTTGCCATCTCATTATTAATTTGGCCGCGCGCTCTTTAAGCTCGGCTGCCTCGATTAATAAATCTCCGCGATTGCCTGCATTCAACTTTTCTTCAAGCCCACGTACATCTGCGGACCTGATCGCGCAATAGTGCATCAGTTGATCGGCAATCTGTGAGGTATACTTCCCCGACTTATCGTCATCACGCAGTATTTGATATAGTCGTGAGAGTGGCGTCGGGGCGGAGTTGTATATGTGCTGCTCGATCCGGTCGCGACCAATAATGTCGCGTGTCGCCTGGTTGGCGATTTGGGTAGTCATCAACCTATTTAGCGCTTATCAATTTTGTCGCCACCAATAATGTCGCGACCTGCGCGATTATTGGTTTGTGTCACTGAGCGGTTTCCCTGTGAGTTTTTTCGCACAAAGACAAATCGAATTGCTATACCAGCAGCGCCAAGCGCTGCAACAACTGCCGCGCCCCACTTGCCCACGGTTTCCCAGTCCATGCTCAGCTCCTCTCAGTTCTTCTTGGCCGATGAAATGATTTCTTACCCATGTTAGCGTACGTTGCACTGTCGGCATGTCAGGCTTGTGCGTTGGCGAGGGCCGCATCCACTCGTACGACGCGCAGAGGAGTGCGGTTTAGGCGATCAATCACAAAAAAACTGTGCCAGCTTCCGGCACTGGTTACGGTTGGCCGTAACCAAGTCGATACGCCGTCACCACGTTGGAAGTGGTGAGACAACTGGTCGATGCGACGAATTGATGACGGCACGACCGGCCAGCGCGCATGCCGCCAGAAGCCACCAGCGCGTCCATGGCTGCGTTTTTTCCATGAAAACATAGCTCGGTATGGCGTAGCCGCCAAAGCGGCTCCACCGCGCGATTCTGAGCAGCGATTGAGACGTTCGGCCAGATCGTCCAAACCACTACTCAGCCAGCTTGTCAGCGAACGCTGGTGCGTTCCGTCAACTCGTCCATCAGGCGCAGGAATTTCCACGCCGCCGACTTCTTCAAGGTCTCCAGCAGCGACGCCGCGTACTCCTTCGGCTTCCACCAGGGCGCAGCCATACGGCCCAGGCGCGCCTCGAACTCAGCGATCTGAGCCATCACCTCACGGCCTTCACCGCACTGCGCCTTCCAGTGCGCGCGTGCTCCGTGGACGCCACGCAGGCGGACACTGTCCACGTAGCCGCAGAAGCTAGGCTCCCACTTCTTGCCGTCCGACTTGAGCTGCAGGATACGGTACTTGCCAAACGGGGTCTTCAAATCCGCCAACCGTGCCAGGGTCACGGGATGGTCGAACACGCGGCGACTCTCCAACTGAATGCGACCCTGTTTGCGCTCTAACTCCAATACCAACTCGGCATCCTTGCGCATCTGGGTGCGACTGGGCTTCTCGCCCACCAAGCGCTTGTACTGGTCGCTGGTGATCTGGTCATAGGCCACGCCGTGGTGGGCGGACTCGTGACTGCCCATATAGACGGTCTGCATCTGCCCGTCCCGGTCGGTCTTTAGATAGACCTTGGCACCAGACATGACGCCGTTCAACTCGATGATGAGGTCCTCGATGGCCAAACCGAGTTGGATGCACACGTCGATGCGGCGGATCAGCATCGAGGCTGCGATCTCCCGTGCGTTCAACGGGAACAAAAGCTTGAACATTGCGATGAGGTGCTGGCAGTCACCGGGCTCCATCTGGTTCGGATTCAGCACCAACTGCATGGGCGCACCCTTGTCCGGGTTGCTCTGCATCATATGAAAGCACGTGACGGCTTTGCTGGGCAGTCTGAGAATGAAGATGTTCTTGTAGAACTTGCCCTTCTTCGATCCCCTGCCCAATTGGCGGGCACGATACAACTGCCGGGCACGCTCCAGGACGGATGCAAGTTCGTGCTCAGGCAGTTGAATATCCAGCACAAGCTTGTCGATGGCCATGGCACCAATGAGGGGCGCAGCCGCGTGATGTGCGCTTACATCGGTCGGTTTTTTCTTGAGCTGGTTGATGGGCTTACTATTCTTGCCGGGCTTACTGGACTTGATGGGATTGCTTTTGGCATTGGTCTTATTGGGAGTATTTACATCAATATCATCAACATCAGTCACATAGCTATTGCTATCATTACTGTGCTTATATACCATTGGTTTGGTGATCTTGGCCATTTTTAAATATTTCAAAAAATGCGTTTGGCGCAATACGTTTATCGTTTTGCGTGATTTAAGGAGCATCGGTGCAGGAATTGCATGCGCCGAGGTGCCGTCGTTGGCTGTTTTCGAGTTGACGTGGCACTTTTGCGATGACGCGGATCGCCTCAATGAAGAAAACACCGTAAATCACAGTGTTTTGGCGATTTCGCGCCTTGCTAGGTGCCACGTCTTTTCAATGCGCTGCCGTCGTTGGCTGTTTTTCAAATTAGCGAGCGCAACGACAGTAGCGGCGATTAAGAAGAGGCCTCCTTGGACGTTGCGTGCTGAGGCTTCCATTCGCACTTGCGGTAAGCCTCGACCAGCGAGAACGGCCAGAAACTGCCGTGGCCGCGTTTGATGGGGTTCGGAAATTGGGGCGGCGTCAGCTTCATCTTGCGGTAGAGGTTGGCGCGGGACTCGCTCAGGTATGCCGCGATGAAGTCGATACGCACATCCGGGTCCAGCCCGGCATCCAGGCTCTGGCGGATGCGTTGAAGGTCCTGACCATAGGTTTCACTGACCGGACGCTTCGCAGCCCGGCGACCCTGGGCTTTGGGCATTGGCGATTGCGGCGCGGGCTCCGGTGCTTCGGCCGGGGCTGGCATGGCCTGGTGCTTGGCAGCGGTCGGCCGGGCCTTGGGGCTGAACGGCTTCAGCGTACCTGTGAAGCGGTACCAGCGGCCTTCTTTGGCACGCTGGCAAACGATCACCTTGTCTTTGGTCTTATCTGGCTTGTAGCCGGGCACTACATGCGCCCGCTGGTCTGCAAGGGGACGGTAATCTTCATCACACTCCTCGAACTTGCCAACGCCCCAGTAGCGCTGGTCGTCCTTGGTGAGTTGTGCCAAGCCCTTCGTAGGGCTGTAGCCATGGAAGATGTATGTGCCCTGCGGCGCATCGACCTTAGTGGCGGACGGGTTGGGAAGAGTTTGTTGAACTGCGTTGTAGGTCATACGACCGGCTCCTAAAAACGCTAGCAAAGCTGCATGCACCACGCATGAAAGCCCTAGCCACCAGTCTTTACAGGGCCTCGGAAATCGCATTGAATGGAGGCATGAAAAGAGGTCTCCATGCCAAAGAGCGCGAACGTATCAGCGAAGGTCAAAGCAAAGGGAAGTTCAAAAATAGGAGGCACCAACAGAGGTGCTGACTGGTCACAACCCTGGAGCCGGGCTCAGGCTCTGGCCGAACTCTGTGTCCCGCCCAGCGCATACCAGGCCGCATCGAATTTGCGGCAGCGGATCGAGACGGAGTTGGAAGAAGCCTTGGCAGGGCAGACGGCAAGGTTGAGCAATGACAATGAGTTGGGCGAGCACAGGGCCCTGGTACTTGAGGCCGTCGCACTGGTGCGCCAGCGAATGGAAAGGGTTGGACTGAATGCGGCGCAGCGCATGTATCCCGTGCTCTGGATTCGGCTGCTGCTTAAGGCGGGGGTCGTGCTGGAAGGGCACGTCTACCGTCAATTGGGCGAATGGCGGTTGCGCTGCGAAGCCGAGGGGGCTGCGGTGTTCGCCTTGGTCGGCCCTTCGGCGAAGAACCCCAGAGCGTCCAGCAAAATCGTCCAAGGGGGGCAGAACCTGGAATATGCCCTCACGGTCGAGGAACTCTTGCTGCGGCCAGCGAGGCCAGGTGGATGGCCCTATACCCAGAGTTGGAAACTGTCTTTAATCCTCAGACCTCAGCCAGAGGCCAAGGCTTCGACCGCGAAATCAGTCCCTGCGAAGACCGCAACCGTCCAGGCCGAGAAAAAGCCGCGCCGCAAGAAAAAGACCATCGAGTATTTCAATAAGCTTTGCGGGTCGGGGACTATGGAAAATTTGGCTATCGCCCTCGAGAAAGAAGCCCGATCAAATCGGGGCTCAGTGGTGGCCGAAAGCAATGGCCGCTATTCCACTGAGCTGTCTGCGGAAAAACTGTGCGAGACCCTCAAGCAGCATCAGGGTAAGGTGCGGGCTTACCGTGACAGCACATTGCGTAAAGCACTTGGGGCATATGTAACGCTTCCACGCGGGCGACCACCACGCAAGAATTCACTCATTCAAAAAATGCGTTAATGGAAGCTGATTCTCATGGAAAGTCATTTGTTTTATGAAATGCTGCAAAATTCAGATGCAGTATGATCTGAATAAATAGCGCAGGCTGATTTAATGTCGGTTTTTGATTGAGGTATATTGATTTTTTGAATCATCATCGCATTAATCGACTCAGTCCGAAAAATCGCAATCCGTTTATTTCCTGGTCTTTGCACGACATGAGAGGGGTAGCACTTGCAATATATGATATTAGTCCATACCGTTTGCTTGCGAATTTCCATAAAAATCGCGGTACACCCCAAACCGTTCTCAGCATCGTTGCTTGAGCCTTGCTATGATTGGGCGAAATGACCAAGCACTCTTTTCCAGTGAGTTAGATGGATTTGGATGAATTTATGGCTAGAGATGATTTTAAAAAATCTGTTAAAGATGAATTGGCAAAACGAGTTGGCTATATGTGCTCGAATCCAGACTGCGCCGCACTCACAAGTGGGCCGAGGCGCGGAGCATCGGGCGCAGTAGTTCTAGGCATGGCTTGTCATATTTATGCAGCTTCGCCGGGCGGCCCTAGATACCTTGCGTCTATGACAGAAGAGGAACGTTCGCACGCAAATAATGGGGTCTGGCTATGTAGAAACTGTGGTACACGCGTTGACTCTGACCAAGAAAGATTTCCAGCGGAGTTGTTGAAGAGATGGCGAATTGCTGCCGAGGCTGCCGCCAACAGTCAACTCATCAAGCCGGCCATCCCCTTTGATACAAAAAAAGCTCAATTGTCGGCGGTAATGCAGGCAATCTCCGGAGAGGATTCAGTCGATCAATTCAATTCATTGAATATTGCTCTAGCCGAAAGTCTAAATAAGCTGGATGATCGACTGTTAGTTTTGACGCAATTTGATTCCACTGCGGGCGCTGCCATTCAGATAGCGGCAAAAAGGCCTACCACATTCAATCTCAATTGGCCTATTCATCATGCTCACGAGATAAAAAGCAAATTACGTGATCTGCATGATCATGGGCGCGCTGCCGAGCTTCCGCTCGACGGTGCATTCGTAGATGGGTCCGCACTAATCGAATATCTATTCTCTTCTCAAGACGAGCCTGGAACACTAGAAATATCAAAATCCCCCATACCATTAACGATTAACTTAGTTGAGGAGTTGACAAGTGGCGGCGGGGATAGCGTGTTGTTGAGTCTTGAATGCGAGGCCGTGGTTGGGAGTGTCTCAACAACCATCACAAAGAAATTCTGGAAGGACATAGTTACACTACAGCTACAGGTCTTTGCAGAGTCAGGCAAAAAAACCAATGTTTCGTTTGATTTTGATCTTGACAAGTGGGTGGGCCTGGACATACGAAGTCTGCCCTATCTTGAGAAAATTGCGTACCTGAGAGAGGCAATAGCAGGGGGTAAAACTGTTTTCATCTCGATAGAGCATGAAGGGCGTACTTTAATAAAGACGAATCAATATAAGCACAATGCAAAGCCAAGTAGTGATCCATTTTTATTAGCCCTGCAGCATCTGAAGAGATGTTCTCGTCTTGCCGAGCTTCTCGGTGCAAATATAAAATTTCCCAAGGATTATTTCTTCAACTTGCAACAATCTCAAGAGGTCTCAGAGGCATTGGACTTGCTCGAAGGAAAAAGGAAGATTGCTGGGAAAAAAT
>Ga0222427_101418_pt1 | contig 10622 bp, 6 predicted proteins | sample 2B20Ametagenome_FD_182890 | JGI IMG/M metagenome (GOLD analysis project Ga0222427, IMG submission 182890) | Enriched microbial communities from leaf-cutter ant dump, University of Wisconsin, Madison, United States - 2B20A (version 2) | ecosystem: Environmental > Terrestrial > Nest > Insects nest >...
CACGACGTGATCGACGCGATTTCCTCCGGCGTGCCCAAGCGGCGGACCGGAATGGTGGCGACGATCTTTTCCAGCACGTCGGGGCGGATGGCCCGCACCATATCCGTGCCGATGTAGCCCGGCGACACCGTATTGACCGTGATGCCCTTGCTGGCCACTTCCTGGGCCAGCGCCATGGTGAAGCCATGGATGCCGGCCTTCGCCGTGGAATAGTTCGTCTGGCCGAACTGCCCCTTCTGCCCGTTCACCGAGCTGATGTTGACGATGCGGCCCCACTGGCGTTCGACCATGTCGTCGATCACCTGCTTGGTCACATTGAAGAGGCTGTTCAGGTTGGTGTCGATGACCGCGCGCCAGTCGTCGGCGCTCATTTTGCGGAACAGGCCGTCGCGGGTGATGCCCGCGTTGTTGACCAGCACGTCGACCGGGCCCAGGTCCTTCTTGACCCGCTCGAATGCCTCTACCGTGGACTCCCAATCGGATACGTTGCCCACGGACGCGTAGAACGTATAGCCCTGCGCTGCCTGCTCGTCCAGCCATTGCTGGTAATTGCGGCTGGGGCCGCAGCCTGCCACCACGCGAAAGCCGTCTTTGGCCAGGCGTTGGCAAATTGAGGTGCCGATACCGCCCATCCCGCCTGTAACGTAAGCCAGTTTTCCGCTCATTGGATTTCCTCCTGTGTGCGACGGACGCCTCGTTGATTAAGTCATTGTCCTGGGCCAACCGCAAGCCGCGGTTTCAGGCTGCCCGGACTTTCACATACCTGCCAGGCGCCGGCTCTATCGGCCGGTATCTGGCATTGCCTAACTTCGTACGCGCCTTGACCTGCTTGCCGGAATGGCCGGCCAGCCAGCCGGTCCAGTCGGGCCACCAGCTTCCCGGCTGTTCGGCCGCCTGCGCGAACCATGCGTTCGGATCGCCGGGCAGGTGATGGCCCGATTGCTCGAGCTCGTCGGCCACCCAGTAGCTGCGGCGCTTCTTGGCCGGAGGATTCACCACGCCGGCGATGTGCCCGGACGCTCCCAGCACGAAGCGCTGCGGGCCGCGCAGCACTTGCGTGGACGCATAGGCCGACACCCAGGGCACGATGTGGTCCTCGCGCGATCCGAAGATGTACGCGGGCATCTCCAGGCGCGTCAGGTCCAGCGGCATGCCGGCGGCTTGCGCCCGGCCGGGCACTTTCAGGTTGTTCTCCAGATAGGTATTGCGGAAGTACCAGGAGAAGAAGGGTCCGGGCAGGTTGGTGCTGTCGCCGTTCCAGAACAGCAGGTCGAAGGCGGGCGGCTTCTGGCCCTTCAGGTAGTTGCCGACGACGTAGTTCCAGACCAGTTCGTTGGGCCGCAGGAACGAGAACGTGGTGGCGAGTTCGCGGCCGGGCATCAGCCCGCCCTTGCCCAATTGATGGTCGCGCAGCAGCGCATGGGCCTCGTCGACGAACACGTCCAGCACACCGGTGTCGTGGAAATCCAGCAGCGAGGTCAACAGGGTCAGCGAGGCGACGGGATGTTCGCCGCGCGCCTCGGCCAGCGCCAGCGCGGAAGCCAGCATCGTGCCGCCCACGCAGAAGCCCAGCGCATTGACCTGCGGCTGCCTGGTGATGTCGCTGGCCACCCGCAGGGCCTGCAGCACCGCGTTGTCCAGGTAGTCGGACCAGGTGGCGCGGTCCACGCCGTCGGTGTCGCTGGCGACGGGATTGCGCCACGAGATCAGGAACACCGTATAGCCCTGCTCCACCGTATGCCGCACGAAGGAATTCTCGGGCTGCAGGTCCAGGATGTAGAACTTGTTGATGTTCGGCGGCACGATGACGATGGGCCGCTCGTGCACGGTTGCCGTGGACGGCGCGTACTGGATGAGCTGGAACAGCGGGTTTTCGTACACGACTTCGCCCGCCGTCACCGCCACGTTGCGGCCGATCTCGAACTGCGATTCGTCCGTCTGCGTGATGCGCCCTTTCTTGACGTCGCCGAGCAGATTCGCCAGGCCTTCGTTCAACGCCTTGCCTGCGCTTTCGACGATGGATTGCTGGGCGTCGGGGTTCAGCGCCAGGAAATTGGACGGCGACAGGGCGTCGACCCATTGCATGATGGAAAAGCGGAGGCGGTCGCGCATGGGTTCGCTGACCTGCGCCGCATCCACCATGCGCGACATCGCGCGCGCGGACAACAGGTAGGTATGCGCCAGCAACAGGTGCGAATGATGGGCTGCCCAGGCCTTGCCGGCAAAACGGCGGTCTGGCGGCGGCGCGAGCGCGCCGCGGCGGGCGTCATCGCAAAGGCGCTGCCATTCGCGAGAGAATTCGGCCTGGATGTCGGCCAGTACTTCCGGTGCCACGCTCACCGGAATGGGCCCTGCGGCGGAGAGATTGGCATTCACTTCGACACCTTGTTATCGAAACTACGCGACTGATGTTGCATTCCGGGTCCAGGCCTGTCAATGCGGGTATACAAGGAGGCCTGCCAGGGCGTGATGCAGGCGCAGGCGCCGGCCTTGCGCTGGATCAAACCCCGCCGAGCCAGGCGAGCAAGGCCATGCGTCCGGTTTCTCCATCGCGCCGGTACGAAAAGAACCGGTCCGCATCGGTCACGGTGCACATCCCGCTCAAGGACACCTCTTGTACCCCGGCGCGGCGCAGGCGGAAATCCGCCAATCCGGCGAGGTCGGCCAGCCATTTTCCCGATTGCCCAGGCCGCGGCGCGAAGTAGCGGCGGCACGCCGGATCGTAGGCCTCGAAGGCGTCGAGCACGTCCCGGCCCACCTCGAATGCCTGGGGGCCGATGCCGGGGCCCACCCACGCGCGCCAGCCCGCGGCCTGCGGCGCCTTGGCGCGCATGGCCGCAAGCGTGTGTTCCAGCACGCCGCCCGACAGGCCGCGCCAGCCGGCGTGCGCAGCCCCCAGCACCTTGCCTTCGGCGTCGGTGATGACCACCGGCAGGCAGTCCGCCACCATCACGGCCAGGACTCGGCCGGGACGCGCGGTGACGCTGGCGTCGACCGCCGGTTCGTCGGGCAGGTCCGCCCGGTCCGCATCCACGACCTCGCTGCCGTGGACCTGGCGCAGCCACAAGGGTTCGGCGGGCACGGCGGCGCGCACGCGGCGCCGGTTCTCCGCGACCGTGTCCGGATCGTCTCCGGCGCGGCGGCCCAGGTTCAGGGTATCGTGCGGCGCGACGCCGACGCCGCCCGCGCGGGTCGTGCAGAAATAGTTCACGCCGGCCCACTCGGGGCCGGTCACCACCGGCAGGCCTGCCGCTACGCGTTCCATGCGATGCTTTCCCGTACCAGGGTCATGTCGGCGGGCGGGGCCGCGGCGAACTCGACCTCGCCGCGGCCGCCCGGATCGTCGAAATGCAGGGCGCGCGCGTGCAGCATCTGCCGCTGCGCGCCCGCGATGTTCTTGCCGCCGTAGAGCGTATCGGCCAGCAGCGGATGCCCCAGGCTGGCCAGGTGCACCCGGATCTGGTGGGTGCGGCCGGTTTCCAGGCGGCAGACCACTTCGGTGACGCGGCCGCCGGGGTCCGCCTGGCCGCGGCGGGCGGGCGCATAATGGGTGACGGCGGGCTTGGGGGCCACGGGGCGTTCCACGCTCATGCGCACCGGCACGCGGGCATCGCGGCCGATCGGACGGTCGACCTTGCCGGCCGCGGCCAGCCAGCCGTGCGCCAGCGCCACGTATTCGCGGCCCATGCTGCGCGCCTGCAATTGCCGCACGAGATGGGTCTGGGCCGTTTCATTGCGGGCCACGACCATCAGCCCGGAGGTGTCTTTGTCCAGCCTGTGCACGATGCCGGCGCGCGCCACCTGGGCCAGTTCGGGGTAGCGGTGCAGCAGGCCGTTCAACAGCGTGCCGCTCCAGTTGCCGGCGCCGGGATGCGTGACCAGCCCCGCGGGCTTGTCCACGACGATCCAGTCGGCGCTTTCGTCCACCACCGCGAATTCCACGGGCTCGGGCGCGAAGGCCAGCGTTTCGGGCGCGGGCTGGGGCCATACGGCGATCTCGTCGCCGGGGCCGACGGTCTGCCGGACCTTGCCGGGCGCGCCGTTGACGTGGACGTTGCCGGCCTCGATCCAGCCCTGCAGCCGGCTGCGGGAATGGTCGGTCAACAGCCCCGCCAGCACCTTGTCCAGCCGGTCGGCCCGCGTACCGTCAGGCACGGTTACAAGTTGCGGTTCACCCCTGGGATTTTCATCGGGAAGACCCAGGAATTCGTCGTCGGAAACGAGATCTGCGCCGGCGGCTGTATCGGACATGGAGACAAATCATATAATCAGTCTGCCATGCTAACACCTAGGATACGATTCTCGTGATTCACCGCTCCGCAGCTCCCTCGAATCCCGCCTCCCGCAGCGGGCCGATCATGCGCGTGGTCATCGCGCTTGTTGCCGTCGTCGCCATCGCCGGTTGCGGCTCGTCCGACAACAAGTACGACAAGACCGCGAACTGGAGCGCCGAACAGCTCTACGCCGATGCCAAATCGGAAATGTCCTCGGGTGGCTGGAAGGAAGCCCGCGAACGGCTCACCGCCATCGAAAGCCGCTACCCCTTCGGCGTGTATGCGCAGCAAGCCCTGCTCGAACTGGCCTACGTCAACTGGAAGGACGGCGAGAACGAACAGGCCCTGGCCGCCATCGACCGCTTCCAGCAGCTCTATCCCAACCATCCCGGCACCGACTACGCGCTGTACCTGAAGGGCCTGATCAACTTCACGCCGGCCAGCGCCTTCATGAGCAACATCACCGGCCAGGACCCCTCCGAACGCGACCCGAAGGGCCTGCGCGCTTCGTACGACGCCTTCAACGAGCTGATCAAGCGCTACCCCGACAGCAAGTACTCGGTGGACGCGGAAAAGCGCGTCGCCTGGCTGGTGAACACCATCGCCATGAACGAAGTGCACGTCGCCCGCTACTACTACGAGCGCGGCGCCTATGTGGCCGCCGCCAACCGCGCGCAGACCGTCATCACCGACTTCGAAGGCGCGCCGGCCACCGAAGAAGCGCTCTATCTGATGGTCCAGTCCTACGACAAGCTCGGCATGACCGAACTGAAGAACGACTCGCAGCGCGTCTACGACCAGAACTTCCCCAACAGCGAATTCCGCAACAAGGGCTTGAAGGCCGACAAGAGCTGGTGGAATCCGTTCAACTGAACCGATGCCCCGCATGGGAACAAGCCCCTCTCGAGGGGCTTTTTTCCGCCCCGCGTTTGCTTGCGCCAGGGCCTTTTAGCGTGAACGGACCCTAGGCCTCGCCGCCCGCGCCCTTGCGCCGATAGAACGCCAGCACTTCTTCCAGTTCGCGGGTCCGCGCGAACGGCGGCAGCCCGCGCCACAGGCGCTTGCCGTAAGGCTTTTCGACCAGCCGCCCGTCGCCCACCATGAGCACGCCCCAATCCGATTCCGTGCGGATCAGGCGGCCGGCCCCCTGCTTGAGCGAGATCGCGGCCTCGGGCAATTGATATTCCGAGAACGGATTGCCGCCCTGCGCGCGGCAGGCCCGCAGGCGCGCCTCGATGACGGGATCGTCGGGCGGCGCGAACGGCAGTTTGTCGATCGCCACCAGGGTCAGCACGTCGCCGGGCAGGTCGATGCCTTCCCAGAAACTGGCGCTGCCCACCAGCACGGGATGCTCGAGCCGGCAGAAGCGGTCCAGCAGGTCGCGGCGCGTGCCGTCGCCCTGCTTGAGCAAGGGCCATTCATGCCCGGCGTCGTCGAACTGGTCGGCCAGCAGGTTCGCGACCTTGTCCACGGCGCGCAACGTCGTGCACAGCACCAGCGTTCCGCCCGGGCTCGCTTCCAGCAAGGGCATCAGCGTCTGCACGAAACGGTCGAGGAATTGCGGCGATTGCGGCTCGGGCATGCCGCGAGGCACGAACAACAGCGCCTGCTCCGGGTAATTGAACGGCGACTCCCACTTGCCGGTGCGCGCTTTCTCCAGCCCCAACTGGCTGGTGAAGTGCGTGAATTCGCCGTTCACGGACAGGGTGGCGGAGGTCATGATCCAGGCCTGGCCCGGTTTGCGGTACTTGGAAAAAGCCTGGGCCACCGACAGCGGCGCCGAGTGCAGGCGCACGTGGTGCAGGCCGTGCTCGACCCAGCGCACCGCCGGGCCGGACCATTGTTCCGCGGCGGCGGCGCCCGCGAGGATGGCCGCCGGCGTAGGCAGGCCGTCTCCCGGCGCGGAGGGCGCCGCGGGCTCGGGCGCCTGGTCGTCGCGGCCCCAGCCTTCGTCGGCCAGCGCGGAGCCCGCCCGCCCCGGCGTGGCCCAGCGCTTGAGCCGCGCGGAGATCTCCGCGCCGCTGCGCGCCGCGGCCATCAGGTCGGGATGTTTTTCGGATACGGCGGCCAGGGCCTGGGCCGCGCCGTCCACGGCGTCGCGCAGCGCCTGCAGCGCCCCGTCGAACTCCTCGGGATTGGGAATGGCCTCGAAGGTGGCCTTGCGGCCCGGCATCCTGTCCAGCGGCGCACAGACCAGCCGAAGCTCGCGCGCGGCCGTTTCCAGGTGGCGGCTGACGTCGCTCCATTTGGCCGCTTCGCGCGCATAGGCCAGGCCGGCGGCTTCCAGCGCGCGGCCGAAGTCCATCAACTGGTGCGTGGACACGCTGCTGCCCAGGAAGCGCGTGGCGGTGTCGGGAAGCTGGTGCGCTTCATCGAAGATCACGGTGTCCGCTTCGGGCAGCAGGTCGGTGACGCCCTCTTCGCGCAGCACCAGGTCGGCCATGAACAGCGCATGGTTGACGACCACCACGTCGGCCTCCTGGGCCTGGCGGCGGGCCTTCACGACGAAGCAGTCGCGGATGCGCGGGCATTCCTGGCCCAGGCAGTTCTCGCGGGTGGACGTCACGCGCTGCCAGATGTCGGCGTCTTCCGGCACCTGCGCCAGGTCGCTGCGGTCGCCCGTCTTGGAAATGCCCGCGAACACCTGGATCTGGCGCAATTGCTGGATCTCGCTGCGCGACTTCAGGGCACGCTCGTCGCCCTGCAGGCGGTCCAGGTGATAGTGGCACACGTAATTGCCGCGGCCTTTGAGCAGCGCGGCGGTCACCGGGGCGGCCAGCGCGGCGCGCACGCGCGGAAGATCGCGGGCGTAGAGCTGGTCCTGCAGGGTGCGCGTGCCGGTGGAGATCAGCACCTTGCCTCCCTGGATGAAGGCGGGTACAAGATAGGCCCACGTTTTGCCGATGCCCGTGCCGGCCTCGGCCACCAGCGTGGCGCGATCCTGGATGGCCTGGCCGATGGCCTGGGACAGCTCCACTTGGGCCGCTCGCGGCTTGTAGCCGGGCAAGGCCGTGGCCAAAGGCCCGTCCTCGTCGAAGAATTCGGAAATATCCAGGTCCAGCATCGGAATAGCCTGGGCGGTGCCGGTTGCGGTTCGGGCGCCAGACGCTTAGGTGGGAAAGGACCAAATGATACCCGCTGCCGGCCGCCGTCCGCGCCGCAGCGCTGCCCTCGGAGGGACGTATCCATCCACCTTGGCACGTTTGGTAACAGGCGCTTATGGCACAATCCGCCCCTTGTTTTCCCTTTTTGTCGTCGTATAGAGATGTCTGAAACTTCCACTATCACGAACGTCGCCGCCGGCGTCGACAACGCCCGCATCGTCGCCCAGCTCGCCACCGAGCTCGAAGCGCGGGCCTCCCAGATCGCCGCGGCGGTGGAACTGCTGGACGACGGCGCCACCGTGCCCTTCATCGCCCGCTACCGCAAGGAAGCCACCGGCGGCCTGGACGATACCGTGCTGCGCAATCTGGAAGTGCGCCTGGGGTATCTGCGCGAGCTCGAAGAACGCCGCGGAGCCATCCTCGAATCCATCTCGCAGCAGGGCAAGCTCACGCCCGAACTGCAACAGGAAATCGGCGCCGCCGATACCAAGCAGCGTCTCGAAGACCTGTACGCGCCGTACAAGCCCAAGCGCCGCACCCGCGCCCAGATCGCCCGCGAAGCCGGCCTCGAGCCGCTGGCCGACGCCATCCTGGCCGATCCGGCCTGCGATCCCGCCGCGCTGGCCGCCCAGTACCTGAACCCGGAAGCGTCCATCAACGACGCCAAGGCCGCGCTCGACGGCGCCCGCGACATCCTGGCCGAGCGCTACGCGGAAAACGCCGACCTGCTGGCCGACCTGCGCGAACACCTGTGGTCCACCGGCCTGCTCTACTCCAAGATGGTCGAGGGCAAGGAAACCGAAGGCGCCAATTTCCGCGACTGGTTCGACTTCAGCGAACCGCTGCGCACCCTGCCCTCGCACCGCATCCTGGCGCTGCTGCGCGGCCGCCAGCAAGGCGTGCTGGAATTGCGCCTGGGCCTGGAAGCCGAACTGGAAGCGCAACTGCCGCATCCCTGCGTGGCCCGCATCGCCAGCTTCCTGAAGCTGGGCAACGGCCTGTTCGCGCTGGATGCATCGCCGCGCGCGCGCTGGCTCGGCGAGGTCTGCCGCTGGACCTGGCGCGTCAAACTGCTGACGGCCTTCGAAAGCGAACTGATCGGGCGCCTGCGCGAAAGCGGCGAAGCCGAGGCCATCCGCGTGTTCGCCGCCAACCTGAAGGACCTGCTGCTGGCGGCGCCGGCCGGCCCCAAGGCCGTGCTGGGCCTGGACCCCGGCATCCGCACCGGCTGCAAGGTCGCCGTCATCGACGTGACCGGCAAAGTCGTAGACACCACCACCGTCTATCCCTTCGAGCCGCGCCGCGACCGCGAAGGTACGATCAACACCCTGGCCGCCCTCGTGGCGCGCCACAAGGTCGACCTGATCGCCATCGGCAACGGCACCGCCTCGCGCGAAAGCGAAAAGCTGGTCGGCGACATGATGGAACGCTTCCCGGACCTGAAAGTCACCCGCGTGGTGGTCTCCGAAGCCGGCGCGTCCGTGTACTCGGCATCCGAACTAGCCGCGCAGGAATTCCCCGACCTGGACGTGACCTTGCGCGGCGCCGTGTCCATCGCGCGCCGCCTGCAGGATCCGCTGGCCGAACTGGTCAAGATCGACCCCAAGGCCATCGGCGTGGGCCAGTACCAGCACGACGTCAACCAGCGCGAGCTGGCGCGCTCGCTGGACGCCGTGGTCGAGGATTGCGTGAACGCCGTGGGCGTGGACGTCAACACCGCCTCGGCCGCGCTGCTGGCCCGCGTGTCCGGCCTGAACTCGTTGCTGGCCAAGAACATCGTGGCCTGGCGCAACGAGAACGGCGCCTTCCCCACCCGCGAGATCCTGCGCAAGGTGCCGCGCTTCGGCGACAAGGCATTCGAACAGGCCGCGGGCTTCCTGCGCATTCCCAACGGCGACAACCCGCTGGACGCCTCGTCCGTCCACCCGGAAGCCTATCCGGTGGTCGAGCGCATCGTCGCCAGGATCAAGGCCGAAGTGAAACAGATCATCGGCCAGCGCGACGCGCTCAAGGGCGTGTCGCCCTCGGACTTCACCGACGAGCGCTTCGGCCTGCCCACGGTGCGCGACATCTTCGCCGAACTGGAAAAGCCCGGCCGCGATCCGCGCCCGGAGTTCAAGACCGCGCAGTTCAAGGAAGGCGTCGAAACCCTGAACGACCTGTACCCGGGCATGGTGCTGGAAGGCGTCGTCACCAACGTCGCCAACTTCGGCGCCTTCGTCGACATCGGCGTGCACCAGGACGGCCTGGTCCACATTTCGGCCCTGGCCGAGAAGTTCGTGAAGGATCCGCGCGACGTGGTGCGCGTGGGCCAGACGGTCAGCGTGAAGGTGCTGGAAGTGGACGTCGCGCGCAAGCGCGTCGCGCTGACCATGCGCCTGAACGACACCGCGGCCCCTGCCCGCCGCAGCGGCGACGCGCCCAAGGGCGGCGACCGCGGCAACCGCCGGCCGCAAGGCGACGGCGGCCGTGGCGCCGCGGCAGGCGGCATGATGAACAGCGCGATGGCGGATGCTTTCGCCAAGCTCAAGCGCTGAGCCCCTGCCCGCCCCCCGTGGGCCGGCATTAAAAAAACGGCGCAAATTGCGCCGTTTTTTTTTCATGACACCCGCACCGCCCTCCGTGCGCAGGCCCTTCGGTCAGCGCCCCGCCCTAGCCGATCTTCCCCGATTCATGCCAGGGAATCAGCACCTTGCGCAGCGAGCCGATCGCGAAATAGAGCAGGAAGCCGATGGTCGCCAGCAGCAGCACGACGGCGAACAGCGTATCCACCTCCATGTCCTGCAACTTGACCGTCGCCAGATAGCCCAGCCCGCGCGACCCGGCGACGAACTCCGACACCACGGCTCCGATAATGGACAGGACGATGGCCATCTCCATCCCCGTCAGGATGTAGGGAAGCGAGGCCGGGATCACCAGCAGCCGGAAGCGCTTGCCGCCGCTTGCATTGCCGACCTTGAACACTTCCACCAGCCCGGTGTCCACCGATTTCGCGCCCAGATAGCTGTTGGCGAACACGGGGAAGAAGGCCATCAGCGCCGAGATCACGATCTTGGATTCGATGCCGAAGCCGAACCAGAGAATGAACAGGGGAATCAAGGCCACCTTGGGCGTCAACTGCAGGGCCACGACGAAGGGCTTGAAGATGGTATCGAGCAGCGGCACTCGGCCGAGGACCTGACCGATGACCGTGCCCAGCGCCACGGCGATCACGAAGCCGCCCAGGCATTCGGCCAGGGTGGTG
>Ga0222427_101432_pt1 | contig 10494 bp, 7 predicted proteins | sample 2B20Ametagenome_FD_182890 | JGI IMG/M metagenome (GOLD analysis project Ga0222427, IMG submission 182890) | Enriched microbial communities from leaf-cutter ant dump, University of Wisconsin, Madison, United States - 2B20A (version 2) | ecosystem: Environmental > Terrestrial > Nest > Insects nest >...
AATCAATCCAGATCCTAGATCGCTCAGGATATCGCCGTTCATATTGGTTGTTACAATGACTTCAAATTTTTCTGGAAAGCGGACGATTTGGTGGGCACAGTTGTCCACAATAATGTGATGTGCTTCGATGTCGGGGTATTCTTTTGCAACGGCTTCAAAGGTACGTTTCATCATGCCTTCAGAAAGTTTCATGATGTTGGCTTTTGTCGCACAGTGTACAGATTTTCGACCCTCTGAACGCGCCACTTCAAAAGCGAGACGAACGATCTTTTCACATCCTTTTCGACTAATGAGTTTCAAGGTCTCCGCAACACCCGGTGTTTGCATGTATTCTATGCCTGCGTAGAGATCTTCAACGTTTTCACGCACAATAACAAAGTCGATGTTGCGTCCTGAATAGGGAGTTTTCACGCCTGGAAATTCACGTACGGGGCGGATGTTCGCAAAGGTTTCAAAAAGTTTGCGCAACGTTACATTGGCACTGTTCTCACCAAATCCGACAGGTGTTTCGAGAGGACCTTTAAGCACAACGCGGTTCTTCTTTATGGAAGCGATGGTTTCATCAGGCACACCCGTTGGAAGGCCTTGTTTAAAAACTTCAGCGCCGGCAAGACAAACATCCCATTGGATTTTTGCGCCTGTTGCATCGATAAGGCGTCGTGCAGCTGTCGTGACCTCGGGTCCTATGCCATCGCCTGGAATGAGTGTAACCGTTTTCATTGCTTCCCTCTTTTATTATAATTATGACACATGCATTCGTTATTGCCTCACACCCTACCATTAAATCCTGAGGGTGAAAACATCAGGTGTATAAACGTTTGATTTTATACTTTCACATGGAAAGTTAAAGATTCCCTTAATGCATAAAATCGATTGAACATAAAAAAAATAAATGAATCGATCGCCTTGAAATGGAAAATTTCCTCCCCAACTCATACCTACAGATCAATTTTACAGATAGTGTGAATCATGCAAAAATTCCTTTTATCCGTATCAGCTGTCGTGATGAGCGCGACTACGCTTGCTGCAAAAACAGTCAGTCTTGATACGCCATTAATGTTCGAGGACATTTTAAAATCCTCACTCGTTTCGCTCAAGTCCACACAAGAAACCAATGAAATCGAAGCCTTTGAAAAACTCAAGATCCAAGCCATAGAACAAGTTTTGAAGGATATTTATGCTTTCTTGAATAAGAAAAATGTGAACGATGTTCATCCAAAAGCTTTTTCCCGTGGTGAATCAGCCCTCCTAGGTCTTCCATCACAAAATCAACAACGCGTTTCAGATTTTATCTCAACAAGTGGACGTTTTATGAATGATGCGTCAGATGAAGTGAGAGGAGGATTTTCGGATGGATCCACTCACTATCAAGATAAATCAGGAACGTCGTTCTCAAAAGAAATCGCCTCTGAATTCCAAGATTCGGGACGTATGAATCAGGGCTTAAGTTATTTAACTCATGCATCATCCGATATGCCAACCGGTATGATTCATTCTGATAAAGGCATGGACTTTGACATGAGCCACAGAGGCTCTGGTTCATTCTCGTACCCAAGTCCTGAATCAATCGATAATTTACTTCGATTTGCGGTCTCAAAAGATGGGCAGCATTTTATGGTAGATGGAAAAACCTATATCACCGAAGAAGGTAAAAAAGCTGCGCTTGCAAGAATTGCAGAAAAATTGAAAGAGCTAAAAAATCTGAGAGAAAAATCACAAGAGGCGTACTTGAACGCCATGTATGCTGATCAAGATTCAGAAGAGTATGAAAAACTCAAAGCTGCTCACAATCGAATTGAAGATAAAATCGAAGCACTCGAACTCGAAATCAAAGAAGATGTCGAGAATCTGGATGCTGAGGTCAGAAGAGCGAATGAAGCGGTGGAGCGTCTAGAAGAAGATGCAGGAGAAGACTTTGAAGAGCTCAGAAAGCGTGCCGTAGCAGAGGATAATGGTGAAGTCGAAATTCATGTTGACGCCAAAAAACCTACAGTAAAACACAAAAGAAGAAAAAGCCAAGCCGACGTGATTATCGGACGGTTAAAGCAAACTTTTGATGATGCGACGGATATCTATGATGTGGATTTTGATGCATTGATGGCGGAATTGTCATTGGATGCTTCCACAGAACGTCAAACGCGCATTGATCCATCAAATCCAAAAAGCATGGTACGTGGTATCTACGATTGGCTTACTGAAGAAACAGCGGCAGATTCTCCTGAAGCACTTGAGATGGTGCGTGATTTAGAAAAAGAAGAGCGAGATGCTGTTCTTTTAGAATTGTCTAAGATCAAAGGAGCCATTCAGCTGGAAGACAAATTCCTCGAGGAAACCAAGGGATTAAAGGACATCAATCAGAAAACAAAAGCCGCAGGCGTATTAAGAGATAATACACGGCGCTACATTGATCAACGTGCGGAAGATTGGGGCAGGGTTAAAGGCTTTGATAATGTTCGTGATCTTGATACGTTCATCTCTGATGAAAGCGATCAATATGATGTTGTTCAACGTGCGTTTACAGACAAGTTTGCTGAAATGCGTTATGGATGGCTTCATAAGGAGCTTGAAAACCACCAAGACATCAAAGAAAAACAAAAGAATACTTTTACTCAACTCAAAGCGTTTGCTGATGAGGCTCTTGATGAGGTTTGTGATCGGTATTATCACCTCGATGCCGAAGATCGTGGTATTCTCCGCAAAAATGTGGCTCATCGTTTAATAGCATTTGATTTGGGCGGTACAAAACCCGCTGAAAATCCTGAGATTGATCTAACCGTCACGCCTGAGTATGTCGCTAAACTTCCTGTGTCAGACGCAGATTTTTCTGACACAATTTTAGATTCTCTGACACCTAAGGAGAGTCTTGCACTTTGGGCGCGTATGAATAAAGAAGGCCTTGATCGTGAGAATACAGGATTTCCAAAGCGTACAATTTTTTACAAAAATCTCACGAATAAAGTTCAGCAATATTTTGTAGACGAACGAGATCGTTTTGATGTTGAAGTTGACCTCAAAGCATCTGATAAATTTTCAGCAGCGCATGCACCACTCAAGGCACTTAAATTACACAAGCTGATGATCCTAAAAAATGAGCTGATGGATAAGGCGTTGAGAGAAAAAGGGACAGAGGCAATGCGGAGCATTGTTCAACACTATAAACTGCTGGATCAGCAGGAAAAAGCCCTGATGCGTTCTCCCTCTGGTACGCTTTACAATACAGCACACCTAATTTTGGTGGGCGAGTACGACGCCGGGAGTGAAGATTTTGATGATATGTTTGCATCGGATCGTGTGAAATTGCGCGAGCTAACATCAGATGAACTCATCGCTTTCCGCTTTTATATTGAAGATAATTTCCTCAATAAAGAGGGTATGGCGCGCAAAAAGCTAAAACAGTGTTATCAAGATGTGAAAAAAATTGTTGATGCAATGTTTGTGGATGGCGCTGGTAAAGAAGAGGAAGCAGTCGTCCTCAAATCGAAAACATACAAAGAAGAAGAGCCGTTAAGACGTGCTCGTGAACGTCGTGCCTCTCTTGCAAAGAAGGAAAGTTTTATTCAAAGATTGCTTCATAAAGCAGATGAAATTGAGCATGAGATCAACGAAACATTACGCACTGCTCCTGAAGAATGGGTGCAAGAGCTCTTAAACATAAAAGCTTACGCCTTTATGTTCAAAGGTGAAGAGGTGAAGGCAAAAGAGCTTGCAGGCCTCATGAAAACGCTAAGCAACAAGGAGAAAATCGTTTTCTTCGCGCATGCGCTCCGTCATTTTGGTCAAGCCGTTGTTGAGAAAGAAAAACTCAAAGCGGAGATGGAGAAGCTTTTTAAAGATGGTGCGGATAAGTTAGATCCTAGCTACACACTCACGTTAAAAAATGAAAAGTCTTTGGATGAGATGTTCTTTAAAGCTTTTCCTTTGCCCAAAAAAGAAGTGGCTGAAGTTCGTGGAGCCGGTGCACCCCCGCCACCGCCACCCCCGCCAGGACCACCGCCACCCCCACTTGGCAATGCACCTTCTAACAATAAGGCAAATGGTGGCGCAAAGACTGTCGATGCAAGTGCTGTATTTGATGAAATTCGGAACAAAAAACGAGGCAATCTCAAAGGGGGAGCCCTTGAAAGACTCCTTGCAAAAGAAGGCAGTCAACAGATTGTTGTCGAGGATGTCGTGCCTGAAGATCTTTCTCTAACAACGGTATTGAGCAAAATTAAAGATCGTGTACTTGCAGGACTCAACTTAAAGAAGGTGCAAGAAGAAGCGCAGGAATTGAAAGAAGTTTGGGGCGATACCTATAGCGAAAATCGTGCTCAAATCAGTGCCTCCAAAAACGAAGTTTTGGAAGCACGTCTGCGACGTTTCCAGATTTTTGAACGCCTTCAAATGGAAGATGAAAGCTTTTCAGATAGCAAGGAAGGCGGTCTTCTTAATGACGAACTCGTGAAACTTGATGGTGTGATTGAGGCAGGTGTTAAGTCACAAGCGGCAACGCAAGAAAAAGCTTATGCTGATGCTATGCGGTCCCTTCGTTTGAAAGTGACAGAAAGATTACACGCCTTCTATGAAGATGAAGTGATTCAAAATGCTCCTAAAGCAGGTGTGACGACAATGCGTGATTTGGCGTATTTGAAGTTCTTGAAATTGAAACCTCAAGAAGTAAAGTCTCGCGGATTTGACTTGGCGGATATGAGTATTCCAAAGAATCCTCTTGCAGCGTCAGCGCTTGCCAATATGTTGCAGGGTGTGTTCTTTGACAAGGATTCAGTAAGGTCAAAAGTTGATTCCATCGTTAATCTTGCAAAGCAAAATGAAATGCAATACATGGCGCAGATGAATGCGCTCTATCGCACGAATTTGACCAAAACGTTGCTCGCTTTTGATCAGCTCTTTGCAAACAAAACAAGCAGCCCTGTTGCGAATCAGAAAATTGCATTGTTACGATCGGCAAAGGTTATTCTTGAAGCAAGGCGATCGGAACAAATCACGGATGAAATGTTGGAAAATGTGGATGTCGTGAATATGCCATACTTTGTGATTTCAGCATTATATGGCCATGTGACAACACCTGGAACACATGTGGATGAAAGTTCAGAAGTACGCATTAACTTTATGGATAAGCTTACAACTGTTTATTACCAAGTGGCGCTTCCAGAAGTTGTGAAAGACATGGAAGAAGAAATGCTTAAGGCTGGCGAATTTGATCAACTTGAAAGATCATTAGAGCAACAAAAGCAAAATTGTGCCCGTGCTATTAAGCGTGCTGAAGATGCAGAAGCGCGAGAAAAATCAAAAGTTGGTGGCTCGAAGAAAGAGTCTGACGAGCAGAAAAAGCCAAGGGTTAATCCAATGGCACATATTTTCAAGAAACCGACAATGCCATCTGATTTGGTAGATGATCTGAATGCCATTCAAGGAGGTCTTGAAGGACTAAGGAAAAAGAAGGCGACCGCTTCAAGTAGCAGTCAAGGTGGAGCAACTATTCCGAAAGCGCCTATAGGATTTGCGCCACCCCCACCGCCAGGGCCACCCCCACCAGTCCTAGGTTTGGGTGACGCCAATGTGGGTAAGGATAAGAAAGATGATGGAGATAGATCAGCATTCTTAGCTCAAATAACAGGCGGCCTTAAACTCAGAAAAGCCACTGTCAATGCGCATAAAAAGCGTGATGACGAAGAAATAAAAGGCTTTTAGTAAATCCCTGGAATCCCTGATCGTCTAGGTCAGGGATTTTTCTTATGATTTTCCTGTGCATTAAAAGGCTGAATTAATGAAAAATTAAGTGTTTATTTGCTATGTAAACAAATCACGGTTTTGATTAGAGAGCGTATGCGAAATCTAATGGCCAAACATTCATTTAGGGTGTATAACTGTATCGTGTTAAATATATAAAAATAAGCAGGAAGGAAAGTCTCATGAAGATTAGTTTTAAATCATGGCTTAGTAAAATAAGTCTCTTGGCTGCAGTCCTTGCAGTTTCAGGTTGCGCGGAATACCGCATCGAACAACTCGAACGTGCTCCAACGGATGGATATCCTTTTGCACGCGCACTAAAAGCTGAATATGAAGCTTATGCAAAGCACGAGTCTCGTGTAAATTATGATCAAATTGATGCGTCAACTTTCGCAGTCAAGGGATTGCAAGCGGCTCATGGTCTTGAGGTATTGCCAGAAGATCCACGCACTTGGGATATTCCTGCAGCTGATTTGCCAAGAATGCTAGAAGCACGTGATCGTCTTCTTTTTGCTATTCATAAGAGCGGCCGCGTTATTGCGCCAGAGCTCGCTGCAAAAACACAAGTGTCATATGACTGTTGGGTTAACCAAAAAGAAGAGAACTTCCAATCACAAGAAATCCAACGTTGTGAATCTGGTTTCTTCTCAAACTTGGCAGAACTCGAGAAAGCTGTTGATAAATATGCACCAGTGTTCCAAGTATTCTTTGACTTCAACAGTCCAAAGTTGCGTAAAGACGCACACCCAACACTTGACCGTGTTGCAAAAGTTGCAAAGAACATGAGCGACTTCACTGTGAAAATCACAGGTCGTACAGATGCAGCTGGTGGACGTAAGTTCAACTTGAAACTCTCACAAGAGCGTGCATTGAATGTTCGTGAAGAACTTATAAAGATGGGCGTTCCAGAGAAGCGCATTGAAGCTGTAGGCGCAGGTGAATTTGGTTCAAAAGAAGTTGAGCCTAAGCATCGTCGTGTTGATATTGAAATCAGCTAAGCAATAAATAAAGAAGAAAAAGCGGCATAAGGTTATGCCGCTTTTTTTCTATGTAGAGTACTATGGTAGATCCAAACAAAAAAATCATCCACGCTTCCTGTGTACAGTTTTTATCAAAAGGACTGTTGATTGTGGGACCGTCGGCTAGCGGAAAATCAGACTTGGCACTTCGTCTTATGGATGAAGGGGCGCGTCTTGTATCCGATGATCAAGTTGAAATATCTGTGGTACAAGATCCGATTCCAAGAATTCGCGCTCAAGCGCCCGAACGTATAAAAGGTCTTATAGAGCTCAGAGGTTATGGCATTGTACCTGTCCCGTTTGAGCCCTGGACGCATCTTGATCTTGTGATTGAGTTGAAGCCATTTAAAGAGTTAGAGAGACTATCCTACTTACATTCACATCTTTTACTGGATTGCTCATTGCCAAAAATGATGGTGGATGCAGCGTGGCCTTCTAGTGTGTCGCGCATAAAAGTCGTTCTTTCTATGATTTCGGAAAAAATGACACCTCAGTCATTGAGCAATATGTCGTGAGAAAAAAATGAACCGATCCGTTGGTTTGATTATTCTTGTCCTAATGATGAGTGAACCCCTTTGGGCATTTGATACAACCTTTGATCGATATGATCTTGTAAAGATCATATCCCTTTCCCTCATCGGTGCTTACCTCATAGTTGTGCTATTAAAACAGGTGGGTGTGAAAAAATTTTTTAGTATGCTTGCGGTGTATGGACTGTTCATTCTAGTGGGTATTTATGCCTATACCTATATCAACAATCCAGAAGGTGCATCGCTTAAGAATGTTTATCAAGAATTAAACCCTGAAGCTGGCATCGTGCAGGGATCAAATGACCCAACTACTGCCGTTTTAAAAGACGAAGCGCAGAAAATTAAAAAAGAAAACGTTCAAATTCTGCGTGGTAATGAAAGTTTGAGTTTTCGCAAAAGTTTAGATGGTCACTTTTATTTGACCATCGATGTCAATGGAAAGCCAATCCGATTTTTGTTGGATACGGGAGCAACACGTGTTGTTTTAAGTCCTTTAGATGCAAAAAAACTGGGTATTATGCCAAGGGAAAGCGATTACAAATACCAAACGCGTACAGCAAATGGTATGACTTATAATGCATTCATTACCCTTTCTACGATGAAACTTGGTCCACTCACGGTGTATCAGGTGCCGGCTGCTGTTTCAAAAGTAGGTGAGATGCCGTCCATTTTGGGGATGAGTTTTTTGGATAAAATCCCGTCTTGGACAATGAAGGGAGATTATCTCCATATTAGAGTTTATTAGTCTTCTTGATTCGGATCAGGATATTGTCCAGGATAGAGTCGATCATCATTACCACCCGGTGAGCTGGGCGCTCCTTTTTTCCCGCATGCAGAAAGGGAGAGAAGGCTGATGAAAATCAAAGGCCAAATGAGGCGAGAATGCATGTGTACTCCGTAATTTTTTGAGCTAATATAGAACGAACTTTAGTTTACACACTTTTTGTTGAAGGGAAAGAACTTCACATGAGAGAAGGAAAAAAAAGAAGGATGATGATACATAAAGAATTTTTTATGTGTGTGCTGGCATGTGTGTTTTTGCTTTTATCGGGCAAAGGGCATGCATCTCTTGCGGATAAATTTGAGCCGCTAGAAGGGATCTCTATTCAGGCATTTTCATTTTATGACAAAGATTCGAACAAAATTGAAGGATCATCACTTATTGGACGTCCATCCATTCTTCATTTTTGGGGGACGCTTTGCCCGCCGTGTTTAAGGGAGCTGCCTTCCCTAGACGCATTGATGGCAACTGCACAAGATTTTGATGTCTACATTATTTGTATGGATAAGAAAAAGACAGGGGCTATTGAGGCTCTCTATGAAAAGAATGGCTGGAATAATTTAAATATCTACAAAGATATGGATCTTGAGAGCATGCGTGTTTTTCAAAATCGTGGCACACCGTCATCCTATTTCGTAGGGGCGGATGGTACGGTTCTCGGACGTGTTTATGGGGAAGTTGATTGGCAAAGTCCCGATTCTCAGAAATTCTTAAAGGGTTTTGTTGCGGGACTTGTTCTCGCTGAAGAAAGGTCAAGCTTTTTACAAAAAGTGTCGGCCTGGTTTACAAAGAAGTAAAATTATTGTGATGGGACACATCACAAAATAAGGAAAATAAAGGTTAGGTAGAATATGAGTGAATATAAGACGCGTATTTTAATTATTGGTTCAGGCCCTGCTGGCTATACAGCTGCAATCTATGCCGCGCGCGCTGGATTGGACCCCATGCTCGTAGCAGGCATACAGCCTGGAGGACAGCTCATGATTACAACAGATGTGGAAAATTATCCAGGTTTTAGCGATGTGATTCAAGGACCTTGGCTTATGGAACAAATGCAAGCACAGGCTGAAAAAGTGGGAACCCGCATGGTGGGGGATACGATTGTTGATATTGATTTCAGCAACCGCCCTTTTATCGCGCACGGTGAAAATGGCGATACCTATGTGGCAGAGAGCATTATTCTTGCAACGGGAGCACAAGCAAAGTGGCTGGGTATTCCAAGTGAGGAAGCATTTCGAGGATACGGTGTTTCAGGATGTGCCACATGTGACGGATTCTTTTTCAAAAATAGAAAAGTGGCCGTGATTGGTGGTGGCAATACGGCTGTTGAAGAAGCTCTTTATATGACGCATCATGCAAGTATGGTCTATTTAATTCACAGGCGTGATCAACTGCGTGCTGAAAATATGTTGCAGAAGCGATTGATGAATCACCCAAAGATCACGGTTCTCTGGAACCAGGAAGTGGATGAAATTGTAGGTGAAGAATCGCCGAAGCAAGTAACGCATCTTCGTTTGAAGGACACTCAAAATGGAGAGGTGACGACGATTGATGTGGAAGGCGTTTTTATTGCAATTGGACACCGTCCAATGACGGATATGTTGGTGGGCAAAATTACACTTGATGAACATGGTTATGTCGTGTGTCCTCCTGGTTCAACACGAACAAACATAGCGGGTGTATTTGCAGCAGGCGATGTTCAAGATAAAATTTATCGCCAAGCGGTAACAGCAGCAGGGCAAGGTTGTATGGCTGCGCTGGATGTGGAGCGGTTTTTAGCCGAGAATGAGGCTTAAAGGATTTAGACGATGGGACTTCAATCAACAGCATCAGATCAGATTCTTTTTGAAATTGATCGAGGATTCGGCCGTATTTATTTAAATCGGCCAAAGGCGTTAAATGCACTTAATTTGGATATGGTTCGTGGATGTGCCGCCCTTCTTGATCAATGGAAGTCGGATGACCGCGTTGAAGCCGTCTTAATTACAAGTTTATCCGAAAAAGCCTTTTGTGCAGGAGGAGATTTACGCTCTGTACATGAGGCTTATCATCGAAAAGACCATGCATTTTTAGAGGCTCTTTTCAGAGAAGAGTACACAATCAATTATACCATGCGTACTTATCCCAAACCTTATGTGGCTCTCATTGATGGGATTGCGATGGGTGGGGGGCTTGGTGCATCTCTTCATGGAGATTTAGCCGTTGTGACAGAACGCGCTCATTTAGCGATGCCAGAGGTTAATATTGGATATTTCCCTGATGTGGGTGCAGGACACTTTTTAAATCAGTCATCGTACCATCAGGGTTTTTATCTTGGGTTGACCGGTAATCATTTTGGACCAAAAGAAGCAATTGATGCCAATATCGCTCAGTTTTATGTGGCGCATGAAGAAATTCCAGCCATCACGGATGGACTTTTAGGACTCAAGCAAAA
>Ga0222427_101434_pt1 | contig 10468 bp, 10 predicted proteins | sample 2B20Ametagenome_FD_182890 | JGI IMG/M metagenome (GOLD analysis project Ga0222427, IMG submission 182890) | Enriched microbial communities from leaf-cutter ant dump, University of Wisconsin, Madison, United States - 2B20A (version 2) | ecosystem: Environmental > Terrestrial > Nest > Insects nest...
CTCGGCGCCATCAGGGCCTCATCGCGCCTGCGCACCTTCTACCTCGCCGTCAAGGCCAGAACGGGCGCCGCCAAGGCCGCCATCATCGCCGTCGCGCGAAAGCTCATCACCATCCTCAATGCCATGCAGCGCGACAAAACCGATTTCCGATGAAACACAGTTGCCACGCGACACCCGCGGCTGTGGATGCCCGGAGCATGACGAAGGAGAGCGCGGCACCCATCGCGCACTGGCCCGCGAACCGCGAGCTCAGCCCTTGATTTCCCGCGCTTCCGAAATGAGCATGATGGGAATCCCGTCGCGGATCGGGTAGGCGAGCCTGGCCTTTTCCGAGATCAGCTCGCGCGCCTCGGCATCGTAGGTCAGCCGGCCCTTGGTCAGCGGGCAGACGAGGAGTTCGAGCAGTTTCGGGTCGACCCGGCTGGCGCTGGTATCCATAAGCCCCACCTATTGCAGCCGCGTGTCGACGTCGCCGTAGCCGCGCGCCAGCACGATCTCGGTGATGGCGATCAGGGTCTCGGCGCGGGTCTTGAGGTCCGGCGCTTCGAGGAGAGCCTGCTTTTCCGCCGGCCCGTAGGGCGACATCATCGCCATGGAATTGACCAGCGTGGCGTTGCTGGCCCGTTCCACGCTCTCCCAGTCGGCCTCCAGCTTGTTGGCGTCGAGATAGGCCTTGAAGGCGGCGAGCAGCGCCTCCCGGTCGACGCTCTTCTCCTCGTCGCCCGCCGAAAGGTCGGCGATGAAGGGCGCGATGTGGAAGCTGCGATAGGATCGGTCACCACGCAGCTCGTCCAGCAGCCGGTAGCGGCAGACGCCCGTCAGCGAGACGATGTAGCGCCCGTCGCCCGTCTCGGCGAAGGAGGTGATGCGGCCGATGCAGCCGACCTGGCAGAGCGCCGGCACCTCTGTCTCGGCTTCCTGCATGCGCTCACCGCCGAAGACCGGCTGCACCATGCCGATCAGCCGGTGTGTGGAAAGCGCGTCGTCGATCATGGAAAGATAGCGCGGCTCGAAGATGTTCAGCGGCAATTGCCCGCCGGGCAGAAGCAGCGCGCCCGTCAGCGGAAATACCGGAATGGCCTCGGGCATGTCCTCCGGTTTCAGGTAACGCGCGTTTCCCACATGCATGGCATTGCCTTCCCGTTCCGCGGCGCGGCGTTTCCCCGCCCCTCGTCATCGCGCCCTTTCGGAATGTGGGGTGGACGCGGCATTTCTCAAGAGATGCCGCCCACCACCTTCCGTAAAAACCTTACGAAAACAGGATAGACGACAGCTTGCGGCGGGCGGCGATCGTCGCCGGATCCTTCGGTCCCCAGACGTCGAAGAACTGCAGCAGCTCGCGGCGCGCACCGTCGTCCTCGAAGGCGCGGTCGCGCTTCATGATGTGGAGCAGATGATCGGCCGCCGCCTGGCGGTCGCCTTCCACATTGCGGATCTTCGCGAGCTTCAGCCGCGCGGCGTGGTCGTCCGGGTCCTGCGCCAGCGCCTGTTCGAGCGCGGCCGGATCGCCGAGCTTGCGCGCTTCCTCGATCTGGTCGAGCTTCTTGACGACCGCCGCGACGGCCGGGTCGGCCGCAACCGCTTCCGACACGTTCGTCAGCATCTGGCGGGCGTTCTCCGGCTGGCCGGCGGCGATCATGCATTCGGCAATGCCGGCAAGCGCGGCCGCGTTCTCCGGGTCGGCCTGCAGCAGCGCGCCGTAGAGGTCGGCCGCCCCGCCGAGGTCGCCGGCATCGAAAAGCGTCTTCGCCTCGGCCAGCAGCGCCTCGATCTCGGCCTTCTCGTCAGCGCCGGCGGGACCGGCGATCTTGTCGATGAACTGGCGGATCTGGCTTTCCGGCACGGCGCCCATGAAGCCGTCCACCGGCCGGCCGGCCACGAAGGCGACGACGGCGGGAATGGACTGGATGCCGAGCTGGCCGGGAATGGAGGGATGGTCGTCGATGTTGAGCTTGACGAGCTTCACCCGGCCCGCGCTCTCGCGCACCACCTTCTCGATGATCGGCTGGAGCTGCTTGCAGGGGCCGCACCAGGGCGCCCAGAAATCGACGAGGACGGGCTGCTGGCGCGAAGCCTCCAGCACGTCGCGCGAGAAATTCGCCGTCGTCGTGTCGGCGACCAGGTCGTCTGCTGGTGCCGCGCCGCCATAGCTCGCCGAAACGTTCATCTGCCCGCCGTAGGACGATGCGTAGGGGTTGTCGCCTGCACTCATGGGTCTCTCCTGTGGCGCGGAAGCGCCTTCTCTGCTTGCGCGTCTGAGATCGTATGTCAGGCCGTGACTTTCAAGACAAGCGGCTCGTGCCCCGTCGCCGCGATGAAGCGCAGGAGATCCTTCGAGCCGATCGAGGTCGTCGCGTCGTTGCGCAGCGGATGGCAGTTGATCGTATCATATTCCATGAGATCAGCATCGATGATGATCTTCACCTTGCCGTCCGTGTCGTTGATGACCCCGAAGGCGGTGACCGCGCCGGGGATGACGCCGAGATATTCCATCAGCTTTTCCGGCCGGCCGAAGGAAACGCGGCTTGCCGCGCCGATGACGGTATGGATGGTCTTCAGGTCCACCGCCGCATGCTCCTCGACGGTCATCAGGAAATAGTTGTCCTTCTTGTCCTTCACGAAGAGGTTCTTCGTGTGGCCGCCGGGAATCTCGTCGCGCAGCGCCACCGATTCGGCGACGGTGAAGACCGGCGCATGCTCCTTCGTGGCATGGGCGATGCCCAGCCCGTCGAGAAACTGGAAAAGGTCTTTGTCGGTCTTCGGCTGCGTCTCGCTCATGTCATGGTTCCCGGCAGATTGCTCCTGCCCGCTGATAGGACGTCGCCCGCCCGCGCGCAACTGCCCGGAAATCCGGGACCTGCAATGCGGCCGCATTTTTTTCTCCCAAATCCGGCATTTCCCTGTTGCATTTGAAAAATCCTTGGGCCATATAGCGCCCGTCGCCGCAACGCAGCGACCTTCGGCCAAGCGAACTACCCCGGGCCGATGACGATGAGCGGGTGTAGCTCAGGGGTAGAGCACAACCTTGCCAAGGTTGGGGTCGAGCGTTCGAATCGCTTCACCCGCTCCATTTTCTCCAGACCTTCGAAGCCTCGGTTCGCCGGGGCTTTTGTGCGTTTTAGCGCGGTTGAAATCGCGAGGCGCGGAAGGGTCATCGGAGGTCGTGGTTACACGCGGGTTACAGGCGAGACGGGTTTGTAAGCCGGGGTGGGAAGCCAGTACTAGCTTGCCGAGTACCAGCTGCCCAGCGTTCCCTTGGAGCAGGCTCGCGCAGCCCACACTGATGATGGGAACTCGAACGTGTCGCTAGTCACCTACGACAACGTTGCCCGCAACCGAAAATTGTGAAAGGGTAATGAGAACATGATCTTGTGCATTGGGGAGCAGGTTTCGTATGGACGACCCGGTTTTGAACGCATATCTGAAGGATTTCTCGGCCTCTTTTAACCTAAGCGAGAAAAAAGAAGCCGATGTCTTCGAGTTTTTTTCCGCATACTGCGTTCTCCACCGAGACTTCTCGGAACACACGAACTTAGAAGATGCCATCATAGCAGGCGGATTGGATACGGGAATTGACGCTGCTGCCATCTATCTTAACGATATACATGTGACAACTGCGGCCCAAATCGCTGAAATCGTTTCTAAGCAACGAATCGACGCTGATTTTTGCTTCATCCAATCGAAGACCTCCCGAAGTCTCAATGCCGCAGAGATTGGTAGTTTTATACAGGGTGTTAAAGAGTTTTTTGGCAGTCGCTACATGCCTGCAAATGAGAATGTTGCCGATTTAAGAGATCTTTCGGATAACATTTTTAATAACAGCGTTAAGTTAAGGTCCAAACCAAAACTGCATTTGTATTACTGCTACTCTGGATCATATAAAAATGATCCCGTTATTGAAGCTAGAGTTGCGGCAGGGAAGGCCGAGCTCATCGCATATAACCTATTCTCCGAGATTGCATTTATTTTTGTCGACGCAGATAAACTCCAGCAACGCTATCAAGAGGTGAATCTTCATATTGAGCGAGAAGTTCAGATAAACGAATATTCGTCTCTTCCGCCAATTAAGGGCATACGGCAAGCATATCTTGGCGTATTGCCGTGCAAGGAGTTGGTGAAATTACTTTCAAATTCCGATGGTAAGCTTCACAAGGCGCTTTTCAACGAAAATGTCCGCGACTTTCTTAATAGAAACCCCGTTAATGATGAAATTGAGCACACTCTGTCCTCTCACGATACACAGAGTCGATTGGCTGCCCTTAATAACGGTATAACTATAGTTGCACGGAGTATAAAACTAGTAGGAAAGAAATTTACTCTCGCCGATTTTCAGATCGTAAATGGATGTCAGACTAGCCATATAATATTTTCGAACCAGCATAAGCTTCTTGAGCAAACAGCCGTTCCGGTAAAGCTGATCGAAGTAGAAGATAGAGACATAGTGAATGAGATCGTCAGAGCCACAAATCGCCAAACAGAGGTAAAGGATGAGGCTTTTGTTGTATTGGGGGAATTCCATAAGAGATTGGAGCGATTTTTCCTCAGTGTTGAGGCCTCCGCGGAAAGTAAGATACTATACGAGAGACGCAAGAGGCAGTACGCTGATTCTGTATACACGGCACAGAATATAGTGACGCTTACTTTCCTTACAAACGCGTTTGTGAGTTGCGCGCTGGAAAACCCTGTCGACGCCAATGATTATTATGGTATGCTATTGAAGCGGTATGCAGGCCAAATGTATGTCGATAGTCAATCTTTTTGGCCGTATCTACTATCCGCCAAAATTCTGAAAGAAGTTGAAAAGCTTTGCGTTGGGAAGGCTCGTCCCAGTCTTTGGAAATTCAGATTCATAATCGCGCTTCTGGTGCGGCGGAGCTTTGGAGCGCTTCCAAACCTAAACAACGATAGTGCGCAACAAAAGTATACCGAAAAAGTCTTGGCTGTGATTGAAACTGATGAGTTCCTCGAGCGAGTGAAATCAGCTGAGAAAATTATCGCAGCTGCAATTTCTGCCGAAGGAACGAGCTTCGATGCGAGAAACGCCCATCAAGACCGAAAATTCGTAGCGCGTCTCATCCAAGCGACCTAAGCAAATACCGCAGCGCCGGAAAGTCGTCGCAAGGTTGTTAGTTGACGGCATCAGTTCAGTAATTCCTCTGCATTTCTAGTGACTTTCACGGGATCAATACCGATCGCGCGGCAAACCGCAAGGAACTCTGCTACGTCGAGCCGCCGCTCTCGAAGCTCATACTTTGAGACGAACGTTTGCCGCTGACCAATTCGTTCCCCCAACTCCGCCTGCGTGAGTCCAGCGTCTTTTCGGGCTGCGACGAGCAGGTCGGTTATTTGGCGGTAAAGAGCAGAGCGAATCGAAGACAAGGGGGAGCGCCAGTTTGAGGACCAGCACTTCAATAGGACCCGATTTTGGAGTACCCCAAATTCGGGTATTCGAGGATACTGCACGCGCAATACGATTTGGAGGCGCGCGTGAAGGATCAATACGTCGGGGACATCAACGACTATCGGAAATACGCCCTGCTGCGCGCCTTGGCGCTGGGCGGCGTAAACCGCATCGGCGTATGCTGGATGCTGACGCCGTCAGACGGCAGATCGGACGGCAATAAGCTGACCTATTTGCAGCAGCCCGAGCGCCATCGCCATGTCGATCCTAAACTGTTTGACGTATTGGCTCACGCCGCCGCCGAACCAGATCGCCGCCGCTTGGCAACCATTGAGAATAGCGGTGCCGTTCCGGGCGCTATCTATCACAACGAGCTACTGCCCGATGAGTTGGTCGGACGACACGCCTTCATGGGCCGTTGCGCCTATGAGTTCCGTGATGTCGATCTGATCTTCTTCGATCCGGACAACGGTTTGGAGGTGTCATTGCCGAAGGGTCGCAAGAATTCGTCCAAATACCTCTATCTGGACGAGGTGGCGGCGTTCTATGCGTCGGGGAAATCGCTGCTTATCTACCAGCATTTCCCGAGGGTCGAGCGGGCTGTCTTCCTGGCCCGCTGCGCCGAACGGCTACGCGGTGCTGCGCCCGGCGCGTCACTGTGGGCATTCACCACCGCACACGTCGTCTTCCTCCTGCTCCTGCATCCACTTAGCCCGCCTCGGCTGCATTCCGCCGCAGACGCCGCCTGCTCGCGCTGGGCACCGGAATTCATATCTGGCCGGTTCCTCGGCATCGAACCGGCGACCCCATAATTGACGGCTGCTTTCCCGCGTGTTTCCGTTTTCGCTTTTTTCCCAATTGGTTGGAGATTTCATGACCAAGAAACTGCTCATCCTCGCGGCCTTGCCGCTTACTCTGGTGCTGGTTGCATGCGCGCCTGTCGAGACAAAGACGACGCTGACGACGCCCAATGCCGGCAAAGTGCGCACGGCAGGCCCCGGCGATACGGTCATGTCGTTCCAGTCGAAACGCGCATTGCCCAATGCCTTCGGTCGCGCCGATCTGTTCGGCCGCACGACGAACGCAGGCAGGACCACGGTTCGCTATATCGGCAACAAGGGCTCCAAGGCCGTATTCGAGCGGTCAGACATCATTGTCGATAGCAACGCCACGACGATGAGCGAGACGCCGCTGATCATTCCGCACACCACGAATACCAATATCGAAGGCTCCATCGGGAACGTGCCTGTGTCCGGCACGGCAACCTCCACCTCCTATAGGGTCATCGGGCCGCGCGGCTCGTCGCAATATGCATCGGCACAGCGGCCCATCCAGCTTACGATTGGCACCGGACAGAGCGTGACCGTGGAAGGCAAGACGTTGCGAGTTCTCCGCGTCGCACCATCCTCGGTGAGCTACGTCATCGAATAGCGCGCGGGGCTACGTGTATTCAGGTTGGTGGAAAACGTTCGCGGCGACGCACGGGTCCTCCAACCACAATCCCGGTATTTTGCTGAAAGGGGGGAGGGTTGAACATTTCTCCCGGAGACCGAGATACAAAATGAAGCGGGCGTCGGCATAACCGACGCCCTTGCTGTATCAGAACGATGGATCGCCGATGCCCCTATTCCGGGTCGAGTGCGATAAAGTCCTCGACCTCGCATTCCCCGAACTCCTCCAGGGCGGCATCGATGTCGTCGGCTTCCATTCCCATCAGCACCGCCGCGCGTTCAATCGGAATCCAGTCCTCGGCCCCGGTGCGCTTGTCCCTGACCAGAATGTGCATGGTGCTCTCCTTTGCCCAACAGGACAGGGAATCACAGCGAGAATCGGCGCACAATTCTTGGCGAAAAGGGGAGGAAAGCGGCTTTTATCAGGGCATACGCCTGCCCGTGCCACGGGGAGGTACCACGGACGCGCGCTGTGGCGCGGCGGGGCTGCGGGGCCGGCCATGTGGCCAGCGCGCACGGGCGTACGGTCGGCGGGGCGCGGCGTGCCTATGCCGCGCCCTGCTGCGGCCTACCGGGCGTAGGCGCGATCCAGCGCCTCGATGGCGGCGCTGCCGTCACGAACGGCCTGCGTATAATGTCCGAGCGTCACGGTCGGATTGGCATGGCCGGCGATCTGCGCGACCAAGCCAACCTCAATTCCCTGTGCCTGCAAGGTCGAGATGAAGGAATGCCGGGCAGAATGGGGCGTTACGTAGGGAATGCCGAGGCCCTTGAAGGCGGGAGCCCAATAACGCTTGCGGAAGTTCTGGTAGAGGAGCGGCCCGCCGCCGCCGAGGCGGGGAAGCGGCCATTCCTGAAGCCTGCCGGGGCCGGGAAAGACGCGATGAAGCTCCTTGCCCTTTCGCGGGCAACGGATGCGCCATGCCAGCAGCATCTCGCGCAGCGTCGTGCCCATGGGAATATCGCGCGTTCCTGCTTCCGTCTTCGTCATCTCCGTCAGCGACCCGTCACGCTCCTGAATGCGGCAGATGCGGATGACGTTCTTGTCGAAATCAACCTCGCTCCACAGCAGGCCGAGCTGCTCGGACGGACGAGTGCCGGCGAGGAAGGGAAAAGCATAGTAGATGCCGTGTTCGGGGTCGTCCTTGGCGGCGGCGATCAGCTTAGCGATATGCTCCGGCGTCAGGATCGCCTTCTTCTGCTTGTTGCGCATACGGGGAAGCCCGGTCGGCATAGAAGGTGCGCGGACGCCGAAATCCTCCTCGGCAAGCGCCAGAATGGACTTGAGGTGTGACTTCGCACGGTTGGCGGTATAGTTTCCGCATTGCTCGATGACCGTCTTATGCCAGACGCGGATCATCGCCGTGGTCAGGTCGGTCAGCTTCACGTCACCAAGCATCTTGAGGAAGCGAGCGCCCTTCGGTGCAACGCCAGTCTCCGTATAATCGGCGCGTTCCTGCTTGGTTCCGATCAGCAGCGGGCCACGGATCGCACCGTTGACCACGACCTTATAGCCCTTGAGGGTTGAGGCCTTAACGCCGCCCTCCTTGGTGCCGAGCCAATGATCGATGGCCTTGCTGATCGTCGGGGCAGTGCGTTCATCGACATAGTTACCCTCCGCCACCTTGAGCAGAAGGGCATTGCGAAATGCCTCGGCATCCTTTTTCCGGTTGAAGGCGCGGCGTTTGCGCTTGCACGTCTTGGGGTCGCGGTACTCGCAATAATACTGCGGATAGGAGGCAATCGTGCCGCTGCTCAGCTTGCGACGGCGCGTTGTGCTGGTGATGGAGACGTTGAAATCAGTCATTGGATTGCCCGTGTCAGATGAAAAAATACCAATTAAAACATTGCCTTGTGACCCGCACAAGTAATCGCAGGAGGGCAACGAGAGCGCCCAACCGGCACTCGGCGGTGACCACAGCTGCAACCTTGGCCATGTGTTGAGGGACGAGGCCGCGAGACGACGCGGCCCCGAAAATTCCGGATTCCCTGCCCACCGAGGTTGAAATCGCGGGCAAGAGGCGTTCGGTAGAGCCCGATGGAGCGAAGAAGCTGTCGAGCCGAGAATGCGCCGAAACGCCGCGACAGCATTCCGGTATTCCCTCCCCTTGAATCGGCATGCCTGCCAGCCCACGGCAAGGAAGCCGCAGGGCAAGCCTCCCAGGTGGCGCGGTGGCGGCAGTGGCATGTCACCCGTGCGGTGCCCGTGCAGCAGCGCGGCTGGCCCGCAACTATGGCAGCCCACCCGCTGCACACCGGGAGTCCCTACGGTGCATGCCACCGCCGCCACCGCCACCCCCTAAAGACTTACGGGGGAACCGATGGGCGACTTGTCGTCAACGTGCCCCTCGGGTTTCGGCTTCCGGAAACCGCGCAGTGTCTTTTTGTCGGCTACCTTAAACTTGGCGGGTTCCCAGCCGAGTTCCCGCATCAGCGCCGTGACCCGCTTTGTCATGCCGTTGTGCTGACGCTCGATCGGGATGCCCAACGCTTCGACCAACAGGTCAGCGGTAAGCGCGCGCACTTCTTCGCCGAACGCTCTGCCCTGAACCGTGGCCAGCTTCTCCAGCCACGGATCGTCTTCAAGGCGTTCCTCCTGTTCGGCAGCGGCAACCGCCCACAGCTCCTGCGGAAGCACGATAGTCTCGCCCTGGGCTTCCAGCATCGCCGCCTCGGCCCAGAGCTGATCACGGTCGAGCCGAAGCGCCTCAAGGTCAATCACGCCGGTCTTCACAGGCAGGAAGCGCCGATTGCCGGTGCGGTCCTTCAGGTATTTGTGCTCATTCGTGGTGCCGATGAATATGGTCTGCCGGCCTCGGGCCTCCGAGAAGCGCCCGTAGGACATGCGGGCACGGTCAACGTCGCGCGACGCAAACGCTTTCATGCGTTCCACCTCGCTCTTGTTGAGCCCCGACATCTCGCTCAGCTCATATAGCCAGACGCCCTCCATCGCCTCCATCTGGGCTTTGGTGTCGAGCGTCAGCAGCTCGTTGTCGGAATGGTTGCCCGGCCCGGCAAGGATACGCAGCGCCGTGGACTTGCCCGTGCCCTGTTTGCCCTCAAGGATCGGAATGGTATCGAACTTGACGCCGGGATCACGGACGCGCCTTACCGCAGCAACGAGCGTGATCCGGCCAATCGCGCGGTTCAGCGGCGTGTCGTCGGCCCCCATGTATTTAACGAGCCAATCGTCCACACGCGGAACGCCATCCCATACCAGTGCATCAAGCATCTGCCGGATCGGGTGGAACGTATGCTCCAGGCAAAGCTGCGTCACCGCATCGCGGACATTCTCGGCTTTCGGGTCAAACCCGAAAGCCTCGATGATGAACTTGCGCAATATAGCGCAGGCGTCGTCGCTAATCTCGCCCTCGTGTTCGTCCAGCATCGAGCCGTTGACGACCTTGCGGTGACGGAACAGGTCATGGGAGAAGGTGAACTCCAACCTTTGCAAACCCAGTACGGTGTTACGCATTGATGACCGTGGAGCTGTCGATTGCCACTGAGAACTGACCCGGCGTTTCCACCGAGAATTGACCCGCCTGTTAGGTATGTTTCGGGTCTGCGGTCGTGGTCAAGTTCCTCGTTTTCTCCTTTTTCGTTTTGGTGTCGTGCG
>Ga0222427_101438_pt1 | contig 10417 bp, 10 predicted proteins | sample 2B20Ametagenome_FD_182890 | JGI IMG/M metagenome (GOLD analysis project Ga0222427, IMG submission 182890) | Enriched microbial communities from leaf-cutter ant dump, University of Wisconsin, Madison, United States - 2B20A (version 2) | ecosystem: Environmental > Terrestrial > Nest > Insects nest...
CGCCGAATTGAGCGCCTACGTCGTCAAATTGCAGAAGCGAGAAAGTGCCGCCAGCGCCTTCTTTTGATGCTTTTGCTAGCGGTCCTGGCAATACTTGAATCGATGCGCCCACGATTTCCACTTCCTGTGGATTGGCCCGAACCAACCCTGCCAGATTGGGCACCGTCCTCGAAAAATGACTTTTCACCCAACTCACATTGCGACGACTACTGCGATGGCTATTCTCATGAACAGTGGGATCGGATGACAAGAAAACGTGGCATAAAGCTGAGCCGCAAGGCGGAACTTCAAGAAGCGTGGAAAGCCGATCCAAGCCGGGAGCATTTCCCCGACCGATATCAACAGTGGAATTATCGCCCGTTCTTGGGTGAGATTATGAACGACCTTGCAGAGACACGCTGGCAAGCTGATGCCCTTGCAGCTCTAAAACTAATGTCGCCACCCGAAACGCACCAATATCTCGATGAAGCTTTCGCAACAGACCTTGCCGATCTTCGCAGGTGCAATGCCGCCACCGGCAAGGAGATCGCGGCCAACTTCCAACGCAGTGCCGCCAGGTGGGAGATCAGCAAGCAAAAAGAAGCACAGGAAATGAGAAGGGAAAACGAGCAATCGCTGCAAAGGGGAGCGATAAGTTCATTCCCCTCATAATTGAAAGCTGTTCCAGCGTTCAATAATTTCTAGTGAAAACCGCCGCGTTTATAAATATTACTGGTCAATCATGCTTAGAGGTAGATTGGGTGGTAAGCCGTAGTACCATGGAACCCAATACCCCCATCCCTCTGTACATGCGCCTCGAAATATGCCCGTCCCTTCATCCTTACTGCAAATAGTAAATCCCCTAAGCGGTTTTTCCGACGCCTGTACCCGGCACTCTCGAACGTCCATATCGCCGGTGTTAATCAATGCCCAAATCACAGCGGCGCTGCCTAGTTTACCCTTCTCGTACTTGAGCGCAAACGGCCACTGTGTATTGATCCGCTCGGATGGCCTGTCCAACTCCCACGACAGAAAGTTGGCGCAAGCCTGGCGCATCTGGTCTTCTGTTAATGCTGTAGTCTCTCTCATCCCGTACAAATCGATCTGCCACCTGGCGGCATCCTCGACGGACGCAACAAACGCGAGTTGGTTCGGCCCCGCAGATAATAGTTTTGCAACCAAAGAAATAGGGAAGAATGGTCTACCGGAATACGGAGAAGTGTCAGAGCCAAAATTGATGAAATCCGCAATTATTTGACTGGTCAACGTCACCTGGCTGCTCAGATAGGAGGCACTATAGCTTTTCGTCGCATCGGGCTCAATGTAGGGAGCGTGAAAGCCAAGTTTAGCTTTGATATGGAGATGACGGCTGGTGGTATCCGATTCCGGGCCCAAAAGTCGCCCAGACATAAAAATGAAGGCGCAGGAAGAATAGCATTCTGATCCTGCTTCCACGCGTGTAGGGATGCCGTGGTCACGTAACTCTTGAGATATTAACCTCCCCTCTAAGTAACTACCTCCGGGACTGTTCAGACAAAGTGCGCCGTTTGTAGAATTGCTAGGTTCCCCACTATCGGATGGCTCAAGAAGTCCGAGCGATTTTGCCAAAGTGTGGAAGCGTTCATAATCTCCAGACTCGATGGGACCAGATAATTCTATTGAGCAATCGGGCTTTGATGACGTTAATAATGACGCGCTGAATGCCTCATTGATAGGAAGCAACAGGGAAGAAAGTAGAAATATTATAATGAATCCTAAGGATGAGTTCCGCATTTATCTTCCTGTGTGCATATATTCTGGCGGTTTCGATTCGTTGAGATAATTACTGGCGTTCAAAATCCTGTGCCGTAATACTTTGGGGGGTAACGTTGCCAGCAGGTACGGCGTATAGCGTATATGACAAAACCTGCGTAATGATCTGGGTCGCCGTTTGTTGTGTTTGGAGCGTTTCAGCCCGAGGGAATTGCCCCGCGCCAGCCAATTGCACGAAATGCTTGCAGCTAATATCGAGTGCATCTCCAAAGGCATATTGAACCTTGTACCGCCCGTCTGGGATGCCGGTGATCTGGGCGGTTTGATTGCTACGAACGAAGAATGTTGCGATCACTGCTTCAGAAGGCTCTGCGCGTACTTTTATTATGGCATTGCCGCTGGAACCGTTACTTATTTCCAACGAGTGGCCGCCCGATGCTGCCAACCGGCTTGGTCCCAATAGTTGTCCGCTATCTGGGACGCTGGCGCATGTTGGCACGTTCGGCGTCGCAACCGTCTTTTGTACGTTTTCTTGTTTCTGTGATGACAAAGGAGGGGAGGAATATAGGCGGCTTCCACCAAAACCAGTGTTCGTACCAATACCTTGTGAGCTTGCAAAGATGCTTAATGCCAGCGCACCGGGAAGCGCGAAGGCCATAAGAAAATGGCCTGCCCCGTACAGCGGCGAAGTGCGCCACGGATTTTTCAATTTTGCTTGCCGTGGGTCTACCCCAGCCATTTCAAGTTGAGCGGCAAGTTCGGTTGCGTCTCTCGCGATGTCCTTGTTCAACGTCCTTGTAGACTGCTTAGCGAGGGCATACGATAATTTCAGATTGCCACGGGACAGAAAGGCAAGGGAGTTATACCAGATCATACTCTCATCGGCTGACCGCTCATGCTTCCCACCGAAACCGTTGCTAAGAATAGAGCCAATCGAATAGATTGGCCCCCAGGGCGCGCCCCACCAACCAGCGAGCAAGGTGATAATGGAAGATTTCAGGCCTTCCTTTTTTGCACAGCTTGCGCAGAAAATTCCTTGTACGGGCCTGCGCGTCGTGAAAACGATAAAACTATAAACACGGAAGAACACAACATATCGAGGCTGGGCAGTGACCTGCTCGCAGCGGGAGCAACAAATCGGGTCGATGATCCGTGTTTTCGCCTCCTGTGCAGAGGTTTGGTAAGCGGAACTATCATATTCTGCTCTCTGATTAGGATCGCTTAATATTTCGTAAGCAGCAGAAATCCGATGGAATTTTTCACTAGATGCATTCTCTGAGGTGTCAGGATGTGTTTCCTTGGCGAGTTTCCTGTAGGCGCTTTTGATTTCCTCCGCAGTAGCGGACGGTGGCACTTCCAAAGCCTTATACAAGCCTTCTGGATCGTGATCCGACATATTCCCCTCAATTGCAAATCACACTTCTCTTCGCCGATAAAGCGAAAAACCAGCACAGAAAGCAACAGGCTTCAGCGGGATCACCAGTATTTTTGACCTCTTCAGACGCGTTCACGACCTAGATCATCCGCACGTTGGGTTGCCGCCTGTTTGGCGGATAGCGCCTATAGGGGTTCCTGTTAACCGGAGCCCCTTCCTTTTGGTTTCAAGACCGACATGTACCCTCCAGAGAGTGTAGGCGCGTCGGCAATGTTGGGGAGTAATATCGAGCGCAGACGATCACGCTCAACTCCCGTCCTCCAAGCCGCATCTTGCGCCACCCGCGCCTTCTGTTCGGCATTCTGCTTCTGCCGCTCGGCTTCCAGCCTTTTGCGATCAGCTTCTTTTGCAATATCACGCCAACGGTCGATTTCGCTCGCAAACTCAACACGAACTTTTTCGACGATACGAGAGTGCCGAAACCCATCCCAAGCCGCTCGGAGTTTTCCGGCCCAACCGCTGTATCTGATGGCGGTCGCCGTCAATGTCCGAGCCTGCTCCCGTTCCTGCATCGCGCGATCTTGCTCGGCCACAGCGGCGGCGGTCATCCTTCGCGCGGCATCGCGCTCCCGATCAGCAGCGGCCACGATCTGCGTCGCTTTCGCTTTCGTGCGATCAATAAATGCTTCGCCTGCTTTCCTGACCTCTTGCGCCCGCTGAGTGGCCTTTTGCAGCGCTTTCGCCTGCGCCTTCTCCTGTTGCCACTCGGCCCGTGACAAGCGGCGGCGGCGTGGGCCAAGACGCGCCAAGCCACAAGGAGCAGCGACCGCATCGAAGTATGAATCCTGCCACGCTCGCATCGCACCTTTGTAAGCCGCGTCGGCTCTCTTCCCCAGCGCTTTCTGATCCTCGCCGTCAGCCGGGCCAGCAGCCATGATAGATCGTTTGATTGTCACGCCGGGATGGTGTCGCTGGGCCTTTAAGGCAGGGTCTGACAGGGGAATGACATAAGCATGAACGTGAAAGTACGCTTCATCCTCGTGGCGGACGACAGATATCAAGTCGTCACCATATTGCGACCGAAGCCATGCGATGGTCCGCTTTTCCCAAATTTCGGCTTCCACTTTCTTTGCCGGGTCGGCGCGGATTTCCTCCATGCGGTGAGGATGCGAGGCAATGACTGTGTACAGCGTTTTTTGGTCCAACCTGACCTTGCGGGCCCTCCCCCCTTTAACCTGGACCGTTGCAGCAGCCACGTTGGAATCATGAAGCTCCTGCGTCGCCTCGATATCCAGACCATACACAACGATGGGCGGCATGGGGTTCTTGACGTGGACGGAGGCTTCCGGTTTTCGGGAAGCCTCCGCAAAGACGAAATCAACGCCACGACCCTGCGCATCCGGTTTTCGCGAAAAGGATTCAAGATGCGCAAACTGGTAGCCCATGGAGGCCTCCCGTCAGGCACCACGCCGGTCCAATTCGCCGCAAAGCAAACCGTCGAGGCTTGCCCAATCACCCAGTTCCGCCGCAAGGGCGTATTTCAAGGAAGCTGCCCGCTCTTCCAGACCGCATATCCATCGCGTGACATAGCCATAACGAGGATGATCCTTCAGGGCGTCATACGCCCGGCTAAGCAGTATGGGCGTTGGTGGCGGCGGACAGGAACGGCCATGAATTTCCCGCCATTCATCTGCCGACAGGTCGCGCCAAGTTTCAGCAAGCTCAGGATCGTCCACACGCATCGTCATGTATAGGGCGGTCAGGACAAATGCCTGCGCCAGATCAAGGTCGGCGGTGCAGGCGACCCATTGAGGAACTGTTTTCATCTTCATATTAACACCCAGATTAGGAATTTACTCCTGATATGCTGGAAGCAAAAATCGTGGGCGCAAAACCAGTTGTGAGGCCGCAGCAAAGATGTAGAGACCGATTACCACTATCTTTGATAGTATCGGGGCCTTCAGCCGGAACCTGGCGGAGCCTTTTGTCATTCTCAAAGATGACGAGCCAGCCAAAGGTTGACGCTCAACTTGAGCTTCCGAAGCAGCCTAGACCGTATTCGTGCTTGTCAGAATTACGCTGCAAGCACATCCATTGCCGCCACTTCCGCTTCAGATAGCCAGCGCCCTTCGCATATGCTCTCAATGTGTCGCATGAGATCGGTTGCCGAACTGGCCGCGTTCAGCACTTCAGTCTCCGCCAATCGCACGCCGTATGTCGCTGCTAGGTCATCAATGATCGGCTTCATCCTACTGCGTTGTCCGATGGCACTTTCGTGCCGCCGCAACCGCTCGCCCGCGATCATTGCGACACTCGCCGCATCACCGTTCTTGATATCCCAACTATGCCCCCTTTGCCCAATAGCCCGTTCGTATCGAGCGACATCCTCCCGCCGCTCCGCCTTGTCACGCTGATCCTGTTGGATCATTCTGCGCATTGCTTCTTCCGCCTCGGCACGGAGACGGTCATTCAATGCGGCAGACGCTTCCTCATTGCGTTTGGTGGCAATAATGTCGCTGTCGGCCTCCGTCTCGCGCACAGCTTCTGAAAATCCACCGGCACCGCCCCATTCGACACGCCGCAAGAAAGTTGATGCGAGGCGGTAGTTCATCCAGCGCGACCAGACCGCAGCCTCGATAGTGCCGATAACTTGGCCGCGTTCGTGGTGCTGCTGTTCCTCCGGCTCGGATTCGAAATCGCCGTCTTCCGCATCCCTTTGAGTATCGGGGCCGATGCCCAACTTTTTTGCGAGCGAAGCAGAAACCACGCATGACCGCGTGCCGGGCATTGCCTCTTGATACTCGCTCCATTTCGCACGCATGTACTTCGTGCGGGCGGCGTTCTGGTCTCCGTCCGCTGCTTCCAGCGCGATATCCCATGGTGTCAACGTGTCTACGTCAGCTTTGTCGCCATCTTCATCGACGCCCCAAGCCATACTTCCTTTCGCCGTGTATCCTGCAGCCTTTTCGGCATCATGCGCCACATGCGTTTTACAGCTATTACGTCTAGACGCGACACATCCAGACTTGTGAATCTGGGCCACATATGCGTCTTCAAGCCATCGGCCCGCTGCAAACGCCCGATCCTGGATCATCTGCTCAAGGCGAACATCGTCATAATCGGATGCCTCATATTCGGCATCCGTTGGGCCATCGATCACTACTGCAAGATGCTGGTGATAGTGCCATCCGTGCTCTTCCCCAAGCTCAACTTCTTGCCCAACAACGACGCCAAGAATACCATACTCCCGGCACGCGTCGCGCCAAGCCCGGCCTTTTCTGGCTTTTCCGGATGCCTGCTGGATTAGGGATTTAAGACCGGCGAGCGACGATGACTTTCCATGATAGGCTGTAAGCGCCACCATGGCGGCGGCTCCACCCCGTGCATACGCCGCCTGCGTTACCTTTAGAACGCGTTCCATGCGCTTAAGCGCCAGCCGACGAGCACAGACGGGGCAGAGCCATGGGCTATCGCACCGGAAAACGCCCGACACGCCTGCCTGTACGCCCCCACGTCCATCGCCTCGATAATGAATGTTTACGTGTGCGGCACTGTCAGCCGGGCGTCCACACCCACAGACAGCAGGGCCACGCGTATCCTTGTCTTTTGGACGGCAAAGGCGCTGAATTTTTTCGAGTAAGGACCATCTTTTGACGACCGTAGAGCCGCGAGAATCCTGATTTTCGTGTGCCGATAACTGACCCTCCGGAACCGTAGTCCCTCCAGTACCTAGCGAGTGGCGGCTTCCCTTCTGCTCCGATTTGCGCGAAGCAGAAACGGCGGCACGCACTGCCTCCTCACCATTAGGGATGGAATGGGGTAATGGTGCAGATACAGAGCCGCCCAAAAGCGCCAGAACAGGTGATTGGCTCCCCGGCTTTGGGGAAATGCGCCCACGAACGGCGCTCACTGGCGCGTCAATGGAGCATTTACAATATCAAAATAGTCGTTCACAATCATGAAACAATCTCTGATGAAAAGCCGCCGAGGGTTCCAGCCCAATGACAGCGGCTTTCTCATATTTGGGCTGGAATGCTTCGGCGTCAACCTCATCCGGTTGTCTCATTTAGGTATACTCAAGCAATGCAACCCTGCGAGACACCTTTCTCGTCTCAATAGGGTTTACTTCCAAATTTTAAGACGCCACACTGTATGCATCTAAAGCCTATTGAGACATAAAACGATGACAGGACAGCTTTACGGATACGCTCGCGTTTCGACCACCGACCAAGACCTCGCCATTCAGGAAGCAGCACTTAGAACAGCAGGATGCACGATCATCCGTGCCGAGAAAAAGTCCGGTACGACGACGGGCGGACGCGACGAGCTGCGAACGCTGCTCGACTTCACACGAAAAGGCGACACCGTCCTTGTGACGCGCATTGACCGACTTGCGCGCTCGATTGCCGACCTTGCCACGATAGTCAAAGAACTGGAGTCCCGTGGCGTCGCCCTCAAAGCTACCGAGCAACCGATTGATACGTCCTCGGCGGCAGGGAGAGCATTTTTGCAGATGTTGGGTGTCTTTGCCGAATTCGAAACCGCCATCCGCAAGGAACGCCAGCTTGAAGGCATTGCCAAGGCCAAGGCAGAAGGCGTCTACAAAGGCCGGAAGCCATCCATAGACGCCGAGCGTATTCGAGCGTTGATGGAGGAAGGCAAGGGTGCGTCGGAAATCGCTCGGCTAATGGGAATTGGTCGCGCCAGCGTATACCGGGTGATGCAGACTTGAACAACTAGGCACCGGCAAATCGGAAAATCCGGCAGGGGTAGCCTCGCTCTTTTTCACGACGATTCTCCACCCCTTCAAATCGAGCCACTTGTCTCGATCTGATCGCCTACGGCGACCGGGCCTCCTGAATAGTCGCGAAACTTTTTCGCTCGGTGACGGCCAGCAGGCGCGCTCTTTATGCCCTGCGGGCACCGCCATGCCCCGTTGGGCCAAGGCGGAACAAGAGCCTATGCGCGCCTGCCGACCGTCAACCCCTACCTGCCGCCGCAACAGGTAAAAGCTGCCTTCAAAAATCATTAGAATCCGAACGGTCCGGTTAACGAACGCCATGGGCGGCGGGACTGCGGAGAGTCATTCAAGAGGCGGCCTGCAAGCGTTTCACAAGTTGACGGCTTGACGCGCCGAGGCCGCTACCTCGACCGGGGCTACAAGATTAGCCCCAGTCAAAATAGGATCGCGGCTCGCCGAAGAACGTTTCAAAGGCTTCGTCGGATGCGTTCTCTTCGAGAAGCACAATTGTACCGATGCCCTGTCCGCCTTTGGTGAGGTAAGTGCCGTCCGTGTTAATATGGAAGCGAGAGCGATTAGTAATAGTCATTTGTATCCCAGGAAGACGGGAAAACGTGACGTGATCTACTACCCCACGAATAATTGCATTTAATCTAACCTTTGTGGATATGATCTTTCTCGCATCGTCAGAATTAATATCGGTGAGCAAGTCATCTAGTAGCGCTTTTCGCGTTGCTGCATCATACTCTGAGTTGGCCATTTGTAGGTCGTCTTGCGCCTTTTTTAGCTTCTCTTTTAGCTCTTTTACTTCAGTCGCCGTTTGTCGGAATCGCTCATTTAGTGCTTCGTCAAAATCCGCGACTTGCACAAGCTTGAGCAATTTATCACGAACGGTCTCCTTCTCGGCGAGTTGAGCAGCCAAGGACCTGACTTCGGAGCCTTGATTCACTTCGTGCCGCTTGAAATCGATGTCCTCTGCGACAAGCTGGCTCAGCGCATGGAGCAATTTTCGCTCCGTCTCATCTACACGGTAATGCTTGGCGTTCTCGCAGCCCATCTTTCGTTTGGCGTTCTCGCAGACCAAATAGACGCCACCTTTCGGTTTCGGGCCTTTGTTGCTTATGTGCATGACGCTTTGGCATTCACCACATTTCGCCAAACCCTTCAGGATATGCGCGCCTCTCACCCCCGTTCTTCCAGCTGATCCATGCTGTCGGCTAGCTATGACGGACTGGGCTTGCCAAAACATTTTCTGATCTATGATGGGTGGATAGTAATCAGATATCGGTTCGCCCTGAGGGCTACGATTTCGAGCGCTGTGACGGCCAACGTGCGGTTGATATTCGCCCAATACGGCCTTGCTGGATAAGATTTTAGCAATTGAGGACGTTTGCCACCCATTTTTTCCGCGAAAAGCAGGAATTCCTAGCTCATTCATCCTTCGGGAAACCGCGCGCCGACCGAATCCGGCTATTGTTGCGTCAAAGATACCGTAAACAATGCTGGCTCGTTCTTCGTTTATTATAAATTTTCCGCCTTCAATACTTAGCCACTCTGGGCAGCGTTTGGTGATAGGTTTTTTCTCGTTGCGCGCTGTTTGTTTCTTCTTTGCCCATGCTTGTCCGACGAGGTCGGATTTCCGCAGGCTCTCTGCATGCGCCTGTGTCAGTTTTACTACCAAGAGCAGCATGACATTGCTGTCGCGTCCGCTGAGCCGTTCGGGCGAATACTCCTCGCCGTCATCGACTGTAACCACGGTTATTCCTGCTTTCACCAATTCGAATAGGCGTCCAGCAGCAATCATCGGATTCTCACGAGAGAAGCGATCAATAGCCTCTAGGACGAGGTACGAACCGGCTTTGATAGTTCCGTCTTTTACAAGCGAGAAGAACTCCCCCAACGCTCCTTCCTCAAAATTCGCACCGGTGAAGCCGGATTTGCCAAGGTCGTGAAATTTCAGTTCGTTATCAAGCCTAACTCCCTTTTTTTCGCACCATTCCAGCGTCTTTGCCCGCTGCCTACGAGAGGAGTCGCCAAGGCTTTGTTCAGGTGTTGAGAATCGTAAATATGAATATGCTATCCGGGCCATGATCCACCGCTAAACGATAATGATTAATGTAGCATAATCTCCTGATGGTCGGCCCGCCCGGTTCGGGAAAATCCATGCTGGCCGCGCGCCTTGCCGCCATCCTGCCGCCGCTCTCGCCGGCCGAGCTGCTGGAGGTCTCGATGATCCATTCCGTCGCCGGCCGTTCCGCACGCCGCACCATTCGGCCACCATGGCCGCGCTCGTCGGCGGCGGCCCGCGCGCCCGGCCGGGCGAGGCTTCGCTGGCCCATAACGGCGTGCTCTTCCTCGACGAATTGCCGGAATTCTCGCCGCAGGCGCTCGACGCGCTGCGCCAGCCGCTCGAAACGGGCGAATGCGTCATCGCAAGGGCCAATCACCGCGTCAGCTATCCCGCCGCCGTGCAACTGGTCGCGGCGATGAATCCCTGCCGCTGCGGCATGGCGGGCGAACCGGGCCGCACCTGCGCCCGCGGCCCCCGATGTGTCAGCGATTATCAGGCC
>Ga0222427_101458_pt1 | contig 10293 bp, 8 predicted proteins | sample 2B20Ametagenome_FD_182890 | JGI IMG/M metagenome (GOLD analysis project Ga0222427, IMG submission 182890) | Enriched microbial communities from leaf-cutter ant dump, University of Wisconsin, Madison, United States - 2B20A (version 2) | ecosystem: Environmental > Terrestrial > Nest > Insects nest >...
CGGCGCGCCGCGCTTGCGCGTGCCGATGCGCACCGTCTCGCTGCCGTCGGGCTCGGCGTCGCCGTTGCCTTGCAGGCGGAAGGTGTAGTCGGGCCGGTTGAAGGCCTCGGGCTTGCCGCGCACCACTTCGCGCCCCGCCTTCAGGTGCTTTGCCAGGCGGTATAGAAATGAGAGCTGCTCACGCAGGCCCAGCAAGGCTTCAGGGGTGTTTTCGCGCTGAATCGACGGGTCTTGCAGCCAGGCTTCGGTGACGATGTGGTCGAGCTGGTCGTGGCGCAGGTTCACGGCCACGGGCACGCGCTCCAGGCGGGTTTCGGTGGCGGTGATCTCCAGCGTGGCTTCGTCGATGGTGGCGTACAGCGACACGGCCGGGTTGGCGCGGCCTTCGTCCAGGGTGTAAATCTGCACCACCGCGTCGGGCAGCATGGTGATCTTGTAGCCCGGCATGTAGACGGTGGACAGGCGTGTGCGGCCCAGCTTGTCCAGGTCGCTGCCCGGCACGATGGCCAGGCCCGGCGCGGCGATGTGGATGCCCAGCGTGACGGTGCCCGTGCCCAGGCCCTGCAGCGACAGCGCGTCGTCGATCTCGGTGGTGGCCGAGTCGTCGATCGAGTACGCCTGCACCGGCGCCAGCGGCAGGTCGGCCGGGGGCTGCGGCGCGCTCAGCGGCGGGAAGCCCGTGCCCTTGGGGAAGTTCTCGAACAGGAAGCGCTTCCAGTGGAACTGGTAGCTCGAATCGATGGCGCCCGCGGCCTGCAGCAGATCCAGCGGGGCCTTGTGCGCGCTGCGGCTGGCCTCGACCACGGCCTTGTACTCGGGCGCGTTCTTGTCCGGGCGGAACAGGATCTTGTAGAGCTGCTCGCGGATCGGCTGCGGGCAGGCGCCGGCGGCCAGTTCGGTGGCCCAGGTGTCGATCTGCGCCTGAACCTGCTTCTTCTTCTCGATGGCGGCCAGTGCCTGCTGCACGATCTCGGCTGGCGCCTTCTTGAAGCGGCCCTTGCCGGCGCGGCGGAAGTAGTGCGGCGCCTCGAACAGCGCCAGCAGCATGCCGGCCTGCTCCGTCACGGGGGCGCTGGCAGAGAAATAGTCGCGCGCCAGGTCGGCGAAGCCGAATTCCTCCTCGGGCGCGAATTCCCAGGCCAGTTGCAGCTCCACGCTGGCGGCGATGGCGCGCGCCTGCTCCAGCAGTTCCGCGGGGGCGGGCTTGTCGAATTTCAGCAGGATATTGGCGGCCTTGGCCTTGACCCGTTTGCCCGAGTCGAGCTCGATCTGGGCCGAGTTCTCGGCTTCGGAGAGGATGCGGCCGGCGAGGAATTTGCCGGCTTCGTCGAACAGTGCATGCATGGGCGCCGATTCTCCCATGTTGTTCCGTGGCGCCGGGCGCGCTCTATATGATCCGCTGCTTTCCTTTCCTCCCCCCGCCCCATGCAGCCACGCGCGGCGGCGGCGCCGCTGGCCGTGCTGGCCCTGGCGCTGCCCTTTCTTTTCGCCTACACCCGCCCGCCCAGTGCCAACTTCTGGCCCTGGCTGGCCTCGTGGGCCTGCGCGGGCGTGCTGGCGGCGCTGCTGCTGGCCGGGCTGGACTGGCCGCGGCGCGGCTGGGCGCGCTGCTGGAGCGCGGCGCTGGTGCTGGCGGCGCTGGTGGCGGCAGGCATCGGGCTGGCGCAGTATTTCCTGGGCGACCCGGGCGGGGCGCCGTGGGTGCAGCCTTCGACGCCGGGCCAGGCCATCGGCAACCTGCGCCAGCGCAACCAGCAGGCCACGCTGCTGAGCCTGGGCCTGTGGGCCTTGCTGTGGGCGGTGGCGCAATGGCAAGCGGGGTGGCAGGCACGCTGGGGCACGGCGCAGGCGCCGCGCGGGGCGGGCGTGGCGGCGGGGCTGCTGCTGTCCTGGGGGCTGGTGCTGCTGGCCGCGGCCAGCGCCGCCACGGCCTCGCGCACTGGCGCGCTGCAGTGGCTGCTGGTGCTCGGGCTGGCGCTGCTGTGGCGCCGTGCGCTGGGGCCTTTGCCGCTGGCGCTGGCCGCCGTCGGCCTGCTGGCCTATGGCGCTGCGTCATGGGCGCTGCCGCACCTGCTGGAGCAGTGGACGGGGATTCCGGCCGACCGGCTGTTTGCGCGCTTTGCCGATGACGGGCAGGGCTGCGGCGGGCGCAAGGTGCTGTGGACGAACGTGCTCTACCTGATCGCCCAGCGGCCCTGGACGGGCTGGGGCTGGGGGGAGCTGGACTACGCGCACTACGTCACCCAGTTTCCCGGCACACGCTTTTGCGTGCTGCTGGACAACGCGCACAACCTGCCGCTGCACCTGGCCGTGGAGCTGGGCGTGCCCGTGGCGGTGCTGGCGGTGCTGGCCTTGCTCGTGTGGGTGCTGCGTGCCAGGCCCTGGCGCGAGCCCGATCCCGTGCGCCAGCTGGCCTGGGGCGTGCTGGCGCTGATCGGCCTGCACAGCCTGCTGGAGTATCCGTTGTGGTACGGGCCGTTCCAGGTGTCCGCGCTGGTGGCGGTGCTGCTGCTGTGGCGGCGGGGGCTGCGCCTGGCGCCCGCGGCGCGCGGCGCGGGGGCGCTGGCGCTGTGCGCCCTGCTGGCTGCCGGCGCGTATGCGGGGTGGGACTACTGGCGCGTCGGCCAGGTCTACCGGCCTGCTGCCCAGCGCGCCCCGGCCTACCGCGACGCCACGCTGGACAAGGTGGCCGACACGCGGCTGTTCGCGCGCCAGGTGGAGTTCGCCCGCCTGACCACCACGCCGGTGACCGGGGACAACGCCCAGGCGCAGTACGCCATGGCGCTGCGCCTGCTGCACTTCTCGCCCGAGCCGCGCGTGATCGAGCCGCTGATCGACAGCGCCCGGCTGCTGGGGCTGGACGCGCAGGCGGCGTTCCATGAAGAGCGCTTTCGCCAGGCCTACCCGGACGACTACGCGCGCTGGGTGCGCCGCCGCGGTATCAAGCCAGATTGAGGAAATCCACCACCTGCGGCAGCAGCGCAGGGAATTCGCTCAGCGCGTGGTCGCCGCCTGCGCGCACGATCTGGCGCGCCTGCGCATAGCGCGCGGCCATCTCGCGCCAGTCCAGCAGTTCGTCGCCCTGGGCGATCAGCGCCAGTTCGGGGCCGGCGGGCGGGCGGCCGCGCACGTCCAGCGTGCGCAGTTCGTCGATGTACTCCGCGTGGAAGAACAGGCGCTGCGCCGGGTCGTGCCAGGCCGTCTGCTCGCCGATGTAGCGCGCCAGGTCGCGCGCCGGATCGACGGCCGGGTTCAGCACCACGCTGGGGCAGCCGGTTTGCTGGGCCACCCAACTGGCGTAGTAGCCGCCCAGCGACGACCCGACGACGGCCATGCGCGCATGCGGCCAGCCGTCAATGCCCTGCATCACCAGCGCCATGGCCGCGCGCGGCGATGGCGGCAATTGTGGGCACCAGAAATGCACCAGGGGATGGTGCTGCGCCACATGCTGGGCCATGTGCTGCGCCTTGGCGGACTGGGGGGAGGAGCGGAAGCCGTGCAGGTAGAGCAGGTGGGTGGTGGTGACCATGGGGCGGGTTCTACCATGGCGCGCCGCCGATAATGCAAGGTTATGTCCGCCGTTTTCGACAAACCCTCGCTCGCGCAACGCATCCTGCCGCTGTTTCGCGGGTTCGACGGGATTCTGGTGCTGCTGTGCCTGCTGCTGGCGGGCGCGGGGCTGCTGGCCATGTATTCCTCGGGCTACGACCACGGCACGCGTTTCGTGGACCATGGCCGCAACATGCTCATCGCCCTGGCGATCCTGTTCGTCGTGGCCCAGGTGCCGCCGCAGAGGATCATGGCCTTCGCCATGCCCTTGTACACGCTGGGCGTGGCGCTGCTGGTGGCGGTGGCGCTGTTCGGCATCACCAAGAAGGGCGCGCAGCGCTGGATCAACTTGGGCGTGGTGATCCAGCCGAGCGAGATCCTCAAGATCGCCATGCCGCTGATGCTGGCCTGGTGGTTCCAGAAGCGCGAGGGCCAACTGCGCCCGCTCGATTTCGTCGTGGCCGGGGCGCTGCTGGCGGTGCCGGTGGGACTCATCATGAAGCAGCCGGACCTGGGCACCTCGCTGCTGGTGATGGCGGCCGGGCTGTCGGTGATCTTCTTCGCGGGCCTGTCGTGGCGCCTGGTGCTGCCGCCGGTGATCCTGGGCGCCATCGGCATTGCGCTCATCGTGGCCTATGAGCCACAACTGTGCGCGGAGGGCGTGCGCTGGCCGGTGCTGCACGACTACCAGCAGCAGCGCATCTGCACCCTGCTGGACCCGACGCGCGACCCGCTGGGCAAGGGCTTCCACATCATCCAGGGCATGATCGCCATCGGCTCGGGCGGGGTGTGGGGCAAGGGCTTCATGGCCGGCACGCAAACGCACCTGGAGTTCATTCCCGAGCGCACCACCGACTTCATCTTCGCCGCCTACTCGGAGGAGTTCGGGCTGGCGGGCAACCTGTTCATCATCATCTGCTTCCTGCTGCTGGTATGGCGCGGCCTGGCGATTGCCATGGGCGCGGGCACGCTGTTCGGCCGCCTCATGGCCGGGGCGGTGTCCACCATCTTCTTCACCTACGCCTTCGTCAACATGGGCATGGTCAGCGGCATCCTGCCCGTGGTGGGCGTGCCGCTGCCGTTCATCAGCTATGGCGGCACGGCCATGGTCACGCTCGGGCTGGCGCTGGGGGTGCTGATGTCGGTGGCGCGGGCGCAGCGCCTGCCGGCGGCGCAGCCACGGCCCTTCTGAGCCCCCTGCATGGACATGGCGGGGTGCCTACAATTCCGCCATGATTTCCCGCGAACCCACCATCGAACGCCTGGCCACGGCGCGGCAGTTGCTGCTGCAGCCTTTTGGCCTGGACGAATCCCACCTGGCGCAGGCCCTGGCCGAGATCCGCGCGCACCGCGTCGATGACGCCGACCTGTACTTCCAGTACACGCGCAGCGAGGGCTGGAGCCTGGAGGAGGGCATCGTCAAGACGGGTTCGTTCTCCATCGACCAGGGCGTGGGCGTGCGTGCCGTCAGCGGCGAGAAGACGGCGTTCGCCTACTCCGACGACATCTCCGTGGCCTCGCTCCTCGACGCGGCCCGCACGGTACGGGCCATTTCGGCCGCAGGCAAGGCTGGGCGTGCGCGAGCAGCTACGCAAAAGATAGCGAAGAGCCGCTCCCTCTACCCGGAGATCGACCCTATCGCCACGCTGGACAGCACGGCCAAGGTGCAGTTGCTGGAGAAGGTGGAGCAGCGCGCCCGCGCCCAGGACCCGCGCGTCGTCCAGGTCATGGCGGGCCTGGCCAGCGAGTACGACGTAGTGCTGGTGGCCCGTGCCGACGGCACCCTGGCGGCGGATGTGCGCCCGCTGGTGCGCCTGTCGGTCACGGTGATCGCGCAGCAGGGCCAGCGGCGCGAGGTGGGATCGGCGGGCGGTGGCGGGCGCTTCGGCCTGGCCTACTTCGACGATGCGCAGATCGCCCAGTACGTGCGCGAGGCGGTGAACGCGGCGCTGGTCAACCTGGAAGCGCGCCCCGCGCCCGCGGGCGAGATGACGGTGGTGCTCGGCCCGGGCTGGCCCGGCGTGCTGCTGCACGAGGCCGTGGGCCACGGGCTGGAGGGCGACTTCAACCGCAAGGGCTCCAGCGCGTTCAGCGGCCGTATCGGCCAGCGCGTGGCGGCCAAGGGCGTGACGGTGCTGGACGACGGCACCATTGCCGACCGGCGCGGCTCGCTCAACGTCGATGACGAAGGCCACGCCAGCCAGCGCAACGTGCTGATCGAGGACGGCATCCTCAAGGGCTACATCCAGGATGCGCTGAACGCGCGGCTCATGGGCGTGGCGCCGACCGGCAACGGCCGGCGCGAAAGCTATGCCCACATCCCCATGCCGCGCATGACCAACACCTACATGCTGGGGGGCGACAAGGACCCGCAGGAAATCGTCGCCAGCATCAAGAAGGGCCTGTACGCCACCAACTTCGGCGGCGGGCAGGTGGACATCACCAGCGGCAAGTTCGTGTTCTCGGCCAGCGAGGCCTACTGGGTGGAAAACGGCAAGATCCTGTACCCGGTCAAGGGCGCGACCATCGTCGGCAGCGGTCCGGAGTCGCTGAAGAAGGTCAGCATGATCGGCAACGACATGCGCCTGGACAGCGGCGTGGGCACCTGCGGCAAGGAAGGCCAGAGCGTGCCCGTGGGCGTGGGCCAGCCGACGCTGCGCATCGATGGCCTCACGGTGGGCGGCACCGCCTGAGTGGCCGGCAGCGCAGGCGTTTCCCCATGCCTTCGCTGCGTACATCCCGGCTGCTGCAAGCGCAGTCCTTCGACGCCATCAGCCAGTTCCTGCGCGAAGGGCTGGCCGATGAGGCCACGCGCGAAATGCGCGACGGCCTGAGCGCCCTGTCGCAGCAGATCGAGGCGCTGGTCCAAGCCCGGCGTAAGCGCGTGGACGTTGCCACGCTCATTCCCCTGGGCCGGGCGCTGGCCGACAGTGCCAGTGCGCACCAGCGGCTCATGAACGGGCTGGGCGCGCCGTGGCAGTCGCTGTACGAATTCGCCGCCTACCAGCGCGACCTGCGCCGGTTGCGCGATGCGCTCGATGCCTGGCTGCTCGTGCTGGAGCAGCACAGCCGGCGCGAGCGGCGCGTGTTCCAGCAGTTCGAGCAGCGCGCTTGGCGCACCCTGGGCGGCGCCCTGCTGCTCATCGACATGTACGAGCAGGGCAGCGCCTGGCCCGCTGAGGCGCAGCCCGTGCGGGCGCATTCCTGGTGGCAGCGGGTGCGGGCATGGCTCGGTTGAGCGCGTTGCCGTCAAGCAACGCCGGTTTGTTGCACTGCCGCAAGACGTGCTACATTGAAACGATGCAAATGCGCAGCGCTTTCTACTTTTACTTTTGGTTCTCTGTCCTAGGCGGATGAGAGGAACGCGCGCAAGCCCCCAAGACACCTCACACGACAACCGCCGCAGCTGAAAAGCCCGGCGGTTTTTTGTTTTTCGCCCCCTTGTTTTCACCCTTCGAGAGAAACCCCATGACCGTGCAAGCCTCCCCCGCCAGCGATGCCTGGTACCGCAGCGTCGAGAAAACCAGCCAGACCGACGACGAACGCATCCAGGACATCACCGTGCTTCCTCCTCCCGAACATCTGATCCGCTTCTTCCCCATCCGGGGCACCCAGGTGGAGTCGCTGATCACGCAGACCCGCCGCAGCATCCACGACATCATGGCCGGCCAGGACGGCCGGCTGCTGGTCATCATCGGCCCCTGCTCGATCCACAGCCCCGAGGCCGCGCTGGACTATGCCCGCCGCCTGCAGCCGCTGCGCGAGCAATACAAGGACAGCCTGGAAGTCGTGATGCGCGTGTACTTCGAGAAGCCGCGCACCACCGTCGGCTGGAAGGGGCTGATCAACGACCCCTACCTCGATGAGAGCTACCGCATCGACGAGGGCCTGCGCATCGCGCGCCAGTTGCTCATCGAGATCAACCGTCTGGGCATGCCCGCCGCGAGCGAGTTTCTCGATGTGATCTCGCCGCAGTACATCGGCGACCTGATCAGTTGGGGCGCCATCGGCGCGCGCACCACCGAGAGCCAGGTGCACCGCGAGCTGGCCTCCGGCCTGTCGGCACCGATCGGCTTCAAGAACGGCACGGACGGCAACATCCGCATTGCCACCGACGCGATCCAGTCGGCCAGCCGCGGCCACCATTTCCTCTCGGTGCACAAGAACGGCCAGGTGGCCATCGTGCGCACCAACGGCAACCAGGACTGCCACGTCATCCTGCGCGGCGGCAAGGCGCCCAACTACGACGCCGCCAGCGTGGCCGCAGCCTGCAAGGACCTGGAGGCCGCCGGCCTGCCGCCCACCCTCATGGTCGATTGCAGCCACGCCAACAGCTCCAAGAAGCATGAAAAGCAGCTGGATGTGGCCCGCGACATCGGCGCGCAGATCGCCGCGGGTTCGCGCAGCGTCTTCGGTGTGATGGTGGAGAGCCACATCCACGCGGGGGCGCAGAAGTTCTCGCCGGGCAAGGACGATCCGCGGGCGCTGGAATATGGCAAGAGCATCACCGATGCCTGCCTGGGGTGGGATGACTCGGTTGCCTTGCTGCAGGCGCTTTCCGAGGCGGTGCTGGCGCGGCGCAAGCTGCAAAGCGTGTAAGCTTGTTGTTCTTATCATCCATTCTTCAAAGAGGGTTACCGCATGCACAGCGAAGTCTCGGTGGCTTTGTCGCCCCAGCAGGAGTTCCGTTTCGACCTGGAGGGGCAAGAGCCTTTGTCCAACGAGGCCGCGCGCCGTTGGCTGGACGAACAGTTCACGCAACTGGAGTGCGAGCCGCTGCGCGCCAGCGGCAAGGTGCTGCTGGCCGACAAGGTGCTGGTGGTGGCGCAGGCGGCCGGGCTGGCCCGGCTGTCCGACCCGCAGTGGGGCCAGACCTTCGCCAAGGCTGCCAGCGCCGCGCTGTCCAAGCCCGTGGTGCGGGTGGACGTTCAGGCCATGGCGGTGACGTTCTGAAATAAAGCACCCCCTGAGTCGCCTTCGGCGCCTTCCCCCTTTCTCTGCGCGCTGCGCGCTCCGGGAGGGGGACGCAGCCCTCGCTACGGGGCGGCCCTTGCTCGGCTGCCTACGCTTGGGGCGCGCCAGTTTTAGGCGCTGCGTGCTATGGATAACTGAGTCAGGCGCCTGGGTCGGTACCGGCTCCCGCGCCTGCGGCGAGCGCCGCCAGCAGCAGGCCGTGCACGCCGCCGAAACCGCCGTTGCTCATGCACACGATGTGGTCGCCCGGCCGTGCGGCGGCGGCCAGTTGCGCCACCAGGCTGTGAATGTCCGCCGCCGTGTGGGCGCGCTCCCCCAGCGGGGCGAGCGCCGCCGCAGCATCCCAGTCCAGCCCGGCGGTGTGGCAGTACGACTGGTCGGCGCTCTCCAGTGCCCAGGGCAACTGGGCTTTCATGGCGCCGAGCTTCATGGTGTTGCTGCGCGGCTCGAAGGCCGCCAGGATGCGCTGGCCCGGTGGCAGGCGGCGGCGCAGCCCTTCGAGCGTAGTGCGTATCGCCGTGGGGTGGTGCGCGAAGTCGTCATATACCGCCACGTCGCCCACGGTGCCGCGCAGCTCCATGCGGCGCTTGACGTTCTGAAAGCGCGCCAAGGCCTCGGCCGCCACGCTGGGGGGCACGCCGGCATGCTCGGCGGCGGCGATGGCGGCGAGTGCATTGAGCTGGTTGTGCGTGCCCGAGAGCTGCCACTCCACGCGCGCCACGCGGGCGCCACCGCGCAGCACGTCGAATGCCTCGGGCGGGCCTTCGGCGCGGTAGTCGCTGCTGGCCGCACCGAACGTGCGCTGCTCGCTCCAGCAGCCCTGGTGCAGCACGCGCACCAGGCTTTCCTCCAGCCCATTCGCGATGATGCGGCCCGAGGCCGGCACGGTGCGCACGAGATGGTGGAATTGGCGTTCGATGGCCGCCAGATCGTCGAAGATGTCGGCGTGATCGAACTCCAGGTTGTTCAGGATGGCAGTGCGCGGCCGGTAGTGCACGAACTTGCTGCGCTTGTCGAAGAAGGCGGTGTCGTATTCGTCGGCCTCGATCACGAACCAGGGGCGTTCGCCGCTGTCGGTGACGGCAGGGCCCAGGCGGGCCGAAACGCCGAAGTCCAGCGGCACCCCACCCACGAGAAAGCCCGGCGCCTTGCCCGCGCATTCCAGAATCCAGGCCAGCATCGACGTGGTGGTGGTCTTGCCGTGGGTGCCCGCCACGGCCAGCACATGGCGGCCCTGCAGCACATGCTCGGCCAGCCACTGCGGGCCGCTGGTATAGGGCGCGCCGGCATCCAGGATGGCTTCCATCAGCGGGAACTTCGGGCTGCCGTCGGCCAGCCGTGCGCGGCTGACCACGTTGCCGACCACGAAGACGTCGGGGCGCAGTGCCATCTGCCCGGCGTCGTAGCCTTCAAGCAGCGCGATGCCCAGGGCGCGCAACTGGTCGCTCATCGGGGGATAGACGCCGGCGTCGCAGCCCGTGACCTTGTGGCCCGCCTCGCGCGCCAGCGCGGCCAGGCCGCCCATGAAGGTGCCGCAGATGCCCAGGATATGTATATGCATGGGGGCGATTCTACGTTTGCAATGAAAAAGGCTCGCAGCGCAGGCTGGTATTGCGCTAGCAGCTATCAATTTCAGAGTTTGAGGGTATTCGTGTGCCATGGTGGCGGCTTGGCGCGACAATCTTCGCGGTTGCCGCCGAACAGGGGAAGCGCATGCACAACACCACCACCGCCGAGATCGCCAACGCCGCCGCCCGCCTAGTGGTGGAG
>Ga0222427_101463_pt1 | contig 10247 bp, 6 predicted proteins | sample 2B20Ametagenome_FD_182890 | JGI IMG/M metagenome (GOLD analysis project Ga0222427, IMG submission 182890) | Enriched microbial communities from leaf-cutter ant dump, University of Wisconsin, Madison, United States - 2B20A (version 2) | ecosystem: Environmental > Terrestrial > Nest > Insects nest >...
CAGCCTCTGGCTGGAGCAACTGGAAGATCAGGACAGCCTGTTCCACAAGGCCATGCGGGACCGCGACAAAACGGGGCCTGAACAATTCGCCCACGACCTGGCCGGCGACGAGCAGACCCGGGTCTTCCACGGTGGCAAGACCCTGATCGGCGGCATGAAAGCCGACGAGTTCGTGGGCAACGAGGTGAAAAAGGCTGTCGGCCAGTTGCTCGGCGCTGCCGCCACCGCCAGTAATGCCCTCGGAGAACATCTTTCGGAAAAGAGCAGAACCCTGCTGTTGGAACTGCACCGGAAGATCTGGCTGCGCTACTACGGCGTCCAGACCACCCGGATCACCATATCCCTCAAGCTGGGCGAGTACCTCACGCTGCTCAACAAAGTGCTCTACGAGGGTGTCGAGCGGTATGCCACCAAGGTCGACCAGCAATTCCGCAAGCCGGCCGAGCGCAAGGTACGGACCATGCTGCTGAACAACTACTTTGCCCCGGCACTGGCCAGCAGCCACGCCAAGCTGATCGATGTCGTCGTATGGACGACGGAAAGCGTCGAAAGCCTCAAAGCTCGCCTGGGCAAACTGGGAAGCGGTCTCGGCGATGGCCTCGGCGATGCCCTGCGCAGCGTCAGCATCGACAGCCCTGCCCTCAAGGCCGGCATGAAGGACCTGGCGCACCACCTCAGCCTCAGTGCCGAGGACGCCCGCCTGCTGGCCGACGACTCGATGCGCCGCATGCGCAATCCCATGAGTTTCAACGCCACCGGTGTGCTCAATCTGGGGATGTCCGTGGGCAGCCTGTACTTCCAGCACGATGCGCTGCGCAGAAGCCACAAAAACATGCTTACGGCGGTTGGCGACGAGCATGACGAAGCGGTGATGGCGGTGGTGTCGGCTTCGGTCGGGGTGATGGGGGCGGGGGTCGAGATCGTTGGTGGGGTTATTCAGACGTTGCGGCCGGATTTGGAGGTTGCGGTTCGCTCTGCTGGCGGGGTAGTGCAGGTTGGATTGGGAAGCCGGATTCTGCAATTCGGTGGGGCGATTGTGTCTGCGGCGACTGCGGTGGAGGGGTTGCAGTATGCGTTGGCAGCGGGGCGGACTGGAGAAGTTGGTGATGAAGCGGCAAGTGATGTTTACAAGGGGGCGGCTATTACATCTGCAGTTTCCGCAGGGGCTGGGATAGTGGGTTCTGTTTGGGGGACAAGCATGCTTCTCGTTCCGCTCGCCCTCGCTGTTCTTCTTGGCTTTATTGCTTTTGGACTTGCAGTGTTGGCGAAAAGATTAGAGTCGCAGCCCCTGGAGTTCTGGGCACGACATTCGCTCTGGGGGCTGCCCGTCGAGCATCGACGCTGGCTGGAATCGCACGAAATGGATGCAGCCATCGGCGCGTTGAATGCGGCGCTGTTGGGCTTGGACGCGGACCTTGACGTGACCTATATCGTGCACAGACCTACTCCTGAGTTCACGGCGGACGGCGGAACCCTCAAATACAGAATTGTTCTCCCAGGGTACTCCGCCGACGCGTCACGTTATGAATGGGCGCTGAGGACTTACCGGCCAGGTGACTCCTCGGGGGTCATCATCGCCGGGGGACGTTACGGTGGAACGGATGAAACGCCATCCGCTCCGGTTTCAGTGGCAGAACTGGACGGCGAGCTTCAAAAGTCGGTTCCGATCATTCATCACGATACGGAGTCAAAAACAGTCACGATCTGGAGGGAGATTGCCTATTGGGGAACCCCTAATTTCCATGCAGTGAAGCTTGAGGTTGCGTATTGGCCAGACAAAAGCGATGAATCCGGCGTAGCCCGGCTGACTGTGGTTGAAGACAAGTTTTCTAAGCGGGTGAAGGCGTCTACCTTATGAAAAAGCCTGAACTTGTTCCGCCCTGCTCTGGCTGGCAGGAAGATCTGCCTCGTCCGGACGAAATAGTCACTGTGATTCCTGCTCTTGGATTTGACACACCCAATCATCAGGATGAGATCTATTTGGAGTTGCCGCGAGCGGCAGCGCTTATCAGAGGCTTGCTGATCTGGTTTGCAATAATCATAAGTCTCATGGTTGCTGACTTGTTGTGGAGTTACTTTTCCAGTGCACGAGCACTGTGGCGTGAAGAGTCGTTAATACTCGGCTCTGTCGTTCTCGTCGGTATTTGGTCGATTCTAATTTTCTGGAAGCTCGATGTAGCTTCTCCCAGAGATCTACCCCTACGTTTCAACCGCGCCCGCCAACGCCTCTACGCCTACAACTTCAAATTCCGCTGGTGGAACCCCTTCGAACGCTGGTGGGTGGAACCGGTCGCTTACGACTGGTCACAGGTCCGGGCCGAACGATGGTTCAAGCGCGGCGCAACGGGGAATGGGGTCGTCTTCAAGGGCGGTGTGGTGCTCTCCATCGTCAAGCCCGGCACCAACGAAGTCATCGACCGTTTCCCCCTGACCACCATGGGCGCCGACCAGCATGCCTGGGCCTATGTCTGCACTTATATGCAACAAGGCCCCGATGCACTACCACCGCCGGGCGGGCCGAAAGATCACAACAATGTGATGGAGCACAATCTCGCCCTTCTCCTGGCGCCCAAGGTGAAATGGCCTGCGGATATGGATCTGGAATCGAGGACTGCGCCAGGAGTGGGGGACTTATGAGCAGGCCAAAACTCGTTCCGCCCTGCTCTGGCTGGCAGGAGGATCTGCCCCGTCCGGACGAAATGGTCACTGTGATTCCTGCTCTTGGATTTGACACACCCAATCATCAGGATGAGATCTATTTGGAGTTGCCGCGAGCGGCAGCGCTTATCAGAGGTTTGGTGGTCTGGTTTGCAGTGATCTTGAGCTTCATGCTTGCTCAAATATTCTGGAATTACTTTACAGCTGAAAGAACACTAAGGCGTGAAGATTCGATCATATTCGGCTCTTTTGTTCTCGTTGGTATTTGGTCGATTCTAATTTTCTGGAGGCTCGATGTAGATTCTCCCAGAGATCAACCCCTACGCTTCAACCGAGCCCGCCAACGCCTCTACGCCTACAACTTCAAATTCCGCTGGTGGAACCCCTTCGAGCGCTGGTGGGTGGAGCCGGTCGCTTACAACTGGTCCCAGGTCCGCGCCGAGCGCTGGTTAAAGCGCGGTGCAACGATGGATGGGGTGGTCATCAAGGGCGGCGTAGTGCTTTCCATCGTCAAGCCAGGCACCAACGAAGTCATCGACCGTTTCCCCCTGACCACCATGGGCGCCGACCAGCATGCCTGGGCCTATGTCTGCACCTACATGCAACAAGGCCCCGATGCACTACCCCCTCCTGGCCGGCCAAAAGATCACAACAATGTGATGGAACACAATATCGCCCTTCTCCTGGCGCCCAAGGTGAAATGGCCTGCGGATATGGATCTGGAATCGAGGACTGCGCCATGAGTGGGGGGCTTATGAGCAGCCCCAAACTCGCGACCTACTGTTCTACCGGCAAGGACCTTGAGGAAGGTTGAGCATGCCGCCGACTCTACAGATTTGAGAGTTGATGCTGATGGCCTCATCGCTGGCAATGCCAGCTCCCACAGGGACCGCGTCGAGCACAGATACCGTGGCCGACCCAGAACCTTGGGGGATTCGGCCGGGCGGCGATCCGATTGCCTGCCACCATAGAATCTCCCACAAGGATCGCGTACACCGCCGAATCCGTGGGAGCCGGCGTTGCCGGCGAAAGGGCCGCAAAGCGGCCCCAGCGATCAAAGCTCCGCCGCCAACCGCGAGCCCTGGTTGATCGCCCGCTTGGCATCCAGCTCCGCCGCGACATCGGCACCACCGATCAAGTGTACCGACTGCCCCGCCGCCACCAGCCCATCATGCAGTTCGCGCAGCGGGTCCTGGCCGGCGCAGATGACCACGTTGTCCACCGCCAGTACCTGCGGTTCGCCTTCGCCGATGCGGATATGCAGGCCGGCATCGTCGATGCCGAGGTAGTCGACGCTGTTGAGCATCTGCACCTGCTTGTTCTTCAACCCGGTACGGTGGATCCAGCCGGTGGTCTTGCCGAGGCCGTCGCCGACTTTGGTTTTCTTGCGCTGCAGCAGGTACACCTGACGCGCCGGGGCATGCGGTTCGGCCTTGATCCCGGCGACACCACCGCGGGCTTCGAGGGCGCCATCGATGCCCCATTCCTTCCAGAACGCCGCGCGGTCCTGGCTGGTGGCGACACCTTCATGCACGAGGAATTCGGAGACGTCGAAGCCGATACCGCCGGCCCCGACCACCGCCACCCGCTGGCCGACCGGCTTGCGTTGCAGCAGCACGTCCAGGTAGGTCAGCACCTTGGCGTGGTCGATCCCCGGAATCGCCGGCAGGCGCGGAACAATGCCGGTGGCGAGGATGATTTCGTCATAGCCGCCCGCCGCCAGTTGCGCGGCATCGACCCGGGTGTTGAGGCACAGTTCGACGCCGGTGGTCTGCAACTTGCGTCCGAAGTAGCGCAGGGTCTCGTAGAACTCTTCCTTGCCCGGCACGCGCTTGGCCACATTGAACTGGCCGCCGATCTGCTCGGCAGCATCGAACAGCACCACCTGATGACCACGCTCGGCCGCGACGGTAGCCGCCGCCAGGCCAGCCGGGCCGGCACCGACCACGGCGATGCGTTTCACCTTGGTCACCGGGATGTAGTTGAGCTCGGTCTCATGGCAGGCACGCGGGTTGACCAAGCAGGTGGTCAGCTTGCCGCCGAAGGTGTGGTCGAGGCAGGCCTGGTTGCAGCCGATGCAGGTGTTGATCTCGTCGGCGCGGCCTGCGGCGGCCTTGTTGACGAAGTCCGGGTCGGCGAGGAACGGCCGGGCCATGGAGACCATGTCGGCATCGCCCTCGGCCAGCACCTGCTCGGCGACCTCCGGGGTGTTGATGCGGTTGGTGGTGATCAGCGGGATCTTTACCGCGCCACGCAGCTTGGCGGTGACCTTGCTGAACGCCGCCCGCGGCACCTTGGTGGCGATGGTCGGGATGCGCGCTTCGTGCCAGCCGATACCGGTATTGATGATGGTCGCCCCGGCGCCTTCGATGGCCTGGGCCAGTTGCACGATCTCGTCCCAGTTGCTGCCGCCTTCCACCAGGTCGAGCATCGACAGGCGGAAGATGATGATGAAGTTCGGCCCCACCGCCTCGCGCACGCGGCGGACGATCTCCACCGCCAGGCGCATGCGGTTCTCGTAGCTGCCACCCCAGCGGTCGGTGCGCTGGTTGGTGTGGGCGGCGAGGAACTGGTTGATGAAGTAGCCTTCCGAACCCATGATCTCGACGCCGTCGTAGCCGGCGCTCTGGGCCAGTTGCGAGCAGGTGACGAAGTCGGCGATCTGCTTCTCGATGCCCTCCTCGTCCAGTTCCTTGGGCTTGAACGGGTTGATCGGCGCCTGGATGGCGCTCGGTGCCACTTGCTTGGGGCTGTAGGCGTAGCGCCCGGCGTGGAGGATCTGCAGGCAGATCTTGCCACCGGCTTCATGCACCGCCTGGGTGACGATCCTGTGCTTTTCCGCCTCTTCGACGGTGGTCAGCTTGGCCGCGCCGGAGTACACGCCGCCCTCCACGTTCGGGCCGATGCCACCGGTCACCATCAGGCCGACGCCACCGCGAGCGCGCTCGGCGAAATAGGCAGCCATGCGCTCGAAGCCGTCGGGCCGTTCTTCCAGGCCGGTGTGCATCGAGCCCATCAGGGTGCGATTGCGCAGGGTGGTGAAGCCAAGGTCCAAGGGGGCAAGCAGGTGCGGGTATTGGGCGGCGGTCATGATGATCTCCACGGCGGTTCAATCACGGAATGCGGGTACCTCGTCCGGCCAGGCGGCGGGCCCCGTCGATTTGTCTGGAGCCGACATTAAAGGCCGACCCCGTGTCGCTCAATGATCGAAAGTGACAAGTTATTGATCCAAACGCACCGGGGCGACTACCCTAGGGGCGAATTCCTTCCCGGCGTTGTCCGCTTCATGCGCAAACTGCTTTCCGGCGCCCTGGCGCTGGTCCTCCTCGCCGCCCTCGGCGGCTACATGCTCTGGGCCGAACAGCGCCCCGAGGGTCATTACCTGTCCGATCTGCGCGTCGAACTGGCACTCGACCAGGGCGTGCCCAGCGGCCAGGGCAACCTGCTCGGCATCGAGCCGCAGCTCTACCCCGGCGACTATCAAAACCTCACCCGCCTGCACCGCAAGCTCGCCGCCTACCTGGAACAGGCACGGGTCAAGGGGCTGGTGAACGAGCGCACCGTGGTCATCCTTCCGGAACATATCGGCACCTGGCTGTGGGCCCGGGGCGAAAAGCGCGAGATGTACCAGGTCACCCGCCTGCGCGAGGCCTACCAGTGGCTGGAATTGAGCAACCCGCTGCGCTACGGCCTGGCCAGCTACAGCGCCACCGGCGACGACTGGCGCGCCGACGCCCACCTGCGCATGAAGGCCGGACAAATGGCGGCGGACTACCAGAAGCTGTTCGGCGACCTGGCCCGGGAGTTCGGCGTGACCCTGGTGGCCGGCTCCATCGTGCTGCCCGAGCCTTACCTCGACCATGGCGTGCTGCGCGCCGGGTCCGGTGCCCTGTACAACAGCAGCCTGGTGTTTTCCGGTACTGGCGCGGTACTCGGCCAGGTGCATCGCCAGCAATACCCGGACAGCAATGTGCGCCGCTTCATCGAACCCGGCACGGGTTACCCGCCACAGGTGGTCGACACCCCGGCCGGACGCCTCGGCGTGCTGCTGGGCAGCGATGCCTGGTACCCCTCGAGTTATCAACAGCTGGCCGCGCAGAATGTGCAGGTCATCGCCAACCCGGCCTTCGTCGGCGACTGGAAAGGACCATGGCGCGGCAACCGTCATCAGCCACGCTCGGCGGAGCTCGACCTGCAACCCGGAGAAACCAGCGAAGAGCAGGCCTGGTACCACCTCAGCGAAACCGCGGTGCCGGCCGGAATCGCCAGCATGAGCGTGTTCCTCCGCGGACAGTTCTGGGAAGTGCGTGCCGAGGGCCTCGGCTTCGCCAACCTCAACGCCCTCTACCACGCCAGCGCCAGCCAGGGCGCGCGCCTGCTCAACCTGTGGCTGTAAACCGATGAACCGACCACGGGTACGGCTTGGCGATCTCTCGGTCGGCTTTATCCAGAGCCTGGAACGGGCCCTTGGCGAACTCGGCCAGGACCCTGCCCCGCTGCTCGAACGCTACGGCCTGACCCCGGCGCGCCTGGGCGAAGCCGGTGCGCGCCTGTCGATCCCCCGCTATATGCACCTCGGCCATGCCGCGATCGAACAGGCCCGCGAACCGGCCCTGGGCCTGCACATGGGCCGTTTCAGCCGCCTCGGCCAGGCCGGACTCGCCGGCATCAGCGCGGCCCAGGCACCGACCCTCGGTGAAGCGGCACGCACCCTGCTGCGCTTCGAGCCCCTGTACGCCGCCAACTACCGCGGCCAGTCCAGCTTCGAGGAAGACAGCCAGGGCGCCTGGCTGCGCTTCTACTCGATCAGCCCGTACAACGCCTACAACCGCTTCGTGGTCGACTCGGTGCTGTCCGGCTGGCTGGCGCAACTGTCGGACCTGATCGGCCAGCCCGTGCAGGCCGAGCGCCTGGAAATCGAATTCGACAGCCCCGCCTATGCCGAGGGCTACCAGGCCCTGAGCCTGCACCCGGTGCAGTTCGGCGCGCAGAACAATCAACTGCGCCTCGGCCGCGCCACCCTCGACCTGCGCAACCCGGCCCACTGCCCCAGTACCTGGCAGCACCTGTTGCAACTCTGCGAGCAGGAATTGCAGGAACGCACGCGCATCCGCAGCCTTGGCGAGCGTATCGCCCACCTGCTCGGCCCGCTGCTCAATGGCGGGCGCGAGCCGGACCTGGAAGAAGTCGCGCGGCGCCTGCAACTGCCGACCTGGACCCTGCGACGCAAGCTGGCCGAGGAAGGCACGCAGTTTCGCGCCATCCTCAATGACACCCGACGGGACCTGGCGATGAGCTATATCCGCGATACCGAGCTGGCGTTTGGCGAGATTGCCTATTTGCTCGGGTTTGCCTCGGCCGAGGCGTTCCAGCGCGCGTTCAAGCGCTGGAGCGGGGTGACGCCGGGGGAGTTTCGGCGCAGTCAGCGGCGTGGGGAATAACTCAAGGACAGCGCAGACCCCGCGGGCCTCATCGCTGGCAACGCCAGCTCCCACAGAGACCGCGCCGAGCACAGAACTATGGCCTGGCCCAGAACCCTGTGGGAGCCGGCGTTGCCGGCGATGAGGTCTTCAGCAACAGCAAAAATCCGCTGTCGGTCACCTAGCCCCTCACAGACTTAACGCCGTAACAATAAAAAAGGGCCGGTTAGAAAACCGGCCCTTCACGGTGCAGACATCCCTTTACAGCTCTGTGGCATCGTCCGCCGGCTCCGGGGAGTCCAGCTCCGAGGCGTGGAATTCGAGAAGTTCTTCCTGATAGTCGTCCATAGTCTGCTCCGTTTCTTCGTCTGATCGTTTCTGTGTCGTGATTCACCCTAAAGTGCACCGGTGAAGGAAAAATGACAACAGCGTGTACGAAAATAAACGTAGCAGGTGTAACAGGATTTATCCCGCGGGCTAGAGCGCCGCGGGCGTCTCGCCGCTGGTCGGGGCCTGCGGGGTTTCCGGGGTCGGTTCGTTGACCACCGGGGTGGTCGGTTCCGCCGCCACCGGCGCAGCCTGCTCGGCGGTGATCGGTGCAGCTTCGGCAGGCGGCGCGATTGGCTGCGAGCCCTGGCTGTCGTCCACCACCGGCGCCGGCTGGGCTTCCACAACCTGGGCCGGGGCAGGAGCAGCAGCCGGGGCGACCGGCGCCGCGACCAGGCTTTCCGCCTGCGGCGCAACCGGAGCCGCCACCGCACTCTCCGGCACACCCAGCGCGGGAGCCGGTTTCGCAGGCGCGGCCGCTTCCGGGGCCACTGCCTTCTTCGGGCTTTCCTTCGGCAGGAAGCTTTCCACCAGGGCGAAGTAACGGTCGTAGAACTGCGCCGCGGTCACCGTCTCGCTGGCCACCTTGACCATCGAATCGTCAGTGGAGCCGATCGGCATCGATACCGAACCCAGCACGCCCACGCCCAGGCTGGCCGAGGTATTGGACTTTTTCAGCGCATAACGGTCCTGCAGGGCGTTGGCGAACATGGTCGAGCGCCCATCGCCGCCGATATCGTTGGCGCAGGTCACGTTGAAGCTGATCTGCAGGTGGCTGTCGCCGGTCTGCTGGAAACTCTTGTTGCCGTTGACCTGGCCCTGGTCGGCCGAGGTGATGATGTAGCCCTGGCTCAACAGCGCACGGCGCGCCGCTTCGCAGGAGCTGGCCTCGCTGACCGGGAAGCTGCGGGAGAAGGTACCGGAATCGTCGAAGTTCTCGTGCTCGTAGATAGCGGCCTTTTTCGAGGAACAACCGGCGACACCCGCCAGCACAAGGGCCAGCCCGAGCGCACCGCAGACGGTTGACTTAGACATTGCAGATCCTGAGGGGGAGAAACGGAAAGGCGCCTATTGTGCAACACCTCGCCGATCACTGAAACCGCCAGCCCCCGATTCGACGACAGAATTCATTTCCCCGACCTGCGGCAGCGAGCCTGGCCGGCGTTAAATTTCCGCCGCGCAAGCTCGTCCACTCCCTGACGGCGCAGAGCCCGTTTGCCCGCAATCCGAGAGAACCGCATGACCCTCAAGACTGAAAGCCTGGCCCGGGAAACCCTGAGAATCCTCAAGCCCTACTGGTGGCTGGTGCTTCTGTCCACGGTACTGGGGATCGTCAGCGGTCTGAGCGTGACCGGCCTGCTCGCCACCATCAACCGCGCCATGACCCAGGACGGCGGCCCCGGCACCGACACCGCGCTGCTGTTCGCCGGCCTGTGCCTGCTGACCCTGGCCTGCTCCACCGGGTCCAGCCTGCTGAGCAACCGGGTCGGCCAGCGCGTGGTGGCCAACCTGCGCCGCGATCTGGCGGCGAAGATCCTCGTCGCGCCCATCGAACAACTCGAGCGCTACCGCGCGCACCGGCTGATCCCGGTGCTGATGACCGACGTCACCACCCTGAGCAACTTCGCCCTGTCGGTGGCGCCGATGGTCATCGCCTTCACCGTCACCCTCGGCTGCCTCAGCTACCTGGCCCTGCTGTCCTGGCAGATCCTCGCCCTGACCCTGCTCACCGTGATCATCGGCAGCGGCGCCCAGTACCTGGCGCACCAGGCCGGCATGCGCAGCATCCTGCGCGCCCGCGACGGCGAGGACGAACTGCAGAAGCACTACCAGGCGATGTCC
>Ga0222427_101469_pt1 | contig 10212 bp, 8 predicted proteins | sample 2B20Ametagenome_FD_182890 | JGI IMG/M metagenome (GOLD analysis project Ga0222427, IMG submission 182890) | Enriched microbial communities from leaf-cutter ant dump, University of Wisconsin, Madison, United States - 2B20A (version 2) | ecosystem: Environmental > Terrestrial > Nest > Insects nest >...
TTGTCGAAGAACCGCATCGGCCCGTCCTTGTGATAGTGATGGACAGGGCAGCGCGGCCGGTTGACCGGCAACGCCTCGTAGTGGGTGCCGAGCCGATAGCGATGGGCATCCGCATAGGAGAATATCCTGCCCTGCAACATCCGGTCCGGCGAGTGGCCGATGCCGCGCACGACGTTCGACGGGCTGAAGGCAAGCTGCTCGATCTCGGCGAAGTAGTTGTCGGCGTTGCGGTTGAGTTCGAGCATGCCGATCTCGATCGGAGGATAGTCCGCATGCGGCCAGACCTTGGTGAGGTCGAACGGGTTGAAGGCAAATGCTTCCGCCTCGGCCTGTGTCATGATCTGCACCTGCACGGTCCATCGCGGGAAATCTCCCGCCTCGATGGCGCCGAACAGGGCTTCCTGATAGCCCTCGCGGGTTTTCCCCACGACCCCCTCCGCCTCCGCGTTGGTGTAATGGCGATGCCCTTGCCGTGTCTTGAAGTGGAATTTCACCCACACCCGCTCACCCTTGTCGTTCCACAGGCTGTAAGTGTGGCTGCCATAGCCGTTCATATGCATCGGACTGACAGGCAGGCCACGGTCTGAAAAGAGCATCGTCACCTGATGCAGGCTTTCGGGTGACAGCGACCAGAAGTCCCACATCGCCGTCGCCGAGCGCAGATTGGTGCGCGGGTGGCGCTTCTGCGTGTGAATGAAATCCGGAAACTTGAGCGGATCGCGGACGAAGAAGACAGGCGTGTTGTTGCCGACGAGATCCCAGTTTCCCTCTTCGGTGTAGAATTTGAGCGCGAAGCCGCGCACGTCGCGCTCATGATCGGCGGCGCCCTGTTCGCCGGCAACAGTCGAGAACCGTGCGATCATCGGCGTCTCGGCGCCCGGCTGAAGCACGCTGGCGCAGGTCAGGTGCGATATGTCCCCCGTGATCTTCAATGTGCCATGAGCGCCCCAGCCCTTGGCATGGACGACGCGCTCCGGAATCCGTTCGCGGTTCTGATGAGCGAGCTTCTCGATCAACTGCCAGTCCTGCATCAGGACCGGGCCGCGCTCACCAGCGGTAAGACTATTCTGATCGTTGGAGACTGGCGCGCCGGCGGTCGTCGTCATACGCAGCTGCTGGTTGTCATGCGGTCGCATGCTTATCCTTCCTACTGGGCAGACCGGATCTCCGGCCTGTGCCGGTCCGTGTCGCGCCGCCCGGAAGGGTGTCCGGAACAGCGGATAGGAAAGAACTCTAGGAACAAACTGCCGAAACCGCGTCGCGGCCCATGCTTTGAAGATGCCGATCTTGCGATTTGATTCGATGACGAGCGATGCGGCGCAGATGATCGGTCAGCAGGCCTTGAGCGCCGCGTCCAGGGCGATGATGAACTGCTCGAGGTCGGCCTGGGTGAATTTCTGTCGCCGGATGATCATGCGCGCGTAGAGCGATGAAAAAAGAAGATCCATCGCAAGTTCCTTGTCTATGCCGGGGTGCAGTTCGTTTCGTGCGATGGCACGATCCAGCAGTTGTATTCCCAGTTGCCGCCGCGCCACGGCAATGCCATCCAGCATCGATGAGAGCTCGTTTGAGCGCAGGCGCTCCGCGATCAGATCGGGGATGATCCGACGCACCAAAGGATGGCGAAGGACGGTCCTTGTGGCTCTAAGATAGCTGCGGATATCTGCCTGCAATGATCCCTGGTCGCTGAAATCCAGCCGCATCATCTCGACGCTTCTGACTGCCTCACGTGCGAACTCCAGCTTCGACGGCCAACGGCGGTAGATTGCGGCCTTGCCCGCGCCGGCACGCGCAGCCACGTGCTCCAGGCTTATTCCCCTATATCCCGTCTGCGCCCATTCCTGAAAAAACGCCACGAACAGAGCCGACGTCAGTTCAGACCTGAAAACCGCTGCGCCGCTCGGTTTCCGTCGTCCTTTCTCGTGGGCGGTACTCTTGCGTTCCATCCGATATGTCTCCAATATGGATGAAACGGTATCGTCTCGACCATGCCTCGGGAAGAGTCATTCTGAGGCTGGAGCGGGAATTCCACACGCTGCTCATTTTTGAGTTCGGCGTGAGGTTGCTTTGCATGAGACCGAAGCACGACAGCTGCGGCGGCGTTGCCTGACCGATCTGTCGAGTACAAGCAGATCGGAAGTCCAGATCGAGAGGCGGTAGGCCTTTTTATAGGAGACACAGATGGCGGTGCCTGCCTGTTCCTCATTTTCCCGGCTGCACAGCGAGGGACGACACGCTTCCTATGTGCGCTCGCTTAAATCGCATAGCGGAATTCTCGACATCATCGAGGTCGAGAGACCGGCAGGAGATATGTCTCGTCCAGCTGTCCCGGATGTCGTGCTATTCCAGGACCTTCTTGGTGGAGGTCATGTGGCTGGCGATCTTGGAGGGGGCCGCTTTAGTGTGAACACCAGGAAAGGCGACCTGACCCTCGCCGCACCGGATTTCGCCGCTGAGGTGATGAACGATTCCCATCATCAGCTTCGCAGTTTCGTCTTTCCTGTCGGTCAATGGCAAGATGTCCTCGATCATGCTGCCAGCGGCCAGTTTTCGCTAGACAGCCTGTGCCTCTACGGTCAGATATTCGACTCGCCAGCCATCCGCTCAGCACTCCGAAACCTATGGACACTTTGTGAAAACGAAGGGGCGCCGTCACGTCTTCTGGCGCGAGCGGCGGGTTGCGAGATCATGGCTGAGCTATGTCGCCTGAGCGGGGCGCCATTCGCACCGGCAAAGGGTGGCCTTGCCCCTTGGGCGGAGCGGCGATGTCTGGACATGATGCGTGCACATCTCTCCGAAGACATCAGCCTCGATGAACTCGCCGCCGAGGCACGTCTTTCATCTTTTCATTTCGCACGCATGTTCAAGCAGAGCGTTGGCATGCCACCACGCGTCTACCTCACGAAACTCAGAATGGAGAAAGCCTGCGAGCTTCTTGAGCACACAGACCTTTCTATCACGCAGATCGCCCAGGAGGTCGGATATTCGTCAAACCAGGTGCTTGCGCGAATCTTCCTGAGGCACATGCACGCAAGTCCATCCGACTATCGTCGCGCGGTGCGCGACCCAGTACGACAAATCCGTCTCCACGCGCCAGGAACCGCGCTTTCGGTGCCGTCGGCAAACCAATGATGCTGCCCTATTCCTCGTTCACGCATTGGTTCCCCCAAAGGCCCCTTTGCTTCCTACGTACGCACAGTGAAATCTCCCGGTGGTTTCCTCAATCTCTTGGAGACCGCCGTTCCTTCTCTTGAGATTACCCAACCTGCTGTGACCGACCCGGCTTCATCGTAGCGTTCAGTCTCTAACCGGAATACGCGCGATGGCCTTGATCTCGAACTGGAAGCCGGACAGCCATGTCACGCCGACCGCGGTCCAGTTGGGATAGTCTGGGCCCGTGAACACCTCGTCCTTGATGGCCAGCATCAGACCGGCATGGCTTTCGGGGTCGACATGGAATGAAGTGACGTCAACCACATCGCGGAACGTGCAACCCGCCGCGGTCAGGACGCTGCCCAGATTGTCGAAGGCGAGGCGAATTTGTCCGGTGATATCCGGTTCGGGGCTGCCGTCCTCGCGGCTGCCGACCTGTCCGGAAACGAACAACAGATCACCGGAGCGGATTGCGGCCGAGTATCGGTTCCTTGTGTAAAGCTCCTGTTTGCCTTCCGGGAAAACGGGGATGGGTCGTGTCATGATGGGCACTCCTTCTCTATGGTTTTTGTCGTCTCGCAGTCCTGCGAGCCCTTGGGTTCAGCGCGTCAGTCGCGAAAGCCAGGACGCCAGCATGTCGGCTCCCGCCGTCTCGAGGGGCCCGGCAAATCTTCGGGCATCGCTGCGTAGTTCCACGGGGCTGATGCCCGCAGCCGCAAGTTCGTTCGCATGGCCCAACAGCCAATGCTCGAAGCGCGCGCCGACAACTTCCGGATGAAACTGGAGTCCGAGAACATTATTGCCCCTGGAAAATGCCTGGTGTGGGGTAACGTCAGTGGAAGCGAGCAGCGTGGCGGCTGCGGGCAAATCGAATGTGTCGCCATGCCAGTGAAGCACCGGAATGCCGCGCAAGCCGACAAGAGGATTGTCTGTTCCGTTTTCTTTTAGATCAAGTTCGGCCCAGCAGATCTCCTTCGTGAGGGCAGGATAGACCCGCGCGCCCAGGGCTGCCGCCATCAACTGCGCGCCGAGACAGACACCAAGCGTCGGCCGATCCGCCGCAAGGCGCTTGCTCACAAGTTCAATCTCTCTCGTTACGAACGGGTAGGCCTCGTTATCGTAAACGCCTATGGGACCGCCAAGCACCACAAGAATGTCAGCCGCCAGCGGGTCGAGGGTCGCCGGGTCGCGTTCCGCCATATCGATGTATTCGATGTCATAACCGGCGTCCCTCAGGGGAAGCTCGAAACTGCCGAGGTCTTCGAAGCCGATGTGCCGAATGGCCTGAACGATACGTCGCGTCATCCTGCTCTTCCCGTAACGGCGGCGGGACGCACAACTCTGGCCGCCAGAATATGCTCGAGATCCTTCAGAGCAGCCGCAGCCGTGGCGAGCGGTTCTGTCCCCGAACCGATCGCGATCGTCTCGCCCATTGCGTCCGTGGTGATGCGGATCGCCTTGTTCTTTCCGGACACATGCGCCAGCGGATCCGTCGGCGGGTAGGTCCGAATGCCGACCGAAGCGCGCATTGCTCCGTCCACGATGGCAAGGCTGCCAACCAGCTTGGGGACCCGACCTTGCCCGCGCCATGCCGCGATGTCTTTATCGGTGATCGACTGGATGCCTTCAACGACAAGGTCATCCATCGTCAGATCGGCGTCGACGCCGAAGTTGGCAAGGATGATCAGCTTGCTTGCCGTGTCCCAGCCCTCGGTGTCGTTGCGGGGATCGGTCTCTGCCAACCCGCCGGCCTGCGCGCGCGCCAGCGCTTCGTCGAAACCGAGTCCCTGGTTCATCATCGCATCGAGCAGGTAATTGGTGGTGGCGTTGAGGATGCCCTCTATCCCGAGCACCTCGCAGCCTTTCAGGCTGTGCTCGACAAGATCGATGGTCGGCAGCGCGGCCGCTGCCGCTCCGCTCAGCTTCAGCATCGCTCCCGAGGAGCGGGCGAGGGCGCGCAGTTCCGGTCCGCTGTGAACCAGCGCGCCCTTGGAAATGACGATGGCATCGCGCCGGCTCGACAGGGCGGACCGAAGATAGGCGAGGCCGGGACCGCCAGTGCGGAAATCGCTCGGACCTGCCTCGATGAGAATGTCCGCGCCGCTCGCCTCGATGAAATCCGGACCGGACAGACCCGGCTCCAGCGCGTCCAGGCTTTCCGGTTCGAGGCCGTCTGTGCTTGCACGGCCGGATCGCGACCCGCAGACGGCGACAAGACGGACTTCGGCGCCGTGGACTTGCCGATAGCGGGGCCTGCGGTTCAGGAGAAGGTTGGTCGTCGCGCGGCCCACGCCCCCGAAGCCGGCGATCGCGACTTTGACAACACGCATGGGCTCCGACTCTTGTGTCATGGCGCAGAAGGCCCCTCGCTTGCCGCGACGATCACCTTCGCCACCGACTCGGGATGGCTGATATAGAGCATGTGGCCAGCATCGACCTCGGTGACGACACTGCCCGCGCGCTCGTACATGGTCCGTTGCAACTGCGGACTGATGATCCTGTCATTGTTCGCGACCATAGCGTGGCTCGGTTTGTGCAACCATGCAGGATCATCACCCACTTCCGCCGTGAAGACGCTTGCAGGCGTATGCGCCTGGGAGACGAACAGGAATCGTGCATCCTCAGTTGAAAGGTCGGGTGCGACGTCTTTCAGGAAACCTTCCTCGCTGATGGTGACGTAGCCACCCTCGCTTACGATCACCGACGCCGGATCAAGCAGCGGGGGCGTCTCCGCATTCAACGCGCCCGTCGTCTCGCCGGCGGCAGGCTGGAAGGCTGCGACATAGACGAGCGCCGCGACCTTTGGATCGTTGCCTGCAGCGGTGATGAGGACTCCGCCATAGCTGTGCCCGACCAGGACGACCGGGCCATCCTGCTGGTCCAGAACCCCTTGTACGGCTTCAAGATCGTTGTCGAAGCCACTGAGCGGAGCCTGAACGATGCTGACTGTGAAGCCCTGTCCATCCAGAATGTCATAGACAGGACGCCAGCTCGAACCATCCACGCTCAGGCCGTGCACAAGCACGATATTTTTCGTATCCGCACATGCAGGCAATGCGTTGATGATGGCGACGAAGGCCATCAAAGCGGCAAGCGAGAGGTTTCGAAGGAACATGTTCGTTCTTCCCTGATAAGCGTGCGCCAACCTGATCGTGTTCCCGACGAGAAAGCGGCATGGTGCCGTACATTTCGCGGCCGTGAGCGTTCCCGCCACCACGGCCGCCGGACTTCAAAGGGGACCGTCAGGCGCGGATAAAGGCCAGAATATCCGGGTTGATCACCTCGGGATGTGTGGAAAACAGTCCATGAGAGAGGCCGGGATAGGTCTTCATCGTGCCGTCATTCACCAGCCTGATCGCCTTGTGAGCGGAGTTTGCGATCGGCACGACCTGATCGTCCTCGCCGTGTATGATCAACACGGGTACGCTGAGCGCCTTCAGATCCTCGGTAAAGTCGGTCTCTGAAAAGACGGCGATGCAGTCGTGATGCGCCTTCGCGCCGCCGGACATGCCCTGCCGCCACCAATTGTCGATCAGGCCTTGACTAATCTTTGCGCCTTCCCTGTTGAAGCCATAGAACGGTCCGCTCGGAACATCGCGATAGAATTGCGCGCGGTTCGCAGCCACCGCGGACCGGAATCCGTCGAAGACTTCCATTGGTACGCCGTCCGGATTGGCGTCGGATTTGACCATGACAGGCGGGATCGCGGCTATCAGAACAATCTTGGCGACCCGGCCGCGCTCGGCGCGCGCCGCATATCGCGTGACTTCGCCACCGCCGGTGGAATGGCCGATATGGACGGCATCGCGCAGATCCAGCGCCCTCGTAATCTCGGCTACGTCGGCTGCGTACGTATCCATCTCGTTGCCGGTGTCGGTCTGGTCGGACCGCCCGTGGCCCCGCCGGTCATGGGCGATCACGCGATAGCCCTGATCCAGGAAGAACAGCATCTGGTTGTCCCAGTCGTCGGCGCTGAGCGGCCAGCCGTGGTGGAACATGATGGGCTGCCCGTCCTTCGGTCCCCAGTCCTTGTAGAAGAGCGTGGTGCCGTCCGATGTGGTGATGGTTGCCATTGCATATCTCCTTCATGATCGGTTTGGATGATGTGTCGAAAGCAGCACAGCCCGGGATGGGAAGAGCGATCCGCTACTCGAAGGAGATCATAGAGAACGGCGGATCATCACGCGGCGCTGAAGCTGCTGTCCGAGTGCCGTTCTTGCGGATCAATCGGCGTGGAAAAACTCCCTGTCCTGCCAGCAGATCGCCAGCGGTTTCTGCAAATCGATGCGGGTTACAAAGGTCTCAGCAGGTGGCGCACGACGGGACGCTCTTCGCCGATATGGAATGCGTTGAGCGTGGCCTGATCCAGCTGATCGGTGCGCGTTACCCGCGCGTGCTGGCGCTGATGCTCGATCCAGCTTTCGACGACGAAGCTTTCGATGACCCGCCCCGGTTCGCCGATGTCCTCCCAGACATCCCAGCGGATCGCGCCGTCGCGCTGTCTCACCGAATGAAATTTGCGCAGAGCTGATACGAAATCGGCTTGGCGGTCCGGTTCGATCCGGTACTCGATCTCGATGAGAACCGGGCCGCGATCTTCCGCCGGCTGGACGGAGACCACCGGCTCGGCCCAATGGTTCGACGGGGCCAGATCGCTGGCCGAATCCTGCGGGAGCCGCCAGCGGAAAGCCAGGAGCAGGGCCGCCGCCTGCCCAACGGCCGCCACGACCAGAGCCGTGGCGACGCTGGTGTTGCTGGCTAGCGAGCCCCAAAGAACGCTGCCGCCCGTCATTGCTCCCTGAAACGCGAGCAGATAGACAGCGAGCGCGCGCGCCTTGACCCATCCCGGCGATGCCATCTGCGCCGCGACATTCAGTGACGTCAGCATCCCGATCCATGCAAGACCCGCCGCGAACATCACGGTGCCGGCGAGCCAGACATTGGTTGCCAGTGCAAGAGCCAGCGTGGACAGCGCGAACAACAAGGTTGCTCCGATGGATATCGTGTTGGCGGGAACGGTCTTGCGCGCCCGCTTCAGAACCAGCGCGCCGACAATCGCGCCTGCTCCCATGCAGCCCAGAAGCGCTCCGTAGCCGGCGGCATCAAGCCCGAGCCCTCTGCGCGCGACGAGCGGCAGCATCGCCCAGAGCGCGCTTGAGAACAGGAAGAAGCCGATCGTCCGCACAAGCACCAGACGCATCGCCGGAGAATGCCGGGTGTAGCGGTAGCCTGCCTTCAGTGCGCCGAAAAAATGCTCGGGCGGCAGTGTTCGAACAGTCTGAGGCCGCTTCCAGGCGAACAGCACCGCCAGCACAGCTACCACCGAAAGCGCGTTCAGCGCGAACACGGCCGGCGTTCCTGCAAGGGCCACGATGACTCCGCCGAGCGCCGGTCCGATGGCACGCGATATGTTGATGCCGAGACTGTTCAGCGCAATGGCGTCCGGCAACGCCTGCTTGTCCACCAGTTCAGGCACGATGGCCTGAAACACGGGGGCGCTGAGTGCTGCGGCGATGCCGAGCACGAAGGTTCCGGCCAGCAGGACTTCAGGCGTGACGAGGTTATAGAACGTCAACACCGCCAGCACCGCCGCCGAAAGCAGGCCGAGGAACTGCGCCGACAGCAGCATCTTGCGCCGGTCGACGATGTCGGCCATCGCGCCGGCCGGGAGGGCCAGCAGAAACATCGGCAGCGTTGTCGCTGCCTGCACCAGCGCCACGAGCAACGGGCTTGGCGACAGCGAGGTCATCAGCCAGCCGGCCCCGACATCGTGCATCCACGTCCCGACATTGGAAACGATCGTCGCTATCCAGAGCGCCCGGAATACCGGAAAGCTCAGCGGTCCAGCTGCGCCGATTCGCATGGTGTCCTGCTTCTGTTCGCTCATTTCTATTTCCTTCATCCCCTGTCGGTGGGCAACTTCACCAAAGTGGTTTCGGTGCGCGGCAGATGGCGCTCAGACCGCCCAGCAGCCGCACCCGAGCGCGCCCCAGAATGTACGGGCATGGGCAGCAGGCACCCGTGCGCCGAGGGCTGCGGCATGGTCATGGCCATGCACCGCGCAGTTGTTGGCGCAACCACAATGCATGGACAGTTTCGCGCGGGCTTGTTCCGTCTTGTGATAGCCGCCGAAGGTCGCGACCGGCGACCAGTCCGGCATCGGCGCCGGAAGATCCGGCGCAAGCGGCGCGAAGTCGCCGTCTGCGTGCACGACCTTGCCGCCGAGAATGGTCAGCACGGACCTCAAGTGGACGATGTCGCTTTCCGGAACGGAGAAATAGTCGTCCGACAGAAGTGCAAGATCGGCGAGTTGGCCGGCCTTGACCTGACCCTTCTTGCCTTCCTCGTTGGAAAACCATGTGTTGGCTTCCGTCCAAAGCCGTAACGCGCTCTCACGATCAAGACGATTGTGCTGCGGATAGAGTGCGAGGCCGCCTACGGTCCGCGATGTCACCAGCCATGAAAGCGATACCCATGGATTGTAGCTGGCGACGCGCGTGGCGTCGGTGCCTGCGCCGACAGGCACGCCCGCTTCCATGATCCGGCGGATCGGGGGCGTGCGCTCCGCGGCCCTGGCGCCGTATTGTTCGACGAAATACTCGCCCTGAAACGCCATCCGGTGCTGCACGGCTATACCGCCACCAAGAGCGGCGACCCGGTCGATGTTGCGATCGCTGATGGTTTCGGCGTGGTCGAAGAACCAGTTGATGCCTTGAAGGGGAACGTCGCGGTTGACCTTCTCAAACACATCGAGCGCCCGGTCGATCGTTTCATCGTAAGTGGCGTGCAGCCGCCATGGCCAGCGGTTTTCCGCAAGCAGCCGAATAACCGGTTCGAGATCACTTTCCATGTTTGGCGGCATGTCGGGGCGCTCGACGCGGAAATCCTCGAAGTCCGCGGCAGAGTAAACCAGCATCTCGCCGGCGCCGTTGTGTCGGTAGACATCGTCGCCCTGTCCAGGCGAAACCTGCTTTGCCCAGGACGAGAAATCCGCCAGCTCTTCCTTCGGCTTCTGCGTGAAAAGATTGTAGCTGACGCGAACGGTCATCTCGCCATCGG
>Ga0222427_101475_pt1 | contig 10143 bp, 14 predicted proteins | sample 2B20Ametagenome_FD_182890 | JGI IMG/M metagenome (GOLD analysis project Ga0222427, IMG submission 182890) | Enriched microbial communities from leaf-cutter ant dump, University of Wisconsin, Madison, United States - 2B20A (version 2) | ecosystem: Environmental > Terrestrial > Nest > Insects nest...
CCACTTGCCGCCGGGGCATCGCCCTTGCCGCCGCAAGCCCCCAATGCCATGGCGCATGCCAGGGCAAGAAAGGTGTATTTCAGGTGGTGGACTGGCGTCGTGTCTTTGTCTGAAGGGGCGCGCGTGCTGTGCATGGAGAGTCCTTCCGTTAGGGCCGCATATCGTCAGGTGAGCCGATATGCGGCGCTGGCCTGGCGGGGAATGGTGCTGCAAAAAAGTCTGGCATTATACATACATTCATGAATGTATAATGTTGGGCTGCATAGGGTCCATGGTGTTTTCTGAGTGTGACAGGGAGGTGATTGCGATGGTGCGCAGAACCAAGGAGGATGCGGTAGCTACGCGCAATAGCCTGCTGGATGCGGCGGAGCAGGTCTTTTATGACAAAGGGGTTTCCCGTGCTTCGCTTGGTGACATTGCGCAGGCTGCTGGCGCGACCAGGGGGGCCATCTATTGGCACTTCAAGGACAAGGCGGACTTGTTCAACGCCATGATGGACCGCGTCACGCTGCCACTGGAGTGCGCTTATGGGTTTGGGGGGGTGGGTGTGGAGGAGGGGGCGCCTTTGTGGCGCTTGCGGGGGGCGGTGCGGGCGGTGCTGCGTGCGGTAACGATGGATGAACGGGCCCGTCGCGTGTTCGAGATCGCCATGTACAAGGTTGAGTACGTTCAGGAGTTGGATGCTGTGCGTGATCGCCATGTCATGGCGTGCGAGGGGTTTCGCGCGAAGCTTCGGGAGGATGTTGCCTCTGCTGCAAAGGCCCAGGGGTTGGCGTTGCCCATGTCGGCGGATGTGGCGGCGATGGGGCTTTGGGCGCTGTTTGATGGGCTGCTGCAGGGCTGGATGCTGAATCGTGGGGGCTTCGACCTGCTGGAGGTGGGGCGGGTGACGGTGGATGCCTACCTCAAGGGGCTGGGCTTTGAGCTGGGTGCGGACTGACGCTGTGGCGTGCTGGTCCATGCGATAATCGCCAGCTTGCTCCATTGCGGGGCATGCGGCTGTAGCTCAGTGGATAGAGTATTGGCCTCCGAAGCCAAGGGTCGTGGGTTCGATCCCCGCCAGCCGCGCCAAGTTTTTCCTTTTAAAACAACAACATAAGCCCGCTCTCATGCGGGCTTAGTTGTTTCTAATTGGTCGAAATTGGCCTCGCACTGTCCCCGCAGTGTCCCCAAATGAGGCTTCTGCAACAGCACCATTTTTGCGCTGTCTGTTGTTGATTGGCCACGTGCCTTGACAGATTGGCATGGTCAGGCATCATCAAGTTTCCATAGTTGTGATTGTTAGTCGTCATGGGCCCCACCGCCCGACGCCGGCATGACTATGGGAGTCTGCAAGCGCTTGTGTTTTTTACCTGGGTGGGCAGGTGAGGAGCACGCAGCGTGGAACGCAGCGCATCCCAAGCCAATCAGCTATTGCTGTCATGCGGCATTGAAGACTTAGCCCAGTTTCTTGGGCTTAAACCATCCACCATTCATGACCGTCTATGCAGGCGGCCTGAGACCCTTCCGACGCCCATTGACTCGGGAGGTAAGGCACCGCCGCGCTGGCTCGTGGAGGACGTTCTTGCCTGGGCACGGGGAGAGCCGCGGGTTGCCCCCCGGTCCACGCCGCAGCCGATGGCCTACCAGGGCCGAGGGCGACCGCGCAAGCTGGCGCGAACTGGCCGGGGAGGTGCAGCATGAGCGGCGCCCCCCAGCAAAGTTATCCACAGTCGGATGACAGCAGAGAAACCGGTAAGTTGTTTGTTGTTGTTGATAACAACAACAACAACAACGCCGCGCAGCGCGCGGCCTCTGCCATCAGCTTCGCGTCTGGGTCAGGGTTAAGCAAGGTAGAACAGGAGCACCTGGCCAACCTGCTGGAGTACCACCCCCATGGGCAGGCCATTGCAGATGAACTGGCGGGCCAAATGCGGGCGCGTGGGCGTGGCCTAGGCGGTATCAGGAGCCCGCGCGCCCTGGCGGCACGTCTGACAAAAGAGGCGACGGCGCGCGGGGTGGGCTTGTGGTACTACTGGCAGGACGAGGCCGAGCGGCGGGCCTTGCAGCCTTCCCGTGTAGCTGCTGCTGAGGCAGCATCGCCGCCGCCGGCGCGGGCTGAGACCATTGCCCGCGCCCGCCAAGAGGCCCAGGCCATCAAGGCGCGCCACGCCGCGGCACGCCTGGCGCAAGGAGGTGGTAAATGACCACCCCACGCGTCCAAAAAATTGAGGCGCTGCGCGCCCGCTTGGCAGCCCTGCAGGCTGCTGAGCAAGCTGCTGCAGCCCGCGCACGGGCTGCAGCCTCCAAGGTTGCCCGGGCTCAAGATACACGCAGGAGGGTGCTGGTGGGCGCCTTCATGCTTGATGGCCTGGGGGCAACGGTGGCCCAGCTCAGTGTGCAAGGCAGGCGTTTTGATGCATGGCTGACCCGCGCCGACGACCGCGCGCTGTTTGGTCTGGCGCCGCTTGCAGCCGCCACGCCTGCCACCGCCTTGCCTCCCGGCTCGGCGGTGTCCACGGCGGGCGCTGCGCCTGATGCTGAGGGAGGTTCAGCATGAGGCGCCGCGTTCAACTCCCGTGGTGCTTTCAGCACCAGGGCGCACCTACCGGTTTCATTCCACAATGTGGAATGAAACCGTGTGCGGCGGGTGGCTATGCCCCCCTGCTCCCCCCTGCGCGCAGGTGAATAGCCATGGCTATTTTTCACCTGCAAGCGCGCACCGCCTCGCGCGCCAGCGGCGCGTCCGCCGTTGCTGCTGCTGCCTACCTGCTGCGCCTTGGCAAATATGCAAAGGCTGGTCACGACCCGTGCGTTTTCAGTCATGCAGGCAACATGCCTGCATGGGCTGCTGGCCCGCATCAGCGGCTTGAATATTGGCGCGCCGCTGACCTGCATGAGCGCGCCAACGGACGCCTGTTCAAGAGCCTTGAATTTGCATTGCCGCGCGAGCTGAACCATGCCCAGCGCGTGGCCCTGGCACGCGAGTTTTGCAAGCGCGTGGCGCGCACCGACACGGGCGAGCCACTGCCATTTCTGATGGCTATCCATGCAGGCAAGGGAAGCAACCCACACGCCCACGTGTTGCTCAGCGAGCGGGTGGCCTGCGGCCACGATCGCACGCCGGAGCTGTGGTTTTCAAGGGCGGCGCCCAAGGGCAAAAAACCCGAGTCTGGCGGCGCCAGGAAGACCAGCGACCTGAAGCCTCGCGAGTGGCTGCTGGCCACCCGCGAACTGCTGGCGCGGCTCACGAATGAGGCGCTGGCCGCCGCAGGTTTAGCCGCCCGAGTAGATCACCGTACCCTCCGCGAGCAGGGTGTTGACCGCACCCCCGGCGTGCACCTCGGCCCTGCCGGGGCGGCCAGGTTGAGGCGCGGCAAGCACTCGCGGCGTGCCGAGGACCTGGCACAGCACCAGGCCGCGGCGGAGGAAGCCGGGCAGTTAGTGGCCCAACTGCAAAACGAGGCCCACGCCCTGGAGCGCGAACTGGCCACGTTGAGCACTGACCCCGGCCCTACTGCCGCGCCTGGCATGGCCGAGCGCCGGCGTTCGGCCCTCTCACAAGCTCGACGCGAGCACTTCAAACCTTTAATTTCTTCTGTGCCTAATTCTGTGAAACAGAAAGGAAACGATTATGGGCCGAGTCGTTAAATACGTTATTCAAAAGCGCGTTTGGCGCCGTGGCGAGCAGGCATCTTGGAAAACCATCAGCGAACCAATGGACTATTTAAGTGCTATTCGTAAGATGGAACAAATGCCAATTGATTCAACTAGGTTGCTCAGCGGTATCGCTGAGCTTATGCAAGTCGGCGCGATTCAACGAACCCAAGGAGAATAAATTATGAGCATGATCAAAATAATCGAACCGGTTCAAGCCAATTTGACTGAAGAGGAAAGGTTGAGCGCGTGGAGTGCTATTCGGGCAGGTGGCGGAAATCCTTCCGGTTATCAGTTTTACTATGGGCCGGAGCTTAGGCGTCGTAGCTTTATTGCTCAGCTAAGCAATAAGGACTTCTGGAGGAAGCAGCGAGAGTTTACTCCGCGAGCGGAAATCAAAGATTGGATCGAAAAAAATTATCCAAATTTCTACCAGGAAATGCGTGATCTTGCGTCGTTCGCCTGGCTGCGCCAAGATGACTATCTCGCTGTTACTGATTTTTTGACAATACTTTGGGATGGCAGAAGGGCAGAGTTGTCCACACTAATTGGCTTTGAGCACTTGGCTGATTACATGACGGACAGGCTTGGAATTCCTTTCGGTGCAGAGTTTGGGTTCAGATTTTCTGCGGCTCGCTATAGCGGAGATTGGCAAGAGGATGATCGTGCCATTTTTGAAGAGTGTCTCTGCGGGGCAGAATATGACGACTATTGGGAATCAGGATTAATTCTGCATCTCGACAACTTTTTGGCAGACATGGTTCTAATATTCCGTCCGGAAGAGGCTCAGGATTCAGGTGTGATGCAAAGTGAGAATGGGTCAGGTGCCGATGTTCCAGAAAATGCTCCACCTTCAATCGAAGGGGTTCAGCCATGAACCTCATCGATGTAAAACATCTGGCACCAGCTCCAGTGCACACAGCCCAATGGCTGAACACCATGCTAACCCCAGTTGTGCAGGTGTGCAGATTCAATACGCCCCCGGATGTACATTTGGCCCCCTTACGGGGGGAGAATTCAAGTTATAGAGGATGTTTTCATGTTGATTATTTTCAAAACTCCATAGCATTGAGCATTGCCTGTGGACTTTGGAAAAGGAGGGACATAATTCGGGTCTATATCCATGAGGCTGCGCATATGCTCGTTTATTCCGAATGTCGCAGAAAAGGCATCAATACCGAAGTGCATGGACCTATTTTCCTACTGGTCAATCTGGTACTTGTGGTTCGAGCAAAAGATTTTTTAAAGGCTTCCTACAGAGATGCCATGGACATTATTGATTTGTATGACTTCAGAAGTCGCCCTTTTTCAATTGAAGGCCCGGAGCATGAATGGCGAAGCCTGGTTTTAGCTTTTGGCTTGAAGCATTGCAATAAGCTGGCAGATGAAGATATACCAGCCGAGGCGATAGCTGAGAAGGCATTTGATCTATGGCTCGCTGAATTGAAATCAATAGAGCAAGCCGGGCTCGAAGGGGAAAATAAGAATATTGAGATTATAAAGATAAGAAATGAATATGAATTCTCGAAGAGGCGGGTTTCATTTCTTGAGGGTGAGCTACAGGCTAATCGGCTGATTCTGAAGCTAGCACTTGTTATGGCCTTGCTGCTGATGGTGATTTGTTTGGCTGCGGGTTATGGGTTCGGGGCATCGCTGTAGCCGCTATGCGCCATGCGGGGCGCCCTTGGCGCGGGCTCGCTACCGCTCGATGGTCAGCGGCCGCTGCGCGGCCGTGGGGCGCTCGCCGCGCGGCGCCGATTGCGCGCATGTGGCTTCTCTGGCCTTTGGGGTACCTCAGCCGTCTTCACCGTCGCCTTTTCGTGTGACGGTAGCCGACCTGGCCAGAAGGGCAAGGGTTCGGCTTCGCCCACGTCCTCACCCGGTCCCTTCGCTGCGCTGCGGGCTGCGGCTTGCGGGCGTGCCCTTGCCCTTCTGGCCAGGCCGTCTCCTCTTGTCACACGGCGACGGTGAAGACGGCTGAGGCAGGCCAAATGAAAGGAGTAGCTATGCGCGCAATCGACAAATCACGAACCGGCTCGGGCTCGACAGCCAAGGCGGGCTTTGAACTTCCCCCATCGGCTGGGCCGGTGGAAATTGATCCTGAGACCCTGGCCGAGCTGCTGAGCGCCATGGAGGAAAGAACGGTGAGCGAAGGGGAAACGGCGGCGCTGGAGCGCCTGATCCGGATTGCGCAGGGGAGCACAGGGCAGAGTCGGCGCGTGGCCGATTTCCTGCTGGCCTGGTGGAACGCGAGCAGTTGCGGTGCCTTTGACCTGACGACGCTTTGGGGAGTGGATACCGGCATCGCCCGTGACATGGTGACGGTGTTTGGGCTGATTGCAAAGGTGAATCAGTACCCAGACTCATTGGGCTATGAAGCACCATTCAAGATCATTGTGCGTGAGTGGCGACCGGAACTTTGAGAAGGGAAAAAATATGCTTTATTAAATAAATACACCTCAAAATGTCATTTTAATCAATTGAAAATTTTAGGAAGTGAAATGGAATTCAATAAAATTCAGCAGACCTTGAAGGAGTTCATCCTCTCTTTGTCAGATGATCAAGTAAGGCAATTTGTGGCATACGGTGGCTACTTTGGTATTGCCTGTGGAACCGATTTGGAAAATATTGATGCGACAGATTTTGAATTTATTGCGGGATGGAACAATGGAGGGGTAGCCCGCGAAATTTTCAAGCCAGGTTTATTCTTTAGTGGAGAAGCACAAGATGTTGAGGCGGCAGATCTGAATCCATCGCCTGATGGAGGTGAAAAGGAGATCCCGCTTCATCAGCGGTTTACAACGCAGTTTGTCTCCGATGCGCGTGAGTATCTCCTGTGGGAGGTAATCGACGGCGGCTGGACTGATGCATTTGCTGCCAAGATTGAATATGCGCTCAGCGAGCAAGAGTAAGAGTAAGGGCTGAAGCGATCCCTTCTGTGATCGGGGGGCGCGGCAGTTTTCCCGGCGGAATGGCTGCCCGCAGGCTTTTGGGCCTGCCCCTCTATCAGTTTGCTTCGATCCCAGTGGCTGGTTGCTGGCGCAGGTATCGAAGCTCTACCCGGCTCATGAAGGCACCCAAAGGAAGCTCCAGAGCGGTAGCCAGCCGATGAAGAACTGAGAGGGTTGGCTGCTTGCGGGCTACCTCGATGAGGCTGATGTATGGCCGATCCAGCTCAGCGCGGCCAGCCAAGTCCTCCTGCGTAAGTCCCAACTCCTGGCGACGCGCCTTCAGCTCGATAGCTAAAGCCTCGATCAGAGCTGAGTTGGTGCTGGGGCGCATCCATACACTTTGCACCTAATGTATACTTTAGACACGTGTCTATAGACAGCAAAATTTCGTAGCCTGATAGTTGGGGAAAATTATGATCACGGATAATAAAAAGACCATCGAAGAAGCAGCCTTGGCGGTAGGGGCAAGATATTTTTCGCTGGCCTTACTATTGATGGTTCCGCTAATTATGGCGGGTTGCACTAGTGGATTGGTGGGTGGTGTATTTGTTATTTGGCAATTCGCGCACAAAAGCATCCTAATGCAAATAATGGGAGGATTGATTGTACTAATTGGCTTGGCTTCACCTGTTTGGGTGAATCGAGCTTATGAAAAGCTGATGGAGTTTCCCGCGCGGAAAATCCTGAAAGGAATGATGTCTTTTGAACGGGCGGCAGCCGAAAGAGCACTCAAGCTGGCTGGCGAATCATGCTATTACAATGCTGCGGCAGCCAAATTTGGCGGAGCAATTGCGATTAATCCCGCAAGTTCAAGAATTGCCGTGGTGCTCGGCAGCTACCAAAAGGGGGGTGGTCACAATTTTACTGATCTAGTTCTGTCCCTGTCTGAAATCGTTGGTTGTTCTGCTGTTAAGGAGGGTGCGGTCTGGCGGGAGGATGGCGCGCGAGCAAGCTCAATGCAGATGCTGCGGACAATGAATCACAATATCAAAGAAGCTGCCAATCAGAGCGCAAATACGGGTCTTTTGCTGAAGACAACAAATATTAAGCATCCTGAAATTCTTATAAATTTCGGTTTTGAAGAGGCAAAGCCCTGGTTGTTGGTGTTGGAAAAAATGCGCAAAAACACCCTCGAAATTCCTGAGCGATCAACTATCTACCCTTTTGTTTGATCGCAGAGCGCCTCAAAATCGTCTTATTTGATATTCTTTACGACGTTTTCGTGCAAAATCGTATAAATTCGTACTCATATCCCGGTAAGCGGTGAAATCCACCCTGCGCAGGTTGGAAAGATACCGCTGTGCCAGTGGCTGCGCTTGCCAATGCCGAATGCGCTGATGCTCTTGTTTGGGATGGCACTTGTAAGCACTTGATATGGCAATTTAGGGCAAAACGTGACGTTTTGGTACACACCTGACTGGCTGAGCATCAAGTTTCCATTTTTCTTCTGGATTTCACTCGGAAAGAATAATAAGCAAAAAACAACCAAGTAATGGGGAGGAGGGAGATGAAGACCTTTGCGATATATGTTGCGAGCTGCAGTAGCAGCTCTTTGAGGGTCATCTGGCCAGAGTAGTCGCGGTCGGAAAGTATGGCGTGGGCGAGTATATTGGTTCCGAGGCTGGCTGTGAAAAATGGTATTATTAGTATGGCTATGTTATATGCTGCTTTTAAATCTTCACCATCCTTGCTGATGGTCGGAATGATGTCGCGCACCGCGGATAGAATGCCGAGGAATATGGCGGAAAAGATAAATAAAACAATCGCCACAAAAATATCAAGCCATCTAGGGATTTTCCGCTCGCGAATGACTAGGGTGAGTAGCGAGGCGACAAGGATGCTTGCTCCTATTGTGTAATATAAGAGGGATTGATAGGTTTTCATATTGGAATTATCCGATTTTTAATGCAAGATCTTGGGCTCTGGGGTGGTAGTAGCGAGTGAGCATTGCGCTTGACCGATGGCCTGTGACCTTCATCAAGTCATGCATTGGGAGTTTGTCTGCTAGGCGGCTTGTGCTTTCGTGGCGGAGGTCGTGAATGTGAAGGTCAACCAAAAAATGGTCGGTTTGCTCAATTTTCTGTAGTGTCTCTACCGTTGCCGGATGAGGGACTCTTTTTTTGAAAACCACTGCGCGGATTTCCTTGGCTTGTGCGTCTCCGTCGAATCCTTGCGTTGCAAGCATCGAACAAAGCAGGGTGTGGACGTGTTGGGTTCTGGCGCGTGCGAGGGCGCGGCTAAATGAGATCTGCAGGGCATTGGCAGAGGATTGCAACACCCGTCCTTGGAGTTTGTCGGGTGGTGTTGGTCGGGCACGGCCCGTAGAAGGTTGTTTGGCCTTGGTGGCTGCTACCCCCTTGTCTTCGCGAGGTAGGCTCTTCAGCAGGGCAATGGCGGCCTTGCTGAGGGGGATGTCACGGTGCGCATCCCCTGACTTTGTGACGCCACCATCGGCGCCCCTCAGCCGGGCTGTGCGCTTCTCCAAGTCAATGTCTTTCCAGGATAGGGCGCACAGCTCTGACAGTCGGCCGGCTGTCTCGATGGCCAACACCGTGAGGGCGTAGGGCCAAGGGCTCTTGCACTTCTTCAATTCGGCCAGCAGCGCGGCCTCTTCCCCGTCTTCGAGTCGCCGATCGCGCGCATTCCGTACCTTGGGCTTCCTGGTCAATGTAGTGGGCAGGCCCTGGGGGAGGGCGATTCCCCAATCCATCGTTGCGGCCTTCAGCACCCGCGAGACCATGCCCAGCTCGTGCACTACGCTTTGTGCGCTAACCGCCTTCAGGCGTTCATCGCGATAGCGGGCCAGCATGGCCGGAGTGATCGAGGCCAGCGAGTAGCTGCCGAACTCTTCGACCAGCCGCGCCAGGCGCGAGGCGTCCGCTATCTTGCCGCGCTTCGCTGGCAGGATCTCTTCGGTGTAACGCTGCACAGCTGCGGCGAAGGTTGTACGCTGGGCGTCGTCACGGCTGATGAAGCTGCCAACATCCATTTCCCGTTCCAGAGCGCGTGCCCATGCTATGGCGTCTGCTTTGGTTCGGAAGGTCTCGCTCTGCTCGGGGAAGCCTCGCCTACGGATCTTTGCCTGCCAGTGGCCGTTTGCGCGTTGTATGAAAGTTGCCACAGGGTCTCCATGCTGCTCGGTGTCCCCAAATTGTCCCCGAGGCGTGGGGAAAAAGCGACTAGCACCCCGGAGACGTGCTACAGTCAAGGGCTTGGATGGCAGCAAGTTTTCGGCCTCCGAAGCCAAGGGTCGTGGGTTCGATCCCCGCCAGCCGCGCCACACGCTGTTCCTGTTGAGAAATCTCTGGATCTTGTGTGCGGTAAAAATGCTGCTATACTTCGAGTTTCTCCGGAGGGATGCCCGAGTGGCTAAAGGGGGCAGACTGTAAATCTGTTGGCTTACGCCTACGCTGGTTCGAATCCAGCTCCCTCCACCAGAAATGGTGTGGAGAAGTTCTCAAGGTTTTCCTTGGGGTAAGCACAGTCTGTGCGGGAGTAGTTCAATGGTAGAACCCCAGCCTTCCAAGCTGATGACGCGGGTTCGATTCCCGTCTCC